>Ga0207696_1000171_pt1 | contig 102599 bp, 104 predicted proteins | sample KBSS54metaG_FD_184403 | JGI IMG/M metagenome (GOLD analysis project Ga0207696, IMG submission 184403) | Switchgrass rhizosphere microbial communities from Kellogg Biological Station, Michigan, USA - KBS S5-4 metaG (SPAdes) (version 2) | ecosystem: Host-associated > Plants > Roots > Rhizosphere... | reverse complement strand
AACGGCGCAACCGGTACAGTCTTGATCGCTGTCGTCGGGCCACCGAGCAGCAAAGGCTTCACCGCTTCGACATGCGGCTCCAACCCCGGCTCTACAAGCTGTCTGGCCAGTCTCTCCAGCCACTGGCGCGCTCGTCCGGATTTGATATGTCCCAGCACCTGAGCGCCCAGGCGAATCTGCACGCCCATGCCACGGGTCGCCCAGATCAGAAACAGATTGATCAGCACCTCACCGGTGATCTCGCCCAGCACTTCATACATCTCGGGCGGCGGTAGCAGGCGTAGCCAACTGACCATCGCCGACAGGTAGATAAACAGCAGCGGCTCATCGCTGAGCACCAACAGCCCCTTTGCAATGGCGTCCTTGCCCAGCTTCAGCAGTTCATCAAGTTCGGCCTGGGAGATGTATTGCAGCAACTTTTCGCTATTGGCCTTGAGGTCCGCCAGCAAGTCATACAGCTGCGTAACGTTGTCCCACAGGTTGTAGAACGCCTTGGCAATTCCGGTGGAAAAGGCCAAGCCCTGCATCGCGCTGCGCTCGAGCGGCGTGGCGTTGGCGAAGTCGTCCCATTGGGGCTGGAAGGTCCTGGTCCATTCGTCACGCAGGTGACTTTCCAACCCCGCGATCACCGACTGATAAGAGCCATACAGCGCCTTGACGTGATCCCTGGAAATATTGGGGTAGAAACTGATTCGGTACGGCAGGCTGCGATCACACTCGGTGATTTCGAGGATGCCGCTGGGGCCGATGGTCTTGTGGATCGGCTCGCCCAACGGGCCGCCATTGGGATCGACGCGCTGCAGCATCACCGGCGTGTTGCCGATGGGCACGAAGCGCGTACTTTCGAACATATGCACCAGGGTCAGGGTGCCGTTGGCCGGGCACGTGGCGACGGTGCTGCTGGGGATGATTGAGCGATTGATCGGCGCGACCAGCGCCACCTCATCGCCGACCTTGAAGACCTGCTCGACCTCCAGTGCCGAAGCGCTCCAGAAGCTCCCGGCCCACTCATCAAAGGTATTCAGGCAACCGCGAAAGTCACGAAAGACGCGCTCAACGTCCGGCGCCTTGGCATCCATGGGGGCCAGGACAAAGCTGGCAATCGCGGGAATCAAGACGCCGCCCCGGCGACCAGGGCATTAACGGATAGGCGCATCGGCGGTCCCTCGCACTGAATGATCAGGCGAGAGACTTTGGAGAGGTTCGTCAGGTAAAGAAGTCGGCGCTATTCGCCAGGACGGCTAGGAAGGTTCGCCAAGACTTCGGGTAAACGCAGAGTCGATCGTAGGAGTCGGATTACAGGTGGAGAAGCCCTACAGCTTCAGTTGCCCAATCGCCTTGCTCAACTCACCAGCCAGCGTTGCCAGCTCATTGCTGGTGGTCGCCGAATCCACGGTCTGTTGCACGGTGTTCTCGGTTACATCCCGAATGCTCACCACTGCGCGGTTCATCTCTTCGGCCACGTGGCTTTGCTGTTCGGCGGCGACGGCGATCTGGGTGTTGCTTTCACGCATTTGCGCCACGGCGCTGGTGATTTCGGCGAGTGCTGTGCCGGCTTCCAGGGCTTGTTGTACGCAGTCGTCGGCCTTGAACGAGCTTTCCTGCATGAAGTCCACCGCGTCGCGGGTGCCGGCCTGCAGAGCCGAGACCATGCGGGTGATTTCGTCGGTGGAGCTTTGCACGCGCTTGGCCAGGTTGCGCACTTCGTCGGCGACCACGGCAAACCCACGGCCCATTTCCCCGGCGCGAGCGGCTTCGATGGCGGCGTTGAGGGCGAGCAGGTTGGTCTGTTCGGCGATGCTGTGGATCACACTGACCACGCTGTTGATTTTCTGGCTGTCCTCGGCCAGTTTCTGGATCATTTCGGCGGTCTGTTGCACGCCGGAAGACAGGCCGGCGATTGAATGCTGTACGCGGGTGACCACGTCCTGACCGCTGCCAGCGAGGGTATCGGCGGACTGGGATAAGTCGCGGGTGGCGCCGGCATGTTGGGCGATGTGGTAGACGGTGGCGGTCATTTCGTTGATGGCGGTGGCGGCCTGGTCGGTCTCGCTTTGCTGGCCAAGCATGCCGTGTTGTACCTCGTTCATGCTGCTGGCCAATCGAGCGGCACCCTCGTCCAGAAGCTTGGCGGTGCGCGCCACGGTGCTGACCACGCGCTGATAACCGGCTTGCATGGCATTGAAGGCGCTGGCCATCTGGCCGACTTCATCCTTGCAGGCCAATGGCACGCGGGCCGACAGGTCGCCGGTTTTCTCCACGTGCAGCATCACGTCCTTGAGGGTGTTGAGTTGGCTGAGCAGGAAGCGGATCAGCAATTGCGAGGCGCAGAGCATCGCCAGCATCAGGATCAGCACCGCCACGGCATAGTTGGCGAAGCGTTCACTGAATACCTGGCTCAGGCTGGGGGCGTGGGCGAGCACGGCGATGTATTGCCCATCAGGGCGGGCGATCACTTCGGCACCCATCAGCGTGTTTTGGCCGAACAGCGGCATGGGGTTGAGTTCGACCCAACCCGTGTTGCTGCTCAGGGCTGACAGATCCTGATCGGCCAGCTGTGGGACTTGGCCGCGGGCAAACGTCAGCCAGTGCTCGCTCTTGGGCAGCGCCTTGTCGGCCGGCCAGGCACCGAGCAATTGCGCCTGGGCCTGTGCCGAGGCCTGGGACGCATTGCTTCGCGATTGCTGTTCGAGATGCACGGCGTACAGCACCAGGAGCAGGGTCGTGATAAAGGCGACCGCGTTGACGGCCCAGAATTTGTATTTCAGCGAGATATTGCTAAGCCAGGCACCCATGGAAGGTTTTCTCTGATAGCGGAAACAGCATTGGCAAGGTGCCATTATTGTGCCGCTACTCCGCAAAGCGGTTTTGACATGGGTCAATGCACCGCATCAATCCACGGCAGGCAGCCCAAAAAACGCGCGGGCACAGGCGGTGCTGTGCTGAGCCAGGTCCTCGGCCGTTTCGTTGCGATGCAGGGCGACTTCGCGCAGCACTTCCGGCAGGTAGGCGGGTTCGTTACGGCCGTTTTTCGGCTTTGGACGCAGGGTGCGCGGCAGCAGGTAGGGCGCATCGCTCTCCAGCATCAGACGACCACGTGGAATTTCCCTGACCAACGGATGCAGGTGCGTCCCACGGCGTTCATCACAGATCCAGCCGGTAATGCCGATGTGCAAATCGAGATCGAGGTAGCTGAACAGCGCCTGTTGTTCGCCGGTGAAGCAATGCACCACGGCGGCGCTCAGGTGGTCGCGGTAGTCCTTGAGGATCTCCAGCAGGCGCTGGTTGGCGTCGCGCTCGTGGAGAAACACCGGCAGTTTCAGCTCAACCGCCAGAGCCAAGTGCTCTTCGAGGACTTTTTCCTGTTGCGGGCGCGGAGAGAAATCCCGATTGAAATCCAGCCCGCATTCGCCCACCGCACGTACGCGGCTTTCGCTGAGTAAACCGCGCAGGCGCCTGGCGCTATCGCCGTTCCAATCGCTGGCGGAGTGGGGGTGGATGCCGGCCGTGCTGAACAGGCGTTGGCCGCTGTCATCGAGGTTGACGCACAGCTCCAAGGCCTGTTCGCTGCCGTCGACGCTGGTGCCGGTAAGCACCAATTGTTGGACCCCGGCGGCATAGGCGCGGTCGAGAACGGCCTGGTGCTTCTCGTCGAAACTGGGGTTGGTCAGGTTGACGCCGATATCAATGAGTTGCATGGTGCTATCTCCGCCTGCGGCCGGAAAGCATATCAGAGCTGTAGATTTATAAGAAAAACTAAGAACTACAACGAGTTATAGCTGTCTTTGAACGTCGCAAGTGACATCGTGATTGGCTGAACGCCTTGCACTGTGCCACCGTTGCGCGTCTTGCCAGCGCTTAAAGCGCTCTGTTTCTGAACCCCAACGCCTCGTTTTTCGCGAGGGTGTTGGCCAGTATTCTTTCCGGAGAGCGGATGATCCGACCCTCGGCGTTGCTTATGTTGTGCCTGACGCTGCTGCCCATGGCGGCGGTCGCGCGTCTGGACGGGCCGCTGGAAGTGACCAGGCCCGGCAAGGTGCGCGACTTGGCGGAGATTCGCTCGAGTCGCACCCTGCGTGTACTGGTCAACCAGAGCCGTAACAGTTCCGGCGAGGTCCAGGGCCAGGCCATCGGTGTCGAATACCATCGTCTGCGTGCGTTCGAGCAATACCTCAATGGCCACGCCCGGGATGGCCAGGAAATCAACCTCAAGATCATTCCCAAGGCCAAGGATCAACTGCTCGGCGCACTGGCCCGTGGCGAAGGTGACCTGGTTGCCCCCGGTGAATTGCTGGATGTGAAGGCCGCGCACAAGATCAGCACCAGCGATCCGATCGCCAGCGGTGTGCCGTTATGGCTGGTGGGGGTGAAGGGTGAGCGGCGATTTACCAAGCTGGAGCAGCTGTCCGGGCGTACCCTGGCGCTGACCACCGGCAGTGCGGCGGCGGATGCCATCAGCCAGGTCAACCAGAAGCTGGCCTTGCACAAACAGCCGCCGGTAAAAGTGGAATGGGTGGACCCGACCCTGGCGGTGGAGGATGTGCTGGAGATGGTCCAGGCGGGTATTTTTCACCTGACTATCGTCGAGAAGCCGATTGCCGAACGCTGGTCGAAGGTCCTGCCCAAGTTGCGCTTCGACAAGCAGGTGGCAATCAGTGGGCCGGGCGACGAATACTGGTTTGTGCGTCAGGATGCCTCGATGCTGCGTGCCAGTATTGACCGATTTCTCAAGACCTATCGCACGCCGTCCGACCAGGACGTGGCATTCCAGCGCATCTATCGGCGCCTCTACCAGGTGCGCAACCCGCTGGCCCGCGTCGACCGCCAGCGCCTTGAAAAACTGCGCCCGGTATTGCAAAAGCACGCCCGTGAGCAAGGCATGGACTGGCTGAACCTCGCGGCGCTGGCGTTCAAGGAGTCGGCTTTCGACCCGGGTGCGCGTAACAGCGGCGGCCCTACCGGCCTGATGCAGATCACCCCTTCGGCAGCGCAGCGGGTGGGCGTCAACAACATCGAAAGTCTCGACAGTAATGTGCAGGCGGGCGCGCGTTACCTGGCGCTGATCCGCCGAAAGTTCTTTGCCAGCCCCAAGCTCAACGAGCGCGAGCGCATGGCCTTCGTATTGGCCGCGTACAACATGGGGCCGGAGCGGGTGCAGGGCATGCGCACCGAGGCCAGGCGTCGGGGACTGAACCCCAATCAATGGTTCTTCCAGGTGGAACGCATCGCCATGGAGCAGGTGGGGATGGGGGGCGTCAGCTATGTTAATAGCGTCAACAAGTACTACTTGGCGTTTGATCGGGAGCGAGAGTCTCTGGAACCGCCGGCGCCGAAAATCGCCTCACGGAAATAATCGATTTTTTCGATGTTAATCAGGCAGTTTTTCGGCTTTTATCATTGTTTAAACTGATTAATATAGCGGCCAACCAACCCCTACTTCGAAAAGGATTCACCCCATGAGCCCAATGATCAAAAGCGTACTGTCCACTCGTGCCGGCTACGGCCTGACCATCCTGCGCATCGTCGTCGGCATCATCTTTGCCGCCCATGGTTCGCAAAAACTCTTCGGTTGGTTTGGCGGCTATGGCCTGGCGGGCACCGCCCAGTGGATGGAAAGCATTGGCCTGGCGCCGGGTACCCTGATGGCGCTGCTGTCGGGCGGAACCGAGTTCTTTGCCGGCCTGGCACTGATCATCGGTTTGCTGGTACGCCCGGCGGCATTGGGCCTGACCATTCTGTCGCTGGTGGCGATCTTCTCGGTGCATATCCATAACGGCTTGTTCATGGCCAACAACGGTTATGAGTTCGCACTGGCTCTGCTGGGCGGCTCCCTGGCGGTGCTGCTGGAAGGTGCTGGCAAACTGTCTGCCGACCGCGCCATCGCCAACTGACAGCGGCACCAAACTCTGAAAAGGCCCACCACTGTGTGGGCCTTTTCGTTGCCCGGGATTCTTGACACCGCCCCACCGGCTTCTCTAGGATGCTGCCCATGCGCCGATTTAAACAGCTAATTGCGGGGCGCCACTGGGTCTTGATAGAACCCGACAGAAGCCTGTTCTCCCCTGAGGAGGCAACTTCGAAATACCGCTAAAGCGCTGGTTCGGTGTTGCCTCTCACCTGCCCGCAGACTTTTGAGGCAGAGACACGACACGATGAATGCATTACGCCCCCTGATACGCCTGGCCCCGATCACCGCGGACCTCACCCAGCGCAATCCAAAAATCCTCCTGGGCGGCAAGCACCAGCCTACGCTCTTACGTTATCTGGACGGGTGGCCACGTCGCAGCGGGCGGCCATCGGCATTCTTGATTCAGTTTGTGGAAGATGGCGATTCTCTTGCCCGGTTTGCGAATAACAGCTTCGATCTAGCGGTTATCCAAGCCCCCAGCGCGAGCAACGCGCAGGAAGTCATCCGACAATTGACCCGCATTGCCCGGCAGGGGCTGATTGCCAGGCGTTGAACGCTCAGTAGAACGCGACTCCTGCTTGTAATCGACGCCGTCGATTGCGGAGAAAAACCACCCAGGCAGCCAGGCATAGCATCAGGGGGATCGCCAGTGTCACGACCATTTTTATGGCGAGCTCCAGGCGATGTACCTGCGCGTATGCCTCGGCCTTCAAGGCATGCAATTCCATTGGTAAGCGCAGGCGTTCCTTGTTGAGTGCAACCAATTGGGTGGTGGTGTCTACTGTCTGGGAGCCGAGCTGCACCTGCGTTGGGCGCAGCATTTGCCATTCATGTTCTGTTCGTAGCAGGCGTTGTTCCAATTCAGTCGCCTTCTGCGCGTAAGCGTGTGCAGCGCTGTCGCGCATCTGGTCCAGCCTGTTCGGCGATCTTTGCGCCAGCGCGCGCGGGCGAATATGGGTCAGTACATCGTCGGCGGACAAGTTATCCAGCGTATTCAAGATAAACAGTGCGTTGTTGTCGGGCGCTGAGCGGTTGATTTGATCCGTGAGTAAATCAGTGTCGGCGACTACCACCACATGGATCTGCGCTGCTTTTTGCACACCTGCCGGCTGTCCTTCAATGCCATCGGGGAATGCTGAATAGGCCGGCCCCTCTATACGGGCTGCAATCACATAACGTTGCGCTTGGCTAGAGGCCTCATCGGCCGTTGAATCGAACTCGGTTGCTGAGGCAAGCCGGGTGGTCTCCCGCAACTCGGATTGCCCGGAGCTGTGTAGAAGAGGGCTCAGGGTTGTGCGACCTTTCTGGCGGCGAAAGAGCGCGCCGCTGCTCGACACCGTCACGGTATTCAATTTCCAGGTGCTCGGATCGTCTGTGTTCATCGCCTGTCGGGGCAGGGTCAACCGACCCGGATGCTGCACTGTGGGCTTCCCGTTCACGGGGGCCTGCAACGCCGCGTAGCGGTGGTCGAGCAGAAATTTGTCCGCTGGCATCTGTATCCCCCAAGCGGCAAGCAAATCAGCCAGTCGGGTGTTGGCGGATGTGATGTTCGAGCTTTGCTCGCTCAGGGGGTCGATAAATGCCATCAATTTACCGCCCTTCAATACAAATTGTTCAATCTGATACAACGCTTGTTCAGGCAGCGCCTGTGGATGCACGACCATGAGCGTCTTGACCTGTTCCGGTACGGGGTCAGTGGCCGCTCCCAGATTGACCAGATTGAAATGTCGCTGCAGTTGTTTCAACAATCGGCCAGAGGATTCTCCCATCGCCAACCCTGATAGCAGTCCGATAACGGGGCGCTCCGGATGCTGCAACTTGTAGATCAAATGACTGATTTCATATTCGAGCAATGGCTCACGGTCCAAGCTGAATGATTCGATACGTTGTGCCCCGTAGCCGGCTCGGGTACCGATCAGGCCCATGAATCCCCCATTGTTGTCGAGGCCAAACAACCTGGCTTTGTAGGCGTCTTCTGAAAAAGGCATGGGATCTATAAGGTGCAGGTTGATCATGCCTTTCGCTGCTTTTTCGTACTCCATCAACCGGTCTTCGATGCGCTTGCCATAGCGTTTCAAGGCGTAGCTTCGTTCAGGGGCGTCATGGGCATTGAAAAAATACAAATCCATAGGGCTTTCCAATGACGCGAGTAACTGTCGTACTTGAGGCGATAGGGTATGAGTTTTTCCTTGTGAGAAATCCCATCGAATATCCGGAATCTTTCCTACCCAAACTAAGTTAAACGCCAGGAATAGTAACAGGATGACAGTGAGTGTCATGCCGGTGCGCAGAGTAGGTCGCATGGAGGGCTTTCCTTCTCAGCTGTGTTTATAGTTGAGCGTTACGGTCGTCGCTGCGAGAAATGCGAAGATCATGCTGATGAAGTAAAGCGTGTCACGAAGTGTGAACTTTCCATTGTCGATAGCGCTGTACCTCGAAAAAGGGCTGAGGGAGACCAAACTGTCTACCGCCCAGATTGGGGCTTGATGTTCAAGTGCATCGAGTAAATAGGAGAGCGCGCTGACGATAAGCATCAAGCCCACTGTGAGGATGAAAAGGGTAGTGCGCTGACGCACCAGTGTGAAAATAAAACAACCGACGGCTAGGTAACTGCCGGCCAGCAGCCAGCTTGACATAAATTGCGAGGCAATAACGCTGTTGTCCGCCACCCCCAGGTAGTTGGCAATGATCACGAGAGGGAAGGTCAACATCAGGGCTGTGCCCGCCACGACCCAGGCTGCTAAGAATTTGCCAATAACCCATTCAAACGTGGTGATGGGCAGTATTTTCATCAGGTCGAGAAAACCGGCATTGGACTCGTCCGACCAGAGTTGTGCCGCCAGCACAGGAATCAGTAACAAATAGAGCCAGGGGTGTAGCTGGAAGAAAATCTGCAAGTGACTGCTGTCCTGTTCTGGCCATGAGCTCATGTGCAACCCCAATGCCACGGACAGTACTGAAAAAATGGCGATGCTCAGATAAGTGCCGGGTGTACCGGCATAGTGGGCGAGCTGACGCTTGAAAATGACGGGCAGCAGTTTCAAAGGGGGGCCCCTCGGCTCAAAGAGTGAACTACGTCGCTGAGGCGACCAGGCTCCAGGCTCAGTGAGTTGATTTTCCAGCGGCGATTGGCAATGAGCGTATGGATATGGGGGTAGATGGTGTGCCCTGGCATGGGCAGGACGGTCACTGTGCCGGGTGCATGCCGATGTTCTTCGATACCTGCCACCCCTGGCAGTACGGCGAGAGCCAGTAGGTCCAAGGGGGCATCTGCGGTGAGGGTGACCGCCTGGAAATGGCGAGAGTCGCGTTGCAAATCCGGCATGGGGGCATCGGCCACCAGACGATCGCCTGCGATAACCAGTGCGCGCGTACAGAATTCGGACAATTCATCGCAGTGTCGGGAAGCGACAATCACTGTCATTTCTTGCGTCAATGACTGGATGAGGCTCCTGAGTTTGTATTTCTGATCAGATGCCAGCCCCTCGGTGGGTTCATCCAGTAATAGCAAAGCTGGGGTGTGCAGGATGGCCTGGGCAATGGCGACTTTGCGCTTCAAACCCATTGAGAGAGCGTCGAGGGGCGCATTGAGCACCGGAAACAACTCCAATCGTGTAGCGGCATATTCCACCTGCGCGTTTTTTTCGGTGCCGCGCAGTCCGCGAATGGCTGCGATGTAGTCAAGGAACTCTTTAACCGACATTGTAGGATGACTGACGCACCTATGAAGTTGGTAACCGATGAGTTTTTTTGCTTTCAATGGATGGGTTTTAGTATTGAAACCTTGGATGTTTATATAGCCACTGGAAGGAATGGTTGAGCCCGATATTAGATTGAGAAGAGTCGTTTTAGCTGTAGGATTTTCACCGAATAATCCCAGGCATTCCTGTTTGTTTGCGCTGAACGAAAAATCGTTGATTATTTTTTTATTGTTCGAATGTTTTGTCAGGTTGATTATTTCGATCATTTAGCGTGGTGTGGTCGTAGACGGGGAAAGTTTGAAAAAGGGTACGAGCAATGGCTGTTTTTGGGAACGCCGCTCAGCATTAATAGGAAAAATCCTACGTGCGCGCCAGGTAGGTCGCTGAAACAATTGTTTTGTGTTTTTAACCTTTAATTATTGAGTGAATGTCTGAAGGTTACAGAGACTTTTCGAATTTTGTAATGAGGCCCGATTACCATGATGCTTCTACGTACCCTTGTTCTTGAACGCGACGGTCAGGATGCTCCGGTCAACGGTGCATTGCTTTGTGGGTTTGCTGTAGGTCAGATTGCCTCCAACTTCCTTGTCTATAGCTTGGATGAAGAGGTTGAGCCGGCGAGCTCCAGGGTTTATGTCGCAGCCTTGCGCAAAAAACTTGATCGGTATTTTCTGAGTGGTGTCGAGTCCAAGGCAGACCTGCATGTGGCCATGCATGTCTTCAAGCAGATTCTTACATCGGTGGCGGCAGGCACCAAGGCGGGTGTTACCGAAACTCAGGTTCCTTATCATTTTATCGATTTGAAAGGCTGCAAGCTGCCGCCTGCGAGGCCCGAAGAACATCACTCGGTGATCATCAAGAAGGCATTGGTGATGAAAGTGATCACCCTGGGAATGTCCGCGCCGGTGATGCCGGCAATCGAAAGTGCTTCATTGATTGTGCCTACCATTCGTTTCTCGTCGAAAATGAGTGCACCTGTCCGGGGGGCGAATGCACCCGGGCCTGTACATGAACCTGTTGTAGAAGAGCCCCGACAGATGTCAGTCGACGCGCCCGTGTCCATTGCTCGGGATGCCCCTGTTGTCCTGGATGAGCCAAGTCCCCCGGCGCAGCCGCAGCTTCCGGTATCTGCGGACGACGGTACTTTGTCCGAAGTGGGCAGTACACTGACCAATCTCGCTCGTGTCGCTCAGGAGCTGACCCAACAGAAACTCGCTGCAGTGGAGAGGGAAGCGGCGCTTGATCAATGGCAGGCCCGATTGCAGCAGGAACAAACTCAGTTGGATGAAAAAGCCCGGGATCTGGAGCAACGCACCGCTCAACTGCATGACCAGTCTTTGGCGGTCAGTCAGCGAACCGAAGCCCTGAAGGTGATGACCTCGCAAGTATCGGGCTTGCGCCAGAGCCTGCGAGGTGTGCTGCTTGAACTGGATCAGGCCTTGGATGGTTAGACCGGCCTGGCTACTTTCTCGGGTTCATTTATCATCTGCCAGCGAACCGACGCCAGGGTGTGATTTCCTGGCCTATCGGCATCTATGGACATTGCCTGGGGATGCATGCGTTTGAGTACCAAGCTGATAACCAAAGAAGGTCATGAAGCGCTGAAGAAAGAGTTGGATTACCTGTGGCGCGAAAAGCGTCCGGATACCACGCGCAAGGTGACATGGGCTGCTTCCCTGGGGGATCGCAGCGAGAATGCCGACTATCAGTACAACAAAAAGCTGCTGCGTGAAATCGACCGGCGGGTGCGGTATTTACGCAAGCGCCTGGAAGACATGCGCGTGGTGGAGTACATGCCCGAGCAGGAGGGGAAGGTGTTTTTCGGCGCCTGGGTCGAGATTGAAAACGAGCAAGGCGAGACCAAGCGTTTTCGTATCGTCGGCTATGACGAGATTTATGATCGGATGGACTATATCTCCATCGATTCACCGATGGCCCGTGCGCTGCTGCGCAAGGAAGTCGACGATGAGGCCATTGTGCAGACCCCGGGAGGTGAGGTGTGCTGGTGGATCACCTCTATCGAGTACGTGAAGTAAGCGACATTGACCCGCCCCCCCGTGAGGCAGGCGGGTCATGGACTGCTCAGCCCTCGCGCAATACCGTCAGCGGGCTCGCATTCAGCGCACGGCGTGTGCCGAACACCCCGGCACCGCCGATCAATACGGCGCCGATCACAGGCAGCAGCAACAGCCAGGGGTGCGGTTGCCAGGCCAGGTCGAAGGCATAGCGGTACAGCACCCACGTCACCAACTCGGTACCCAGCGCCGCCAGCAAGCCGCTGACTGCGCCCAGCAGGCCGAACTCGATGCGCCGTGCCTTGACCAGCAGCTTGCGCTCCGCGCCCAGTGCTCGCAGCAGCGCACCTTGGCGAATGCGCTCATCCAGGGTGGCCTGCAGGCCGGAGAACAGCACCGCCATCCCTGCGGCCAGCACAAACAACAACACGTACTCCACCGCCAGGGTCACTTGGGCGAGGATACTGCGCAGTTGTTCCAGCAGCGCCTCGACCTGCAGGATGGTCACCGCCGGAAAGGCGCGGGACAGGTCAACGATCTGCTGATCATGCCCTGGCGCGAGGTAGAAGCTGGTCAGGTAGGTGGCCGGCAGGTCCGTCAGGGTTCCCGGTTGGAAAATCATGAAGAAGTTCGGCTGGAAGTTATCCCAGTTGATGGTTCGCAGGCTGGCAACCCGCGCCTCACGGTTTTCCCCGGCGATGGTGAACACCAGGTGATCGTTCAACTTGAGCTTGAGGCTCTGCGCGACCTTGGCCTCTACCGAGACTCCTGGAATTCCATTGGTGGGTTGTTGCGACCACCATGAGCCTTCGGTCAGGGTATTGCCCGGCGGTAGGTCGGCGGCCCAGGTCAGGCTCAGGTCGCGTTGTACCGCACGGTCACCGCTGGAGTCCTTGCTGACTATTTCCTGTACCGGCTCGCCATTGATGCTGATTAACCGTCCTGGCACGACCGGGTACAGCGGCGCGGATTGCGCCTGCACTTCCAGCAGGCGGGCGCCAAAGGCTTCCTTATCGGCCGGTAGGATATTCAGGGCGAAATAGTTGGGGGCGTCCTTGGGCAGCTGGTTTTGCCAGGTGTCCAGCAATTCGCCACGCAGCAGGGCGATCAAGCCCATGGACAACAGGATCAGGCCGAACGCCAGGGACTGGCCCGCCGCCGCCAGCGGGTGGCGCAGCAATTGGCCCAGGCCCAGGCGCCACGGCAGGGACGCCCGTGCCAACAGGCGCCGCAGGCTCTGCAACAGCAGCAGAAGCAAGCCACCCAGAACCAGCGCGGCGACCACGCCGCCGCCCAGCAGGGCGAAGGTCAGCACCAGGTCGAGGCTCAGGCGCCACATGATCAGGCCCAGGGCGAATAACGCGGCGCCGTAGACCATCCAGGTGCTGGACGGGATAGGCAGCAGGTCGCGCCTCAGCACTCGCAGCGGCGGTACGCGACCGAGGGCGGCCAACGGTGGCAGCGCGAAACCCGCGAGAGCAACCAGCCCGGTGCCGATCCCGGCAATGGCTGGCAACAGTCCACCCGGTGGAACATCCGCCGGCAACAGGTCGTGCAGGAAATAGAACAGGCCAAACTGTGCCAACCAACCGAGGAGGGCGCCGGCCAGGCTCGCCAGTAACCCCAGTACGCTCAATTGCAGGCTGAACAGCAGCATGGCCTCGAGTCGCGATAACCCAAGGCAACGTAGCAACGCACTGGCGTCGAAACGGCGGGTGGCGAAGCGGTTGGCCGACAGGGCCACGGCGACGCCGGCCAACAGCACGGCCACCAGGCTGGCCATGTTCAGGTAGCGCTCGGCTTTGCCCAGGGCGCCTCCGATCTGCTGGTTGCCGTCCCGTGAATCCTGAAGACGCTGGTTGGCGGCGAGCCCCGGCTTGATCAGGTCACGATAGGTTTGCAGCGCGGTGCTGGCCTGCGGGCCACGCCACAACTCGCGGTAGCTGACGCGACTGCCCGGCTGGACCACGCCGGTGGCGTCCAGGTCCGTCAGGTTGATCATTACCCTGGGCGTCAGACTATAGAAGTTGCCGGCGCGATCCGGTTCGTAGGTGAGTACACGTGCCAGGCGCAAGGTCTTCATGCCCACATCGATACTGTCGCCGACGTTCAGGTCCAGTGCCGTCAGCAGCCGCGACTCGACCCAGGCTTCACCGGGTTTCGGCCCGCCGCCCGGGGTTTCGTCCCCAAAGGGGGCGGCTGCGCTCTTGAGCTCACCGCGTAGCGGATACTGCTCGTTGACTGCCTTGATGCTGGAGAGCTGGATACCATTGTCGGTGGCAATGACGCTGGAAAACTCAACCACACGGGCGTGATCCAGGCCCAGTTCGGTCCCGGATCTGATTTGTTCGGGGCGTGCCGGTGAGCTGCCTTCGAGTACCAGGTCGGCGCCGAGGAACTCGGTGGCGCGCAACAGCATGGCGCCGTTGAGGCGGGCGCCGAAATAACCGATGGCGGTACTGGCGGCCACGGCCACCAACAGGGCGAAGAACAACACACGCAATTCGCCGGCGCGGGCATCGCGCAGTAATTGGCGCAGGGCAAGGCTGAACAGGCGCAACAGCGGCAAACGTGCCATCAAGGCTCCAGGGGGGCGACCATCAGGCCGGCTTCAAGGCGGATCAGGCGTCGGCAACGATGAGCCAGGCGCTCGTCATGGGTAACCAGCACCAGGGTCGTGCCGCTTTCTTTATTGAGCTCGAACAGCAGGTCGCTGATGCGCTCGCCGGTGTGGCTGTCGAGGTTGCCGGTGGGCTCATCGGCAAACAGCACGTCCGGTTCGGCGGCAAAGGCGCGGGCAATCGCCACCCGTTGCTGTTCGCCCCCGGAAAGCTGGCGTGGGGAGTGGGTCAGGCGCTGGCCGAGGCCCACGCGCTCCAGCAGGTGTCTGGCGCGTTCGCGGGCGTCCTTGCGGCCATCCAGCTCCAGCGGCAGCATGACGTTCTCCAGCGCATTGAGGCTGTCGAGCAGTTGGAACGACTGGAACACAAAGCCTACGTGTTCGGCACGGATGCGTGCGCGCTGGTCTTCGTCGAGGGTGCTGAGCGCCTGGCCGGCGAGGGTGACTTCACCGCTGCTGGGCAGGTCGAGGCCGGCGAGCAGGCCGAGGAGGGTGGATTTACCGGAGCCGGAGCTGCCGACGATAGCCAGGCTATCGCCCTTGTTCAGTTCCAGGCTCAGTTCGTGCAGGATAGTCAGTTCACCTTCCGCGCTGGGAACCACTTTGCTGAGGTTCCGCGCGGTGAGAATGCTTGCGCCCATGGAGAATCCGATGCGAATGTGGTTTTTGAGTGCTGGCCTGGCCTTGATGTGCATGGCCCAGAACGCAGCGGCGGGTACAGTCCTGATCGTTGGCGATAGTATCAGTGCCGGTTTCGGCCTGGATACCAGCAAAGGGTGGGTCGCATTGCTGCAGCAACGGCTCAAGAAGGAAGGTTTCGACGATAAAGTGGTCAATGCCTCCATCAGCGGCGACACCAGTGCCGGAGGCCTGGCGCGCCTGCCGGCGGCGCTTGCAGAGCATAAGCCGGACGTGGTGGTGATCGAGTTGGGCGGTAACGATGGCTTGCGCGGGCAGCCGCCGGCGCAATTGCAACAAAATCTTGCGTCGATGATCGAGCAGTCCCAGGCCAGCGGTGCGAAGGTACTGTTGCTGGGCATGCAGATTCCGCCCAATTACGGGAAGCGCTATGTCGATGCATTCGCCAAGGTATTCAATGACGTCGCAACGGCTAAAAAGGTGCCGTTGGTGCCATTTTTCCTGGAGGGTATCGGTGGCAACCCGGCGTTGATGCAGGCTGATGGACTGCACCCGGCTCTCGGCGCCCAGGGCAAATTGCTGGAAAATGTCTGGCCGACGCTAAAACCGCTGCTATGACGCTTTTCTACCGGCAGGCTTTCGGCTAAGGTGGCGCCCCCCCGATCTGGAGCCCCCGATGTCGCGTCCTGCCTGGTCCCTGTTTAACTACCAACTGATCGAGCCGGACGAGCAGCTGGATTTGTTCGCCTGCCAGGAAGTGCGGGTGCATCTGGTGACGCGTCAATTGGAACTGGGCGGCTCCATCGATCGCACCCTGTGCGGTACGTTATTGCCGGCGCAGCCGCGTTGGTCCCTGGTCGACCGTTCGATTTTCCAGGACCAGCGCCTGTGCCCTTTGTGCCGGGCGATCCTCGAGTCGCAGAAGCGTGGCACGCCGCCAATCTGGCCCGAGTTGCGTTTCGAGTTGTAGGGGGCAGCTAGAAGTCCGCTTCACGTATACAATCGATTTTTACCTACCCGTCGTTCTGCGAAGGATTTTCCGGATGTTGTCGCGCCTTTCCGTCGTCACCTGCTGCCTGTCTCTTGCTGCCTTGTGTGCGGCCGGTCCTGCCGCCGCCTTGCAGTTGCCCCTGCCTCCACCCGGCGAAGACATCGTCGGGCAGGTCCAGGTGATCAAGGCCAAGTACGAAGACACCTTTGCCGACCTGGGTACCACCTACGACCTGGGCTATTCGGAAATGGTCGCGGCCAATCCGGGCGTCGATGCCTGGTTGCCGGGGGCGGGGACCGAGATCGTCCTGCCGACACGCTTCATCCTGCCGCCGGGCCCCCGTGAGGGCATCGTGATCAACCTGGCGGAATACCGGCTCTACTACTTCCCCAAGGGGCAGGACGTGGTCTACACCTTCCCGCTTGGGATTGGCCGTGAAGGCTGGGGCTCGCCCATTGCGCACACCAGCATCATCGCCAAGACGCCGAACCCGACCTGGACGCCGCCGGCCTCGATCAAGGCCGAGCACGCCGCCAACGGCGACCCGTTGCCCAATGTGGTGCCGGCCGGCCCGGACAACCCCCTGGGGCCGTTCAAGTTCACCCTGGGAACGCCGGGTTACCTCATCCACGGTTCCAACATGAAGTTCGGCATCGGCACCCGTACCAGCCACGGTTGCTTCCGCATGTTCAACAACAACGTGCTGGAAATGGCCAGCATGGTCCCGGTGGGGACGTCGGTGCGCATCATCAACGATGCCTACAAGTTCGGCAGCAGCGGCGGCAAGGTCTATCTCGAGGCGCATACGCCCCTGAACGACGACGGCACGCCATCGGTGGTCGATAAGCACACAGCGGTGATCAATGCCTTGCTCAAGCGTGAAGACCTGGCCAATAACCTGCGGGTGAACTGGGATCAGGTGCGTGATGTGGTCGCGGCCGAGGATGGCCTGCCCACCGAGATCGGTGTGCCAGGTGGTGCACCGATAGCTTCCAGCGCGCCGATCGACCTGCAGCAATAAGCGTCCGGTCCGCTGCTGAGCCCGCCACGGCCTTGCGCTGTGGCGGGCTTTTTATTGCGCGGGGTTCTGGCCCGAATCGCAGGCAATAAAAAGCCGATCCAAGAATGGATCGGCTTGATAACAATCCCGAGGGATTATTACTTGCGGCTGGCTTTTTCAAGCATACGCAGAGCGCGCTCGTTAGCTTCGTCAGCAGTCTGTTGTGCTTTTTGAGCAGCAGCCAGAGCTTCATCAGCTTTACGGTAGGCTTCGTCTGCACGGGCCTGGGAGCGAGCTGCTGCGTCTTCAGTTGCAGTCAGACGAGCTTCGGTTTCTTTGGAGACGCTGCTGCAACCGGTAGCCAGAACTGCGGCCAGAGCCAGAGCAGAGAATTTCAGAACGTTGTTCATCGTGTTCCCCTTCAAGGACTTTCTATTAAATGGCTACTTTCTCAGAGTGAGCTAATAGCCGGCGTACATACTACCCATTACTTGTAGTAAGTAAACTGACGTAGCGCAAGAAGCAAAAAAAATTCTTGTGCCGAATCTATTTTGGCTAATCTTTTGGACATTCGTATAAAAACCGTACAGTTTTTTGCAGTCTGACGGAGATTGGATCCAGGCTGAGAGGGCCGGCCCGCATGTGTTAAGCCTTGTAAATAGATGAAATTTTATATATCGAGGCTGACACTTTCGTTTGGCTGGCCTTTACCACGCCTCGCATCTTTTGTGCATGTAGAGGTGACTTTAAGAGCGTCTGTTCGTCTCAAGGTTCAACTGCCGGCAATGTTCAGGCCTTCGATCACCGGTTGATCGAGGCCCTTTCTATATCCGCCAGCGGCAGGGATGACGGGTACGCCTTGAGCAATTACAGGATTGGTGCCTATATTCCCTACGTGCTGGTTGTGAGCGCTCAAGGTTTTCTCGTTGTCGAAACCGGCACGGGGTGGCGTAGATGTTCCTTCGCCGGAAAAACATCGGTAAGGTAGGGGTCAGAATCCAAGACCCGCGAGGAGTAGTGATGAGCGAGGCGTTGTCCATCCACCATGACCAGGCTGGTCATCAGTTCGAGACCAATGTGGACGGTCATCGTGCCTATCTGACCTATATGGACCTCGGGAAGCAGACCCTGGACATCTATCGGACCTTCGTGCCCAACGCACTGCGCGGCCGTGGCATTGCTGCTGCGTTGACCGAGGAAGCGTTGAAGTTTGCCGAAGAGCAAGGCTACACGGTGATCCCGTCATGCTCCTATGTCGAACGCTACATGGAGCGCCACCAGCGTCATGCCGCGAAGCTATAACGCACAACATAAAACGCAGCATGAAAAACGCCGGGCTCAGCCCGGCGTTTTTGTGTGCGCACACTTCAGATACAGGTTCAGCTGCGTTTGCGTTTCGGCAATACGTCCTTGAGCTTGGCGTGCATGCTGCGCAGGGTGTTCTCGGTGGCGGACCAGTCGATGCAGGCATCGGTGATCGACACGCCGTACTGCAAGTCGGCCAGGTCCTTTGGAATAGCCTGGCAGCCCCAGTTCAGGTGGCTCTCGACCATCAGGCCGATAATCGACTGATTGCCTTCGAGGATCTGGTTGGCGACGTTTTCCATTACCAGCGGCTGCAGGGCCGGGTCCTTGTTGGAGTTGGCGTGGCTGCAGTCGACCATGATGTTCGGCTTGATCCTGGCCTTGTTCAGCGCCTGCTCGCAGAGCGCCACGCTGACCGAGTCATAGTTGGGCTTGCCATTGCCGCCGCGCAACACCACGTGACCGTAGGCATTGCCCTTGGTGGTGACGATGGAGACGCCGCCTTCCTGGTTGATACCCAGGAAACGGTGAGGACTGGAGACCGATTGCAGCGCGTTGATCGCCACGGTCAGGCCGCCGTCGGTGCCGTTCTTGAAGCCTACGGCCGAAGACAGGCCGGATGCCATTTCGCGGTGGGTCTGCGACTCGGTGGTGCGCGCGCCGATGGCCGACCAGCTGATCAGGTCCTGCAGGTACTGCGGGGAGATCGGGTCGAGGGCTTCGGTGGCAGTGGGCAGGCCCATTTCGGCCAGGTCCAGCAGCAACTTGCGACCGATGTGCAAGCCGTCCTGGATCTTGAACGAGTCGTCCAGGTACGGGTCGTTGATCAAGCCTTTCCAGCCCACGGTGGTACGCGGCTTCTCGAAATACACGCGCATCACCAGGTACAAGGTGTCGGACACTTCCGCCGCCAGCACTTTGAGGCGCTCGGCGTATTCGTGGGCAGCCTTGAGGTCGTGGATCGAGCAAGGCCCGATCACGACGAAGAGGCGGTGGTCGGTGCCATCGAGAATGTCACGGATGACTTCGCGGCCTTTGGTGACGGTCTGCAGGGCAGCGTCGCTCAGAGGGATTTCGCGCTTGAGCTGATCGGGTGTGATCAGGGTCTCGTTGGATTCGACGTTTAGGTCATTGATCGGTAAATCAGCCATCGTGTTACTCGCCAGGGTCACGGGTGCCGGCCGCCAGCCATCCCCGTGCGGCGGGCACAGCATGATTTGAATGCAGGGGGGAGGAACCTTAGCGCGTAACACGGGCCCGCGACAATGGGCAAAACCCGCTTTAATCCAGCGCTGGCCGCACAAACGTCTCATGGGCGAACTCGCCGGCATGGCGCGCCACCCACTCACGGGCCAGGGCTTCGAGTTGCTGCGGGGTCGGCTCGGCATCTTCGTGCTGGCGGCAGTAGCGCTCTATCCGGCATGCTTGCTCACCCATTCGCGCCCCGAACAACGCGTGCTCATCGGTAAACGAAATGCCCACGCGGTAGCCGTTTTCCACCTTGCGACACCACGCCACATACCCCGGATAGCGGGCCGTGGCGCCCAGGGAGGGAATGTGCAGGTCAACGGCCGTGCCCTGGCGCCATGCGCGGGGCCAATTGCAGGCAACGCCGCCCAGGCCGATAGTGTGCAGGCGTTGGCGGGGGACGGCAGGAGAGGGGCGTTGGATTAACTCGACAGCGACATCATCAGGGTGAGGTAAAAAACGACCCATGTACACGGACTCCGAGCACCGTCCAGTTGACGGCGGTGGCAGCAGTATAGTGAAGGAACTGGAATTGACCGACCTGGATATTGACCAGCAATTGCTGGGATTGCCAGGTATTTCGCTGGTGGTGTTCACCAGCGTGGGGTGTTCCAGTTGCCGTTGGGCGCGCCAGCAGTTGCCGGGCTGGCGTTTGCCGGTGGACCGCGTGTGTTGGGTGGATGCCGGGCACAACGGCGGTGCGGTCGAACGCTACCAGATCTTTCATTTGCCGGCGTTGTTCGTGGTGTGCGAGGGTCAGTTCCTCGGACAAATACAGACACGTCTTACGCTTTCTGACCTGACCGAAACCATTGACCAAGCACTTAGCCGCACTCCGGAGGAACTGCCATGACAGTACAGTCGCCACGTATCGGCATTATCGGCACCGGCGCCATTGGTGGCTTCTATGGAGTGATGCTGGCACGCGCGGGCTTCGACGTGCACTTCCTGCTGCGCAGCGAATACGCGGCGGTCAGCGAGCACGGCCTGCGCGTCAATAGCGGCGTGCATGGCAACCTGCACCTGCGCTCGGTGCAGGCCTACGCCCATGCCGCGGACATGCCGCCGTGCGATTGGTTGCTGGTGGGCACCAAGTCCACCGGCAATGTCGAGCTGGCCCCGACCCTCGCCCAGGTCGCGGCGCCGGACGCCAAAGTGGTGTTGCTGCAAAACGGCCTGGATGTCGAAGACAGTCTGCGTGAACACCTGCCGCCATCCCTGCATCTACTGGGCGGGCTGTGCTACATCGGCGTACACCGCTCCGCGCCTGGCGTCGTCGAGCATCAGGCGTTGGGCCGGGTCAACCTGGGCTACCACAGCGGCACGGCCGCCAACGATGAGGCCCGCCAGAAGGCTATTGTCGAAGCCGGTGCTGCGTTGTTTCATAAGGCCGGCATCGAGTCCCAGGCCATGGCCAATGTGCATCAGGCCCGCTGGCACAAGCTGGTGTGGAACGTGCCTTACAATGGCCTCTCCGTACTGTTGGGAACGGGTACCACGGCAATGATGGCGGACGAATCCAGCCGCGAGCTGATCCAGGCGCTGATGGCCGAAGTGGTGCAGGGCGCCCATGCCTGTGGCCATGAAATCCCCGCCAGTTACGCCGAGCAGATGTTCGCCATGACGGAAACCATGGACGATTACCTGCCCAGCATGTACCACGACCATATACATAAACGCCCGCTGGAACTGGCGGCGATCTATGGGCGACCGCTCGCTGCCGCCAAGGCCGCGGGTTGCGAATTGCCACGAATGCAGGCGCTGTACCAGGCCTTGAGCTTTATTGATCGGCATAACCGCTGATTCGGGGGACGTACCATGGCAAAGGGATTGGGCGACAAACTGGTGCTGGCGATTTCCTCGCGGGCACTGTTCGACCTGAGCGACAGCCACAAGGTCTACCTGGCCCAAGGGGTGGAGGCCTACCGTAAATACCAGATCGAACACGAGGAAGAGATCCTCGAGCCCGGTGACGCCTTTCCGCTGGTCAAGAAGCTGCTGAGCCTCAATGCCAGCCTGGGCCGTGCTCGGGTCGAGGTGGTACTGGTGTCGCGCAACAGTGCCGACACCGGCTTGCGCGTGTTCAATTCCATCCAGCATTACGGCCTGGATATTTCCCGCGCAGCCTTTGTCGGTGGGCGTAGTCCTTATCCCTATTTGGCGGCGTTTGGCTGTCACCTGTTTCTTTCCACCCATGCTGAAGATGTACGCAGTGCCCTCGATGCGGGCTTTGCCGCCGCGACGATTCTGTCGGGCGGTCCGCGCCGGGCGTCCAGCGAAGAGCTGCGGATCGCCTTTGACGGTGACGCGGTGCTGTTCTCCGATGAATCGGAGCGCGTGTACCAGGCCGGCGGGCTGGAGGCGTTCCAGGCCAGCGAGCGCGAGTCGGCACGCCAGCCTTTGCACGGTGGCCCCTTCAAGGGTTTCCTGGCGGCACTCAACTTGTTGCAGCGCGAGTTTCCAGACGAGGCCTGTCCGATCCGCACAGCCTTGGTCACCGCCCGTTCGGCGCCTTCCCACGAGCGGGTGATCCGGACCTTGCGTGAGTGGGACATCCGCCTGGATGAGTCACTGTTTCTCGGCGGCCTGGAGAAGTCCGCATTCCTGGAAGCGTTTGCCGCGGATGTGTTTTTCGATGACCAGGCCGGTCACTGCGAGAAAGCCAGGGAGGTGGTGGCCACCGGGCATGTGCCCCATGGCATCAGTAACGAGGTGAGGATTCAGGCCGAGACTTAGGGGCGCTGCTAAGCTCATTCAATCTCCTCCATCCTGGCCGTCCGGGAGGTTTTATGATTCGTTCGATGCTGTACGCCACGGACCTTGGTCTGTACGCGCCGTATGTGATGCAACATGCACTGGCGCTGGCGCGGACGTTCAAGGCTGACCTGGATGTGATTCATGTGGTCGAGCCCATCGGGTTGTTCGCCGAATCGGTGTTGCAGAGCTACCTTGATGAGAAGGCCTTGAGTGAATGGCAGAGCCAGGGGCTGAGCACTGTCATGGCGACCATCGAGCAACGGGTGCTGGACAGTTTTCGCGAAGAGTTGGGGGACGGGGGGCAAGACCTGGAACTGATTCGCTCGGTAAGGGTGATTCAGGGCGACCCGTGCGAAGTGATACTCGAGCAGTTGCGCAAATTGTCCGTCGACCTGTTGATCGTCGGCAGCCACAGCCATGCCACTGCGGCCGCCACACCGCTTGGGCGCACCGCCGCACGGGTGCTGCAGTTGTCTAGCGTGCCGGTTTACCTGGTGCCTGCGTTACAGCGTCGACGCAGTGATGACGTGTGATGGGTAAGAAACGATAAAAAGTTCTAGATTTATCCGTCAAACCTTTAATATAGTTATATACCGTCGCTGATACACGTGGCGTCTATCTGCTTTGAGGGACACATATGAAGCTTCAACAACTGCGCTACATCTGGGAAGTGGCGCACCACGACCTCAACGTTTCCGCTACCGCTCAAAGCCTTTACACCTCCCAACCCGGTATCAGCAAGCAGATCCGCCTGCTCGAAGACGAGCTGGGCGTCGAAGTGTTCGCGCGCAGCGGCAAGCACCTCACCCGTGTCACTCCGGCCGGTGAACGCATCATCACCACCGCCGGCGAGATCCTGCGCAAAGTCGAGAGCATCAAGCAGATCGCCCAGGAATTCTCCAACGAGAAGAAAGGCACCTTGTCGATTGCCACGACCCACACCCAGGCGCGTTACGCATTGCCGCCGGTGATCCGCGATTTCATCAAGCAATACCCGGACGTGGCGCTGCACATGCATCAAGGCTCGCCGATGCAGATCGCCGAGATGGCCGCCGACGGCACCGTCGATTTCGCCATCGCCACTGAAGCCCTGGAGCTGTTCGGTGACCTGGTGATGATGCCGTGCTACCGCTGGAACCGTTGCGTCGTCGTGCCCCAGGGCCACCCATTGGCCAAGTTGCCGAAGCTGACCCTGGAAGCCCTGGCCGAATACCCGATCGTCACCTACGTCTTCGGTTTCACTGGCCGCTCCAAGCTCGACGAAGCCTTCAGCCATCGTGGCCTGACGCCGAAAGTGGTGTTCACCGCCGCCGACGCCGACGTCATCAAGACCTATGTGCGCCTGGGTCTGGGCGTGGGCATCGTCGCCAAGATGGCGGTCGATACCAACCTCGATAAAGACCTGGTGGTGCTGGATGCCAGCGAGCTGTTCGAGTCCAGTGTGACCAAGATCGGCTTCCGCCGTGGCACCTTCCTGCGGGGCTTCATGTGCGACTTCATCGAGAAGTTCGCCCCGCACCTGACCCGCGAAGTCATGGCCAAGGCGATCCAGTGCCACAACAAGCAGGAACTGGAAGAGCTGTTCGACGGCGTGGAATTGCCCGTCCATTAAGGGGGTTATTTGGCCTCGGTAACCGTAAAGTGTTGCCGGGCGCCTGCCACCAGAATCTCCACCTCATCACCTTCGAACTTGCCCAGCAGGCTTTTGCCCAAGGGTGAACGCGGGGTGATGACGGTCACCGGTTGCCCGACCACGTCCACCTTCAAACCCGCCGCATCCGGTGCCAGGAACAGCCACTGCTGGCGGCCGTTCTCGTCTTCCAGGCCCAGCAATGTGCCGACTTCTATACCACGTTGATCATCGTACGCACGCAGTGGCAGGTTCTGGCACTGCGCCAGCGCCTGCTTGATTTCCTCGACGCGCCTGGCTTGCCCGGCTGCCAGGTAAGACGCCTCCAGCCCGAGGGTGTCGTATTTGTTTTCGGCGATATTTTCTTCGTGGGTCGCGGTTTCGTAGGCGGTCTGCGCGGCGCGCTGGGCGATGTCGAGGTCGACGGTGAGTTTTTCCAGGATCAACTGGTGAACGGCGTGTTTGTTCATGGTCATCAATCGCAGAATTGCAGGACATTGGCCCGGGTCTTTTCATTCGGTGCGTTCTGGTCCTGCTGCAGCCAGAACTGGCATTTTGGGTTGGACAGGTTGCGTGCGTTATTGCGGGCCTGGTCCAGGGCCTGCTGTTGTTCCTGCTTCTGCAGGTTCTGTTGGTACTGCTCGAACATACGGTTCGGCGGCTCCGGCGCAACCGCTGCAGGTTTACCCAGTTGCTCAACGGCCTGGGCCACAGGCGCCAGGCTTTGCGGGAACAGATAGCGCGACACCAGCCAACTGGTCAGCGCAATGGCGATAAATCCCAGCCACAGCCCCAGGGCAATGGCGAGCGTGAGCTTGGGCAGCGACAACGAGCGATCGGACATGATGGCCTCCTGGCAGGCATTAACGGCATGGCGGCGATTGTCGCACAGCCACTGTGGAGAATAATCGCGATCAAGCCTTCTGCATCGGCGCATTTATGCGGACAATCGAGCCTTTGAGCGTTGGAGCCCGGAATGAAAGCCCGCTGGGATATTTTTTGCAGCGTCGTCGATAACTATGGCGACATCGGCGTGACCTGGCGCCTGGCCCGGCAATTGGTGGCGGAGCAGGGCTGCGAGGTGCGCTTGTGGGTCGACGACCTGCGCGCCTTCGAGCGTATGTGCCCCGAGATTGATGTGCGCCTGGACCAGCAATGGCAAGAGGGTGTCGATGTGCGCCATTGGCCGGCCGTGTGGTCGAGCGCACCGGCAGCCGATGTGGTGATCGCCGCCTTCGCCTGCCAGTTGCCGCCTGACTACATGGAAGCCATGGCCGCGCGTGAACGCACGCCGTTGTGGATGAACCTGGATTACCTCAGTGCCGAAGACTGGGTAGTGGGGTGCCATCGGTTGCCGTCGGTGAAGTTCAAGGGCGTGCAGAAGTACTTCTTTTTCCCAGGGTTCCGACCCGGTACGGGCGGGCTGTTACGCGAGGCCGGGTTGCTGGAACAGCGTCAGGCATTTCAGCAGGATGCCGCTGCACAGCGGCAATTCCTGCAAGGCTTGGGTGTGTTTCCGGCACCGGGTGCGCGGCTGATCTCGTTGTTCGCCTACGAAAACGCCGGGCTGGCCAGTTGGCTGGATGCACTCTCGACCGACGGGCACGCCACTCATCTCTTGGTGCCGGAAGGGCGCATCCTCGGTGATGTGCAGCATTGGCTCGGTGTCGAAAGCCTGGCGGTGGGGGACGTCCATCAGCGCGGCGCCCTGACCGTGCAGGTGCTGCCGTTTGTGCGCCAGGAGCAATATGACCGCCTGCTGTGGTGTTGCGACTTCAACGCCGTGCGCGGCGAAGACTCGTTCGTGCGCGCCCAATGGGCCGGGAGGCCGCTGCTGTGGCACATCTATCGCCAGGACGAAGACATCCACCTGGACAAGCTCGACGCCTTCCTGGACCTGTACACCGCCGCCCTGTCACCGGCCGCAAAGGCTGCCCTGGTCGAACTCTGGCAAGCCTGGAACACTGATGGCGATATGACACAGTCGTGGAAAATGCTGCTGGCGCACTGGTCTGAGTTAAGCCAACACGCGCAGACGTGGTGTCTGGAACAAGGCTTGCAGGCCGATCTTGCGACGGCGCTGGTACAGTTTTATGAAAGTTGGATATGATACGCGACCTTGATTTTTGTAATCCCATCCAAATTTCGGATATACGCAATGAAAACTGGTAAAGAACTGAAACCCGGTACAGTGATCCGTCTCGAAAACGACCCTTGGCTGGTTCAGAAAGCTGAGTTCACCAAGTCTGGTCGTAACAGCGCAATCATGAAGACCAAGCTGAAGAACCTGCTGACCGGTTACAAGACCGAGATCGTCTACAGCGCCGATGACAAACTGGACGACGTGATCCTCGACCGCAAGGAAGCGACCCTGTCCTTCATCAGCGGCGACACCTACACGTTCATGGACACCACCGACTACACCATGTACGAGCTGAACGCTGAAGATATCGAAGCTGTTCTGCCGTTCATCGAAGAAGGCATGGAAGACGTCTGCGAAGCTATTTTCTTCGAAGAGCGCCTGGTTTCCGTAGAGCTGCCGACCACTATCGTGCGTAAGGTTGCCTACACCGAAGGTTCCGCTCGCGGTGACACTTCGGGCAAAGTGATGAAGCCTGCCAAGCTGAGCAACGGTACCGAACTGCAAGTAGCCGATTTTATCGAAATCGACGACCTGATCGAGATCGACACCCGCGAAGGTGGTTCGTACAAAGGTCGCGCCAAGAAGTAATTCCGGCCCCGCCGATACGAAAAAAGCCCGACCTTGCGTCGGGCTTTTTCGTGGGCGCTGCTTTTTTACTTCAGGTGTTGCTTGAGCTCGTCGGATGCCTGCAGCAAGGCCGAACGCACCGCAGGGACCTGGCTGACCACATTGAGCAAGCCGTAGTCGTGGATCATGCCGTTGTAGCGCACGGCGGTCACTGGTACCCCGGCCTGGTCCAGCTTGCGCGCATAGGCTTCGCCTTCGTCACGCAACACGTCGGCACCGGCGGTCTGAATCAGCGCGGGCGGCAAGCCCTTGAGCTGATCCGCGGTCGCCCGCAGCGGCGAGGCGTAGATCTCGGCCCGCTGGTTGGCGTCGGTGGTGTAGTTGTCCCAGAACCACTTCATCATGTTCCTGGTGAGGAAGTGCCCTTCGGCGTACTGGTTGTAGGACGTCGTCTCGAAGTTGGCATCGGTCACCGGCCATAACAGCAGCTGGAACTTGATCGCAGGTGTGCCCTTGTCCTTGGCCATCAGGCTGACGACGGCTGCCATATTGCCGCCGACACTATTGCCCGCGACCGCCAGGCGTTTGCCGTCGACGTTGATGTCCTTGCCATGCTCGGCGACCCACTTGGTTGCGCCGTAGGCTTGGTTGATCGCCACCGGATAGCGGGCTTCCGGTGAAGGCGTGTAGTTGACGAAGACCGCCACGGCCCCCGAACCCACCACCAGATCGCGTACCAGGCGCTCGTGGGTCGGGTAATCCCCCAACACCCAGCCACCACCGTGGAAGAACATGAACACCGGCAATGTGCCCTTGACCCCGGCTGGCCGCACGATGGTCAGGTTCAGTGGCTGGCCATCGACCTGAATGGTCTTCTGGCTCACGTCCGCCTTGGGCAGGGTCAACTTCACACCGGCCTGGGCACCCGTCAGTACGGCACGGGCTTGCGTGGGTGTCAGTTGTTCCATCGGTTTGCCGGTGCCGGCGTTCAACACATCCAGGAAGGCCTGGGTAGTGTGTTCAACGTCGCCATTGGCGGCAAACGCGTGAGTGACGGACAGGGCGAGCAGGCTGCCGGTCAGCACTTTGGCAAATGTGTTCATGTTCTTCTCCAGTGACAGCGGCAGTGGTTAGACGGTTACGTGCAGGCGCACATCGACGTTGCCACGGGTGGCGTTGGAGTACGGGCAGACTTGGTGCGCGGCGTCGACCAGGCTCTGCGCATCGTCCTCGGCCAGGCCTGGCAGGCTGACGTGCAGGTCGATATCCAGGCCGAAACCGCCAGGGATCTGGCCGATGCCGACGTGGGCAGTGATCGAGGCATCATCCGGGATTTTGCGTTTGGTCTGGCTGGCGACGAATTTCAGGGCGCCGATAAAGCAGGCCGAGTAACCGGCAGCAAACAGTTGTTCCGGGTTGGTGGCCTGGCCGCCGGCGCCGCCCAATTCCTTGGGGGTGGAGAGTTTGACGTCGAGGATATTGTCGCTGGAAACAGCGCGACCATCACGGCCGCCGGTGGCGGTGGCTACTGCGGTATAGAGCGTTTGCATGGTGTCGTCCTCTTGGTTTTTAGCGCTAAAGTTTTGCGCGCTAAGTAGTTGGTGAGGCAAATGTATAGCGCTAATGTTTTGCGCGCAAGATAAATGTATAAATTTTTTTCAGTCGCTGCAAACCAATGTGGGAGGGGGCTTGCTCCCGATAGCGGTGTTTCAGTCAAAAGATTCGTCGACTGATAAACCGTCATCGGGAGCAAGCCCCCTCCCACATGTTGAGTGTTTTGCCGTGTTCAGATCGCGTTCTGCAGGTTGCCCCGCAACGCAAGCAAGTCAGCCTGCAGCTTGCGCAATTGGTCCAGCTCCAAACCGCTGGCGCCGAGAATGCACTGTGGAATGCCCATGGCTTTTTCCTGCAAGGCGCGCCCGGCGCCGGTCAGTTCCACCACCACCACGCGCTCATCTTCACGGCTGCGGGTGCGGCTGAGCAGGCCTTCGGCTTCCAGGCGCTTGAGCAGGGGCGTCAGGGAGCCCGGGTCGGTCAGCAGGCGGCTGCTGATTTCTCCGACGGTCAAACCATCTTCTTCCCACAGCACCATCATGGCCAGATACTGCGGGTAGGTCAGGCCGAGGGCTTGCAGCAGCGGTTTGTAGACCTTGGTCATCAGCAGCGACGTGGAGTGCAGGGCGAAACACAGTTGGTTGTCCAGCAACAGGGATTCGCACGGGGCGGGATTTTTGCTCATGGTGGTGCCTCAAAAAAGCGTGTCTGCCTGGAATCTAGCGGGCAAATCTTTAATGCGCCAGATAATTCTGTCCGGGTGGTCAGACCAGTCCGCTTTGCAGTGCCAGATCCCAAGGCGGCACGGGGCTGAATCGGGACTTGAGGTATTCCAGCAGCAACCGGCTGCGCGCATTGGGCTGCTGTTCCAAGCGCAGTGCATAGATCCCGGTGGTCTCCGGGTTGGGCAGGCCGTCTTGGCAAAACAGCGGCAGTAACTCGCCGCGCACCAGGTACTCACTGGCCAGCCAGGTGGGGAGGTGGGCGATCCCCAGCCCGGCGAGAGCGCCCGATAACAGCGCTTCAGCGTTGTTGGCGCTCATGCGGATGCGGCGCGGGCGATGCGTTGCACGCCGCCCGTCCAACTCGAAGCGCCACGCGAACATCGGCGCCAGACCGTCCCAGTCCAGACCGTCATGCTCGCTCAATTCACGAGGGTGAGCCGGGGTGCCACGGCTTTTCAGGTAGGCCGGACTGGCGCAGGCGATGCGCACGATACTGGCCAGGGGCGTGGCGATCAGCCGTGTATCGACGATATGCCCGGCGCGCAGCACCAGGTCGACCTTGCCCAGATGCGCGCCCTGCATATCGACAAAGCTGTCGATCAGATGCAGGTGCACATCCAGCCCCGGGTACACATTCAGAAAGTCGGCGATCACGGGTGCCAGATGCCGTCGACCAAACGCTGCCGGTGCGTCCACGCGGATCAAGCCCTCGGGTGCATGGCTCAAGGAGACCGCTTCCGCCCGCGCCAGTTGCAGCTCGCTGACAATCCGTCGTGCCCGCTCGGCGAAGGCCAGGCCCGCCGGGGTCGGCACCACCGCGTGAGTGCTGCGCTGGAACAGGCGGCTGCCCACGGAGCTTTCCAGGCTGTCGATGCGCCGCGCCACCGCCGAGGGCGTCAGCGGATGGCGACGGGCTGCGGCGGAAAAGCTGCCGGTTTCCAGTACATCGAGAAACAGGCTCAGTTGATCGGTCAGCGTATTGGGGTTCATCGGTCCGCGCTTGTGCGAGATTGGCACAGCCATTGTGCGTTGCTGTGCGTTTCCGCGCTAGAGTCGACTGCGTAGCATGCAGGTCTTGAGAATGTGGAGTAGCGAGCGGTGTTGGATTTAGCGGTGTATCTGGTATTGGGTGTGGCCCTCGGCACGGTGGGTGGCCTGTTTGGTATTGGCGGTGGGCTGATTGCGATCCCGGTACTCGGCGTATGGTTCGGCCTGGACCAACAACTTGCCCAAGGCACGGCGCTGGTGATGGTGGTGCCCAACGTGATGCTGGCCCTGTGGCGTTACCACCAGCGCAATCGCATCGAACTGCGCCACGCCCTGCCGTTGGGCATCATGGGCTTCAGCTTTGCCTGGCTCGGCTCGATCTGGGCCGTGGGGCTGGACGCAGGCGCCATGCGCATCGGCTTTATCGTGTTCCTGCTGACACTCTCGGCTTACAACCTGCTGCGCATGTTCACGCGCAATGCACCGCCGACGGCACACATGCGTTATTCCTGGCCCTGGCTTGGCGTGTTGGGCGCGGCGTCCGGTTCCATGGGCGGTTTGTTTGGGGTGGGCGGCGCGGTGGTGGCCACGCCGGTACTCACCAGTGTGTTCGGCACCACCCAGGTGGTCGCCCAGGGCTTGTCCCTGGCCTTGGCCCTGCCCAGTACCGGGGTGACCCTGGTCACCTATGCCTGGCACCACGAAGTGGGCTGGCTGATCGGTATCCCCCTGGCCGTCGGTGGCCTGCTCAGTATCAGTTGGGGCGTGAAAGTCGCCCACGCCCTGCCGGAAAGGCTGTTGCGCGGCCTGTTCTGCGGCTTCCTGGTGCTGTGTGCGGTAATGCTGACCTTTAAAGTCTGAAGCCTTCGAGAATGTACTCGGCCAGGCAATCGGTGATCGGTGAGGCCATCAGGGGGTTACGCAGCAAACGCAGGTTCATTGACGGCAAGGGCGGTAAACCTTCCTCGCTGCCGAGTATGCGCAGGTCTGCAGTCACCAGGCTTTCCATGCTGACCATGGCCGCCAAGCCCGCGCTGACGACTGCCTGGATCGCCGCCCCATTGGTGCTGTGATAGGCGAGGCGATAACTGCGCTCGACCGAATCCAGTGCCCCCAGGGCCCACTGGGTGTAAAGGCAGTCAGCACCGGAAATCGCCAGGGGCAGGGCGTCGTGTTCGTCTACGCAAAAGCACGGTGCTGCGGCCCAAACCATGCGTTCGGAACGCAACAGCTCCCCGACATCATTCCCGGGCTCTCGGCTGATCACGGTCAGGGCCAGGTCCCGGCGCTGCATCAGCACCGTGGACGCCTCGCAGTGCATCTCAATCTGGATCAGCGGGTACGCCTTGGAAAACCGTTGGAGAATCCCCGGCAGGAAGCGCATCACGTAGTCATCCGGTGTACCGATGCGTACCAGCCCCACCATATGCGGCTCGCGCAGGGTGTTGAACACTTCGCTGTGCAATTTCAGGATGCGCCGCGCATAGCCCAGCAGCACTTGGCCTTCGGGGGTAAGCCGCACTTGCCGGCCATCGCGCTCGAACAGTTTGCGCTGCAGCACGTCTTCTTCCAGGCGCTTCATCTGCATGCTCACCGCCGATTGGGTGCGGTTGACCCGTTCACCGGCGCGGGTGAAACCGCCCTGGTCGGCGATGGCGACGAAGGTGCGCAGTACCTCAGTGTCGATGCTCGGGTAGCCGGACAATTGATCAATCTCCGAGATGTATTGCATAAGAAACATTCGTTGGATTGATCTTAAGGCCAGGCACACACTCGCGTCATCCCCATTGGAGGGCGAGAAGATGAAAGGTCAAAGAGGCTTTGTGTTGATGGCAAAACGTCCGTTTTCCGGGCTGTTTCACAGGATTGCCCGTTGGCAGGCGCTGCATGGGGAGCGCCAGGTCCTGGCCAGCTTGAGCGATGATGCGCTCAAGGACATCGGGCTCAATCGCGGCGACGTTGAGCAGGATCGCCATCTGCATTTCTGGCAAGACCCGCTGCGAAAATGACCCCGGATGCAGTAGGGTGGTTGGCGAGCCCACATGGAGAACCTCATGGCCGCCGACCTGTCTTTTTCCCTCAAGCAAGCTCGGCGCATGGCGCTGGCGGCCCAGGGATTTTCCGGGCGCCAGGCGCCCGTACTGATAAAAGCTGCGCACATCAACCGCGTGATCGAGCGCTTGGGCGTGTTGCAGATTGACTCGGTCAATGCGCTGGTGCGCTCTCATTATTTGCCGCTGTTTTCCCGCCTGGGCGGTTACTCGCCGTTGATGCTTGAACAGGCGGCCTGGAGCCAGGGCCGGCGGCGTTCGCTGTTCGAGTACTGGGGGCACGAGGCCTCGTTGCTGCCGATGGCGTTGTATCCCTTGATGCGTTGGCGTATGGAGCGGGCGCAGCAGGGACGGGGCATCTATTCGCAGATGGCGCGCTTCGGTCGTGAACAACAGGCCACGATCCAGCGCGTTTTGCAGACTGTCGAACAGCAGGGCGCGCTGGGCGCGGGCAGTTTGTCGACCCGCGAAGAGCGAGCCGGACCCTGGTGGGACTGGAGCGATGAAAAGCATGCGCTGGAGTGGCTGTTCGCCGCCGGCCTGGTTACCGTTGCCGGCAGGCGTGGCTTCGAGCGGCTGTATGACTTGCCCGAGCGCGTCATCCCGGCTGACATCCTCCAGCAGACGCTGTTGACGGAGGCCGAGGCCCAGCGTGGCCTGTTGCTGCACAGCGTCACCGCCTTGGGTGTAGGCACCGAAAAAGACCTGCGCGACTACTTCCGCCTTGACCCCGCCGACAGTCGCAGTCGCCTGGCGGAATTGGTCGAGGACGGGCAATTGCAGGTGTGCCAGGTGCAAGGCTGGAAGCAGGCAGCATACTGCCTGCCCGAGCCCAAAGTGCCACGCAAGGTGTCGGCCAGCGCACTGCTGTCGCCCTTCGACTCACTGGTCTGGGAGCGCAGCCGCACCGAGCGCCTGTTCGATTTCCGCTATCGCCTGGAGATCTACACCCCGCAACACAAACGGGTGTACGGCTACTACGTGCTGCCGTTTTTGCACAACGAGCGGATCGCTGCACGTATCGACCTGCGGGCCGAACGCGCCAACGGGCGCCTGGCCGTGCATGGGGTGCACGAAGAGGAGCCGGGGCTGGATGATGAGGGGATGCAGGCGCTGGCCCTGAACCTGCGGCAAATGGCCGACTGGCTGGGGCTGGAACAGGTCCAGCTCAATTGCCAGCGGCCGAGTGCCGACCGGTTGCGGTTAGCCATGCTGCACGTGTAGGAGGAAGGTACTTTCGTGGCGAGCGGGCTTGCCACAACAAGCCCCATTTTCCAAACGTCTGCTAGCGTTTGACCTGCTTCAAGGTCTCGGCAATCAGGAACGCCAACTCCAGCGACTGATCGGCGTTCATCCGTGGGTCGCAGTGGGTGTGGTAGCGGTCCGACAGGCCGTCTTCGGTGATCGGACGCGCGCCGCCGATGCACTCGGTGACGTTCTGCCCGGTCATCTCGATATGAATCCCGCCGGCATAGGTGCCTTCGGCCTGGTGTACCTGGAAGAACTCCTTGACCTCGCCGAGGATCTGCGCAAAGTCGCGGGTCTTGTAGCCGCTGCTGGCCTTGATGGTGTTGCCGTGCATCGGGTCGGAGCTCCACAGCACCTGCTTGCCTTCGCGCTGCACCGCGCGAATCAGCTTGGGCAGGTGGTCGCCGACTTTGCCTGCGCCCATGCGCGCGATCAGGTTGAGGCGGCCGGGGTCGTTGTCGGGGTTGAGGATGTCGATCAGGCGGATCAGGTTATCGGGGTTCATGCTCGGGCCGACTTTGACGCCGATCGGGTTGTTCACCCCGCGCAGGAATTCGACATGGGCGCCATCCAACTGACGGGTGCGGTCGCCGATCCACAGCATGTGGGCCGAGCAGTCGTAGTAGTCGTTGGTCAGGCTGTCGCGGCGCACGAAGGCTTGTTCGTAGTTGAGCAGCAGCGCTTCATGGGCGGTGAAAAAGCTGGTTTCGCGCAACTGCGGGGAGCTGTCCATGCCGCAGGCGCGCATGAAGGCCAGGGTTTCGTCGATGCGATCGGCCAACTGGCTGTATTTCTCGGCCAGGGCGGAGTTGGCGATAAAGTCCAGGTTCCACTTGTGCACCTGGTGCAGGTCGGCAAAACCGCCCTGGGCAAAGGCGCGCAGCAGGTTGAGGGTGGCGGTGGACTGGTGGTAGGACTGCAGCAGGCGGTCCGGGTCCGGCACGCGGCTTTTTTCGTCGAAACCGATGCCGTTGACGATGTCGCCACGGTAGGCGGGCAGGGTGATGCCGTCGAGGGTCTCATCGTTGGCCGAGCGCGGCTTGGCGAACTGGCCGGCCATGCGCCCGACTTTCACCACCGGGCAGCCGGCGGCGAAGGTCATCACGATTGCCATCTGCAGCAGTACCTTGAAGGTGTCGCGGATTTTTGCGGCGGAGAACTCGGCAAAGCTCTCGGCGCAGTCGCCACCTTGCAGCAGGAACGCGCGACCCTGGGTCACCTCGGCAAACTGACGGCGCAACTCGCGGGCTTCCCCGGCAAACACCAGCGGCGGATAGCTGGCCAGGCTCTGCTCTACTTGCAACAAGTGCGCAGCGTCCGGGTACTGGGGTTGTTGCTGGATTGGCAGGGCGCGCCAGCTGTCGGGGCTCCAGGGTTGGCTCATCATGAACTCGATTGGGTGGTTGACGGTCGGGCGCCAATGTTATCAGCAATTAGTGCGTGACCTGTTGCCGCCGGTTGGCCGACAATCGCGCCTTTGCCGTGGGGTAGACCCTTTAGGAGTAGTGATGAGCGAGGAGCGTGTCGAGCGCCTGCTGGCCGAAGTCCATGATGATTTCGGCATGATTCGTGTACTCGAGGTGGCCGATTACCGGTTTCTCGAGTTTGGCGACGCCATCGAGCAAAGCTGCGTGTTCACCGCTGACCCGAGCTGGCTGGAGTACGACTACACCCGCGCGATGCTGATCGGCGCGTTGTGCCATGAGCAGCCGGAGAGCGCACTGTTCCTCGGCCTGGGAGCTGGCACCTTGACACAGGCGTGCCTCAAGTTCCTGCCGCTGGAGGATGTCGAAGCCATCGAGCTGCGCCCCGATGTGCCGCGCCTGGCCATCGAATACCTGGGGCTGGATGATGATCCGCGCCTGTATATCCGCATCGGCGACGCCTTGGAACTGTTGGAGAGCGCTGAATCGGCGGACCTGATTTTCGTCGACCTCTACACGGATGTCGGTCCCGGCGTCGGACACCTGGCCTGGACCTTCCTGGAAAATTGCCAGAAGAAACTCAACCCCGGCGGTTGGCTGGTGATCAACCAGTGGGCGACCGATGATGGCAAACCCTTGGGCGCGGCGTTGCTGCGTGGTTTGTACCACCGGCATTATTGGGAACTGCCGGTGAAGGAGGGCAATGTGATCCTGTTGGTGCCTTCGGAGCTGGACCAGGCGCTGGATCTGGATGCGCTTTCTACTCGGGCTGAGTTGTTGGCGCCGCGTCTGGGTTATTCGTTGCAGCCGTTGATCAAGGCGATTCGGCCGGCTACATAAGCTAGATGCCCTTGAACACCCCCGGCCGCTTCTCGACCATCGCCCGCACGCCTTCCTTGGCATCCTCGCTGTTCAGCAATTTATCCACCATCGGCGGCAGCGCGGCGGCGGCAACGGTTTCGCCTTCCATGTGTGCCAGACGGGCCGACATCAAGGTGGCCTGGACGCCAAGCGGCGCCTGGCGCGCGATGCGGCTGGCGAGTTCGATGGCGCGGGGCAGCAGGTCTTCACTGGCCATGACTTCCTGCACCAGCCCCAGGCGCAGGGCTTCATGGGCGTCGAACTCATCGCCGGTGAGCAGCCAGCGCATGGCATTGCCCCAGCCGGCGATCTGATGAAAGCGCAATGTCGCGCCTCCAAACGGAAAAATCCCACGTTGCACTTCCATCTGCGCAAAGCGGGTATTGCTCGCGCACAGGTTGATATCCGCCGCGAGCATCAACTCGATACCGATGGTCAGGCAGTAGCCCTGGGCCGCGACGATCACCGGTTTGCTGACCCTGGGGCCGGCGAAAACGCCCCAGGGATCGCAACCGCCCAGGGGCGGTTGCCAGCCTCCAGCCATCACGGCGCTGACATTGGCCAGGTCCAGGCCCGCGGTGAAGTGGTCGCCGTGGGCAAATACTACGGCCACCCGTGCTTCGTCATTTCGATCAAATTCGCCATAAGCCAGACTCAGTTCATTGAGCAAGTCCAGGTCAAAGGCGTTGCGCTTGGCGACCCGATCCAGGCCCAACAGCAGGACATGGCCCTGGAGTTCACGGCTGACGCGGCTGCTGCTGGCTTGATTCATCGGGTGTGCCCTCGGGCGCAATGTAAGGGTTTCAGACCAAAGGGTCTCGATGCAAGGTGAACCGTTTAAGCGTTATGACCAGCGGGGCCGGGCCTTTGAAAAATAGACCCTGCCGCGCTTATCTGCAAAGACTGTGATGCAGCGCGGTTTATCGGCGCCTGGCGATAAAAAAAGCTCCCTTTTTCAGGTATTTCCGGTATAGTGCGCGCCGGCCTTTAACCGGGCCGCGTTTAGGTAGCGCAATTCCCCGAAGTCAGCTTCGGCTGCACGTCCGCACAGCGGACTCTCCCTTGACGAATCTTTTTCATTCATTCGTTTTCGCAAATCCCCGCCGACAAAGCAGCCAGGGCGACTCTTGAGTCTCAACACGGCATGCGCAGCTTTGGAGCATGGGTCTTTGCGGATGCACTTAGAGGCAGACCCATGACCCAGGAAACCGGCGGCTTCGCCGCTTTTAATCTTAACCCGAACATTCTCGCCGCCGTCATCGCGACCGGCTACGAAGAACCTTCGGCGATTCAGCAGCAATCGATCCCGATCATCATGGCCGGCCAGGACATGATTGGCCAGGCGCAAACCGGTACCGGTAAAACCGCCGCGTTCGCCCTGCCTATCCTGCACTGCATCGATCCTGCCAAGCGCGAGCCGCAAGCCCTGATCCTGGCGCCAACGCGTGAGTTGGCGCTGCAAGTAGCAACCGCTTTTGAAACCTACGCCAAGCAAATGCCAGGCGTTACCGTTGTTGCCGTCTACGGCGGCGCGCCGATGGGCCCGCAACTGAAAGCCATCCGTAATGGCGCCCAGATCGTCGTGGCCACCCCGGGCCGTCTGTGCGACCACCTGCGTCGCGACGAGAAAGTCCTGTCGACCGTGAACCACCTGGTTCTGGACGAAGCCGACGAAATGTTGAAGCTGGGCTTCATGGATGACCTGGAAGTCATCTTCAAGGCACTGCCACCGACCCGTCAGACCGTCCTGTTCTCGGCCACCCTGCCACAGTCGATCCGTGCCATTGCCGAACGCCACCTGCGCGATCCGCAACACGTGAAGATCCAGACCAAGACTCAGACCGTTACCGCGATCGAACAGGCTCACCTGTTGGTTCACGCTGACCAGAAGACCTCGGCTGTATTGAGCCTGCTGGAAGTCGAAGACTTCGACGCCCTGATCATGTTCGTGCGTACCAAGCAAGCGACCCTGGACCTGGCCAGTGCCCTGGAAGCCAAAGGCTACAAAGCCGCTGCGCTGAACGGTGACATTGCCCAGAACCAACGTGAGCGCGTGATCGACTCCCTCAAGGATGGCCGCCTGGACATCGTTGTGGCGACCGACGTAGCCGCTCGTGGTCTCGACGTTCCGCGTATCACCCACGTGTTCAACGTTGACATGCCTTACGATCCGGAATCCTACGTTCACCGTATCGGCCGTACCGGCCGTGCCGGTCGCGAAGGTCGTGCACTGCTGCTGGTGACGCCACGTGAGCGCCGCATGCTGCAAGTGATCGAGCGTGTAACCGGTCAGAAAGTTGCCGAAGTCCGCCTGCCGGATGCCCAGGCCGTTCTCGATGCCCGCATCAAGAAACTGACCAACAGCCTGTCGCCACTGGTGGCTGACGCTGAATCGACCCATGGCGACCTGCTGGACCGCCTGACCGCCGATATCGGTTGCACCCCGCGTGCCCTGGCTGCAGCCCTGCTGCGCAAGGCTACCAACGGTCAGGCCTTGACCCTGGCAGCCATCGAGAAAGAGCGCCCACTGGTGCCGAACAACGCGCCACGCGGTGATCGTCCAGAGCGTACCGGCGACCGTCCGGACCGTGGTGATCGTGAGCGTCGCGCTCCGGTTCCATTGGCTGAAGGCCGTGCCCGTTGCCGTACCGCGCTCGGCGCACGTGATGGTATCGCTGCCAAGAACCTGCTGGGCGCTATCCTCAATGAGGGTGGCCTGGCACGTGAAGCCATCGGTCGCATCCAGGTCCGTGACAGCTTCTCCCTGGTGGAGCTGCCGGAAGACGGTCTGGAAAAACTGCTGGCCAAGCTGAAAGACACCCGCGTTGCCGGCAAGCAATTGAAGCTGCGTCGCTACCGCGAAGATTGATCCGCCCTCGGGCTGATTGATCGCACATAAAAATCCCCGACTGGTTCGGGGATTTTTTTTGTCGTGCGCTAAGGCATGAAACGTTCCGCGCAAGTACATACCGCTTGGCCAGAGCAGAAGGCCACTGGGTGAGCTGGGTGCGGTGGCGAGTTATCAACGGTGACGGCCAGGTTGCAGATCTTATTGGTTTTGGGAAAAGTCCGCGCGTCCAAGCGGCCTTTCTGACTGCTCGCCTCGATGTACAGCATCTACCCTTGAATGATGTGACATCTATTGATTGCTTTCCAGAAAGAGTCTGTAGCTGCTATGAGTACTCATTATTCCCTGGGTTTTCCGCAAATAATACCTGCGACTGTTGTCTATCCTTCCACGCTATCGTCAGTCAGTGTGATGGGAGGGCGAGGAAGCGACTCGCGTGATGAAAGTAAAAATAGCTTGCAACTGACGGAGCGCGATATTGCTTCGAAGACCGAGGTGATTCGCTCAAAAACAAACCCTCCCTCGGTGCCTGTTTCGTCTGTGAAAATTATCGAAACTTCGAGGCTTGATAAGGTCAGCGATCCAAAGCTCGAAATCAAGAAAGAGGCCACCTCGCCCAATGGCCTGTATGGCGTGAGTTACTCGCTTTCCGCGCCTGGACCTGGTTTGAGCAACATCACGTTTCCAATGAGTATCGACGAAGGTCTTCAAAGAAAAAGTGGCAAGGATGCGGGGATTTATTACGCGATGATGTTCGGTGTTAATACCGCGGAAGGTAAACCTCTGGGTCGCGGCTATATCGGAATGCAACCACGCGAGGATGGCAAGGCTCTGATTGTTTTTTCAGGATATGGCTCGCATTTCAAAGCGCCACAAGGCCGCCCTGAGTTTGATGGGGTGAAGGGGGCCAGCAATAGCACACTGGTAGATTTCAAGTTTGGGAATAAATATAACCTTACAGTGGAAGTGGATCCTGAGAATCCTCAAAAGCTGAAAGGGTTTATTCAGGATGTCACGGATCCTCATAGACCCGGGCCCAAGCGACATGTCAAAGATATTCATGTCGATCAGAAGATTGCGTTATCCGGTAGAGATACGGGGTTTGTCGAGCAGTACGGCGCAAAAATAAATCGCAGCTCGCAAGTTGCTCCTACTGGCGGTAGTTTCTCCGCACCTTTTACTCGAGACGACAAGGGCAGCATCAAGGTGGGTGAAATCAACAGCACAGGGTTATATGGCAGGTATAAGAACTCGATAACAGGTAATCAACAAGTTACCAAAGAGGCTGGCCAACCAAAGGAGTTAAAGTTCTCTTTTCATGGCGTTGGCTATGAGAAAAAAGGCTGACAAAACCGCGTCAGCCGAAGCGATAAATATCCATGCCCAATGCCCCCATGGTGAACCCTTGGTGTGCCAGGCTGAATTCACCGCCAGCGCCACGCGCGAAGTACAACGGCAGCAGGTGTTCATCGCTGGGATGGCTGCGCACGGCGTGGGGCGCCTGGCGACGATAGTCGTGCAGGGCCGTTTCATCGTCGTCGGCGAGTTTGTCTACGATCCAGTCGCGAAACTCCAGTGCCCACGGCGTGATGGTATCCGGTCCTGCACCCCAGTCCAGCTCGCCCAGATTATGGGTGATACTGCCGGAGCCCATCAGCAGCACGCCGTGTTCTCGTAAACTGGCCAAGGCATGCCCGACGCGGGTTTGCAGGGCAGGGCCCATGTGACTGGGCAAGGAGACTTGCACCACTGGAATGTCCGCTGCCGGGTACATCAGCGAGAGCGGCACCCAGGTGCCATGATCAAAAGGGCGGCGCTCATCGATTTGCGCGTTCAAGCCGTCGGCATGAAGCAGTTCGACAATTTCGTTGGCCAATTGCGGGTCGCCCGGCGCCGGGTACTGCACGGCGAACAGCTCCCGGGGGAAACCGCCGAAGTCGTGCCAGGTCTCGGGCGCAGCACTGCCGCTGACCAGCAGTTCCTGGCTTTCCCAATGCGCCGACACCACCACAATTGCCTTCGGCCGTGGCAGTTCAGCGGCCAGGCGCTGCAGGGCGGGGCCGCTGGCGCCGGGTTGCAGGGCAAGCATGGGCGATCCGTGGGAGATAAACAGGCTGGGCAACATAAGGAGGGTCCTGAGGGTTAACATGGGCCCATCTTCAATCAGATCATTGATCTAAATCTAATATAAGTTTTAGCGCTTTTTGATCGAATTTTCGGAGGTGATTCCATGGAGCCCAAATTTTGGCAGGAGCGCTGGGCGCGCAATCAGATTGGCTTTCACCTGCCCGAGGTCAATCCTTACCTGCTGCGGTATTGGCCTGCGTTGGGCCTTGCCCAGGGCGCGAAGGTGCTGGTGCCGCTGTGTGGTAAAAGCCTGGACCTGATGTGGCTGGCCAGCAACGGCTATCACGTACTCGGTGTTGAACTGTCGGAGCAGGCGGTGCAAGCCTTTTTCGGCGAGCAGAACCTGACGCCGCGAATCACTCGGCACGGCGTGTTCAAGGTGTACCAGGCTGATTTGATCGAAATATGGTGCGGCGATTTCTTTGCCTTGGACGCCGGGGCGCTGGCTGACTGCACTGCGCTTTACGACCGTGCCGCACTGATCGCCCTGCCGCCGTTGATGCGTGCGCAGTACGCCGAGCAGTTGAATAGCCTGCTGCGGCCAGGCTGCCAGGGGCTGCTGATCACCCTGGACTACGACCAGACGCAAAAAGCCGGCCCGCCCTTTGCGGTGCCGGATGATGAGGTGAAGGTGCTGCTGGGTTTGCAGTGGAGCCTGGAGGTGCTCGAAGCCCAGGATATCCTGGGTGAGAGCTGGAAGTTCGTGCAGGACGGTGTCACGTGCCTTGAAGAGCGGGTTTATCGGCTCACCAAGGGGTAAAACCCGCGCACAAAAAAGGGGCGATCCAATCGCCCCTTTTGCATTACCGGGTATCAGCCCCGACGACGCAGCGCGTCGATACGCTCTTCCAGCGGCGGGTGGCTCATGAACATGCGAGCCAGGCCCTGCTTGACACCACCGTTGATGCCAAAGGCGGTCAGGCTGTCGGGCATATGCACCGGCAGGCCCTGTTCGGAGCGCAGGCGCTGCAGCGCGCTGATCATTGCACTGGTGCCAGCCAGGCGCGCGCCGGCTTCGTCTGCACGGAACTCTCGTTTGCGCGAGAACCACATCACAATCGCGCTGGCCAGGAAGCCCAGTACCACTTCGGCAAAGATGGTCGCTACGAAGTAGGCGATCCCGCGGCCGCCTTCGTTCTTGAAGATCACCTTGTCGACAAAGTTGCCGATGATCCGCGCAAAGAACATCACGAAGGTGTTCACCACGCCCTGTACCAGCGCAAGGGTAATCATGTCGCCGTTGGCTACGTGGCCGATCTCGTGCGCGAGGACCGCCTTCACCTCATCGGGTGAAAAGCGCTCGAGCAGCCCTTGGCTGACCGCCACGAGGGCGTCGTTCTTGTTCCAGCCCGTCGCAAAGGCGTTGGCCTCGTAAGCAGGGAAAATCCCGACCTCGGGCATTTTTATACCTGCTTCCTGAGACAACTGCTCCACGGTCTGCATCAGCCATTGTTCATGGCGGGTGCGTGGTTGAGTGATGACCTGGGTGCTGGTGCTCATCTTCGCCATCCACTTGGAGATGAACAGCGAGAACAGCGAACCGGCAAAACCAAAGACCGCACAGAAAATCAGCAGCTGATTGAGGTTCAGATCAACCCCGTTGGCCGCCATGAACCCGTTGAAGCCGAAAAGGCTCAGGGTGATGCTGGCAATCAGCACGACCGCCAGGTTGGTGGCCAAGAACAGCAGGATGCGCATCATGGTTGTAGAGTTCTCCTCATGCTTAATATGTCGCGTACTGCGGGGTATATAAGGTGCGGCTTGGGGTGATTCAACCGAGCGACTATTTCAAACTGTGTCCTACAGCCTGAATGTAGAGCCTTGAAGGGATTTTCCGATGATGAATTCTATCCGTGAAAAGCCACTTTTTGCGTTGCGGCCCCGTAACTACAAGGGCTTGTGGATGTAGAAACGCAAATGCAGTACGGGGAAAGTGCATAGCGAGAGAAGTGTTGCCAGATAATCGCTGTACGACCGAATGCCGGTCGTACAGCGCCATGCCGGTTACTGGCGATAGGACTTGAGGAAGTTGCCGATACGGCCAATGGCCATGTCCAGGTCATCCACGCGCGGCAGTGTCACCACTCGGAAGTGATCCGGCCACGGCCAGTTGAACGCCGTGCCCTGGACCACCAGCAGCTTTTCCGAGAGCAGCAGGTCGAGCACGAATTTCTCGTCGTTGAGGATCGGGCAGACCTTCGGGTCGATCCTCGGGAAGGCGTACAGCGCGCCCATGGGCTTGACGCAGCTCACGCCCGGGATTGCATTGAGCAGCTCCCAGGTACGGTTGCGCTGTTCCAGCAGGCGGCCCTGGGGCAGGATCAGGTCATTGATGCTCTGGTAGCCGCCGAGGGCGGTCTGGATTGCGTGCTGGCTCGGCACGTTGGCGCACAGGCGCATGTTGGCCAGCATGTCGATGCCTTCGATGTAGCTCTGGGCATTGTGCTTGGGCCCGGAAATCGCGATCCAGCCGGAGCGGAAGCCCGCCACGCGGTAGGACTTGGACAGGCCGTTGAAGGTCAGGCACAGCAGGTCCGGCGCCAGGGAACCGGTGCAGATATGCACCGCATCGTCGTAGAGGATCTTGTCGTAGATCTCGTCGGAGAACACCACCAGGTTGTGCTGGCGTGCCAGCTCGAGCATGCCCAGCAGCACTTCCCTGGAATACACGGCGCCGGTGGGGTTGTTCGGGTTGATGATCACCAGGGCCTTGGTGTTCGGTGTGATCTTGGCCTTGATGTCGGCCAGGTCCGGGAACCAGTCGGCGCCCTCGTCGCACAGGTAGTGCACCGGGTGGCCGCCGGCCAGGGTCACGGCAGCGGTCCACAGTGGGTAGTCCGGTGCCGGCACCAGCACTTCGTCGCCGTTGTTGAGCAGGGCCTGCATGGACATCACGATCAGCTCGGACACGCCATTACCCAGGTAGATGTCTTCGATGCCGACGCCTTCGACCTGCTTCTGCTGGTAGTACTGCATCACGGCCTTGCGCGCGCTGAACAGGCCTTTGGAGTCGCTGTAGCCCTGGGCGGTGGGCAGGTTGCGGATCACATCCTGGAGGATTTCATCCGGCGCTTCGAAACCAAAGGGCGCCGGGTTGCCGATGTTCAGCTTGAGGATGCGATGGCCTTCCTCTTCCAGGCGCTTGGCGTGCTTGAGCACTGGGCCGCGAATGTCGTAGCAGACGTTGGCGAGCTTGTTCGATTTGCTGACCTGCATGGCGATGTGATCCTGAAAATGAACGATCCAGACGGTGTGGGCACTACCGTACTGTGAATGCTGCAAGGCCCGCACCCATAAATACGTTTGAATGCCGGTAGCGCGGGTGCCAGACTGGCGTTTTGAAGAGGCGCAATCATACGTGCCGCCTGATCCATGGAAAAGATACAGATCAGGCTTTTTCAGTTGCCGAGGTGTACCGATGGAAAAGTTGCAGAAAACCGTTGAAGAATGGAAGGCAATGCTCGATCCGGAGCAGTACAACGTGTGCCGTCTCAAGGGCACCGAGCGTCCTTTCAGCGGCAAGTACAATGAGACCCGGACCGATGGGGTGTATCACTGCATCTGCTGCAATGCGCCACTGTTCGATTCGACCACCAAGTTTGACTCCGGCTGCGGCTGGCCGAGTTTCTACGCGCCGATCGCCGACAGCGCAATGATCGAGATCCGTGACGTCAGCCACGGCATGATCCGCACCGAAGTCACCTGCGCCCAATGCGATGCGCATCTGGGCCATGTGTTCCCGGACGGTCCGCCGCCGACGGGGCTGCGGTATTGCATCAACTCGGTGTGCCTGGAGCTTGTTCCTCGTTAGATTGAACGGCGATGGCCCCTCCAGGAGCGAGCAAGTTCGCTCCTGGAAAATGTTGATGAGGTGTCATCAGTGCGGTCAATTAAATTGCACACAATTGAATTGCCTACTATGTTTCATCCTCTTTCTTCCTTATCGAGGCACTGCCATGAGCAACAACCTGCTGAGCATCCCTTGCACCACCATCAAGGGTGAGCAAAAGACCTTGGCCGATTTCGCCGGCAAGGCCGTCCTCGTGGTCAACACCGCCAGCAAATGCGGCTTCACCCCGCAGTACAAGGGCCTGGAGCAACTCTGGCAGCAGTACAAGGACCAGGGCCTGGTGGTATTGGGCTTTCCTTGCAACCAGTTCGGCAAGCAGGAGCCCGGTGACGAAGGGGCGATTTCCGAATTCTGCGAGCTGAACTTCGGTGTCAGCTTCCCGTTGTTCAAGAAGATCGACGTCAATGGCAGCGATGCCCATCCACTGTTCGTGCAACTGAAAAAACAGGCGCCGGGCCTGCTGGGGTCCAAGGGCATCAAGTGGAACTTCACCAAGTTCCTCATCGGCCGCGACGGCCAGGTGGTCAAGCGCTTCGGTCCTGCCACCAAGCCGCAGGACTTGACCCAAGAGATCGAAGCCTTGCTCAAATGACCGACCTGCCCAGCGTGTCCCTGGCCCTGGACAACCAGCTGTGTTTCAAGCTCTACGCTGCGTCACGCGCTGTCACCCGCGCTTATAAGCCGATGCTCGACCAGTTGGGTCTGACCTACCCGCAATATGTGGTGATGCTGGTGTTGTGGGAGTGGCACGCCACGCCTGCGCTGCAGCCGACGGTCAAGGCCCTGGGTGAACGGCTGATGCTCGACTCGGGCACGCTGACGCCGCTGCTCAAGCGCCTTGAACAGCTTGAGTTAGTGACGCGTCGGCGCAGTGCCAGGGATGAGCGTGAAGTGCACTTGAGCCTGACCGAGGCCGGTGTGCAACTGCGGGACCAGGCCCATGGCCTGAAGACCCGCCTGTTGTGTGATCGCGGCATCGACCTGAATCAGGCCGATGCCTTGCGCGACGGTCTCGACCAGTTGCTTGCGCAGCTTAAAGATTTGTCGTCCCAGGCACCCACAAGTCCAGCAGGGCATTGAGTTCTTCGCGGCGGAACGGCTTGGCCAAGTAGTCATTCATCCCCGCCGCACGGCAGCGCTCGCGTTCTTCGGACAAAGCGTTGGCGGTCAACGCGACAATCGGCAGGTCCGGCCAGCGCCCGCTGCGCCGAATCTGCCGGCTGGCTTCATAGCCATCCATCACCGGCATGTTGCAGTCCATCAGCACCATATCGAAGCGCTGTTCTTCAAGAAACTTGAGCGCTTCGCCACCGTGGGCGGCCACGATCACTTCGCAGCCCAGTTTGCTGAGCATGCCCTTGGCCACCAGTTGGTTGACCGGGTTGTCCTCCACCAGCAGGATGCGCGCCCGATGTGCGAGCGGTGCGGCATCCAGTTGGACGGGGTCAAGCACCAGGTGCGCGTCGGTGCGCAAGTTGCGTTGCAGGATCTGGTACAGCGCGTTGCGGCTCAAGGGGCGTGCCTGTTGGTGCAACGGCGCCAGTGCCGCCACTTCTTCGCTGGGCATGAAGTTGCCATAGGCGGTCACCAGCAGGATGGGCGCGGTAATGCCCGGCCGTATGCGGAACAGGCATTCCGGGCAGTCGGTAATCAGCAGGTCGGGGGTTTGCCCGCTCAAATCGTCATCCATGGTGAAACAGCGCAGGGACAGTCCCCAGTTGGGCAGCAGGGTCGTGAGCAACTCTGTCAGGCCGCTGCCGGCGTTGGTGATGGCGATGACCTCACCGTTGAGAGGCGCTGGCTGCACCGCGGGCAAATGGGCGGGCAGTGGCAGGTCTGCGCAGAACTGGCTGCCAAAGCCCACTTCCGAGCTGATACTCAAGCGCCCCTTCATCGCTTCGCACAGGTTGTGCGTCAGTGCCAGGCCCAGGCCCGTCCCGCCATACTGGCGAGTGATGCCGGCGCCGGCCTGGGTGAACGGTTGGAAGATTTTCGCCTGCGCTTCCTGCGCAATACCGATGCCGGTATCGCAGACTTCAATGCGCACCCCGCCTTCGTGGGTGCGCAGGCGCACATCAACCCGACCAAAGCGGGTGAACTTCAAGGCGTTGGACAGCAAGTTGCTGACAATCTGCCGCACACGGGTCGGGTCACCCAGCACCTGGGCCGGGAACTGCGGGTCGATCAGGCAGCTCAGCTCCACGCTCGGTGCGGCGTTCTGCGATAACAGGTTGGCGGTGTCTTCCACCAGTGCGCCGAGGTCGAACGGGATGCGCTCCAGCTCCAACTGGCCGGCGTCGAACTTGGACAGGTCGAGAATATCGTTGAGCAGTTCCACCAGCACTTTGCCGGAGTCATGGGCGATAGACAGTTGCTGGCGTTGTTCGGCGTTCAACGGGCTGTCCAGCGACAGTGCGATCATGCCCAGCAGGCCGTTGAGCGGGGTGCGGATTTCGTGGCTCATGTTCGCCAGGAAGGCCGCCCGGGCCTGGGCCATGCCCAATGCATGCATCTTGGCGGCTTCCAGCTCATCGTTGGACTGGGTCAGCCGCTGGTTGCTGGCCTTGAGTTCAAGGGTGCGCGCGGACACGATGTCTTCCAGTTGCCCCAGGTATTCCGTCAGTCGGTCCTCGGCGTGGCGGCGCTGCTGGATTTCGGTTTCCATGTTTTCGAATTGCTGGTTGGCGACGTCCACCAGCACCCCGATTTCATCGTGTTCATGCCCCGGCGGGCAGTCCAGGCGTGCCTGCTTGCGGGTGCTCAGCTCACGAATAATGCGCACCAGCGGTTGGGTCAGCATGACGTAGAACAGGCCCAGCAAAATCCCGGTCAACAACAGGCTGCGTGCGAACCCGTTGAGCAGGGTGATCTCGGCGCGGCGCAGGAACCGGCTGCCAAAGGCGTAGGTGTCGACGTCCAGGCGCAGTACGCCAAGTGACTCGTCGGGCATGTGGCCCAGAAACAGTTGGTCTTCGAACTGGCGGTTGGCGCCAAACATGAAGTCACTGATAGGCCGGTAGGTGCTTTCCTTGCGTGGCCGGTCGACATCGGCCAGCACCACGCCGTTGTTGTCGATCAACTGCGCGCGAATGATGGCGGGGGAGTGCAGCAGGCCCAGGGTCAGTTCCTGGGCCAGTTCGGCATCGATGTTGTAGGCGATACGTGACGCGGGGTTATGGCTGATTTCGATCAGCGAACGTATTTCGCGGTTGATGGATGCGTCTTCGCTGGCATAATCAATGCCGATTTGGATCAGGCTGAGCAAGGTTCCCAAGACGAAACCGACCAGCACCGTCAATCTGGCTTGTTTATAAGACAAGCGGTGGGCGAACTTGATATCCATTGAGTGTTGAACCACTTCACGTTTCCCTTCGCCCGGCAAGCATAGCTGAACATCCACACGGCCAGGCCTGCCCGGCATGAATTGGTTTTTACGCAGCCCCAAGCGGTCTGTCGCAGGGTTGCCAATACGCCATCTTTTGCAAGAACTTGCCAGAGGAATAATCGTGGATTCTCGATTGAGTACCTTTCTGGAGCGAGCCGATGCCGTGCTCGCTCGCCTGGAACCCTTGTTGCCCGCGCCGCGCCAAACCATCGATTGGAACCAGTGCCTGGCGGCCCGCTGGCAGCGTGAGGGCCGCAGTGGCTTCCTGTTGCCGCTGGACGTGAGCCTGGACATGCGCTTGTCCGACCTGATCGGCGTGGACAAGCAACGTGAAACCCTGGCGCGCAACACCCAGCAGTTCCTGGATGGCCTGCCTGCCAATCATGCGTTGCTGTGGGGGTCGCGGGGCACCGGTAAATCGTCCATGGTGCGCGCTTTGCTCGCCCAACACGCCAAGGCCGGTTTGCGCCTGATCGAAATCGAGCGTGACCACTTGGCCGACCTGCCGCGTGTGGTTGAGCAACTGCTCAAGTTGCCGCAACGTTTCATCCTGTTCTGCGACGACTTGTCGTTCGAAGCCGGCGAAGGCGACTATCGGGTACTCAAGAGCGTGCTGGATGGTTCCCTAGAACAGGCCCCTGAAAACGTGCTGCTGTATGCCACGTCCAACCGCCGCCACCTGGTGCCGGAAAACCAGAGCGACAACGATAACTGGAAGCGCGTGGACGGTGAGTTGCACCCGAGCGAGGCGGTGGAGGACAAGATTGCCTTGTCCGACCGCTTTGGCTTGTGGCTGTCGTTCTACCCGTTCACCCAGGAACATTTCCTGGATGTTGTCGAGCACTGGATCGGCGAGCTGGCGAACAAGGCGGGTTTGCAGTGGCAGCGTGATGAGGACCTCGACATTCTCGCCGTGCGCTGGGCCACCGGGCGCGGCAACCGCAACGGTCGTTGCGCGTATCAATTCGCCCGCTACTGGGTGGGTCTCAAATTGCTGGAGCGTCAACCATGATCGATTTACAACAAGCCGGCGCCGGCCTCGGTGGCTATGCCCTGCTGAGTGCCCAACTGGAGTCGCTGCTGGCCGATGAGCGTGATTTCATCGCCAATAGCGCCCAGTTTTCGGCTTTCCTGTTCAGCCAGCTGGATGACCTGAACTGGGCGGGCTTTTACCTCAACCGCAATGAAGAGCTGGTGCTTGGCCCGTTCCAGGGGCAGATCGCCTGTGTGCGTATTCCGTTCGGCCGTGGAGTGTGCGGCGCGGCCGCAGCCTCGCGGCAAACCCAGCGAGTAGACGATGTGCACGCATTTCCCGGGCATATCGCCTGTGATAGCGCGTCCAACAGCGAATTGGTGGTGCCACTGGTCAAGGACGCTAAATTGATAGGTGTCCTTGATCTCGATAGCCCGTCGTTGGCTCGCTTTACCCCTCAGGATCAGGCGGGTATCGAACAGCTGGCAGCGATTTTCCTGCGCCTGACCGACTGCTGATCGAAATGGGGGGCGCGCCCCGCCCCTTATCAGCCATCCAGTTCGTCAAGCCGCACTTGCAGCATCCTTTCCAACTCCAGCATCAGCTTCTCCAGGGACTTTACCCCGGCTTCGATCAGGGGGCGATCATCGCCCCGGGCCCAGGCCTGTTCGACGGCCTCGCATTGCGAGGCCAACGCAGAGGCTTGAACGATGCGCGCGGCCCCCTTGATCTTGTGAGCCTGTTCGATGATCTCTTCGGGCAAGGCCTGCGCTGCGATCAGTGCGACCAGCTCCTGGCGATCCTGGCGACTGCTGCTCAGCAACTCTTCCAGCAAGAGGCGGCTCATGTGCGGATCGCCACCGGTAAGGGCCTCGAAGTTACCGATGTCCAGGGTCATACCGCTGGGTTGAGGACTGATCTTCGCCAATTGCCGCTCCAGCGCCGTAAGGTTGATGGGTTTGAACAGGCAGTCATCCATGCCTGCCTGCGCACAGCGTTGTTTCTCTTCGGGCTGGGCATTGGCAGTAAAACCCAGTACCACGCAAGGCGTCAGCTGTTCGCGTTCCTCGTATTCGCGGATCGAACGACTCAGCTCGTAGCCATTCATGATCGGCATGTTGCAATCGGCGATCACCAGGTCAAAGCGCTCCTGGCGCCAGGCCTGGAAGCCGGAGGCGCCGTTCTGGGCGGCGGTGTATTGATGACCCAGGTAGCCGAGCTGCTGGCACATCAACAGGCGATTCGCCGGATGATCGTCCACCACCAGCACATTGAGCACCGGCACGTTCGAGGTTGCAGCGGGCTTGAGCTCTTCGGCCACCTGCAGCGCCTGCAGGCGATTCATTTTCAAGCTTACATGCACCTGGGTGCCGACCATGGGCACGCTGCTCAGGTTCAGTTGCCCGCCCATCATCGCGCACAGGCTGCGACAGATCACCAGCCCGAGGCCCGCACCGCTCCTGGCCAGCTGTCCTGAGTTGTCCGCCTGGGCAAAGGGTTCGAACAGGCGCATCTGGTCGTCCCGGCTGATACCGATGCCGGTGTCCTCCACCACCAGTTTCATCTCGACCTGCTGCGGCAGTTCGGTGGCTGATACTTCCACCTTGATCTTTACCTGGCCACGTTCAGTGAATTTGATAGCGTTGCTGATCAGGTTGGACAGCACCTGCTTGAAGCGCAGCGGGTCGATCAGTACTTCGGTGTGTTCCAGATCAGGCGTGAACTCCAGCAGCAGGCTAAGGGTTTTCTGGCGTGCCAGGCCGTCGAAGACACGTACCACCGACTCGATCACCTCCCTCAGGTTGACGCGTTCCGGTGCCAGGCTGAGGCGACCGGATTCAATCCGCGCGATGTCCAGGATGTCGCCGATAAGCTCCAGCAGATCCTTGGCCGAGTTGTAGGCAACCTCGATGGCCGGGCGGTCGAGGTGGCCCTGGTCCGCCCGTTTGAGGGTCAGCTCGAGCATGCCGATCACCGCGTTCATCGGCGTGCGGATTTCGTGGCTCATGGTGGCGAGGAATGTGCTTTTGGCGCGATTGGCCTCGTCGGCCCGTTCCTTGGCGGTGCGGAGTTCGTCGAACAACTGGCGTCGTTCACTGATATCGATCCAGCCACCGATGATGCCCTGAACTTCACCGACGGAGTCGCGGTACGGCAGGATCCAGTGGTAGATCGTCAGTTTTTTTCCGCGAATATGCAGGGTGCGGTCCAGGATCAGCGGGTTGCCCTCGGCCACCACGCGCTGATAGTCGGCATGGTATTGAGCCGCCTCGACGGCGAGGGCTGTGCTGATCTGGACCGCGCTTTTACCTATCACGTCCTCGCGCTTGACGTCGAACGCCTGCAGGTAACTGTCGTTGCAGGTCTGCAGCAGCCCCTTGTTGTCACGTACGTAGATCGGGTGCGGGGTTTCATTGACCAGGGCGCGCATGAACTCGAACTGATCATTGAGGGCGCGCTCGGCCATTTTCCGGTGCTTGATCTGGCGGCGCATGTACGCGTTCCAGCTCAAGGAAATCAGCAGCAGCAGGCCGGTCCCGATGACGATGCGCGCAATCAGTTGGTGATAGTCGCGCCAGTAACTGTCCGAGGCGGCGGTATAACCGCGCCAACGACTGTTGATCACGCCGAGTTCGTCCGGGGCGATGCTGAGCAACGCCTTGTCGAGAATCGAGCTGAGCTCGGTGGCGCTGCGGGAAGTCGCCAGCCCGAAGGTGGCCGGCATCGTGCCAATGCTGAAGCTGATTTGGATCTTGTCCTGAAGTATCTGCGAGGACAGGAAGTAATTGGCGACCACCAGGGTATTCACCGCGCCCTCTACATGGCCTTGTACCAGCAGTTCGGCTGACTTGAACGTGTCGCCGGTATCTACCAGCTGAATCTTTGGGAAGTGCTCACGCAGGAATTTTTTCAGCGGACTGCCTTGCGTGATCGCCAGGCGCTTGCCCTCCATTTCCTCAAGGCCTGTGGGGGCCTGGCCGTCCTTGCGTGTCAGCATCACGTAGGAGTTTTCCAGGTAGGGACGACTGAAGTTCAGTTGGGCTTCTCGCTCGACGCTGGGGATGATTGCTCCGACGATGTCCGCTTTGCCGGTTTCAACGTGCTCGATCATTGTGTTCACATCACGCCCGCGCTGGATCTCGAAGCGCAACCCGGTGCGCAGGCGAATCAGTTCCAGCAGGTCGGCCGTAATGCCGCGAAAATTGCCATCGGCGTCGAAGAAGGTCAGCGGCGCAAAGGTGGGGTTCACGATCACTTTGACGACCGGGTTTTCTCTCAGCCAACGTTTTTCGCGAAGGCTCAGTTGCAACTTTTGGTCGGTCAGGAGGATGTCGCTGCCGGCACTCCAGCGTTTGGCAATCGTTTCCCGTTCGGCAGTGGGCACGGCCCTCAGCACGGCGTCGACGATGCTCAACAGTGTCTGCTGGTCCTGGGGCATTGCAAAGCTGAATCCATAGGCTTCATGTTTGCCGAAATTCGCCATGCGGATGTTTTTCAGGTAACCCTTGTTGATCATGTAGTGGGTGGAAATGGTATCGCCGAGAAAGACGTCTGCCTGGTCGAAAGCCACGGCATTCAAGGCGTTTTGATAAGAAGGGTAGGCACGGATGATTGCCTTGGGGTATAGCCTTTCCACTTCGTGCAGTGGCAGATAGTGATAGACCAGTGCCAGGCGCATGCCGGCCAGCCCATCATTCAGGCTGCGGGTTTCGCCTTCGCGGGTCACCAATACCGGCCGGTCCACGGCGTACGGTTCTGACAGCGTCAGGTTGGGATTTGCCGCTTCAAAGCTGTTGGAGGAACCCAGTAAATCGATTTCCCCTGCTTCGAGGGCACGAATGGCTGCCTCTCGGGAGGAGTAGCGCAACACTTTTACCGGCACGTCCAGCGCCATTGCCAGCAGGCCGGCATAGTCGGCGGTGAGTCCCTCATAGTCACGTCCACTGGAGGTGAGGTCAAAGGGCGGGTAGTCAGGAAACGCCGCGCCCAGTACCAGTTCGCGTTTGTTCTGGAGCCATTGGCGTTGGGCCTTGTTCAGGTAGGGTTCCAGCTGCACGGAGCTCGCGCGACTCAATAGGTTGAAATGCTCCGGGCTCGCTGGAGGGGTGGCAGGCACGGCGGTGCTGAAGCACAAACCGGCACTCAATATAATCAAATAGTCCTTTATACGCCTGGGCATCCGGTTTCTCACACTAGCGCGTTTCGTTTTGCCATCTCGATAAGTTCTACCAAGGACTTGGCTTGAAGTTTTTGCATCAGCCTCTTTTTATATGTGCTTACTGTTTTGTTGCTCAGGAACATACCTTTAGCTATTTCCTTATTGGTGCGGCCCTGTGCGAAAAGTTGCAATACCATCAACTCGCGATCATTTACGGCCTTGAACAGTTCAAGTTCCTTGCCGCTTTCATCACAGGGGGTCAAGGCCTGGCTGGGGAAGTAGTTGTAACCGGACAGTACGGCGCGGATGGCGCTCATCAGCTCGCTCAGGTCACCTTCCTTGCACACGTAGCCATCGGCCCCCGAACGCATGCAACGTGTGGCAAACAGGGTGGGGGATTGAGCCGTCAGAACCAGGGTTTTCATCGAGGCGTTCATGGCGTTGAATCGGCACAGCACTTCCAGGCCATCGAGTTTTGGAATGCTGATGTCGAGGATGATCAGGTCCGGCATGCATTCGCGGACCATTTGTATGGCGTCGCATCCGTTATCCGTTTCGCCGACTACTTTGAAGTTTTCTTCGTGCTCCAACAACATTCGTATGGCCAGTCTTATAACGGGATGGTCATCAATAATAAAAACTGTGTTCATGATCATATTCCATGCAGGTACAAATAAAGCGGGCACATTAGCTCAGAAGCCGATGGGGAAGCATGAACTTGGGTGGCAACAGGTATAAAACAGGAAAGTTCCTACATTAAAAAAGGTAAAAGCCTACCTGTCTCTAAGGAGTCGTAACGCGAAAGGCCAATGCTCCGCAGAGGCGCGGGCTGAAGGAGCGTGGCAGGGACTTTACGGTTGTTGTGCGCGAATTGTCTGACCGATCAATTTGTTTAAAGTCCTACATTTATAACGTGAGTAATGTATGGGTCAAACGTGCAAGCTCATCTTTATTCAATGGCTTTGGTAAGTAACCGAGCAATGGCAGGCCACGTTTGTGGGCTTGGGTTTGCAACGCTGAAAGTTCTGCCTCGGGAAGTCCGCTGAGCAAGATGGCGGTCTTGATAAAGCGTTGGCGACTGGCGATTTCAATCAATTCAAGCCCAGGCAGGTCGGGCAGGCACTGGTCACAGAGGATGATGTCGAAGGGCGCTTCGGCCTGGGTCATCAAACGGATTGCCTCTTCGGCGTTTTCGGCCGGGACCAGATGCTCGAAGCCGAAGCTCCTCAGCAGGCATTGGGTGGCGAGCAGTTGAAAGGGATGGTCCTCCACCAACAGGATCCGAAGGGGGTAACGGGGCATAGAAGGCACACGGTGAGTCAAGCGTCGATAGGGGGCACGTAGGAACTGTTCGCCAGACCTGCCCGGAGCGTGCGCGATTATTCTTCGGGTGCTTGTGCGAATTCGATCAGGCCGCTCTGTTCCCGTCGTAGGCAGATTCTGTTCAGTGAACAGGCGGGCTGATCAGTCAGGCTATTGAGGGCTGGAGCGCCCGGTCATCTCCCGTGCCATCTCGGTGGCATAGCTGTCGGTCATGCCGGCGATGAAGTCGATCATCCGCAGGAACGACCTGTGCAGCGGCCACGCAGGGTCCGGCGCGTTGTTGCCCAGCAGGTCGAGAATGCGCCGGTTCTTGAACGACGGCGTGCGTCCGCCGTGCTGCTCCAGGGCCGCACCGCAAAAGGCGTTCAACAGGATTTCCAGGGTGGTGTAGGCGCCGATCTCGTGCAGGGTCTTGCGCTTGTCCTGGAAGATTTTCTTGCGCGCCATGTCCTTGGCATCCAGCACGCAGCGTTTGGCGGGGCCGTGCATGTGTTCCACCAGGTCGCCGGGCAGGGTGCCGGCAAGCAAGGCCTCCTGTTGTTCGACGAAGGCGCGCGCCGCGGCGTTGGTCAAGTGCTCGATGGCCTTGCCGCGCAGGATCGCCAGCTTGCGTCGGCGCGAGTCCTGGGCGCCCAGTTGCCGGTAAGTCTGCGGCAGGTCGTCGCCCACCAGGTCGAGCAGCAGCGACTCGACTTCGGTGTACTCCAGCAGGTCCATTTCCAGGCCGTCCTCCAGGTCGATCAAGGCGTAGCAGATGTCGTCTGCTGCCTCCATCAGATAGACCAGGGGATGGCGAGCCCAGCGTTGTTCCTCGAGTTGCGGCAGGCCGAGCTTGCTGGCGATCTGTTCGAGGATCGGCAGTTCGCTCTGGTAGCAGCCGAACTTGTGTTTCTTGTAACCCAGGGAATCGGCGTGGCGGGCGGTCCAGGGGTACTTGAGGTACGTGCCCAAGGTCGCGTAGGTCAGGCGCGTGCCGCCGTCGAACTGGTGGTATTCCAGTTGGGTCAGTACCCGGAAGCCTTGGGCATTGCCTTCGAAGTTGAGGAAGTCATTGCGCTCGGCGCTGCTCATGTCGTCCAGCCAGCCGCGCCCCGCTGCCTGCTGGAACCAGTGGCGGATGGCGTCTTCGCCGGAATGCCCGAACGGCGGGTTGCCGATGTCATGGGCCAGGCAGGCCGATTGCACCACCATGCCCAGGTCGCTCGGGTCGCACCAGTCGGGCAGGGCGCTGCGCAGGGTTTCGCCCACGCGCATGCCGAGGGAGCGGCCTACGCAACTGACTTCCAGGGAGTGGGTCAGGCGTGTATGAATATGGTCGTTGCTGGACACCGGGTGCACTTGGGTCTTGCGGCCCAGGCGGCGAAACGCGCCGGAGAAGATAATGCGGTCATGGTCTTTGTGAAACGGGCTGCGGCCGAGTTCTTCCGGGCTGTGCAGGGGTTTTCCAAGGCGTTCGCGGGTAAGCAGGGTGGGCCAATCCAAGGCGGGTACTCTCCGTACGGTGAATGACCCGCCCAGCTTCCCGGTTCCGCCTTGGCGGGGCAAGCGAAAATCTACAGCCCGGCCGCGTCGATATCGATTAACAGCAAGCGCTGACCGTTATCGAAGAATTGTCCGGCGGTGAGGCAGTACTGGTTGGTGGTGGCGTCGCGGTAGGTCGAGGACAGCGTCAGGCGACGCTCCTCCCAACCTTCGGCCAGCAGGTGATAAAAGTACGGGCGCCATGACCAGTTGTGGCCCAGGTAGCGGCTGTCGGCTTGCCAGGCGTCCTGGCGCCATTCGAAGTTGGGGGTCAACTGGGTGCCATGCCGGTCGCATTGGTAAAAACGCAGCAGCCAGGGGAAGGCCGGCAGTTGGGGCAAGTGATCCAGCGGGGCTTGGGCCTGTGCCCAGGATTGCAGGATCTTCATCAGTTCGGTCAATTGCTGGCGCAGTTGCATGATGCGCCCGCGTTCGGCCAGCTTCTGCTGCACATACGCCGCGCGCAGTTGGTCAAAGCGCGGCACGAAGGCGTCGGTGGCGAACCAGTCCAATTGCGCCTGGGCAAACAGATAGCCCTGCACGTAGCGCGAACCGCATTCCAGGGCGAAGCTCAGCTGCGCCTCGGTTTCCACGCCTTCGGCAATGATCCAGCAGCCGGTCTTTTCCGCCATCTGCGCCAGCGCCCGCACGACGTCACTGCTCGGTCCGCCCCTGGCGGCTTGCTGGAACAGGCGCATGTCCAGCTTGAGGATGTCCGGCTGCAGCGCCAGCACCCGGTCAAGCTGGGAATAGCCGGCGCCGAAGTCATCGATGGCGATGCGCGCACCGGCCTCGCGATAACGTGCCACCACCTCGGCCAGGCGCTGGATGTCGCCGCCCAGTTCGGTGATCTCGAACACGATGCGCTGCGGGTCGACGCCATGGCTGTGGATCTGTTTGAGGCTCGGCAGCGCCTGGCCCGGACGCAATTGGTTGATCCAGCGCGGCGAGATATTCAGGCTGAGGAACCAGTCTTCGGGGGCTTCATGCAGGCGGCTTAACGCGTTGTCGCGAATCTGCCGGTCGAGACGGCGCAAGCTCGCGCCTGGCGTGCGTGGGTCGGCGAACAGCGGGCCAACGGACTGCAGGCGGCCATCAGCCTGGCGTAGACGTCCCAAGGCCTCGACGCCGGCAATGCGCCCGGTGGCGGTATCGATAAACGGTTGGAAGCAGGCGAGCGGTTGCCCGTCGATCACGGGGCCTCCTTAAAAGCACTGGCGAAAAAAGGCCCGGTCCTCGAAAACGAGGACCGGGCCATTCTGTTAGCAAGAATGCAGCCAGCAGGCTCAACTTTTGCGTGAATTGCCCTGCATGGCCAGTTTGATCAGCGGGATCAGGCCGGCACCGAGGCGCACCAGGCGCGTCACGCTGCTGATACCGCCGCCCTTGGCGCCTTTGCCGGTCAAGAACCCCATCAGCGTCACCGCGGCCACGCCCCACAGCGGCGCGTGCTTGATGCCCAGGCCGCCCTGAAAGCTTTGGCCCATGTTGCGCACCTTGTTCAACGGCACCATCAATTGCTGGGACTCGTGGCGAATTTCCTGGCGGTGCATCTCCATGCGCAGGCGGATCAACGCCTTGCGCATTTCCCGGCGGGAGGTTTGCTGGATTTCATTCGAGCTCATGGCAGCAGGCGCTCCCGATCATTGGCCAGCTCTTCGAGGGTGGCGTGGAACGGCGTGGACTCATCGAACACCGCCGCTTTCAAGCGCACCCCGCAGAAGGCAGCGGCCAGGCTGTAGAACACGCAGAGGCAGATGATCCCGGTCAGGCGGTAGCCGGTGTCCCATACCAGGATCATCACCAGTGTCGACAACCCCACCAGCAACAACAGGGCAAACACCAGCGCCAGGCCGGCAAACAGCAGCAGGCTGACGGTACGGGCCTTTTGCTCCTGCAATTCGATGCCAAACAGTTCGACGTGGCTGTGCAGCAAACCAAGAACGGCCGCGCCCAGGCGTCGTGAAGTTGAGCCCGTGGACGAGCTGCTTTCGCCGATAGACATGATTTAGCGCCTTGTAGCCAGAAGGCCGATCAGAAAGCCCACGCCGGCGGCAATGCCTACCGACTGCCAAGGGTTGGCCTGCACGTAGTCTTCGGTCGCGGTGACCGCCGCCTGGCCACGTTCGCGCAGGGAGTCTTCGGTCTGTTTGAGGGTTTCGCGGGCCTGCAGCAGCGTGTCATGAATCTTGGCACGCAGCTCATCGGCCTGGTCACCCGCAAGCACCTTGGTGTCGTCCAGCAACCTTTCGGTGTCAGTGACCAGGGTTTGAAAATCCGCCATCAGTATTTCTTGAGCAGTCTTTGCAGTTCTTCTGGCCATGGTTATCTCCGTGATTGGCTGATCGGTACGTGTGGTTTCGAGTCACCGGTATCGGTGAAGGTTCAGTGCAATTGTCTGGTACAGCTTTTGCTTTGCCTTGGTGCGCACGCCCCGTGGCTTGCGCTGAATCCGGGCGGTCGGGGCTCAGGTCTCGAAAAACCTTACCCTAAATAACTCAAACTCGCGGAAAAACCCTGTCGGCAACGGCCTGTTGTATTGAACGCTGCGCTAAAGCGGTTCACGCCCTCTGAAGAGGGGCGGTGCCGGTGGTGCCAATTTAGTGCGCGCAATCCCTGGCTTGAACCGCTTTGGTGCTTTTTGCCTTTAACGCAGGCCTGCCAACCTCCATGGAAAATCTGCAAAGTGCGGTGGACACCCTGGTCCACAGCTCCAATACCCTGTTTATCCTGATCGGTGCGGTCATGGTCCTGGCCATGCACGCCGGCTTCGCGTTTCTGGAAGTCGGGACGGTGCGTCAGAAAAACCAGGTCAACGCCCTGTCGAAGATCCTCAGCGACTTCGCCATCTCCACCCTGGCCTATTTCTTTATAGGCTATTGGATCTCCTACGGCGTGAGCTTCATGCAACCGGCGGCCGTGATCAGCGCCGATCATGGTTATGGCCTGGTGAAGTTCTTCTTCCTGCTGACGTTTGCGGCAGCGATTCCGGCGATCATCTCCGGCGGTATTGCGGAGCGTGCAAAGTTCGCTCCGCAGTTGTGCGCCACCGCGTTGATCGTGGCGTTTATCTACCCGTTTTTCGAAGGGATGGTATGGAACGGCAATTTCGGCTTGCAGGCCTGGTTGCTCAAGACGTTCGGCGCCAGCTTCCACGACTTTGCCGGCTCTGTGGTGGTGCATGCCATGGGCGGCTGGCTGGCGCTGGCGGCGGTGCTGCTGCTGGGCCCGCGCAATGGGCGCTACCGCGAAGGGCGCCTGGTGGCGTTTGCGCCGTCGAGCATTCCTTTCCTGGCGTTGGGCTCGTGGATCCTGATTGTCGGCTGGTTCGGCTTTAACGTGATGAGCGCGCAAACCCTGGACGGCGTCAGCGGCCTGGTGGCGGTGAACTCGCTGATGGCCATGGTCGGTGGCACCGTTGCTGCCCTGGTGATCGGCCGCAATGACCCTGGTTTCCTGCATAACGGTCCGTTGGCCGGGCTGGTGGCGATTTGCGCGGGTTCCGACCTGATGCATCCGGTGGGCGCGCTGGTCACCGGTGTGGTCGCGGGCGGGCTGTTTGTGTGGTGCTTTATCGCCGCCCAGGATCGCTGGAAGATCGACGACGTGCTGGGTGTATGGCCACTGCATGGCCTGTGCGGTGTATGGGGCGGGATTGCCTGCGGCATCTTTGGCCAGACGGCGCTGGGTGGATTGGGCGGCGTGAGCCTGATCAGCCAATTGATCGGCACGGGGCTCGGTGTGGCCGTCGCGTTCGGCGGCGGCCTGCTGGTGTACGGCGTGATCAAGCGCGTGCACGGGCTGCGCCTGAGCCAGGAAGAGGAGTATTACGGCGCAGACCTGTCGATCCACAAGATCGGTGCGGTCAGTCAGGATTGATCGGCGCCTCTTCGTCGGTGCTCGGATGCGTGTAAAAACCGTGCAGCAGGCGATAGCGGTTATGCCGTACTTCATCGACCCGCGCCTGCACCTGGTGGTCCGGCAGGCCCAGCAGGATCAAGGCGTGGGAGGCGAGCATCAGGCTCGACTCCAGCAACTCGGGCACCACTTCGCTGGCGCCCGCGGCTTTCAATTCAGCCCATTGGCTGTCATCGCGGGTGCGCACCAGGATCGGCACGTCGGGGTTGATATGGCGGGCTTCCTTGAGCACCGCCAGGGCCACATCACTGTTGTCCACGGCAATCACCACCAGGCGCGCCCGTTCCAGGCCCACGGCACTGAGCAAGGCGCCACGGCGACAGTCGCCGTAATGCACGCTGCTGTCTTCGGTGGCGGCTTCCTGGACCCGTTCCGGGTCGTCATCCAGGGCGATGAACGCCTGTTGCTCATTGCGCAGAAAGCGCCCGATGGATTGCCCGACCCGGCCATAGCCGCAGATAACCGCATGCCCGTGTAATTGGGCGTTGAGGGCGGCAATTTCTTCAAGTTGCACCTGTTGGTTGGGCTTGCGGTGCAGGCGCAGGGCAATCGCCGGCGCGGCGCGCAGCAGCAGTGGGGTCAACAGCATCGAACAGAACGTGGCGGCGAGCAGCAGACCGTTGAACTCATCGGGTATCAGTCGGCTCTGCTGCATTTGCGCCATCAGGGCGAAACAGAACTCACCGCCCTGGGCCAGGGCCAGGCCGCTGCGCCAGGCGGTTTCACTGTCGCTGCCGCGCAGCTTGACCAGCGCGGCCACCACACTGCCTTTGATCAGCATCAGCGCGAGGGTCATGCCGAGGATCAACAGGCTGTGGCTGACGAACAACTGCAGGTCGATAAGCATGCCGATGCTGACGAAAAACAGCCCCAGCAGGATGTCGCGAAAGGGCCGGATATCCGCTTCGATCTGATGGCGGTAATGGCTTTCGCCCAGCAGCATGCCGGCCAGGAAGGCGCCGAGGGCAGGGGAGAGGCCCAGCAGATGCGTGAGCCAGGCGGTCAGCAAGACGATCACCAGCGCCAGCAGCACAAACAGCTCCGCCGAATGGGAGGCGGCGACCTCATGAAACAAGCGCGGCAGTAACCAGCGGCTGGCGAGCAACAGGCCCACGAACAACACCACGGTTTTGCCCAGCGTCAGCGGCAACGCCCAGTACCAGGCCTGCTCGCTGCTGCCGGCGAACACCGGCACCAGCGTCAGCAGCAACACCGCCACCACATCCTGGAACAGCAACACGCCGATCGCGTTCTGGCCATGGCTGCTGAAGATTTCGCCGAGGCTGGTCAGTTCCTTGCTGACGATCGCCGTGGACGACAGCGCCAACCCCGCACCCAGCAACAAGGCGATGCCCGGCGCCACACCGAAGGCCATCAACAGGCCCCCCAGCAGTACGCTGCACCCCAGTACCTGCAAGCTGCCGAGGCCAAACACCACATGGCGCAGGGCGAGCATCCTGGTCAGGGAAAACTCCAGGCCCAATGAGAACAGCAGGAACACCACGCCCAGTTCGGCGAGGTCGGGCAGTTCTTCGCTGTCATTCACCCAGTCCAGGGCCGTCGGCCCTACGGCCAGGCCCACGCACAGGTAGCCCAGCACGGGTGGCAGTTGCAGCCGGCGAAACAGCGCAATCACCACCAGGGATGAGGCCAGAATGATCAGCAGGTTGGCGAACACAAGCATCTCCGTTGCAGGGTGAGCGGGCAAAAAGCCGCGAGAATCGCTGAATCAGTTATAGGCCATGGTGATCTGGGTCAGGGTTTATTGTGGTCGGCGGATTTCCGGAGAGCGAACGCTGTACCTGTGGCTAGCCCGCTCGCCACAGGTTTTTGTCAGGCTTAGAATGCTCGTCTACTTACTGATCAGGGCCATTCGCCATGCTTCCTGAATGCCAGTTGTTCGGCACCCTGGGTTGCCATCTTTGTGAAATTGCCGAAGCCGAAATCATGCCGCTCGTCGAACGCGGGTTGCTGGTCGAGTTGGTTGATATCACCGACCCTGACGACCTGACCGACGCCTACGGCCTAAGGATTCCGGTGCTTCGGCGGGTGGACACGGGGGCTGAGCTGGATTGGCCCTTCGATGCGGATCAGGTTGTCGCCTTCCTGCGCTGACGTTTATGCGATGGCGGGTTTCCGAATATTACGTTACTGTATGTTTGTACAGCGATTGAATAGAGGGAACGCCCGTGGTGAATGTTGAACAACTGAAAAGCAGCGTCAATCGCATGTCTGCCGATGTCGTGCGCGATGCGGTGAACGAGCTGCGCCTCGACGGCCTGGTCACGGAAGGCAAGACGCCGTTTAACAAAGTGCATTTCAATACCTGCTTTGCCGAGATCGAGGCGTTGTTCCAGCGCGCCGGTTATCACAAGCAGCTCGATGTGGTGGGTTACCAGGGCCTGTTGTACGCGCTGTACGATCCCGGCCGCTGGGAAGCAGTGGACGTGCTGCGCTGGCTCAAGGAGTTCACCGAGGCGGCGAGTGCTTCGCCGATCCTGCGCGCGGAATTGGCCAAGGCCTGAGATCCGCCCTAGGTTTCATCCCGCTTGATGCGGGATAATGCCCGCCTGTTTTTTCAAGGCTTCGAGCATGTCCACATCCGCTTTTTCCGCGTCCCAGCACCAGGCCAGCACCCTGTACCTGCCACCAGGCCCCTGGGCAACGGTGCTGGAGTGTCTGTGCGAGCACTTTGCGGCGATCAGCCGCGAACACTGGCTGGACCGCATCGCCCGGGGGCGGGTTCTGGATGTCAACGGCAACCCCATCCCCCTGGACCTGGCCTACAAGGAAGGCCTGTGCATCTATTACTTCCGTGAAGTACCCAACGAAAAAGTCATCCCGGTGCAGGAGACCATCCTCTACGCCGACGAGCACCTGGTGGTGGCGGACAAACCGCACTTCCTGCCCGTGACCCCGGCCGGCGAGTACGTCGAGCAAACCCTGCTGCGCCGCCTGATTCGCCGCCTGGACAACCCGGCGCTGGTGCCCCTGCACCGTATCGACCGACACACCGCCGGGCTGGTGTTGTTCTCGGCCAACCCGTCCAGCCGCTCGGCCTATCAGCAGCTGTTTCCCACGCGCCAGATCGATAAATTCTACGAAGCCATCGCCCCGGCTTTGCCTGGGCTGACGTTCCCGTTGGTACACAAAAGCCGCCTGGTGGATGGCGAACCGTTCTTCCGCATGCAGGAAGGCCCTGGCGCCGGCAATACCGAAACAGCCGTGGAGGTGCGGGAAAAGAACGGCGACTTATGGCGCTACGGCCTGTTTCCCGTGACCGGCAAGAAGCACCAGCTGCGCGTGCACATGACCGCGCTGGGGGCGAGCATCTGCAACGATCCGTTCTACCCGGACGTGATCAAGGATGCCGTGGACGATTACGCCAATCCCCTCAAGCTGCTGGCCCAGGGCGTGCGGTTTATCGACCCCGTCACCGGTGAGGAACGCCATTTCTGCAGCCGGATCACCCTCGACTGGTAACCCCCGGAAACGACAAGGCCCGCGCGAGGCGGGCCTTGTGTGCAAGCGCTGAGGCTTACAGGTCTTTAACGGTGCGAACCTGATCTTTGTTGATGCGGGTACGCTTGCCATCAAGCTGTTCGAATTCGTAGAAACCCGAATCTTCGTTGTATTTCGGGGTGTCGACGGCCTGGATTTCGCGACCGTCATTCAGGGTGATCACTGTCGGCGAGGCGCAACCGGCGAGGGTAGCCAGGCCCAGTGCAAGCATGAGAGCGGCGATGGTCCGTTGAGTCATGGGTGTTGTCTCCAAGAGAATACTTTTTGATTGCTGACCTTGAGACGTGTGAGACGTCGCCAAAGTTCCTTGTGCGAAGGTTCATTCTGACACGTCAGACCTTGGGCGCAACAGCTCTGGTGTATTCAGGTTGGCCAGGCGCGGGTCATCGGTTGGGCATTCCAGGCCCACACCGCCCAATTGCAGGAGGATCTTTCGCGGGCTGCGTTCACCGGTATGCCAGGCCTGTTCTACCTCGGTTCGCAGGCCGATGGGGATGATGCAGATCAAGGGTTCCCAGAACTCACCGTGGCGCACCATCACTGGCAACAAGGGATGGCGTTGTGCGGTTTCACGCAGGTCGGCAAGGAGTCGAGCGTCTATATGGGGCACATCGCACGGCAGGATCAGCAGGTGCCCATGGCGCGCGGCGGCCAGTCCCGCGCGGATACCGGCCAATGGCCCGGGAAAATCCGGGCTGTCGTCGCTTACCAACTGGTCGGCATAGGCGGCGTACTGCGCCTGGTTGCGGTTGCACGAGATGATCAGGTCATCGGTCAGTGGCCGTACCAGGCGCTGCACATGTGCGATCAAGGGCAGGCCGTGCCAGTCCAGCAGGCCTTTATCCTGGCCGCCCATGCGCTGGCCGCGGCCACCGGCCAACAGCAGGATCGAACAGGGCAGGGGGATTGAATCGAGTGGCATGTGGGTTCCGCGCAGGCAGCTGAACAGGGGCCTGTGATATAACATCGGGCCGTTCCTTCGACAACCGGACCGTGCCATGAAAGCCAAGGCCGATGCACCCTTCGTACCCCTGAATATCGCGGTATTGACCGTCAGCGACACCCGCACCCTGGACACCGACACCTCGGGCCAGGTCTTCGTCGACCGCCTCACCGCCGCCGGCCACCACCTGGCCGAGCGCGTGCTGCTCAAGGACGACCTCTACAAGATCCGCGCCCAGGTCGCCCACTGGATTGCCGAAGACGTGGTGCAAGTGGTGTTGATCACCGGCGGCACCGGCTTCACCGGCCGCGACAGCACCCCCGAAGCGGTCAGCTGCCTGCTCGACAAACAGGTCGACGGCTTTGGCGAACTGTTCCGCCAGATCTCCGTGGCCGACATCGGCACCTCCACTGTGCAATCCCGCGCCCTGGCCGGCCTGGCCAACGGCACCCTGGTGTGCTGCCTGCCGGGCTCCACCAATGCGGTGCGCACCGGTTGGGATGGCATCCTCGCCGAGCAACTGGATAACCGTCACCGCCCGTGCAACTTCGTACCGCACCTGAAGCTGGCCGAACCCTGTGAATCCCGTGGGTAAGCCCGGCAAGACCGGCGCCCTGATGCCGGTAGAACAAGCCCTGCAACAACTGCTGGCGATGGCCGAAGCCGCGCCGATTCGCGAGCAGCAGGTGCTGTCGCTGGCCGAGTGCGATGGCCGGGTATTGGCCCAGGACCTGGTCTCCACCCTCGACCTGCCGCCCTGGCCCAACAGCGCCATGGACGGTTACGCCGTGCGCCTGGCGGATTGGACCGGTGAGCCGCTGCCCGTCAGCCAGCGTATTTTCGCTGGCCAGGCGCCGCAGCCGCTGGCGTCTGGAACCTGTGCGCGCATCTTCACCGGGGCGCCGGTGCCGGAAGGCGCGGACTGCGTGGAAATGCAGGAAAACGCCGTGGTCCACGCCGATGAGCGCGTGAGCTTTGCCGAGCCGTTGCACCTTGGCCAGAACATTCGCCCCCAGGGCCAGGAAACCACCGTCGGCGAGTTGGTGCTCACGGCCGGTACGCGCCTGGGCCCGATCGAGCTGGGCCTGGTGGCGTCCCTCGGCCGTGATCGACTGGACGTGATCCGCCGCCCGCGTGTGGCTGTGTTGTCCACCGGCGATGAACTGATCGAACCCGGTTTGCCGCTCGGTCCGGGCCAGATCTACAACAGCAACCGCCGCGTGTTGTGTTCCTGGCTTGAGCGCATGGGTTGCGAAGTCATCGACGCAGGCATCCTGCCGGATGACCTGGAGCAGACCCGTTCGCGCCTGGCAGGCTTGAGGGCGGTTGATCTGATTTTGTCCACGGGCGGTGTGTCGGTGGGCGAGGCGGATTTCCTTGGTATCGCCCTGCGCGAAGAGGGTGAGCTGGCGTTATGGAAGCTGGCGATCAAGCCGGGCAAACCCCTGACCTTTGGCCATTTCCGTGGCGTGCCGGTGATCGGCCTGCCGGGCAATCCGGCCTCGACCCTGGTGACCTTTGCGCTGTTGGCGCGTCCCTACTTGCTGCGCCGCCAGGGTGTGGCAGACGTGGAACCGCTGCGTTTCGACGTGCCGGTGGGGTTCACCTGGCCCAAGCCGGGCAACCGCCGCGAGTATCTGCGCGGGCGCATCGAACAGGGCAAGGCGATCATCTACCGCAACCAGAGCTCCGGCGTGCTGCGCAGCGCGGCGTGGGCGGAGGGGTTTGTGGAGGTGTTGGAAGGGACGACGCTTGAGGTGGGTGATCGGGTCAATTTCATTCCGCTAAGCGAATTGCTCAACTGACCGCGGATCCAAATGTGGGAGGGGCGGTGCGACGATTCAGTAATCGTCGCCACGCTCGGTCACATCCCGCTCCACCGGCCGCGCATCCGGGTCATAGCCCACCGGGAACTTGCCCTTCAACGTCCAGGCAAACGCAATGATCTCGGCGATGGTGCGGTACAACTCCTCCGGGATACTGTCGCCCAGTTCCATGCGTGCCAGCAGTTTCACCAGCTCGGCATTTTCATAGATCGGCACTTCATTTTCCCGTGCCAACTTGAGGATGGCTTCGGCCAGGGCATCGTCGCCCTTGGCGGTCAGGGTCGGCGCTTGCTGGCCGTCGTACTTGAGGGCAATCGCCTGGCGTGGCGGGTTGGCGTTGTTCATGCGGTTTCGTCCACCCAGCGTTGTTCCAGTCCGGTTTTTGGCCCGCGTGGCGGGGTGCCGAGGTGGCAGTCCAGGTCGCCGACATTCAGCCCCGACGACACGAGGCGCTCGCGCAGGCTGCCCAAATGACTTTCGATAAGGCTGGCGGTGAAAGGTCGGGTTGCCCACAGTTGGCTGGACAGCTTGCCCTGGGTCAGCTGCGCCTGGACCTGCAACGGCCCCAGGGGCTCCATGTCGAAGGCCAGTTCGACGCGCCAGAGCATCTGTTTGGGCTCCTTGGAATCCTTGCGTTCGGGCTGGTCCTTGTCCGGCGCCGGCTCTTCACGCTGGAACTTGACCTGCAACGGCACGATGTCCTGCAGGGTGCGCATGGGGATTTCCAGCTGCCAGGTGGTTTGCAGGCGGCCATCGGCGGTGGTGCCGGTTTGCTCCAGGCTCGACAGCTGGTGGCTCTGCAGGCGGGAAATGGCCCCGGCGGCCAGGCGCAGCAGGTTTTCCAGGTCGCCTTCGCCCTCCAGTTTCGCCATCAGCCGCTCCGGCAGTGGGAAGCTGACCGGCGCCTGCCGCGCGCCGACCTGGCCGAGGGTGCCCAATGGGCTGCGCACGAAGTTGGGCAGCACCTGGGCCAGGGTATTGGCGGCAAGAATGGCATTCAGGTTGGTGCTGGCGGGCAAGGCAGGCAGCAGGTCGGCGACCAGGCGCAGCAGCGCGCCCTTCATATCCAACGGTGGCACCTGCGGGTTTTGCCCGGCGAGTAACTTGGCTTCAAGAAAGGCGCCGCTGTTCTGGATCACCTGGGCCAGCACCTTGGGGTTGCTCACCTGTGCCAGGTCGGGCAAGGCCGCCAGCAAACGGTCGGCGGCAGCGCGCAGGTCGGCGGAGGTGCTGTCGCCGCGGGGCAGATTTTGCAACGCCGTGAACACCGCATCCAGGGAGCCCTGGCGACTTTGCTGGGTCGACAATTGCTGGGTGACGGCCAGTTGATCCTTGAGCCCGCTCAACGGCACAAAACTCAGGGTTTGCGCGTTCTGCACCACGGCGCTGAGCAAGCTGCCCACGCGTAAGGGTTGCGGGCTTTCCAGCGTCAGGGTCGCGCCGGCCAGTGCGCTATTGAGTACGGTCACCAACGAACGGTAGATCGCCGGCTGCGCGGTGCCTTGGGGCAGGGCCTGGGTGGTCAGCACCTTGGCCTGCAGCAGGGTGCCTTCCGGCATCCTGGTCGTATCGATACGGGTGAGGGCGGCAACGTTGGCGCTCAGGGCTTGTTGCAGGCTGATGGCCAGGTTGCCTGCGGGCGTCTGGCTCACGGCCACATTGCTGCCCAACGGCAAGGGTTGTGGGCTGCTGGCTTGCACCAGGGTCTGGCGGCCGCCTTCAAGGGTCAGCTTGAGCAACAGCTGAAACGCCTCGCCGCCTTGTTTCAGGGCGAGCACCTCGGCATTCACGGTTTTGCCCGGGTCGATCAGCCCGATCTGCGGCTCCAGCAGTTTCAGCAGCGCCCCGGGCGCAGGCGCAGGGCTTTGCCCGGTTGCCGGGGTGGGAGGAAGCGTAGGAAGGTTGATCTCGCCGGTCATCGTGCGCATCGTCTCTGGGAAATAGCCCTCTTTAGCGTAGGGCATCGCATGTATAATGCCGCCCGTCTGCAAAGAGAGCGGTAAAAAACTCACAACTATTTGATCCAGCTCTCTAAAATCGGTCGCCAAAGCCGTTATTGTGCTTCTTTCTATAACGGCCGCTGCACCGCCGACTTGAACCGTAAAGGCCCGCGATCTCTTGACCAGCCCTCTTCTTGAAGCCGTAGCGCTCTCCTGTGAGCGCGACCTGCGCCTGCTGTTCGAGCACCTCGACCTGCGTGTGGCGGGCGGCGACATGGTGCAGATCAGCGGCCCCAACGGCAGCGGCAAGACCAGTTTGCTGCGCCTGCTGGCCGGCCTGATGCAGCCCACGGCCGGTGAAGTTCGACTCAACGGCAGGCCCCTCGACGAACAACGCACCGAACTGGCACGCAACCTGATCTGGATCGGCCACGCCGCCGGGATCAAGGATGTGCTCACCGCCGAAGAAAACCTCAGCTGGCTCAGCGCCCTGCATCATCCCGCGACCCGCGACGCCATCTGGCAGGCCCTGGCCGCCGTCGGCCTCAAGGGTTTCGAAGACGTTCCCTGCCACACCCTGTCCGCCGGCCAGCAGCGCCGCGTGGCCCTGGCGCGCCTGTACCTGCCTGGCCCGCCGCTGTGGATTCTCGACGAACCCTTCACCGCCCTCGACAAACAAGGTGTCACCCAATTGGAACAGCACCTGGCGCAGCACTGCGAGCAGGGCGGCCAGGTGGTGCTCACCACCCACCACACCCTGGCGCGCATGCCCGGCGGTTACCGCGACCTCGACCTGGGGCGGTGGTCGGTATGAGTGTGTTTGCCCTGTTGGTCGCCCGCGAAGCGCGGTTGCTGTGCCGTCGCCCGGCCGAACTGGCCAACCCGCTGGTGTTCTTCGCCATCGTGATCGCATTGTTCCCGTTAGCGGTCGGCCCGGAGACTAAACTGTTGCAAACCTTGTCTCCGGGACTGGTGTGGGTCGCGGCCCTTTTGTCCGTCCTGCTCTCGCTGGACGGGCTGTTTCGCAGTGATTTCGAAGACGGTTCCCTCGAACAGTGGGTCCTTTCGTCGCACCCCCTGCCACTTCTGGTCCTGGCCAAGGTGCTGGCACACTGGGCTTTTTCCGGCCTGGCGCTAGTCTTGCTCTCGCCACTGCTGGCGATGATGCTCGGATTGCCCGGTGAATGCCTGCCGATCCTGTTGCTGAGCCTGCTGCTCGGCACCCCGGTACTCAGCCTGTTGGGGGCGGTGGGTGCCGCGTTGACCGTCGGCTTGAAACGGGGTGGCCTGTTGCTGGCCCTGTTGATTCTGCCTTTGTATATCCCGGTACTGATCCTGGGCAGCGGCGCGTTGCAAGCCGCGCTCATGGGCATGCCGGCGACCGGTTACCTCCTGTGGCTTGGCAGCCTGACCGCCCTGGCGGTAACCCTGACACCCTTTGCTATAGCCGCCGGCCTGAAGATCAGCGTCGGTGAATAATGAGGTCTGACTGGGCGGTATACGCATAGTCAGTAAAGACCCTACGCTTCTTGCCAAGACAAGAAGCAACCGTGATGGAAACAGCAATGAACTGGACCTGGTTTCACAAGCTCGGCTCGCCCAAATGGTTCTACGGCATCAGTGGCAGACTGCTGCCCTGGTTCAGCATCGCCGCCGTGTTGCTGATCGGCATCGGCCTGGTCTGGGGCCTGGCCTTTGCACCGCCGGACTACCAGCAAGGCAACAGCTTTCGCATCATCTACATTCACGTGCCCGCCGCGATGCTGGCCCAGTCCTGCTACGTGATGCTGGCGGTGTGCGGCGTCGTCGGCCTGGTGTGGAAGATGAAACTCGCGGACGTCGCCCTGCAATGCGCCGCGCCCATCGGGGCGTGGATGACCGCCGTGGCGCTGGTCACCGGTGCGATCTGGGGCAAACCCACCTGGGGCTCGTGGTGGGTGTGGGATGCGCGACTAACGTCGATGCTGATCCTGCTGTTCCTGTACTTCGGTCTTATTGCCCTGGGCAACGCGATCAGCAATCGTGACAGCGCCGCCAAGGCCTGCGCGGTGCTGGCGATTGTCGGCGTGATCAACATTCCGATCATCAAGTACTCGGTGGAGTGGTGGAACACCCTGCACCAGGGCGCCACCTTCACCCTCACCGAAAAACCGGCGATGCCCGTGGAAATGTGGGCGCCGTTGCTGCTGATGGTGCTGGGGTTCTACTGCTTCTTCGGCGCCGTGCTGCTGATGCGCATGCGCCTCGAAGTGCTCAAGCGTGAAGCCCGCGCCAGCTGGGTCAAGGCCGAAGTGCAAAGCTGCCTGGGAGCGCGTGGATGAGTTTTGCTTCTTTCAGTGATTTTCTCGCCATGGGTCACCACGGCCTGTATGTCTGGACGGCCTATGGCATCTGCCTGGCCGTGCTGGCCCTCAACGTCGTCGCGCCGATCCTGGCCCGCAAGCGTTACCTGCAACAAGAGGCGCGTCGTCTGCGCCGGGAGACCGAAAAGTGAATCCGCTGCGTAGAAAGCGTCTGTTGATCATCCTTGCCATCCTGGCCGGCGTCAGTATTGCCGTGGGCCTGGCGATGAGCGCCCTGCGGGAGAACATCAACCTGTTCTACACCCCGACCCAGATCGCCAACGGCGAAGCGCCGCTGGACACGCGCATCCGCGCCGGCGGCATGGTGGAGAAGGGCTCGCTGAAGCGTTCCGGCGATTCCCTCGACGTCACCTTCGTGGTCACCGATTTCAACAAGGCCGTGACCATCACTTATCGCGGCATCCTCCCGGACCTGTTCCGCGAAGGCCAGGGCATCGTCGCCCTGGGCAAGCTCAACGCCGACGGCGTGGTGGTGGCCGATGAAGTGCTGGCCAAGCACGATGAGAAATACATGCCGCCTGAGGTGACCAAAGCCCTCAAGGACAGCGGCCAGTCCGCACCCACCCCTGCCAAGGAGGGCTAAGTGATGACGTCTGCATTGTTTATTCCGGAACTGGGCCAGTTGGCGATGATCCTCGCCCTGTGCTTTGCCATCGTCCAGGCGGTGGTGCCGTTGCTCGGTGCCTGGCGCGGTGACCGCCTGTGGATGAGCCTGGCGCAGCCGGCGGCCTGGGGCCAGTGCGCGTTCCTGGTGTTCGCGTTCGGCTGCCTGACCTACGCCTTTATGACCGACGATTTTTCCGTCGCCTATGTAGCCAATAACTCCAACAGCGCCTTGCCCTGGTACTACAAGTTCAGCGCGGTGTGGGGCGCCCATGAAGGTTCGCTGCTGCTGTGGGCGTTGATCCTCGGCGGCTGGACCTTCGCGGTGTCGGTGTTCTCGCGCCAGTTGCCGCAAGTCATGCTCGCACGGGTGCTGGCGGTGATGGGCATGATCAGCATCGGCTTCCTGCTGTTCCTGATCATGACCTCCAACCCGTTCACCCGCATCCTGCCGCAGATCCCGGCGGACGGTCACGACCTCAACCCGCTGTTGCAGGACATCGGCCTGATCGTGCACCCGCCGATGCTCTACATGGGCTACGTGGGTTTCTCCGTGGCCTTTGCCTTCGCCATCGCCGCCCTGCTCGGCGGGCGCCTCGATGCGGCCTGGGCGCGCTGGTCGCGGCCGTGGACCATCGTCGCCTGGGCGTTCCTCGGCATCGGCATCACCCTCGGTTCGTGGTGGGCCTACTACGAACTCGGCTGGGGCGGCTGGTGGTTCTGGGACCCGGTGGAAAACGCGTCCTTCATGCCATGGCTGGTCGGCACGGCACTGATTCACTCCCTGGCCGTCACCGAAAAACGCGGCGTGTTCAAGAGCTGGACCGTGTTGCTGGCCATCGCGGCCTTTTCCCTCAGCCTGCTCGGCACCTTCCTCGTGCGTTCGGGCGTGTTGACCTCGGTGCATGCCTTCGCGTCCGACCCGGAGCGCGGTGTGTTCATCCTGATCTTCCTGCTGTTTGTGGTCGGCGGCTCCCTCACTCTGTTCGCCCTGCGCGCACCGGTGGTCAAGAGCCAGGTCGGCTTCAACCTGTGGTCGCGGGAAACCCTGCTGCTGGGCAATAACCTGGTGCTGGTGGTGGCCGCGTCGATGATCCTGCTCGGCACCTTGTACCCCTTGGTGCTGGATGCCCTGAGCGGCGCCAAGCTGTCCGTCGGCCCGCCGTACTTCAACGCGTTGTTTATTCCTTTGATGGGCTTGTTGATGGTGGTGATGGCGGTCGGTGTGCTGGTGCGCTGGAAGGACACTCCGGTCAAATGGCTAGCCGGCATGCTGATGCCGGTGCTGCTCGGCAGCGTGGCCCTGGCCGTGATCGCCGGTATCGCCTACGGCGACTTCAACTGGGCGGTGCTCGCCACCTTCCTGCTCGCCGCCTGGGTGCTGCTGGCCGGTGTGCGTGACATCGTCGACAAGACCCGCCACAAGGGCCTGGTCAAAGGCCTGCCGACCTTGACCCGCAGCTACTGGGGCATGCAGATCGCCCACATTGGCATCGCCGTGTGCGCCCTCGGCGTGGTGCTCTCCAGCCAGAACAGCGCCGAGCGCGACCTGCGCCTGGCGCCGGGCGAGTCCATGGACCTGGCCGGTTACCACTTCATCTTCGAAGGCGCCAGGCACTTCGAAGGGCCGAACTTCACGTCAGACAAAGGTACCGTGCGGGTCGTGCGTAACGGTAAAGAGATCGCCGTGCTGCACCCGGAAAAACGCCTGTACACCGTACAGAGTTCGATGATGACCGAAGCCGGTATCGACGCCGGTTTCACCCGTGACCTCTACGTGGCCCTGGGTGAACCCCTGGGCGATGGCGCCTGGGCCGTGCGGGTGCATGTGAAACCGTTCGTGCGCTGGATCTGGTTCGGTGGTTTGCTCACCGGCTTCGGTGGTTTGCTCGCGGCGCTGGACCGCAGGTATCGGGTCAAGGTCAAGAGCCGGGTGCGTGAAGCGCTGGGCATGCAAGGAGCGGCGGTATGAAGCGTTGGTTGATGGTGTTGCCGCTGGCATTGTTCCTGGTGGTAGCGGTGTTTCTGTATCGCGGCTTGTACCTGGACCCGGCCGAACTGCCCTCGGCGATGATCGGCAAGCCGTTCCCCGCGTTCAGCCTGCCGACCGTGCAGGGTGACAAGACCCTGACCCAGGCCGACCTGCTCGGCAAACCGGCGCTGGTCAACGTGTGGGGCACCTGGTGCATCTCCTGCCGCGTCGAGCACCCGGTGCTGAACAAGCTGGCCGAGAAGGGCGTGGTGATCTACGGCATCAACTACAAGGACGACAACGCGGCGGCCTTGAAGTGGCTGGCGGAGTTCCACAACCCGTACCAGTTGGATATTCGTGATGAAGACGGCAACCTCGGTTTGAACCTCGGCGTGTACGGCGCCCCGGAAACCTTCTTTATCGACGCCAAAGGTGTGATCCGCGACAAATATGTCGGCGTGATCGACGAAGTGGTGTGGCGCGAGCAACTGGCCGCCAAGTACCAGGCCCTGGTCGACGAGGCCAAGCCATGAAGCGCCTGTTAGCCGCTGCCGTGCTGGCGCTGGGCTTGGCCGGTGTGGCCCACGCCGCCATCGACACTTACGAATTCGCCAAGGACAGTGACCGCGAGCGTTTCCGCGAATTGACCAAGGAGCTGCGCTGCCCCAAGTGCCAGAACCAGGACATCGCCGACTCCAACGCGCCCATCGCCGCCGACCTGCGCAAGGAAATCTTCCGCATGCTGGGGGAGGGCAAGGACAACCAGCAGATCATCGACTTCATGGTCGACCGCTACGGTGATTTCGTGCGCTACAAACCGGCCCTCACCGGCAAGACCGCGCTGCTCTGGTTCGGCCCCGCCGGGCTGCTGCTGGCCGGCGTGGTCGTCATGGCCGTGATCGTCCGCCGTCGCCGCGCCGCGCCTACCGATGGTTCCGACGCGCTATCCCCCGAAGAGCGCCAACGCCTCGACCAATTGCTGGACACCAAGACTGATGATTGATTTCTGGCTCGCAGCCGGCTTGCTGCTTCTGATTGCCCTGAGTTTCCTGTTGATCCCTGTGTTGCGTGGCCGCCGTGCCCAGCGTGAAGAGGATCGCACCGCGCTGAACGTGGCGCTTTACCAAGAACGTGTGGCCGAGCTGCAAGTGCAGCAGGACGAAGGTGTGCTCAACGCCGCGCAGCTCGACAGCGGCCGCGCCGAAGCCGCCCGCGAGCTGCTGGCCGACACCGAAGGCGTGGAAAAGCCCCGCGAATCGCGCCTGGGCAAGCCGCTGCCATTGCTCGCCGCCATCCTTGTGCCGGTGCTCGGCCTTGGCCTGTATATGCATTTCGGTGCCAGCGACAAGGTTGAACTGACCCGCGAGTTTTCCCAACCGCCGGTGTCCATGGAAGACATGACCCAGCGCCTGGAACGCGCCGCCGCCGCCCAACCGGACTCGGCGGAAGGTTTGTACTTCCTCGGTCGAGCCTATATGGCCCAGGATCGTTCCGCCGATGCCGCCAAGGTCTTCGAACGCACCGTGGCTTTGGCCGGGCGGCAGCCGGAACTGCTGGGGCAATGGGCCCAGGCGCAGTACTTTGCCGACAATAAACAGTGGTCGCCCAAGGTCCAGGCGCTGACCGACGAAGCCTTGAAGCTCGACCCGAAGGAAGTCACCAGTCTCGGCCTGCTCGGTATCGCCGCCTTCGAAGGCCAGCGTTATCAAGAGGCAATCGACTACTGGAGCCGCTTGCTCGCGCAACTGCCACCGCAAGACAATTCCCGCGTGGCGCTGCAAGGCGGCATTGACCGTGCCGCCGAGAAGCTCAAGGAAAGCGGCGGCACCGTTGCGCAAAAGGCGGTGATGAAAGTCCGCGTGGACCTGTCCGCCGAGGTCAAGGCCAAGGCCCTGCCAACCGACAGCGTATTCATCTTCGCCCGCGCGGTAAAAGGCCCGCCGGCCCCCTTGGCGGCCAAGCGCGTCACCGTTGCCGAGTTGCCCTTCACCGTCGAACTCGGCGATGCCGACGCGATGATGCCGCAGTTGAAACTGTCCAACTTCCCCGAAGTCCAACTGGTTGCGCGCATATCCCGGGCCGGTCAACCGACCACTGGCGAGTGGATCGGCCGCAGCCAACCCTTGGCCAGCACCACCACTGCACTGCAGCAGCTGACCATCGACAGTCCGGACAAGTAATTCGAGGAAACGCCTATGACCGCATTTGCACGCATCACCCTGCTCAGCCTGGTATTGGGCCTGAGCGCCTGTGCGGTCCACCGCCCACCTCCCGCGCCGACCGGCCCGACCATCCCGCCGTCAGGCCCTTCGACCCAGCCGAGCACCAGGCCCTCTGGCCCGGTAACCCCGCCGCCGAAGCCGCTGCCGACCAAATCGCCCACCTTCGCCCCGCCACCGGGCGCCGCCAGCCACTGGGACGGCAAGATGCAGGTGTATGTGCTGGACGACCAGCCTGACACCTTCTACCGCCAGCGCACCTACTACCGCTGGAGCAACGGCTGGAGCCGCTCCATCAGCCCCAACGGGCCCTGGGAAGACACCGACGTGCAGGGCGTGCCGCCGGGCTTGAGCAAGCAGTACGCGCAATGACAAAAGGCGACCTTCGGGTCGCCTTACTGTTTTGATGAGCACACCGATCGTGGTGCGTGGCGGCTCGCACTCCGGTACTGTGGCCGCCGCCGGCCTGGCTGCCGAGGGATTGCTGGATATACTTTCCAGTGACTACTAACCGTTCAGCCTGTTGCAGGTCAGGATTCGCACAGGCTACCCGTGGTGCAACCAGTCTGGCGACAAGCGAAGAGGGTGTTTTGATGGCGGGCAGGTTGATCTATCTCATCGGGCCATCGGGTTCGGGCAAGGACAGCCTGCTGGAGGCTGCACGCCCGCGGTTGGCCGAGCGTGGTTGCCGGATTGTGCGTCGCGTGATCACGCGTTCGGCGGAAGCAGTGGGCGAGGCGGCCCAGGGCGTGAGCCCGGAGCAATTCGCCGTGATGCAGGCCGAGGGCGCGTTTGCCCTCAGCTGGCACGCCAACGGGTTGTCTTACGGCATCCCTGAGGTCATCGATGAATGGCTGGCGACGGGGCAAGACGTGCTGGTCAACGGCTCACGTGCACACTTGGCGCAGACCCGCGAGCGCTACCCGGATGTGTTGGTGCTGTTGCTGACGGTGGATCAAGCCGTCTTGCGCCAGCGCTTAATAGCGCGAGGCCGTGAGTCTTTGGCGGATATCGAGGCGCGCCTTGCGCGCAATGCGCGGTTTACCCAAGAGCTGATAGCCGGCAATGGCTCCGGGTTGTTCGTATTGGATAACTCCGGTTCACTGGAACACGCGGTCGAACGCTTGCTGTGTTGCCTGAACCAGGGGCACTCGGTATGCGCCTGAGCCTGATCGGCACCGATGACGCGCGGCGACCTCCGCTTTAGCATGGGGTCATGTCAAGCGGCGAGTTCCTGACATGCGGAGAACTCGTCGGAAAAGGTTAAGTGCATGTATCTGGGGGCGGGCGGATTTTGCGTAATCGAATCAGGGCAGTTTTGTAGGATTTCGTTTTTTTCCTGATAATCCAATAAGTTTTTTTACCCGAAAGTGTGTGTTCAGTTGTTTAAATTGAAAGTGTTTTATTGCGTCTCTTAGCGCATGTTTCGCCACATTAGAATGTTTCAGTGCGAACTAAATCAGTGCTGTTCCGAGGGTTTTCTGCATGGGAGGTTACTGTCCCGATGCTGATTGATTCGGCTCATTCACTCACTCTCAAGAGCGCACTGTCCCATGATTAACTCTGAATGTTCTCGGCTCAACTTTTCACTTGAAAACTTGCCGCCTTCCGATCCTGGTCCCTATGGTGCTGGCGCCAGTCGCAAACCCACCTTCACGACGGAGCAAGCCGGAAAGCACATCACCCGCGACAACCTGCACTTCCACGACCGTAATAGCGACAAGCGGATCGACCTCTCCTATACGGTAGACCCGACGTTCAGCGCCGCGCAGCAACGCCGTGTGCGCCAGGCGGCGCAATCCTGGGAGGACGTGGCCAACATCAGTTTCAAGGAGCGGGCCGCCGGCGCCGACGGCACGGTACATATCAAAAACAACCCGCGCGGTGACCGTGGCGTCGCCACCTCACCCACGCGCTCCACTGCCAGCACCACGGCCACGGTTGGCACCCTGCGAGAAAGTAGTTCGCCTGCGTTGGGCAGCCACTTTTCAGTGACCGCCGTGCATGAAATCGGCCACGCCATCGGCCTGCAGCATCCGGGCAACTACAACGGCGGCGGTTCTGATTACAACAGTGGCGCCGCGTATGCCGGTGATACAAAGGCACGCAGTGTGATGAGTTACTGGTCGGAGAAAAACCAGGCCGGCCACGACTTTCGGAATTCGAACCCTTCTGCCCCGATGATGGACGACATCGCGGCCGTTCAGCGGCTATATGGGGCCAATCACCAAACCCGCAACACCGACACGACCTACGGCTTCAATTCCAATACCGACCGCGAAGCCATGACCCTCACCAGCGCCAGCGATAAACCCATCTTTTGCGTTTGGGATGGCGGCGGTGACGATACCCTGGATTTTTCCGGGTTTTCCCAGAACCAGAATATCAATTTGAAGGCCGAGTCGTTTTCTGATGTGGGCGGCTTGAAGGGCAATGTTTCGATCGCCAAAGGCGTTACGGTTGAAAACGCCATCGGCGGTTCCGGACGGGATGTGCTCATCGGCAATGACGCGGACAACCGGCTCAAGGGCGGGGCGGGGGCTGACACGTTGCGCGGTGGTGGTGGCGCAGACACGTTTACCTACGATAAGGCCAGCGACTCCACCTCGCAGCAGCCGGACCTTATTGAGGACTTCACCAGCGGTACCGATAAGCTCGACGTCTCGGGTGTCTTGAAAGAAGCGGGTGTCGGCGCCCTGGTGTTTACCGATCGATTCAGTGGCCGGGCAGGCGAGGCTGTGCTCAAGTACGACGCCGCCACCGGCCGTTCCAGCCTGGAGGTCGACCTGAGGGGCAGCGGCAATGCCGATTTCATGGTCAAGAGCGTCGGCCAAATCAAGCCCGGGGACGTGCTGTGGCAAGGGCAAAAACCGCAGGTCAGGCCGCTGCCTGCCCCGGCGCCGCCTTCTCCGTTACCGGCGCCTGCACCCTTACCGTCACCTTCACCGCCTGAGTCGAAAACCGATACCCTTTCGGCGTTGAACGAGGTAATCGTCAAGATATTGTCGACGTTGCTGCAGTTACTACAGCGCGTCGTCAAGCCTTGATCAGCGCCTGCACATACTCCACAAACGCCCGCGCCTTGGCACTTGCCATACGCCCGGAGGGAAATACCGCCCATAGATCCCTGGGCGGCAATTCCCAGTCGGTCAGTACCGTCTTGACCTCACTGCTGGCCAGCTTCGGCGCGAACATCCAGGTGGATGACAGGGTGAGCCCCAGATGACTCAATACGGCGGCGCGCACCCCTTCTGCCGCAGTGACGTGCACGCGGCCATGGGCGACGATGGGGGCGAGCGTATCGCCTTGGGTGAAGTTCCAGTGCGAGCCTTCGCCCCGGGTGTAGATGATCGCCTGGTGTTGCAGCAGATCGGCGGGGGTGGCGGGTTCGCCGAAGCGTGCGAAGTAGGCCGGGGTGCCGAGGATGACGCAGGGCGATTCGCCAATCTTGCGCGCCGTAAGGCTTGAGTCATTCAGGTTGCCCATGCGCAGGGCGACGTCGATGCCTTCCTCCACCAGGTTGAGGCTGCGGTCATCGAGCACCACGTCCACGTTCATCCCCGGATATTGCGCCAGGAACGGCCCCAGGTGCGGAATGATGTGCAGGCGTGCGAAGGTCACCGGCGCGCTGATCCGCAGGTTCCCCGAGAGCCCGGAGCCTGCACCGCGCGCAGCCTCGTCGGCCGCGTTGGCTTCATCGATGGCGCGCTTGGCTTTATCGAAAAACGCCAGCCCCGCCTCGGTTGGCGTCAGGCCTCTTGTCGAACGCATCACCAAGCGTACCGCCAGGCGTGCCTCCAATTGCGCGACGCTCTTGGACACGGCCGGTTGGCCGATGCCCAGGCGCTTGGCCGCGGCGGAGAACGAGCCGGTCTCGACAACGTGGACGAAGGTTTCCATGGCGGTGAGACGGTCCATCGGGTGTTCCTTGCTGGATTGGGCGCATCGCGATGCAGCGCGGCGTACCAGCCTAAGGGTAATGCCCATGGGGTGTCATCCGGTTGGCGGTTTTCAACATGGTGCAAAACAACCGCCAGTCAGGCTGACCCAATCTGTGCTTGAGTAAAGATAACTCTAGGGTTACTTTTATTCAGGCCAAGCCAAGGAGGCAGGGGTGCAAAGCAGGCTATTGATCAAGGAGCTGCAAGAGGCGGGCTGGGTGCTGGATCGGGTCACGGGCAGTCATCATATTTTTACCCACCGCTATAACCCGTACACGATCCCGGTGCCGCATCCGAAGAAGGATCTGCCCTTGGGCACCGTCAGAAGCATCAGGAAACGCGCCGGGCTGTTTCAGTTTTAAGGAGAGCATTCATGCAATACCCAATCTGTATCGAATGGGGCGATGACTTCACCGCCACCGGTATCCAGATCCCCGATATTCCAGGCGCAGCCACTGCCGGGGACAGTTTCGAAGAGGCGTACAACGCTGCTGTGGAAGTCGCGCACATCCTGCTGCAGGAGATCGCCGCGGAGGGTGGGGTGATTCCGATGCCAACATCGGTGGCCAATCATCACACCCACGAAGACTATGTCGGGATGGGCTGGGGCATGCTGGAGCTGGACATCTCGCCCTATCTGGGCAAGACCGAGAAGGTCAATGTGACCTTGCCCGGCTATGTCATCCAGCGCATCGACCGCTATGTACGCGAGCACAAGGTCAAAAGCCGCTCGTCATTTCTGGCGGATGCGGCTTTGGAGAAGTTAGTGCGTTCCTAGGCGGTGGCGACAGCCGTTTGCCGCGACGCATTGAGGAACCGCAACAACGCCACCAGCGGGAACGCACTGCCCACCAGCATCACACCCAGCCAGCCACCGTGTTCGTACACGCTGCTGGCAATCGCCGAGCCGAAGGCACCGCCGATGAAGATGCTGGTCATGTACAGCGCGTTCAAGCGGCTGCGGCTGTTGGCGTCGAGTGCATAGATGGCGCGTTGGCCGAGGACCATGTTCATCTGCACGCAGAAGTCCAGGACCACGCCGGTCACCGCCAGGCCGATGACGCTGTACAGCGGGTGCACAAAGGCCGGCAGGAAACTCAACACCGCAAAGACCATGGCCAGCAGCGACGCGCGGTGGGTGTGGCCGGCATCGGCCAGGCGTCCGGCGATGGGGGCGGCAATGGCGCCGATGGCACCGACCAGGGCGAAGATCGCGATCTGGGTCTGGCTCAGGCCGTGGTTGCGCACCAGTTCCAGCGGGGCGGCGGTCCAGAACAGGCTGAACGTGGCGAACATGCAGCCTTGGTAAAACGCGCGTTGGCGCAGCAGCGGTTGTTCACGCAGCAGGGTGCCCAGGGAACGCAGCAATTGGCCATAGCTGGCGCTGTGGTCCGGCTGGCGCTTGGGGATAGTCAGCATCAGCACCACGCTGATAAACGCCATCAACGCGGCGGCGGCCATGAACATCGCGCGCCAGCCAAAATGGTCAGCCACGACGCTGGACACGGGGCGCGCCAGCAGGATACCCAGCAGCAGCCCACCCATGATGCTGCCGACCACCCGACCCCGGGACTCGGCAGGCGCCAGGTGTGCAGCCAGGGGGATCAGGATCTGTACCGACACCGAACTGAAGCCGATCAGCAACGACACCAGCAGGAACAGGTTCGGTTGTTCGGTAAAGGCCGCGCCCAACAGGCTGGCAATCGCCACCACGGTCGTGATGATCATCAGCTTGCGGTTTTCCAGCAGGTCACCCAAAGGCACCAGGAAGAACAGGCCGAGGGCATAGCCGATCTGAGTCAGGGACACGATCAGGCTGGCCATCGCGGGGGTGAGGCCGATGTCGGGGGCGATCAGTTCGATGATCGGCTGGGCGTAGTAGATGTTGGCGACGATGGCGCCGCAGCAAAACGCAAACAGCATCACCATTGCGCGGGTCATGGTGCTCGTAGCGTGTGGGGTGGCATTCATGGTGTTCTCATAAAAGCGAAGGTAGATGGCGAGCGAGAGTAAAGACAAGGCTCAACGGCGAGTAGGCCGTTTGTGGTGATATCACTTATGCCGGGTGATGATACATTCAGAAACAACTGCTGAAACAGGAAATCCAGCGCCATGAAAATCACGCTCAACAAGATACTCCTGGCTTCAAGCCTCGCTGCTGCAATGGCCCTGGCCAATGCAGCCGATGCGCCGCGCGTAGGCGTACGCGGGGCAATCACCGCGATGGACGGTGATGCGATGCAGGTCAAGGTCAACAGCGGTGAAGACGTCACCGTGCACCTGACCAAGGACACCCAGGTGCGCGCCGTCACCCTGGCCAGGATCGATGAAATCAAACCGGGCAGCTACATCGGCTCGGCCGCCATGCCCAACGCCGACGGCACCCTCACGGCGCTGGAAGTGCATGTGTTCCCACCGGCCATGGCCGGCACGGGCGACGGGCATCGGGCGTTTGACCTGAAGGAAGGCAGCAGCATGACCAACGGCACCGTCGGCGACCTGGTGGTCAGCAAAGGGCGGACGTTGACCGTGAAATACAAGGGCGGCGAACAGAAGATCGTGGTGCCGGAGGATGTGCCGATCGTCAACCTGGAACCGGGGGACCGCAGCTTGCTCAAGCCGGGGGTGAAGGTGGTGTTGTTTGCGGCGCAGGGGGCGGATGGGAAAATCACCGCCCAAGCCATTTCAGCCGGCAAGGATGGCGTGACACCGCCGATGTAACTGCAAAACCCAGATCTAAATGTGGGAGGGGCAAGCCTCCTCCCACATTTGTCAGTTACTGACCGGAGTAGATCTGGTCGAAAACCCCACCATCATTGAAGTGGGTTTTCTGCACGGTGCGCCAGTCACCAAAGGTCTTCTCCACCGACAGGAAGTCGACTTTCGGGAAGCGGTCGGTGTACTTGGCCAGCACCTTCGGATCACGCGGGCGCAGGTAGTTGTTGGCAGCGATTTCCTGGCCTTGCGGCGACCACAGGTACTTCAGGTAGTCTTCAGCCGCCACGCGGGTGCCTTTCTTCTCGACCACGTTATCCACCACCGACACCGGCGGCTCGGCTTCGGCAGAGACGCTTGGGTAGATCACTTCGAACTGATCGCGACCGAATTCACGCGCGATCATTTCCGCTTCGTTCTCGAAGGTCACCAGCACGTCGCCGATCTGGTTGGTCATGAACGTGGTGGTGGCGGCGCGGCCACCGGTGTCCAGCACGGGCGCCTGTTTGAACAGCTTGCCGACAAAGGCCTTGGCCTTGTCTTCGTCGCCGCCGTTCTTGAGCACATAACCCCAGGCCGACAGGTAGGTGTAGCGGCCGTTACCCGAGGTTTTCGGGTTGGGCACGATCACCTGCACGCCATCCTTGAGCAGGTCCGGCCAGTCTTTCAGGGCTTTCGGGTTGCCCTTGCGCACGATGAACACGGTGGCCGAGGTGAACGGCGCGCTGTTGTTCGGCAGGCGGGTGACCCAGTTGTCCGGCACCAGTTTGCCGTTGTCGACCAGGGCGTTGATGTCGGTGGCCATGTTCATGGTAATCACGTCAGCCGGCAGGCCGTCGATCACCGAGCGCGCTTGTTTGCTGGAACCGCCGAAGGACATCTGCAGGGTCAGCTTGTCGTTCGGGTGCTCGGCTTCCCAGTGCTTCTGGAAGGCGGCATTGTAGTCCTTGTAGAAATCGCGCATCACGTCGTAGGAGACGTTGAGCAGGGTGACCGGTGCGGCCTGGACGGCGCCCGCCAGGGCAAGGCCGGCGGCCAGGAGAGAGGCGCTTACGAGTTTTTTCACTGCTCATTCCTTGTTGTTCGGGAGAAGAGGGGAGGCACATTGCCAGCGACTATAGCCGGGGGCACTTAGTCGCTTAAAGATTAAAAAGAACTTTGCTTATTCCACTTTCTTAAAAAGCGCGTTGCCACAGCGCGAACAGAACGCCGCGTTCGGCTCGTGGCTGTTTTTCCTGCACACCGGGCAGTCGTGTTGCAGTTGCTCACCGCGCATGGCACTGGCCAGCTCGGCCGTAAAAATACCCGTGGGCACGGCGATGATCGAGTAACCGGTGATCATCACCAGCGACGAAATCACCTGGCCCAACGGCGTCTTGGGCACGATATCGCCAAAGCCTACGGTGGTCAGCGTCACGATCGCCCAATAGATGCCCTTGGGGATACTGGTGAAGCCGTGCTCCGGGCCTTCGATCACATACATCAAGGTGCCGAACACCGTGACCAGGGTGCACACGCTCACCAGGAACACCACGATCTTCTGCTTGCTGCCGCGCAGCGCCGCCATCAGGTAGTTGGCCTGCTTGAGGTACGGACTGAGCTTGAGCACGCGGAAAATCCGCAGCATCCGGATGATGCGGATTATCAGCAGGTACTGCGCGTCGCTGTAGTACAGCGCAAGGATGCCGGGCACGATGGCGAGCAGATCCACCAGCCCGTAAAAGCTGAAGGCGTAGCGTAACGGCTTGGGTGAGCAGTACAGGCGCAACCCGTACTCGATCAGGAAGATCAGGGTGAAGCCCCACTCAATGTAGGCCAGCACAGCGGCGTAGTTCTGGTGGACCTGGTCGATGCTGTCGAGCATCACGATCACCAGGCTGGCGAGGATGATCAACAGCAGGATGCCGTCAAAGCGCCGCCCGGCGACGGTGTCGCTCTGAAAAACCATGATGTAGAGCCGCTGACGCCAGTCGTTGTTGCTGTCCATAAAGCCCGCCTGAATCGAATATCGAGCAAGCCTAGGGGGATTCGAAGGGGCTGTCCATGCGGGGTTTCCTGAGTATTCGGGCGCTGGCGCGTACCAGCCAGCAGGCGAGGATAAACGGCGCGGTGAGTGCGGGCAGGTGCAGGGCGGCAAAGCCCGGTGTGAGGGCGATCGCCAGCAGGATGCCGAGCAGCGGCAGCCAGGGTTGGCGCCGTGCCTGGCTCAGCGCCAGGGCCGCGAGAGCGGGGTTGTAGCTGTGCAGACCGAGGAGGGCAGCGCTGGTGTCGTCCAGCAGCAATCCGATCAGTGCGCCGCTGCTGGCGCCGATCACGGCCCAGACCGCGGCACGCCGGTTCGCCAGCCACAGGCCGAGGGCAATCAGCACGCCCGCCAGCGGCTGGTCCAGCAGCATGATTTGCGCGAGGCCGGTGAACGGCGCGCCGAGCACCGCCAGGGTATCGGGCTCGCCCAGGGCCAAGGCACTGTGTGGGACGCTGCCCAGCAGCAGCCAGCCCAGGCCGACAAAGGGCGCGGTGTAGGCGGGCAGGTCGTCGGGCTGCGTCGCGTGTTTCAACCACTGTCGCGTAAGGATCGCGCTCAGGCCGCCGCACGCGAGGATCAGCGGTGGCAACAAGGCCGACCAGGTGAAATGCTGGCTGATCAACAGGCCCAGCAATACGCCGTTGTAGCTATAGAGACCCGCCTGGCGCTCGGCCTTGGGATAGTCGCGACGCTGGGCCGTGAGCAATCCGGCGACCCCACCCAGCAGCGCACCGCCGAGCAAGGCCGGAGCGCCGATCAGGATCGCCAACAGGCACAGCAGGCCGCACAGCGGATGGCGTTGCAGGAAGATCTGGCTGAAGCCGTTGAGCAGGGCTTCGGCCCAGTCGGGGCAGGTTGGGGTGTGCATGATGGGTATTCAGTGGGACCGAGTTGGGCCCATCGGGGGCAAGCCCCCTCCCACACTTGATTGGGTTCACATAGTTAGATGTGTGAATGCAGTCCAATGTGGGAGGGGGCTTGCCCCCGATGGGGCCTCTGCAGGCGCTAAATCAGCGTCTCTATGCGCAAGGAGTTGGTCGACCCCGGCTGCCCGAACGGCACCCCGGCAGTAATCACCAAGGTATCCCCGCGCTGCGCCATGCCCTGGGCCTGGGCAATCTCCAGCGCGGTGGAACACACCTCATCCACCTGCCTCAGTCGATCATTGACCACCGAATGCACGCCCCACGCCACACTCAAGCGGCGTGCGGTGGACAGGTTCGGCGTGAGGTTGAGAATCGGCGCCACCGGCCGTTCCCGCGCCGCGCGCAGGCTGGAGCTGCCCGACTCGCTGTAGTTCACCAGCACCGCCACCGGCAGGATGCTGCTGATGCGCCGGATCGCGCAGCTGATGGCGTCCGACACCGTGGCATCGGCCTTGGGCCGGCTGACGTCGAGCTGGGTCTGGTAGTCCGGGCCGTTTTCCACCTGGCGGATGATCTTGCTCATCATCTGCACGGCTTCCAGCGGGTACTCGCCCGACGCGGTTTCCGCCGACAGCATCACCGCATCCGCGCCTTCTGCCACGGCATTGGCGACATCCGTCACTTCCGCGCGGGTTGGCGCCGGCGAGAAGCGCATGGACTCCAGCATCTGCGTGGCCACCACCACCGGTTTGCCCAGTTGGCGGCAGGTGCGGATGATGTCTTTCTGGATTTGCGGCACGCCCTCGGCCGGTACTTCCACGCCCAGGTCGCCCCTGGCCACCATGATCGCGTCGCTCAGCTCGGCGATTTCCCGCAGGCGTTGTACGGCTGAGGGCTTCTCGATCTTGGCCATCAGGAAGGCCTTGTCGCCGATCAGCTCGCGGGCCTCGCGGATGTCTTCCGGGCGCTGCACAAACGACAGCGCCACCCAGTCCACGCCCAGCTCGAGACCGAAGCTCAGGTCGCGACGGTCCTTGGCGGTGAGCGGGCTGAGTTCCAGCAAGGCTTGTGGGACGTTGACGCCTTTACGGTCGGACAACTCGCCGCCATTCAGTACGGTGGTGTCGATGGCATCGGCGTGCCGGGTGATCACGCGCAGGCGCAGCTTGCCGTCGTCGAGCAACAGGTCCATGCCCGGTTCCAGGGCGGCAATGATTTCCGGGTGGGGCAGGTTGACCCGGCGCTGGTCGCCCGGCGTCGGGTCCAGGTCCAGGCGCAGGGCCTGGCCACGCACCAGTTGCACCTTGCCCTCGGCAAACTGGCCGATACGCAGCTTCGGCCCTTGCAGGTCCATGAGGATGCCCAGCGGGTAGTTGAGCTGGCGCTCCACCTGGCGAATCCAGTGGTAGCGCCGGGCGTGATCGGCATGCTCACCGTGGCTGAAGTTGAGGCGAAAGATATTCACCCCGGCTTGCACCAGCTCGCGGATGTCGTCGATACCGTCGGTGGCCGGGCCCAGGGTGGCGAGGATCTTGACCTTCTTGTCAGGCGTCATGGTGGGCAGTCTCAAGGATCAGGATGGCGCGCACGTCATTGACATTGGTGCGGGTCGGCTCGGTAACGATCAAGCCGTCGAGGGCGGCGAAGTAGCCATAACCGTTGTTGTTATCCAGCTCGTCGCTGGCCGACAGGCCCAGGGCTTCGGCGCGCGCATAGCTGCACGGGGTCATGATTGCGCCGGCGTTGTCTTCCGAGCCGTCGATGCCGTCGGTGTCGCCGGCCAGGGCGTACACGCCGGGCAGGCCTTTGAGGCTGTCGGTCAGGCTCAACAGGAATTCGGCGTTGCGCCCGCCACGGCCGTTGCCGCGTACGGTGACGGTGGTTTCACCGCCGGAGAGGATCACGCACGGCGCCGCCAGAGGCTGGCCGTGCTGTACGATTTGCCGCGCGATGCCGGCGTGCACTTTGGCCACCTCCCGCGCTTCGCCTTCCAGGTCGCCGAGGATCAGCGCGCTGAAACCGGCCTGGCGCGCTTTCACCGCCACCGCTTCCAGGGATTGTTGCGGGCGCGCGATCAGTTGGAAGTGGCTGCGGGCGAGTACCGGGTCGCCGGGCTTGACGGTTTCCGAGGCCGGATTCTGCAACCAACTGCGCACGGCGGCCGGTACGTCGATGCCGTAGCGCTTGAGGATCGCCAGGGCCTGTTGCGAGGTGCTGGGGTCGCCGACCGTGGGGCCGGAGGCGATGACCGTGGCCTGGTCGCCCGGCACATCGGAAATCGCGTAGGTGTAGACCGTGGCCGGCCAGGCCGCCTTTGCCAGCCGACCGCCCTTGATTGCCGAGAGGTGCTTGCGTACGCAATTCATCTCGCCAATGGTGGCGCCGGATTTGAGCAGGGCTTTGTTGATGGCCTGCTTGTCGGCCAGGCTGATGCCTTCGGCAGGCAGTGCCAGGAGTGCCGAGCCGCCGCCGGAGAGCAGGAAGATCACCCGGTCGTCTTCGCCCAGGTTGCTGATCAATTCCAGCACGCGCTTGGCCACTGCAAGGCCGGCGGCATCGGGCACCGGGTGGGCGGCTTCGACCACTTCGATTTTCTGGCAAGGGGCGCCGTGGCCGTAGCGGGTGACCACCAGGCCCGAGACTTCGCCTTGCCAGCAATTCTCGACGACCAGCGCCATGGCGGCCGCCGCCTTGCCGGCGCCGATCACGATCACGCGGCCGCTGCGGTCGGCGGGCAGGCAGGGTTCAAGGACGTGCCGGGGGTGGGCGGCGTCGATGGCTGTGGCAAACAGCTCGCGAAGCAGGTGTTGCGGATCGACCGACATAAGCGGACTCCCGGGGGATTTTTGTTATTAGAGGTACAGCCTTTTCAAAAGGGGGGTTATTTATCGCGAATCGAGAAGTTCGCCATATGCTCCAACCCCTTGATCAGCGCCGAGTGGTCCCAGTTACCGCCGCCAATCGCCGCGCACGTGCTGAACACCTGCTGGGTGCCGGCGGTGTTCGGCAGGTTGATCCCCAGTTCCCTGGCACCGGCCAGGGCCAGGTTCAGGTCCTTCTGGTGCAGGTTGATGCGGAAACCCGGATCGAAGGTGCCCTTGATCATGCGTTCGCCATGCACTTCGAGAATCTTCGACGAGGCAAAGCCGCCCATCAGCGCTTCACGTACCTTGGCCGGGTCGGCGCCGTTCCTGGAGGCGAACAGCAGCGCTTCGGCCACCGCCTGGATATTCAGCGCGACGATGATCTGGTTGGCCACTTTGGCGGTCTGGCCATCGCCATTGCCGCCCACCAGGGTGATGTTCTTGCCCATGCTCTGGAACAGCGGCAGGGCGCGCTCGAAGACCTGCGGTTCGCCACCGACCATGATGCTCAAGGTCCCGCCCTTGGCGCCGACTTCACCGCCGGACACCGGGGCGTCGAGGTACTGCGCGCCGTGCTCGTTGATCTTCGCCGCAAACGCCTTGGTGGCTGTGGGAGAGATCGAACTCATGTCGATCACCACCTTGTTCGGCGACAGGCCCGCCGCCACGCCGTCGGCGCGGAACAGCACGTCGTCGACCTGCGGGGTGTCGGGGACCATGACGATAATGAACTCGGCTTCCTGGGCCACTTGCTGCGGAGTGGCCAGGGCCACTGCGCCGGCGCTGATCAGCTCGGCCGGCGCCTTGCCGTGGTGTTCGGAAAGAAACAGTTGATGACCGGCCTTCTGCAGGTTCGCGGCCATGGGTTGGCCCATGATGCCGGTGCCGATAAATCCGATTTTAGCCATGATGAAATCCTCTTTTTATGCTCTGTGGGCGCTGGGCTTGCTGTGGTGAGCGGGGGGACAAGCCCCCTCACCACAGCAAGCCCCCTCCCACAGGGTTTTGTGTGGTGTCGGTTAGATGGCGTTGTGGGTTTTAAGCCAGCCCAAACCCGCTTCGGTGGTGGTCAGCGGCTTGTATTCACAGCCGACCCAGCCCGCGTACCCGATGCGGTCCAGATGTTCGAACAGGAAGCGGTAGTTGATCTCCCCGGTTCCCGGCTCATTGCGCCCAGGGTTGTCCGCCAGCTGGATGTGATTGATCTCCTCCAGGTGCGCCGCCATGGTCCGGGCCAGGTCGCCTTCCATGATTTGCATGTGGTAGATGTCGTACTGCAGGAACAGGTTGTCACTGCCCACCTGTTCGCGAATCGACAGGGCCTGTGCCGTGTTGTTGAGGTAGAAACCCGGAATGTCGCGGGTGTTGATCGCTTCCATCACCAGCTTGATGCCCGCCGCCTGCAGCTTGTCGGCGGCGTACTTGAGGTTGGCGACAAAGGTCCTTTCCACGGTTTCATCATCCACACCCTGGGGCCGAATCCCCGCCAGGCAGTTGATCTGGGTATTGCCCAGCACCTGGGCGTAGGCGATGGCCAGGGTGACCCCGGCGCGGAACTCCTCGACCCGGTCCGGGTGGCACGCCAGGCCGCGTTCGCCCTTGGCCCAGTCACCGGCCGGCAGGTTGAACAGCACCTGGGTCAGGCCATGGGTGTCGAGCTGGGCCTTGATTTCAGCCGAGCTGAATTCATAGGGGAACAGGTACTCGACACCCTGGAAACCGGCATCGGCTGCGGCCTTGAAGCGCGCGAGAAAGTCCTGCTCGGTAAACAGCATGGACAGGTTGGCGGCAAAGCGTGGCATAGGGTTCTCCTTAATCGAGCAGGGAAATGGCGGTCGGCGCATCGTTGCCGACCAGGGCCAGGTCTTCGAATTCGTTGACGGCGTTGATCTCGGTGCCCATGGAAATATTGGTCACGCGCTCCAGAATGATCTCGACGATCACCGGCACCTTGAACTCTTCGATCATTTCCTCGGCGCGGCGCAATGCCGGCTGGATTTGCCCCGGCTCGAACACGCGCAGGGCCTTGCAACCCAGGCCTTCGGCAACTGCGACGTGGTCGACGCCATAACCGTTCAGCTCCGGAGCGTTGAGGTTGTCGAAAGACAACTGCACGCAGTAGTCCATTTCAAACCCGCGCTGGGCCTGGCGGATCAGCCCCAGGTAGGAGTTGTTCACCACCACGTGGATGTATGGCAGCTTGAACTGCGCGCCCACGGCCAGCTCTTCGATCATGAACTGGAAGTCATAGTCACCGGACAGCGCCACCACCTTGCGGCTAGGGTCGGCCTTGACCACGCCCAGCGCCGCCGGAATGGTCCAGCCCAACGGGCCGGCCTGGCCGCAGTTGATCCAGTGGCGGGGCTTGTACACATGCAGGAACTGCGCGCCGGCAATCTGCGACAGGCCGATGGTGCTGACGTAGCAGGTGTCTTTGCCGAACACCTGGTTCATCTCTTCGTAGACCCGTTGCGGTTTGACCGGCACGTTGTCGAAGTGGGTCTTGCGCTGCAGGGTCGCCTTGCGCTGCTGGCAGTCATGCAGCCAGGCACTGCGGTCCTTGAGCTTGCCGGCGGCTTTCCACTCGCGGGCCACTTCAATGAACATCGTCAGCGCGGAGCCGGCGTCGGACACGATGCCCAGGTCCGGCGTGAATACGCGACCAATCTGGGTTGGTTCGATGTCGACGTGAATGAATTTACGGCCTTCGGTGTACACCTCCACTGAACCGGTGTGGCGGTTGGCCCAACGGTTACCGATACCCAGCACCACGTCCGATTTGAGCAGCGTCGCGTTGCCGTAGCGGTGGGAGGTTTGCAGGCCGACCATGCCGACCATCTGGGGGTGATCGTCGGGAATGGTGCCCCAGCCCATCAGCGTCGGGATCACCGGGATGCCGGTCAGTTCGGCGAATTCCACCAGCAGCTCGCTGGCATCGGCGTTGATCACGCCGCCGCCGCTCACGAGTAATGGACGTTCCGCCTGATCCAGCAGGGCCAGGGCTTTTTCGACCTGGATGCGCGTGGCCAAGGGCTTGGCCAGGGGCAGCGGCTGGTAGGCGTCGATGTCGAATTCGATCTCGGCCATCTGCACATCGAACGGCAGGTCGATCAGCACCGGGCCAGGGCGGCCGGAGCGCATTTCATAGAAAGCTTTCTGGAACGCGTACGGCACTTGGCCCGGCTCGAGGACGGTGGTTGCCCACTTAGTCACCGGCTTGACGATGCTGGTGATGTCCACGGCCTGGAAATCTTCCTTGTGCATGCGGGCCCGTGGTGCCTGGCCGGTGATGCACAGGATCGGGATCGAGTCGGCGGAGGCGCTGTAGAGGCCGGTGACCATGTCGGTGCCCGCCGGGCCAGAGGTGCCGATGCACACGCCGATATTACCGGCCTTGGTGCGGGTGTAACCCTCGGCCATGTGCGAGGCGCCTTCAACGTGGCGAGCAAGGACGTGATCGATGCCACCCACCTTCTGCAAGGCTGAGTACAGCGGGTTGATCGCAGCGCCTGGGATACCGAAGGCGGTGTCCACGCCTTCACGGCGCATGACGAGGACGGCGGCTTCGATTGCTCTCATTTTGCTCATGATTTTGGTGCCTCTTGCGTTTTGTAATTGTATACAAGTGGTGTCTGTCCAAAGTGTATTCACGGCGGGCGGCGCAGGTCAATCCATTTTATTGGTTGGCCTTTGCGTTCGTCGGAACCGCTTTTTTCGACGTATGGAGCCTTTGTTTGAAAATATTGTATACAAAAACAAATATTATTGTGTTCTATTTGTTTAATCGAGCATCTGGTCAGACAGACCTCCACCGCTTTCCCAATAACAAAAGAAGGACGGCACCATGAGCGCTTTAACCTTGAAGATTGCCACCCAACTGGCCAGCCAGGCCCTCAGTGCAGGGCGCACGATCTCAGCCGCACCGCTGACCGTTGCGGTGCTCGACAGCGGTGGCCACCTGATCACCGTGCAGCGCGAAGACGGCGCCAGCCTGCTGCGCCCGCACATCGCCATCGGCAAGGCCTGGGGCGCGATTGCGCTGGGCAAGGGCTCGCGCTTGCTGGCGCTGGACGCACAGCAACGGCCGGCGTTTATCGCGGCGTTGAACAGCCTGGGGCAGGGCAGCGTGGTGCCGGCGCCGGGTGGGGTGTTGATTCGGGATCAGGCGGGGGCGGTACTGGGGGCGATCGGGATCAGCGGGGATACGTCGGATATTGATGAGCAGTGTGCGATCACGGCGATCGAAGGGCTGGGGTTGAGGGCGGATGCGGGGGTGTCAGCTTGAGTAGTGTGTGACTGTAAGGGCCTCATCGGGGGCAAGCCCCCTCCCACAGTTTTGAGCGTGTTCACAGTTCAATAGGTGGGAAGGGGCTTGCCCCCGATTGGCACAGGCACCTCGGTGCATCAGTCCGGCGCACAGCCCTTGAGCACCAACCGAATAATCGTCTGCGCCGCCGCTTCATAATCGGCCTCATCCAGCTTGGCTTTGCCGGTCACCGCGGAAATCTGCCAGTCGAAATCCGCATAGGTCTGCGTCGCCGCCCAGATGCTGAACATCAGGTGATGAGGGTCGATAGCCGCAATCAACCCGCGATCCACCCAGCTCTGGATGCAGTCGATATTGTGCTTGGCCTGGGCGTTGAGTTGTTGGACCTGCTCGGCACTCAGGTGCGGTGCGCCATGCATGATTTCGCTGGCGAACACCTTGGAGGCGAAGGGCAGGTCGCGGGAGATGCGGATTTTCGAGCGGATGTAGTTGCTCAGCACCACCGAAGGCTCGCCCTCGGGATTGAACGGCGTGGACGCCGCCAGGATTGGCTCGATAATGCTTTCGAGCACCTCACGGTAGAGGTTGTCCTTGGACTTGAAGTAGTAATAGACGTTGGGCTTGGGCAGCCCGGCCTTGGCGGCGATGTCGCTGGTTTTGGTCGCGGCGAAGCCCTTGTCGGCAAACTCCTCGCTCGCCGCCCGCAGGATCTTTTCTTTGTTGCGCTCGCGAATGGTGCTCATAAAGTGCTCAGTCTCACAGATACTGTTTCTGTTTGACGGCGTCTGTTGCCGCCATTCTGCGTCGCCGCTCCTCCCCATAGCGAGCTATGAGTCGTCGCGGCTCCTTGCCTGACGACAACAGCCACTCGCCAAAAGAGAAACGTATCTATGAAACTGAGCACGGGAGGTTTCCTTGCCAGGACAGGCGGTCGAGCATGGTAGCACCGGCCATCCGCGGGCCTCAACAATGTGCCCGCAAAGCCCTGCGCCGCGTTATGCTCCGCCCATCCCTCTCTTAAGGAAGCCCGATTCATGGCAGGAAGCAGCTTGTTGGTGTTGATCGACGACATCGCCGCGGTACTCGATGACGTTGCCCTGATGACAAAAATGGCCGCCAAGAAGACCGCCGGCGTGCTGGGCGATGACCTGGCGCTCAACGCCCAGCAGGTTTCCGGCGTGCGTGCCGAGCGGGAAATCCCGGTGGTATGGGCCGTTGCCAAGGGTTCCTTTATCAACAAGTTGATCCTGGTGCCCACCGCGTTGTTGATCAGCGCCTTCGCTCCTTGGGCCGTGACACCGTTGTTGATGCTCGGCGGCGCTTACCTGTGTTTCGAAGGCTTCGAGAAGCTCGCGCATAAATTCCTGCACCGCAAGGCTGAAGTCCAGGCCGAACATACGCAACTGGTTGAAGCGGTGGCCAACCCGGCTACTGATCTGGTGGCCTTTGAAAAGGACAAGATCAAAGGCGCGATCCGCACCGACTTCATTCTCTCCGCGGAAATCATCGCCATCACCCTCGGCACCGTGGCCGATGCGCCGTTGATGCAGCAAGTGGTTGTCCTATCGGGCATTGCCATCGTCATGACCGTCGGCGTTTACGGGCTGGTGGCCGGCATCGTCAAGCTGGATGACCTGGGCCTGTGGCTCACCCAAAAGACCGGCCAGGTGGCACGCAGTATCGGCGGCGGGATCCTGCGGACGGCGCCGTACATGATGAAGAGCCTGTCGGTGATTGGCACGGCGGCGATGTTCATGGTCGGCGGTGGCATCCTTACCCATGGTGTGCCGGTGGTGCATCATTGGGTGGAAACGGTGAGCCAGAGTGTCGGTGGGGTGGCGTGGCTGATGCCGACCCTGTTGAACGCGGGTGTGGGGATTGTCGCCGGGGCGGCGGTATTGGTTGTGGTGTCGGTGGTCGGTCGGTTATGGCGGACTGCGAGGGCCTGACATCTCAGTCAGGCCACCGACGTGTATCAGCGCAGCGAGCGTCGTCACGCCCGTTGCGTGCAACCTTGCCGATTACTGAGCGAAGGCTTTGTAGCCTTTCTGCGCGAAGTCAGAAAGCGTGTTCGCTTCCGAACCATCCACGTAGTCATAGCTACTGTCAAAATTGGCGCCTAGCATCATTGGCCGGATGTTAAGCACCCCTTCTATCTGGTTGTTATTTTGTGTCGACTCGATGCCGCCTTTGGCGTCGGCGTATTGGAATACGCGCTCGGCATTTGCGGCCCGGTCGGCCCGAGTATCGTTCAATGCATTCACGTCGTCCCAGTCACCTGTCTGAGACTTGATCCCCGTCAGATTGTCATCCTTGAGCGCCTCGCGCGCGCTCGCAAAAAGCGGGTTGCTGGTGATGGCGTCGACGCTGCGATGATCGCCAGGTGCCCTGCCCGTATTGCCGGTAGGCGCACTGATAGAGTCGTGCCCCTGCTGGTCTATCGACGACTGGGGGCCTGACGGGCCGTTTGCCTGGGCGTATCCGGTATTGTATTGATTGGAGGTGCTAGGGCCGGGGTTGTCTACATTCATCAAGGTTTTCCGTTTTTAATGATTAGGCATCTGATTAGGGAACCCGTGGGTTCGTGCCTTGGGTGGTTTTATAAAAAGAAACGGTTCCCGGATATCTAGGAAATTTAGTGAGCTGCGTGTGGGGGAAATTACCGGTTTGCGTAACCAAGCTTATGACCATCGGTGTCTCTGGGCTGTTGCTGACCCGGAAGCCCGGCCGATGGTCCGTCGCAATCCTGTGCGGGTGGTTCCAGTCATACGGCTGTTGCCGCCACTGCGCGCAAAAAAAAGGCCATTCATTCGAATGGCCTTTTTTGTCGGTTACTTACTCGGCAATCTGCAACTTGCGTGATTCCGTATAGATATACCGCACCTTCTCATACTCGAACGGCGAGTTCATCTGACCGTAGCGGAAGCTGGTCTGGTAGCGCTTGTCCACCGCACGCAGGGCCCAGATTTCCGGGTGGTTGGAGCTGACTTCGGAGACGTTGAGGAAGTTGATCTGGGACTCGGCGGTGTAGTCCACCAGCAAGCCGCCGGTGTCGCGCAGGTTCGACGGGCCGAAGATCGGCAGCACCAGGTAGGCACCGCCGGGCACGCCGTAGAAACCCAGGGTCTGGCCGAAGTCTTCGCTCTGGCGCGGCAGGCCCATGGCGGTCGCCGGGTCCCACAGGCCGGCGATGCCGACGGTGGTGTTGAGCAGCAGGCGCCCGGTGGTTTCCAGGGAGCGGTGGCCCTTGAGCTGCAGCAGGCTGTTCAACAGGTTGGGCACGTCGCCCAGGTTGTTGAAGAAGTTGCTCACGCCGGTACGCAGGAAGCTTGGGGTGACGTAGCGGTAACCGTCGACCACCGGCAGGAACACCCATTGGTCAAAGCGGTAGTTGAAGTGGTACACGCGGCGGTTCCAGGATTCGAGCGGGTCGTACACGTTGAGGGCGTTGACCGACGAGCGTTCGAATTCGCGTTGGTCCAGGCCCGGGTTGAACTTGAGCTTGCTCAACGGCTCCTTGAAACCGTCGGAGTCCATCACCACAGGCGCGTGGGCCTTGCTGTTGTCGGCATTGGCAACGCCTGCGCACATCAGGGCGGCAAGCAGCAGAAGATATTTAGCCACGGAAGAACTCCAGCATGGCGTCGGCGTTGACGCGGTAATTGAGGTTGCCGCAATGGCCGCCCAGGGGGTAGACGGTCAAGCGATCGCCGAAGGTCTTGCGCAGGAAGCCGAGGTCGCCCGGGCCGAGAATCACGTCGTCGGCGTTGTGCATGACGGCGATTTTCGGGCTGGCGTGCAGGTAGTCCTTGAGGGCGTACAGGCTGACCTGGTCAACCAGTTGCAGCAGGCTGCCCCCGTCGGAGCGGGCGCGCCACATCGGGATCACCTGTTCGGTGAGGTAGCAATCGAAGTCGCATTGCAGCGCACGCTTGAGGAACGGCGTGAGGCTGGTACCTTCGCTGATCGGGTACTTCGGCGGGATGATCAGGCCACGGCGGTTGATCAGGTCCGAGGTAAAGGCGATGTCGGCCGCGGAGAAGCGGAACGAGGTGCCGATCAGCATGGCCATCTGTTCGTTGGTCAGGTGCTGCTTGGATTGCTGGAAGTCGTAGAGCAGGGCGTCGTTAAGGTCGATGTAGCCCTTCTGCTGGAAGTAACGGGTCAGCTTGTTCAACACCAGTTCATAGAAGGTGGTGGTGTTGTTGATGCCCCTGACCTCGGTCTGTACCAGCTTGTCGAGGTTGGTGATCGAGGTGTAGAGGTTGACCGGCGGGTTGAGCAGCAGCACTTTCTTGAAGTTGAAGCTGCGGCGGGTCTCGTCGAGTTTGCTGACAAACGCCGCATCCAGCGCGCCGAGGCTGTAGCCGGTGAGGTAGAAGTCGGTCACCGGCAGCGAGGCATTCTGGGCACGCACGGCCTGCATCACGCGGTACATGTCTTCGGCGTCTTCCTGGCTGATGCCGGGGGTGGCGAAGCGCGAAGCCGAGGCGATGAAGTCGAAGCTGGTGGGCGACGACAGTTGCACCACATGGTAGCCGGCCTGGTAATACAGTTTTTTCAGATATTCGTTGATGCTGCTGTCAAACCGCGCACCGGTGCCTGCGATCAGGAAGATCAGCGGCGCGGCGCGATCCTGCTTGGCGATGCGGTAAGTGAGTTTCTTCACTGCCCAGAAGTTGTCCGGCAGGCTGAACTCGCGCTCGGGGCGCATATTCAGGGTGTAGTCGGACTGGTTTATCTCGTCATCGGTCGGCAATGTCGGCCGAAGGTCGGGCGGTGTGGTGGCGATGGTCGCTTCGAATGGGTTGGTCAAAGGGTAGCCATAGCTGGCTTGGTCGATATCGACGGCCAGTGCTGACGCACTCAAAAAAAGGCTGCCCAGTAAGGCAGCACAGCGCAAGGAACGGAGCATGACTTAATCCCTAAGAGGAAACGTGCTTAATGAAGTTCGCAGGCTATGACCACCGCGTTGCCACCGAAGTGCCAGCTCTCGGCACGAAAAGTCGGAAAATAACGTCGGAATCGGGGTAATAGTAGCGAGACGATACACTTTGCCATGCATTAGTGAACACTAATTGTGTGTATGCACCTTGCTAACGGCCGCCGGCGCATTAAGCTGAGCGCCGTTTTTGCCTATCGGAGTGCTCCATGTCCCGCCGCTTGCCGTTGATTTTGCTGCTTATTGCCCTGCCGTTATGGCTGGCTGCCAGTTATGGCGCGCGTTACGGCTTTATGGAAGATGGCCAGTGGGTCGGCATCTGTGCCGACGAGGCCAGCCGCTGGGAATGCCAGGTACGTTCGAACCTGGGCTTGATGATTCACTTCAAGGTGCTGGGCTGGGCCGCGCTGGTGACCTCGGTGCTGGCGTTTTTCGTGCCGGGCCGTGCGGGATGGGGCTTGGCGGTACTGGGGCTGGCGTTCGGGCTGCCGGCCCTGGCGTTGTACAACACCACGTTTGCGGTGTTTGCAGTGGTGATTGCGGGGTTGCGGTTGGTCAGGCAGTCGCGGCGCGCCTGATAAGGCCAATCGGGAGCAACCCCCTCCCACATGAGAACGCAGTCCAAAGGTGGGAGGGGGCTTGCCCCTGATTGCGCTCTTAAGCCTTGCGCATCCGCAAGCACCGCCACAAAGCCACAACCATCAACCCACTGACCACCGCCCAACCCCACGCCTGCTGGTTCAGCAAGCCTTCACGGTATAGTTGCGGTGCAATGCCGGCCCCGATGATGAAGGTCAACAGCGCAATCTCCCGGCGTGGCCCGGTCACTGGACGAACCAGGTACACCAACGCCGGCAGCAGCAGCGCCGCACTCGGGAAGCTGCGGTAGCGTGGGTCAAACACCAGTGCCAGCATCATCACGGCGCCCGCGAATCCGGCGATTGCCACCAGCCAGCCGGCACGTTGTTCCAGCCAGTTGAACAGCCGTTCGCGCCAGCCTTCACGGGCACTCAGGGCCAGTGCGGCGTGGGCCAGCACCAGCAGGTTCAGCGCCACGAGTAAACCGGCCCATGCCCACTCATCGTTGAAGCGCGCAGTCACGCGGGTCAATTCGGCCCAGGTGCCGATGGCGCAGGCAGCCACTGCACCCAACAGGGGCAGGGCCATCGCGGCGCGAGTGCTGCGGACGCGACCACCGAGCACCAGCGTGCCCAGCAGGATAATCCCGCCGACCCCCAGCCACAGCGGCCAGTGCGGCACATTGGTCACCGGCCCGGCGAGGATGCCCTTGTCCTGGCGGTCTGCATCGAACAGGCCCCAGTAGCCGCCCACGGCACCTTCACTGGCGCGCTTCCACGGCTGGTCAAACGCTTCGATCAGGTTGTAGTGCCAGCCATTGGCTTCGGCCATGGCCACGAAACCGCGCATGAACTTGGCTTCATTGACCCGGCTTGGCACTGCGGTTTCGCGCTGGCGGCCTTCGCTGGGCCAGCCGGTCTCGCCGATCAATATGTCCTTGGGCGCGAATTTGTTGCCAAAGGTCTGGCGTACATCGCCCACATGCTTGAGGGCCTGGTCGATACCGGAGGGGTCATCTTCCCAGTAGGGCAGCAAGTGGATGGTCAGGAAGTCCACCGCCGGCGCGATTTCCGGGTGCTGCAGCCAGAACTCCCAGACGTCGGCGTAGGTGACCGGCTGCTTGATCTGGCTTTTGACCTTATGGATCAGCGTTACCAGCTGTTTGGCGGTGACTTCCTTGCGCAGCAGCGCTTCGTTGCCGACGATCACCGAGGTAACCACATCGGGGTTGGCATTCGCCGAGGCGATCAGTTGGCCGACCTCTTTTTCGGTTGCGACCGGGTCGCTGCTGACCCAGGCGCCCGCCATCACCTTCAGGCCGTGTTTGCGCGCCAGGCCCGGCAAGGCTTCCAGGCCGATCATGGTGTAGGTGCGCACGCACTCAAAGCGGGTGGCCAGCAAGGCCAGGTCGGCGTCCATGCGCTCGGGGCGCAGCTTGAGCGGCTGATCGAAGGGGGATTGGTCCTTGTCGAACGGTGTGTACGACGCACATTGCAACTTGTGACTGGCACTGGCCACATCGGGCAGCACCACCGGCCGGCCGAGGCCATACCAGTAACCAACCAGGGCCAGCAGGCCGAGGATCAAAGCGAAGCAATAGGGCAGGACAGGGAAGCGGGCAGTCGCGGGCATGGTCGGCTTATCTGGGGGAGCAAAGGCGCGCATCTTACCCGGATTTGCGCTATCCCAGTGGGGCTGCATAATTTTGACATGCAAAGTTCGGGCGGGATCGTGGGGTTAAGTCCTACAAAAAGTCCTACTGGCGATGTGATGTCGTTTCTTGCTTGCATGAGGTCGCTGACAGAGCAGGTCGAAGGCTGCGGCAGGTTGATGATCGACGTGTCAGCACTCCACTGATGTCGCAGCAGCCGGATCGATGCGCGTGAAGGGGGCGCGGCGCACCACCTAACAACAGGTTGACGTCGCTCGACATCCGTCGGGCGCAGCACTTTCGGGGAAGTACGATGAAGATGCGACGACTCTTGGGCGCAGCTGCCACTCTGGTAGTTGCGATGAGCTCCACACTGGCCAGCGCCGACAGCAAAACCCTGAGCATCGGTTATGTAGATGGCTGGTCCGACAGCGTTGCCACCACGCATGTGGCGGCAGAGGTGATCAGGGAAAAGCTCGGTTATGACGTCAAACTGCAAGCGGTCGCCACCGGGATCATGTGGCAGGGCGTGGCCACCGGCAAGCTCGATGCCATGCTCTCCGCCTGGCTGCCCGTGACTCACGGCGAGTATTGGACCAAGAACAAGGACAAGGTGGTCGACTACGGCCCCAACTTCAAGGATGCGAAGATCGGCTTGATCGTGCCGGAGTACGTCAAGGCCAAGTCCATCGAAGACCTCAAGACCGACACCACCTTCAAGAACAAGATCGTCGGCATCGACGCCGGTTCAGGCGTGATGCTCAAGACCGACGAAGCCATCAAGCAGTACGGCCTCGACTACAAGCTGCAAGCCAGCTCGGGTGCCGCAATGATCGCCGAACTGACCCGCGCCGAAGACAAGCAGGAATCCATTGCGGTCACCGGCTGGGTGCCACACTGGATGTTCGCCAAGTGGAAACTGCGTTTCCTGGACGATCCAAAAGGGATTTATGGTGCTGCTGAAACCGTCAACAGCATCGGCAGCAAGGGCCTGGAGAAGAAAGCGCCGGAAGTCGCGGCGTTCCTGAAGAAATTCCAGTGGGCCTCCAAGGATGAGATCGGCGAAGTCATGCTCGCTATCCAGGAAGGCGCCAAGCCTGATGCAGCGGCCAAGGACTGGGTTGCCAAGCACCCTGAGCGCGTAGCCGAGTGGACCGGTAAATAACCCCCCCCAATGCCTTGATACAACCCCTGTGGGAGGGGGCTTGTCCCCGATTGCGGTGTGTCAGTCGTCAATGATCTGACTGGCTCACCGCTATCGGGAGCAAGCCCCCTCCCACATTATTTTCGTCACCCGCAAATGTTTCTGCGCCCTCTCAATCCCTCGCTACACTCCGTCTAATACTAAGGTCGTCTGGAACCTGTTCCGTAGCCGCATACAGTGGATACGTACCAATAATAAAAAAGCTGTGCTGCGAGGATAAAAACAATGAACGACAGCATTTACCTCTCGATTCAAAACAGCCCGCGTTTCAAGGAGCTGGTAAGAAAAAGGGAAAGGTTCGCCTGGATTCTCTCGGCGATCATGCTAGGGCTGTACTCCGGATTCATCCTGTTGATCGCCTACGGGCCACAAGTACTGGGGGCTAAACTCAGCCCCGGCTCATCCATTACCTGGGGTATCCCCATCGGGGTCGGGCTGATTGTCTCGGCCTTTGTCCTCACCGGCATCTATGTGCGACGCGCCAACGGCGAATTCGACGACCTGAACAATGCGATTCTCAAGGAGGCTGCGCAATGATCCGTCGTCTATTGGCTGTATTCGGTGCTTCGGTCTTTGCACCCGCTGTTTGGGCGGCGGATGCATTGACCGGTGAAGTGCACAAACAACCGCTTAATATCGCAGCGATCCTGATGTTCGTGGCCTTTGTCGGCGCGACGTTGTGCATTACCTACTGGGCGTCCAAGCGCAACAAGTCGGCGGCCGACTACTATGCGGCCGGCGGCAAGATCACCGGTTTCCAGAACGGCCTGGCGATTGCCGGCGACTACATGTCGGCCGCATCCTTCCTGGGTATTTCCGCACTGGTGTTCACCTCCGGCTACGACGGCCTGATCTACTCGATCGGCTTCCTGGTGGGCTGGCCGATCATTCTGTTCCTGATCGCCGAGCGCCTGCGTAACCTGGGCAAGTACACCTTTGCCGATGTGGCGTCCTATCGCCTCGGGCAAACCCAGATCCGCAGCCTGTCGGCCTGTGGTTCCCTGGTCGTGGTGGCGTTCTACCTGATCGCGCAAATGGTGGGGGCGGGCAAGCTGATCCAGCTGCTGTTCGGCCTCGACTACCACGTGGCGGTGATCCTGGTCGGGATCCTGATGTGCCTGTACGTGCTGTTCGGCGGCATGCTGGCGACCACTTGGGTGCAGATCATCAAGGCGGTGCTGTTGCTGTCCGGTGCCTCGTTCATGGCGCTGATGGTGATGAAGCACGTCAACTTCGACTTCAACATGCTGTTCTCCGAGGCGATCAAGGTTCACCCTAAAGGTGAAGCGATCATGAGCCCCGGCGGCCTGGTGAAAGACCCGATCTCCGCGTTCTCCCTGGGCCTGGCACTGATGTTCGGTACCGCCGGCCTGCCGCACATCCTGATGCGCTTCTTCACCGTAAGCGACGCCAAGGAAGCGCGTAAGAGCGTGCTGTATGCCACGGGCTTCATCGGCTACTTCTATATCCTGACCTTTATCATCGGCTTCGGCGCAATCCTGCTGGTCAGCACCAACCCGGCGTTCAAGGATGCAGCAGGCGCCTTGCTGGGCGGTAACAACATGGCGGCGGTGCACTTGGCCAACGCGGTGGGCGGCAGTATCTTCCTGGGCTTCATCTCGGCGGTGGCCTTCGCCACCATCCTGGCCGTGGTTGCCGGTTTGACCCTGGCCGGTGCTTCGGCGGTGTCCCATGACCTGTACGCCAGCGTGATCAAGAAAGGCAAGGCCAACGAAAAGGATGAGATTCGCGTATCGAAGATCACCACCATCGCCCTGGCAGTGCTGGCGATTGGCCTGGGCATCCTGTTCGAAAGCCAGAACATCGCGTTCATGGTCGGCCTGGCGTTCTCGATTGCCGCCAGCTGTAACTTCCCGGTACTGCTGCTTTCCATGTACTGGAAAAACCTCACCACCCGTGGCGCGATGATTGGCGGCTGGCTGGGCCTGGTCAGTGCGGTGGGCCTGATGGTGCTGGGTCCGACCATCTGGGTTTCGATCCTGCATCACGAGAAGGCGATCTTCCCGTACGAATACCCGGCGCTGTTCTCGATGATCATTGCGTTCATCGGTATCTGGTTCTTCTCCATCACCGACAAGTCGGCGGCGGCAGAGAAAGAACGTGCGCTGTACTTCCCGCAGTTTGTGCGTTCGCAGACTGGCCTGGGGGCGAGTGGGGCGGTTAATCACTAAGGTTGGAGCTGGATAAAGAAATGCCCCGGTCGAAAGGCCGGGGTATTTTTTTGTCTGGGGGTTATGAAGGTGCTTGTGCCAATGCCATCGGGGGCGAGCCCCCTCCCACAGTTAACCGAGTACATCATTTGGAACGCAGTTCAATGTGGGAGGGGGCTTGCCCCCGATGGCGGTAGATCAGGCGCCACAAATAAAAACGGCCTCCACTGAGGGAGGCCGTTTTCGGTGCTGCTGAAAGGTGCTTACTTGCGATCTTCCAGCTTGGTAATGTCACGCGACTCGTAGCCGGTGTACAGTTGGCGCGGGCGGCCAATCTTGTACGGGCTGGAGAGCATTTCTTTCCAGTGGGAGATCCAGCCCACGGTCCGTGCCAGGGCGAAGATCACGGTGAACATGCTGGTTGGAATGCCGATCGCCTTGAGGATGATCCCCGAGTAGAAGTCGACGTTCGGGTACAGCGAGCGTTCGATGAAGTACGGGTCGGTC
>Ga0207696_1000166_pt1 | contig 104368 bp, 83 predicted proteins | sample KBSS54metaG_FD_184403 | JGI IMG/M metagenome (GOLD analysis project Ga0207696, IMG submission 184403) | Switchgrass rhizosphere microbial communities from Kellogg Biological Station, Michigan, USA - KBS S5-4 metaG (SPAdes) (version 2) | ecosystem: Host-associated > Plants > Roots > Rhizosphere... | reverse complement strand
AATAACATCACTCTGGGTGAGCTGGTGAATAACCAGGAAGTTCTGGATGTTTCTGGTCGTCAGCAGAGCCATGAAACGCAACGCAGTACCCGCGCGCAAGACGCTATCGACGTTAAGTTACGCGCATAATTTACCCGTCCTGTTTCTGGGCGCAGCTGTGTTGGCCGCGCGTGTTCACCCCAGCCACTTACGCATGTAAGCGCCTGGGATTCACAAGCTTGCCGCCTTGCTGCACCGCAAAACAGTTTGGGTAAAAAATTATAAAAGAGATTTTAGAATCAGGCCGGGGCATCCGTGCCCCGTTAACTCGGTCGTACATCCAGCCGGTTGCCTGATTCCTTGCATTGAAGCGATGTACGGAGTTTATAGAGCAATGAAATTACCGATCTATCTCGACTACTCCGCAACCACGCCGGTGGACCCGCGTGTTGCCGAGAAAATGATGCAGTGTCTGACCCTGGACGGAAACTTTGGTAACCCAGCTTCCCGTTCACACCGTTTCGGCTGGCAAGCTGAAGAGGCGGTAGATATCGCCCGCAATCAGATCGCTGATCTGGTCGGTGCCGATCCGCGTGAAATCGTCTTTACTTCCGGTGCGACGGAATCCGATAACCTGGCGATTAAAGGTGCAGCCAACTTTTACCAGAAAAAAGGCAAGCACATCATCACCAGCAAAACCGAACACAAAGCCGTGCTGGACACCTGCCGTCAGCTGGAGCGCGAAGGGTTTGAAGTGACCTACCTCGCCCCGCAGCGTAATGGCATTATCGACCTGAAAGAACTTGAAGCGGCAATGCGTGACGACACCATTCTGGTCTCCATCATGCACGTTAACAACGAAATCGGCGTGGTACAGGATATCGCAACCATCGGCGAAATGTGCCGTGCCCGCGGTATCATCTATCACGTTGATGCGACCCAGAGCGTGGGCAAACTGCCTATCGATTTGAGCCAACTGAAAGTTGACCTGATGTCCTTCTCCGGCCACAAAATCTATGGCCCGAAAGGTATCGGCGCGCTGTACGTTCGTCGTAAACCGCGTATTCGTATTGAAGCGCAGATGCACGGCGGCGGTCACGAGCGCGGTATGCGTTCCGGTACGCTGCCTGTGCACCAAATCGTTGGGATGGGTGAAGCTTACCGTATCGCCAAAGAAGAGATGGAAACCGAGATGGCGCGCCTGCGCACTCTGCGTAACCGTCTGTGGAACGGCGTGAAAGATATGGAAGAGGTGTACCTCAATGGTGACCTCGAGCAGGGCGCACCGAACATTCTCAACGTTAGCTTCAACTTTGTTGAAGGCGAGTCGCTGATTATGGCGCTGAAAGACCTGGCTGTGTCCTCCGGTTCTGCATGTACCTCTGCAAGCCTGGAGCCATCCTACGTGCTGCGCGCGCTGGGGATGACCGACGAGCTGGCACACAGCTCAATTCGTTTCTCTTTAGGTCGTTTCACTACCGAAGAAGAGATTGACTACGCCATCAATCTGGTTCGCAACTCCATTGGCCGCCTGCGCGACCTTTCTCCGCTGTGGGAAATGTTCAAACAGGGCGTGGATTTGAACAGTATTGAATGGTCACATCACTAATCGGTACCGATAAGGAGAATTCATCATGGCTTACAGCGAAAAAGTAATCGATCATTACGAGAATCCACGTAACGTGGGCTCTTTTGACAACAGCGACGAGAACGTGGGCAGCGGCATGGTGGGTGCACCGGCCTGTGGCGACGTGATGAAGTTGCAGATCAAAGTCAACAATGAGGGTATCATTGAAGACGCGCGTTTCAAGACTTACGGCTGCGGTTCCGCTATTGCCTCCAGCTCTCTGGTTACCGAATGGGTAAAAGGGAAATCTCTGGACGAAGCACAGGCGATCAAAAATACCGATATCGCCGACGAGCTTGAACTGCCACCGGTGAAAATTCACTGCTCTATTCTGGCTGAAGACGCGATTAAAGCCGCGATTGCGGATTACAAAAGCAAACGTGAAGCAAAATAATTAAGAGTTGAGGTTTTATTATGTCGATTACCTTAAGCGACAGTGCAGCAGCGCGTGTAAATACCTTCCTGGCAAACCGCGGTAAAGGGTTTGGTCTGCGTCTGGGCGTGAGAACCTCCGGCTGCTCAGGTATGGCTTATGTACTGGAATTTGTTGACGAGCCGGCGGCTGAAGATACCGTGTTTGAAGACAAAGGTGTAAAAGTCGTGATCGACGGTAAGAGCCTGCAATTCCTCGACGGTACGCAGTTAGACTTCGTCAAAGAAGGTCTGAACGAAGGGTTTAAGTTCACTAACCCGAACGTGAAAGACGAATGTGGATGCGGCGAAAGCTTCCACGTGTAACGCGCTTACTGATAACCCCACCGTGGTCGCCTGCGCGTGGGGTTTGTTTTACCTGACTCTCTGGTTTTGCCTCATCGAACAACAGAGAATCGATGCCCTGAGAATGTTATGGACTACTTCACCCTCTTTGGCTTACCGGCCCGTTATCAGCTCGATACTCAGGCGCTGAGCCTACGTTTTCAGGATCTGCAACGTCAGTATCATCCTGATAAATTCGCCAGCGGTTCTCAGGCGGAACAACTTGCTGCGGTTTCGCAGTCCGCCACTATCAACCAGGCCTGGCAAACGCTGCGTCATCCTTTGATGCGCGCCGAATACTTGTTGTCTTTACACGGCTTTGATATCCGCAGCGAGCAGCACACGGTGCGCGATACCGCGTTCCTGATGGAACAGCTGGAGCTGCGCGAAGAGCTGGACGAGATTGAACAGGCAAAAGACAATCAACGGCTGGATGCGTTTATGCAACGCGTCAGCGAAATGTACAACGTTCGCCATCAACTGATGGTGGAACAGCTGGATAGCGAGACGTGGGACGCAGCGGCAGATACCGTGCGTAAGCTGCGTTTTCTCGATAAACTGCGAAGCAGTGCAGAACAACTCGAAGAAAAACTGCTCGATTTTTAATTTCCGGAAGCGAAAATGGCCTTATTACAAATTAGTGAGCCTGGTCTGAGCGCCGCGCCGCACCAGCGTCGTCTGGCGGTCGGTATCGATTTAGGCACCACCAACTCCCTGGTTGCGACCGTACGCAGCGGCCAGGCCGAAACGCTGGCAGATCATGAAGGTCGCCACCTGTTGCCGTCAGTGGTTCACTATCAGCAGCAGGGCTACTCGGTCGGTTACGATGCCCGCGCCAATGCTGCGCTGGATACGGCAAACACCGTCAGCTCGGTAAAACGCATGATGGGCCGCTCTCTGGCGGATATCCAGGCGCGTTACCCACATCTGCCTTATTCATTCCAGGCGAGCGAAAACGGCCTGCCGATGATTGAAACCGCTGCCGGTTTGCTTAATCCGGTGCGCGTATCCGCTGACATTCTGAAAGCGCTGGCCGCGCGGGCAACCGAATCGTTGTCCGGCGAACTGGATGGCGTAGTGATCACCGTTCCGGCTTACTTTGACGATGCACAGCGTCAGGGGACGAAAGACGCCGCGCGTCTGGCGGGCCTGCACGTATTGCGTCTGCTGAACGAACCGACCGCTGCGGCGATCGCTTATGGCCTGGATTCCGGTCAGGAAGGCGTGATCGCGGTCTATGACCTTGGCGGCGGTACTTTTGATATTTCTATTCTGCGCCTGAGTCGCGGCGTGTTCGAAGTGCTGGCGACCGGCGGTGATTCCGCGCTGGGCGGCGACGATTTTGACCATCTGCTGGCCGACTATATTCGCGAGCAGGCGGGCGTTGCCGATCGCAGCGATAACCGCGTACAGCGCGAACTGCTGGATGCCGCGATTGCAGCGAAAATCGCACTCAGCGACGCCGATTCTGTGACGGTTAACGTGGCGGGATGGCAGGGTGAAATCACCCGTGAAACCTTTAATGAACTCATTTCCGCACTGGTTAAACGTACGCTGCTGGCCTGCCGCCGTGCGCTGAAAGATGCGGGCGTTGAGCCGCAGGATGTGCTGGAAGTGGTAATGGTCGGTGGTTCAACGCGCGTGCCGCTGGTACGTGAACGCGTCGGTGAATTCTTTGGCCGTACGCCGCTGACCTCTATCGACCCGGACAAAGTGGTCGCTATCGGTGCGGCAATCCAGGCGGATATTCTGGTCGGGAATAAACCGGACAGCGAAATGCTGCTGCTGGACGTTATCCCGCTGTCTCTGGGACTGGAAACCATGGGCGGTCTGGTGGAGAAAGTGATCCCGCGTAACACCACTATCCCGGTGGCGCGCGCGCAGGACTTCACCACGTTTAAAGATGGCCAAACCGCGATGTCCATTCACGTGATGCAAGGCGAGCGTGAGCTGGTGCAGGACTGTCGTTCACTGGCGCGTTTTGCGCTGCGCGGTATCCCGGCGTTGCCGGCAGGCGGCGCGCATATCCGCGTGACCTTCCAGGTCGATGCTGATGGGCTGCTGAGCGTCACCGCTATGGAGAAATCCACCGGCGTTGAGTCCTCGATTCAGGTCAAACCGTCCTACGGTCTGACCGACAGTGAAATCGCCTCCATGATTCAGGATTCGATGAGTTTTGCCGAGCAGGACGTTAAAGCTCGTATGCTGGCAGAACAGAAAGTCGAAGCGGCACGCGTACTGGAGAGTTTATCCGGTGCGCTGAACGCTGATGCCGCGCTGTTAAGCGCCGCAGAACGTCAGGCTATCGACACCGCTGCTACGCATTTGAGCGAGGTAGCACAGGGTGACGATGTTGACGCGATAGAACAAGCCATTAAAAACGTAGACAAACAAACCCAGGAATTCGCCGCTCGCCGTATGGACAAATCCGTCCGTAGCGCGCTGAAAGGCCATTCCGTGGACGAGGTTTAATATGCCAAAGATTGTTATTTTGCCTCATCAGGATCTCTGTCCCGATGGCGCAGTTCTGGAAGCTGAGACCGGCGAAACCATTCTCGACGTTGCCCTGCGTAACGGTATCGAGATTGAACACGCCTGTGAAAAATCCTGTGCCTGCACGACCTGCCACTGCATCGTACGTGAAGGTTTTGATTCTTTGCCGGAAAGCACAGAAGAAGAAGACGACATGCTGGATAAAGCCTGGGGACTGGAGCCGGAGAGCCGTTTAAGCTGCCAGGCACGGGTAACCGAGGACGATTTAGTGGTCGAAATCCCACGTTACACAATCAATCATGCACGTGAGCATTAACAGAGGGTAGTATGGGACTGAAGTGGACCGATAGCCGCGAAATCGGCGAGGCGCTGTACGACGCGTTCCCCGATCTCGATCCCAAGACCGTTCGTTTCACCGATCTGCACCAATGGATCTGTGACCTGGAAGAGTTCGATGATGATCCACAGGCATCGAACGAAAAAATCCTTGAGGCCATTTTACTGGTCTGGCTGGACGAAGCCGAATAAGTCAACGGGCTGCCCACGGGTGGCCCGTTTTCCTGTATGCGCGAAATAAGGATAAATAAAATGACAGAAGCCATGAAAATTACGCTTTCCACGCAACCCGCTGACGCTCGCTGGGGTGAAAAGGCGACATACAGCATTAATAATGACGGTATTACCCTGCACCTGAACGGAAACGATGATCTCAGCCTTATCCAGCGCGCCGCGCGTAAAATTGACGGCCTGGGTATTAAACATGTCCAACTGGATGGTGAAGGCTGGGATACCGAACGTAGCTGGGCGTTCTGGCAGGGTTACAAAGGACCAAAAGGCACCCGCAAAGTTGAGTGGGCCGCTCTGGACGAGGCGCAGCGCAAAGAGCTGGATAACCGTCTGAAGATTATTGATTGGGTGCGCGATACCATTAACGCACCTGCAGAAGAGCTGGGCCCGGAACAGCTGGCGCAACGCGCGGTAGATCTGCTGTGTGGCGTGGCCTGCGACAACGTCTCGTACCGTATCACCAAAGGTGAAGATCTGCGCGAGCAGAACTACATGGGGCTGCATACCGTAGGTCGAGGCTCTGAACGTCCGCCGGTGTTGCTGGCGCTGGATTACAACCCGACTGGCGACAAAGAAGCCCCAGTTTATGCCTGCCTGGTTGGCAAGGGAATTACCTTTGACTCCGGCGGATACAGCATCAAGCAAAGCGCATTTATGGACTCAATGAAGTCCGATATGGGCGGTGCGGCAACGGTCACTGGTGCGCTGGCGTTTGCCATCACCCGTGGCCTGAACAAGCGTGTGAAGCTGTATCTGTGCTGCGCGGATAACCTGATCAGCGGCAACGCCTTTAAGCTTGGCGATATCATTCACTATCGCAACGGTAAAAAAGTTGAAGTGATGAATACCGATGCTGAAGGGCGTCTGGTGTTGGCCGATGGCCTGATCGATGCCAGCGCGCAAAAACCTGAATTGATCATTGATGCTGCCACGCTGACCGGCGCGGCGAAAACCGCACTGGGCAACGATTACCACGCGCTGTTTAGCTTTGATGACCAACTGGCCGCGCGTTTGTTGGCAAGTGCGGCGCAAGAAAACGAGCCGTTCTGGCGTTTGCCGTTGGCAGAGTTCCACCGTAGCCAACTGCCGTCAAATTTTGCTGAGCTGAATAATACCGGCAGTGCGGCCTACCCAGCGGGTGCAAGCACCGCGGCGGGCTTCCTGTCCCATTTCGTGGAAAATTACCAGCAAGGCTGGCTGCACATCGATTGCTCTGCAACCTATCGCAAAGCGCCTGTTGAGCAGTGGTCTGCGGGCGCAACCGGTCTGGGTGTGCGCACCATCGCGAATCTGCTGACCGCATAATTCATGACTGTATTGCCGGATGGCGCTACGCTTATCCGGCTTACATGTATTCATCCAATTTGTGATACTTATGTCCGAAACAAAAAATGAATTAGAAACGTTGCTGGAGCAAGCAGCGACAGAGCCTGCGCATCGTCCGGCATTTTTCCGTACATTACTGGAATCCACCGTCTGGGTGCCGGGTACTGCCGCAGAAGGCGAGGCGGTGGTTGAAGACAGCGCCCTCGACCTTCAACACTGGGAAAAAGAAGACGGCACGACCGTGATCCCGTTCTTCACCTCCCTGGAAGCCCTGCAACAGGCGGTTGAAGATGAGCAAGCATTTGTCGTTATGCCGGTGCGTACGCTATTTGAAATGACGCTTGGCGAAACGCTCTTTCTCAACGCTAAACTGCCGACCGGCAAAGAGTTTATGCCGCGTGAAATCAGCCTGATGATGGGGGAAGAGGGTAATCCGCTAAGCACCCAGGAAGTACTGGAAGGTGGTGAATCGCTGATCCTTTCTGAAGTCGCTGAACCTCCGGCGCAGATGATTGACTCACTGACCACGCTGTTTAAAACCATTAAGCCGGTAAAACGCGCATTTCTCTGCTCAATCAAAGAAAGTTCGGAAGCCCAGCCGAATCTGCTGATTGGTATTGAAGCTGAAGGTGATATTGAAGAGATCATCCATGCTGCGGGTAGCGTCGCGACCGATACGTTGCCGGGTGATGAACCCATTGATATCTGCCAGGTGAAGAAAGGTGAGAAGGGCGTGAGTCACTTTATCACTGAGCACATCGCACCGTTCTACGAACGCCGCTGGGGCGGTTTCCTGCGCGACTTCAAACAGAACCGGATTATCTGAGGCATTCGGGGTGAGCGCTCACCCCGTTGCTTCCAGCAGCAACAAATCCATGAGTAGTACCAGATTCGATTCAAAAGAGGTCACTCCGGCGGCCTCCGCGGCAAAGTGTACCGCTTCGTCATATAGCGCAAAGTGCAAATCCGCCATGCCCGCCAGCGAATTGGCCGACGCACGGGTAAAGGCCACAATCGTCATGCCAACGTTTTGCGCAATCCTGACTTTATCAATAACCTGTTCCGTTTCGCCGCTGCGTGACACCGCGACGAATACCTGATAGCGGGCGGCATTACTGAGAAAGATGTTCCGGCTGTCACCTGGCCCGGAAATAAAAGCGGTCTTACCGAGAACCTGCAATTTTTTGGTCAGATACTCCGCAAACAGATAGGAAAATCCGGCGCCATACAGAAAGAAACTCTCCTTTTGCCGTAATAAATCAACAAAATGGCGACGTTTTTCCTGGGTATTCCATTGAAAAGTAAGCTGATAGTTGGCGATGAAACGGCTAAGCATCGCCGGTAACTCGCCGCTCTCCGCGGCCTGCGCTGCGATGTGCGGCGTATCGGAGAGCAGCTGTTTGCAGTGCCATATAAACTCGCTGAAACCGCTGAAGCCCAGTTTCTGACACAACCGCATAATGGTGGCCGTGGAAACAAAAGTCGCCTGGGCCAGCTCACGTACCGTGATGTTACCTACCAGCAGCGGATGCTGTGTCAGGTGCGCCAGCACACGGTACTCTGCGCGGGTAAGCGGTTCTCCGCGCGTCAGCAGAGAGGCAAGCCGGTTGTCCATGATCAGGCCGGTTTCACTTGCCGGGCAGGAAGGGAGAAATATGGGATAGTCATTGGGCCTCCGTTTTCATCAATTCGCGGAATTGTCGGTGTTTTCATCCACACCGACAAGTCTTCCGCACCAGACTTTAGCGCAATTCCCCCTCCTGCCAGGCTTTTTTCAGCGCTGGCCAGTAGTCCCGGTTAGCCTCGATCATCTCATCAAGGAGGGTTTTGGCATGTACCATGGTTGGCACCGTCCGGTTCAGCGTGAAAGCCTGTAGCGCCTTCTCGTAGCTGCCTTCAATGGCGGCCTCAACCAGCAGTTGCTCTGAGGCCAGCTGTTGCATCAGCAGCGTCTGGTGAAACAACGGTACTGCCCCCATGCGAACCGGTTCAGCTCCCTGTGAAGTGATGTACGCAGGTACTTCGACCATTGCGTCATAGGGCAGATTGGCAATCGCGCCTCTGTTTTCAACAATCACCAGGTGACGCTGGCGTAAATCAAAAGCCAGGCTACAGGCGACATCAACGATAAACGCGCCGTGAACTCCGACGTGAAACGCATCGGGCAAAATCCCCGTGCTCTGGTATTCCTGAGCCGCGGCGAATAATTTCTTCTCACGCCCCTCCATCACTTCGTTGGCCCGGGTGTGGTCTGGATCCTGATGGGCCACGATCTGTTCCGACATCAGGTAATACTGTAAATACGGATTCGGCAGATATTCCGGGAAGTTGTCCATGATCGGCTTGATGTTACGCCATGTTTTGACCCATGAAGGATCGGCATGCTGCGGATCCGTTTGTGCGGCATCTTCTGTCAGCAGGCCGAATTTAGCGATATGCCGCCGTAACGCCGGGAGCTGGTCTTCGCCATCAACCCGCACGCGGGTAAACCAGCCAAAGTGGTTAAGGCCGAAGTAGTCCACCTCCAGCTTATGACGGTCAACGCCCAGAATCGCACCCATGTTACGCATTGCAGCGACCGGCATATCACAAATATTGAGAACCCGCGCGTTCGGGCGTAAGCGACGTACCCCCTCTGCCACAATCGCCGCCGGATTGGCGTAATTGACAATCCACGCCGCTTTATCGGCAAAACGTTCGACCAGATCGATTAGCTCCACCATCGGCAGAATGGTGCGTAGCCCGTAGGCTAAACCACCGGGGCCGCAGGTCTCCTGGCCGACGACGCCGTGTTTTAACGGGATTTTTTCGTCCAGCTCGCGCATTTTGTACTGGCCTACGCGCATCTGCGAGAAAATAAAATGCGCCCCGCGAAAGGCCGTTTGCGCATCGCGGGTTACGGTAAATTTAATTGACTGGCTGTGATCGCGGATCACTTTTTCAACCACCGGTGCAATGGTGCTTTGACGTGCTTCGTCAATGTCATACAGACGAATTTCAGCCAGCGGAAAATCGGCAAGACGCACCATCAGACTTTTGACAATCCCAGGCGTATAAGTGCTTCCACCGCCAGCAATGGATAAAATAAAAGGGGGGGTAAACATGATTGGCTCCTTCAGAGAAACGCCTCTACGGCTTCTCGCATTTTCTTAACATGCAGTCCGTAGACCACCTGAACGTTATTACCTTGTTTAATGACGCCTTTCGCGCCGGTCGCTTTGAGCTGCGGCTCGTTGATGATGGCGATATCTTTCACGGTGACGCGCAGACGGGTGTAACAGTTATCAACCACTTCAATATTGGCGCGACCGCCCAGCCCGGCAATAATGGCTTCGCCTGAATCATCGCGGCCTTTTGCCTGATAATCTTTTTTGCTGTACAAACGTGTCTCCCGCGCGTCCTCCTCACGACCTGGCGTTTTCATATCGAAATAGCGGATAAGAAAGCGAAAGATGACGAAGTAGAGAACGAACATCATCATCCCGACCGCGATGTACATCGGCCAGTTAGCCTTTTCGACGCCCAGCGGCAGGTTGTAGAGAATGAAGTCAATGACGCCGTTGGCGCCGATGGCGTGAACATCCAGCAGAGAAAACAGCATCATGCCGATGCCGGTAAGCACCGCGTGTACCACAAACAGCAGCGGAGCGACAAACAGGAAGGAAAACTCAATGGGCTCGGTGACGCCGACCAGTAATGAGGTCAGCGCGGCGGGGAGCAGAATGGCCTTCGCGGCAGCCCTGCGTTGTGGCGTGGCCGTCATATACATAGCCAGCGCGGCGGCAGGCAGGCCAAACATTTTACTGATGCCGCGAGCGTCCCACACCACCGTATTGCTGAGCTGTGCCACTGTCGGACAGGCCATCTCGGCGAAATAGATGTTGCGCGCCCCCTGATACACATTACCGCAAACCTCGGCAGTGCCGCCCAGTTCGGTATACAGAAACGGCGTGTAAACCAGGTGGTGTAGTCCGGTCGGCACCAGAATGCGTTCAAGAAAACCGTAAATAGCGACGCCGTAAGGTCCAGCGTCTTTAATGGTCAACGCCATGGTACTGATGCCATGCTGAGCGAAAGGCCACAGTTCGCTCATCGCTACGCCGAGAAGCATTGAGGTGGGCAGAATAATGATGGCGACGAAACAGTGGCCTGAGTAAATCGCCATCGCACCGCTGAACTGCACGCCGGAATAGCGGTTATAGAGATAACCTGCCACGACGCCCAGCAAAATCCCGGCAAAAACGCCCATCTCCAGCACCTGCACGCCAAGCACCATACTCTGACCCGCACCGCGCATCTGATCCGTCGCAACCAGATCGCCGCGTAGCTGAAGCGTGACGTTCATCGCGTTGATAAAAACAATAAAAGCGACAAGACCTGTCAAGGCCGCATAACCTTTATCACGGATGGCAAGGCCAATGGGAATACCGACGGCGAAAACCAGCGCCAGGTTTGCCAGTACAGATACGGCGGATTTCGCAATTAACTGACCACTGTTTTGTAAAATGGGATGAGCGAGAAAAGGCAAATATTGCGCAAGATTGCCATTGCTAAGGACGTTACCGAAGGCAATGAACAAGCCCACGATCGGGAGAATGAGCACCGGACCATAGAGCGATTTGCCAAAATTTTGTAGGGCATTGACAGCTCTTTTCATCATGTTCTCTCTTATATGAACCGCACATCAGAGTGCGAAAACAGGACAAAGTTAGCAGCGTCAAAGGGCAGAATTCTAGCTATCTGTTTGTTTTAAAAACAAATGACGCATAACGTTACATGTAACGTTATGCGTTGTGAGCGGGGTAACAGCAGGGGGAGGGTTAAGCAGAGGGATTATGGGCGGCCGGTTCTACCGGTAAATCGTTACGCGCGCCCCATTCGCTCCATGCACCGTCATACAATGCGACGTTAGAAACGCCCAGTGTGGCAAGCGCCAGCACAACCACCGCCGCCGTGACGCCTGAGCCGCAGCTGGCGATAATGGGGCGGTCAAAGCTTACGCCGTGGCTGAAGAAAATAGCATCCAGTTCGTCGGTAGTTTTCAGTTCACCGTCACGAACCAGCTCTGTCCACGGTACGTTAAGCGCACCAGGCACATGGCCACGCTTGAGGCCCGGACGCGGCTCGTCAACTTCGGCATTAAAACGCGCAGCCGGTCGGGCATCGACGATCTGCGCTGTTTTTTCATGACTGGCCAGCAGTACGTCGGTAACGCGCACAACCGCTTCAGGCGTAAATGCCACGTTAAATTCACCTTCCGGTAAATCCTCATTTCCTTCTTTGAGCATTAGCTCATCGCGCTGCCAGCCAGCCAGGCCGCCCGCCAGAATGGAGACATTCTCGACACCAAATGTCCGCAGCATCCACCATGCGCGCGGCGCGGAAAACAGGTTGCCATCATCGTAGACAACCAGGTGTTTATCCTGATGAACGCCCAATTCGCGCATCGCTACGGCAAAGGCTTCCGGTCGCGGCATCATATGCGGTAGCGGTGACGTATGGTCGGAAAGCGCTTCAATATCAAAAAAGACTGCGCCAGGAATATGGCCCGCGCGATACTCCTCGCCAACATCGCGATCTTCCTGTCCTGGAGGTGCCATCCGGGCATCAAGAATTTGTATTTCCGGGTCGTCAATGTGTTCGGCAAGCCAGTCGGCAGCGACAAAAAAGGCGGTGGTCATAGGCATCTCCATTTTTACCAAGTTTTGGCAAATTGTCGGATGTTTAGTGCAATGCGACAAGTAAAAGAGGCTGATTTGTCAGGCGAATCCACATTAATCACGAAAAATAGGACAACCTGGAACAGTTACTGGCTTCCACAGCCGAAAATCTGACGCATAATAGTTGTTCTACGTAGCTAACGGGCCACTACGGCCAGGGATGAAAAATGAAACATTTACGCGTAGCGGCCTGTATGCTGATGCTGGCACTGGTTGGGTGCGATAATAATAACGAAAAATCACCGACGGCTGCGAAGCCTGATGCGCCTGCACCGCAGACTGCGCCAGCAAAAGATAAGGCCCAATTACAAAAGCTGATTCAGCAAAGCCAGGGCAAGTCGCTGACGCTGCTTGATGCCTCCGAGGTCCAACTCGACGGCGCGGCAACGCTCGTTTTGACCTTTTCCATTCCCCTCGATCCGGAACAAGATTTTTCTCGCGTAGTGCACGTTGTTGATAAAAAAAGCGGCAAAGTGGATGGTGCCTGGGAGCTGGCACCAAATCTAAAAGAGCTACGCTTACGCCATCTCGAACCTAACCGGGAACTGGTGGTTACCATTGAGCGTGATTTGCTGGCGCTGAATAAAGCGACGTTCGCTATCGATTATGAAAAAAATATTACCACCCGCGATGTCCAGCCAAGCGTAGGGTTCGCTAGTCGCGGCTCGCTGCTGCCGGGAAAAGTGATTGAAGGGTTACCGGTGATGGCCCTTAACGTTAATAGCGTGGATGTGAACTTCTTTCGCGTGAAGCCTGAGTCGCTCGGTGCGTTTGTCAGCCAGTGGGAATACCGTAATTCGTTGTCAAACTGGGAGTCAGACAATCTGCTGAAAATGGCGGAGCTGATTTATACCGGACGCTTTGACCTCAATCCTGAGCGTAACACCCGAGAGAAGCTGCTACTGCCACTGAGCGATATCAAGCCGTTGCAGCAAGCAGGCGTTTACATTGCAGTGATGAATCAGGCCGGACACTATAACTACAGCAATGCTGCTACGCTGTTTACGCTCAGTGACATTGGTGTCTCTGCGCACCGTTACCACAATCAACTGGATGTCTTTACGCAGAGTCTGGAAAACGGCGCTGCGCAGCAGGGTATTGAGGTCACGTTACTCAACGAAAAAGGGCAGACGCTGGCGCAGGCTACCAGCGACGCGCAGGGTCACGTCAAGCTGGAAACCGATAAAGACGCGGCCTTATTGCTGGCCCGCAAAGACGGGCAAACCACGCTGCTGGACCTGAAGCTCCCGGCGTTGGATCTGGCTGAATTTGATATTGCCGGCGCGCCGGGATACAGCAAGCAGTTCTTTATGTTTGGCCCCCGTGACCTCTATCGCCCTGGCGAAACGGTGATCCTCAACGGATTACTGCGAGATAGCGACGGCAAAACGCTGCCTGACCAGCCGGTGAAGCTGGAGGTCGTTAAGCCCGACGGACAGGTGTTACGCTCGGTAGTGAGCCAACCGGAAAACGGTCTGTATCGCTTTAGCTGGCCGCTGGACAGCAGCGCGCCAACCGGCATGTGGCATATTCGTGCCAATACTGGCGACAACCAGTCGCGGATGTGGGATTTCCACGTCGAAGATTTCATGCCTGAGCGGATGGCGCTCAATCTCACCGCCAATAAGATGCCGCTGGCTCCAACTGATGAAGTGAAGTTCTCGGTGGTGGGCTACTACCTGTACGGCGCGCCCGCCAACGGCAATGCTCTGCAAGGGCAGCTTTTCCTGCGCCCGCTGCGGGAAGCGGTGCAGGCATTACCGGGGTTCCAGTTTGGTAATATTGCCGAAGAAAATCTTTCTCGCAGCCTCGATGAGGTTCAGTTGACGCTGGATGACCACGGTCGCGGCGAAGTGACTACCAACAGCCAATGGCAGGAGACGCATTCTCCGTTACAGGTGATTCTGCAAGCCAGCCTGCTGGAGTCGGGTGGCCGTCCGGTGACGCGTCGGGTTGAACAAGCCATCTGGCCTGCGGATACTCTGCCAGGTATTCGTCCGCAGTTTGCGGCGAAAGCCGTTTATGACTACCGCACCGATACCACCGTCAATCAGCCTGGCGTTGATGAAAACAGCAATGCCGCTTTTGATATTGTGTATGCCGATGCGCAAGGCGAGAAAAAAGCGGTGTCCGGTTTACAGGTGCGTTTGATCCGTGAACGCCGTGATTATTACTGGAACTGGTCTGAAGGCGAGGGCTGGCAATCGCAGTTCGATCAAAAAGATCTGGTTGAGGGTGAGCAGACCCTGGATCTTAAGGCCGATGAGACCGGTAAAGTCAGCTTCCCTGTCGAGTGGGGTGCCTATCGCCTGGAAGTGAAAGCTCCGAATGATGCGGTGAGCAGCGTGCGCTTCTGGGCTGGTTATAGCTGGCAGGATAACAGCGACGGCAGCGGGGCAGTGCGTCCCGATCGCGTGACCCTGAAACTGGATAAACCCGGCTATCGTCCCGGCGATACCATGAAGCTACACATTGCCGCACCCGCGGCTGGCAAAGGTTACGCGATGGTGGAGTCCAGCGAAGGCCCGCTGTGGTGGCAAGAGATAGACGTACCGACGGATGGTCTTGATATCTCCATCCCGGTCGATAAAACCTGGAATCGCCATGACTTGTATCTCAGCGCGCTGGTGGTTCGTCCTGGCGACAAGTCTCGTTCGGCAACGCCAAAGCGGGCCGTTGGCTTACTGCATTTGCCGTTAGGCGATGAAAACCGTCGTCTGGCGCTGGCGCTGGAAAGCCCGGCAAAAATGCGTCCAAATCAGTCGTTGACCGTCAAGATTAAAGCCAGCGTTAAAAATGGCGATGTGCCAAAACAGGTTAACGTGCTGGTCTCTGCCGTTGACAGCGGGGTGTTGAACATTACCGATTACGCCACGCCGGATCCGTGGCAGGCGTTTTTCGGGCAAAAACGCTATGGCGCGGATATTTATGATATTTACGGCCAGGTGATCGAAGGGCAAGGACGTCTGGCGGCGCTGCGCTTTGGTGGTGATGGCGATGAGTTAAAACGCGGCGGCAAGCCACCGGTTAATCACGTCAATATTGTGGCGCAACAGGCGCTGCCGGTGACGCTTAACGAGCAGGGCGAAGGTACGGTGACGTTACCAATTGGTGATTTCAACGGCGAGCTGCGGGTAATGGCGCAAGCCTGGACGGCGGATGACTTTGGCAGTAGCGAAAGCAAAGTGATTGTCGCCGCGCCGGTAATTACTGAACTGAACATGCCGCGCTTTCTGGCGGGGGGCGATACCTCGCGCCTGACGCTGGACGTGACCAACCTGACTGACAAACCGCAAACGCTGATTATTAATCTCGCGGCCAGCGGTTTACTGGAGCTGATGGGGCAAGATCCCGCCCCGGTGAATCTGGCGCCAGGCGTACGGACTACGCTGTTTATTCCGGTGCGTGCGCGGGAGGGCTTTGGCGATGGCGAAATTCAGGCGCAAATTAGCGGTCTGAATCTACCGGGTGAAACGCTGCCTGTTCAGCATAAACAGTGGAAAATTGGCGTGCGACCGGCGTTCCCGGCGCAAACTGTTAATTACGGCGTCGCACTTCAGCCGGGCGCAACCTGGCAGCTTCCGGGCGAAGAACTGACGAATTTCTCTCCTGTGACGATGCAAGGACAACTGCTGTTCAGCGGTAAGCCACCGCTGAATCTGGCGCGCTATATCCGTGAACTGAAAGCTTACCCTTACGGTTGCCTCGAGCAAACGGCGAGCGGGTTGTTCCCATCCTTATACACCAATGCCGCGCAGTTGAAGGCGTTAGGTATCGCGGGCGACAGTGATGAAAAACGCCGTGCGGCAGTAGAGATTGGCATCTCTCGTTTACTGCAAATGCAGCGTGATAACGGCGGTTTTGCGCTGTGGGATAAGAACGGGTCGGAAGAGTACTGGCTGACCGCGTATGTGATGGATTTCCTCGTTCGTGCGAATGAACAAGGCTATAGCGTTCCGGCAGAGGTGATTAACCGGGGTAACGAGCGGCTGCTGCGCTATTTGCAGGATCCGGGCATGATGTCGATTCGCTATACCGACGACGCATCAGCAAGCCGGTTTGCCGTACAGGCCTACGCCGCGCTGGTGCTGGCTCGTCAGCAGAAAGCCCCGCTCGGCGCGCTGCGTGAGATCTGGGAGCGTCGTGCACAGGCGGCTTCCGGTTTACCGCTGATGCAACTGGGGATAGCGCTGAAAAACATGGGCGACGCCAACCGCAGTGAACAAGCGTTGACGCTGGCGCTGAATACGCCACGTCGCGATGCGCAGCAGTGGATGGCGGATTACGGCAGTCAGCTACGTGACAACGCGCTGATGCTGGCATTGTTGGAAGAGAACAAGCTTAAACCTGACGTGCAGAATACGCTGCTGAACACCTTGTCAGAACAGGCCTTTGGGCAGCGCTGGCTCTCTACTCAGGAAAACAATGCGCTGTTCCTTGCCGCGCGTACGTTGCAGGACTTGCCTGGCTCGTGGCAGGCGCAAACGTCACTCTCTGAACAGGCGTTAGCCGGGGAGAAATCACAAACGCGTAATCTGGATGCTGACGCGCTGTCTACGCTGAACGTCACCAATACCGGTAATCTGCCGCTGTGGCTGCGTCTGGATGTGAGTGGTTACCCGCAAACCTCGCCGACGCCTGCCAGCAACGTCCTGCACATCGAGCGTCAGATCCTGGGGCTCGACGGGAACAGCAAAGCGCTGGATTCTCTGCGCAGCGGCGAGCTGGTACTGGTCTGGCTGGAGGTGAAAGCCAGCCAGAATGTACCGGATGCGTTGGTGGTTGACTTACTGCCAGCCGGCCTGGAGCTGGAAAACCAGAATCTGGCCAACGGCAGCGCCAGCCTGCAGGACAGCGGCAGCGAGGTAGCGAATTTGCTCAATCAGATGCAGCAGGCGGATATCCAGCACGTTGAGTTCCGTGACGATCGCTTTGTCGCCGCGGTAGCGGTCAACGAAGGGCAGCCGGTGACGCTGGTCTATCTGGCGCGGGCGGTAACGCCGGGGACCTATCAGGTTCCTGTGCCGCAGGTGGAGTCAATGTATGTTCCGCAGTGGCGCGCGACCGGTGCGACAGAGGGGCTTTTGATTGTCAGACCGTAAATGATGCGCGGGTTGTGGAAACGCGGCTGCTGGCTCTGGCTGGCAGCCGTTGCGCTATTGCTGGTAATGGGGGTTTGGGCGGCAGATAAAATCTGGCCGCTGCCGCTTCACGAAGTCGATCCGGCACGTGTCGTGGTGGCTTACGATGGTACGCCGCTATGGCGCTTCGCCGACGCGGACGGCATCTGGCGTTATCCGGTGACTATTGATGAGGTGTCCCCCCGTTACCTTGAGGCGTTAATCAACTACGAAGACCGCTGGTTCTGGAAACATCCCGGCGTCAATCCGTTTTCAGTGCTGCGCGCGGCATGGCAGGACCTCTCCTCAGGTCGCGTCGTTTCAGGCGGTAGTACGCTCACCATGCAGGTCGCACGATTGCTCGATCCCCACCCGCGAACTTTCGGCGGCAAGTTCCGCCAGCTCTGGCGCGCATTGCAGCTGGAATGGCATCTTTCTAAGCGCGACATCCTGACGCTATATCTTAACCGTGCGCCGTTTGGCGGCACGCTGCAGGGCGTGGGTGCTGCGAGCTGGGCCTACCTTGGTAAATCTCCCACACAGTTGAGTTATTCCGATGCCGCGCTGCTGGCCGTGTTGCCGCAGGCACCGAGCCGTCTGCGCCCGGACCGCTGGCCGGATCGTGCTGAAGCGGCGCGCAATAAAGTGCTTGAGCGCATGGCGACGCAGGGCGTTTGGCCTGCCAGACAGGTGCAGGAGTCACGCGAAGAACCGGTCTGGCTGGCGCCCAGACAAATGCCGCAGTTAGCGCCGTTATTCTCGCGCATGATGCTGGGAAAAAGCCGGAGCGATAAAATCGTGACCACCCTTGACGCCGGATTGCAGCGCCAACTGGAAGAGCTGGCGCAAAACTGGAAGGGCCGCTTACCTGCGCGCAGTTCGCTGGCGATGATTGTGGTCGATCACACGGATATGAGCGTGCGTGGCTGGGTGGGGTCGGTAGATATGAATGACGACTCCCGCTTTGGCCATGTGGATATGGTGAATGCGATCCGCTCGCCGGGCTCGGTGCTGAAGCCGTTTATCTATGGTCTGGCGCTGGATGACGGATTAATTCATCCTGCTTCATTGTTGCAGGATGTGCCGCGTCGAACCGGAGATTATCGACCAGGGAATTTTGACAGTGGTTTTCATGGCCCGGTCAGTATGAGCGAAGCGCTGGTGCGCTCGCTGAATTTACCCGCCGTGCAGGTACTTGAAGCCTATGGCCCGAAGCGTTTTGCCGCATCGTTACGTAACGTTGGCTTACCGCTGTATCTGCCCGCTGGTGCCGCACCGAATCTGTCGCTGATTTTGGGCGGGGCAGGGGCCAGACTGGAAGACATGGCGGCGGCGTACAGTGCCTTTGCCCGTCAGGGAAAAGCGGGAAAACTGCGCCTGCAGCCAGACGATCCTCTGCTGGAGCGTCCGTTGATGTCGGTAGGCGCGGCGTGGATTATTCGCCGCATTATGGCTGACGAAGCGCAACCGCTGCCGGATAACGCGCTGAGCAGAGTGGTTCCGCTGGCGTGGAAAACGGGTACCAGTTATGGCTATCGCGATGCGTGGGCGATTGGCGTTAACGCCCGTTATGTGATGGGTATCTGGACCGGTAGACCCGACGGTACGCCGGTGGTGGGCCAGTTTGGTTTTGCCAGCGCCGTGCCGCTGCTCAATCAGGTCAACAATCTTTTGCTCTCTCGCGGGACAAATCAGCCGGAGGATCCGCGCCCTGAATCCGTTAGCCGCGGCGTAGTGTGCTGGCCGGGCGGGCAGTCACTTGCGCCGGGAGACAGCAACTGTCGACGCCGTCTGGCAACCTGGCTGCTGGACGGCAGCCAGCCGCCCACGTTGTTATTGCCCGAACAGGAGGGCGTGAGTGGCATTCGTTTCCCCGTCTGGCTGGATGATGAAGGCAAACGTGTGGCGGCGGATTGCCCGCAGGCGCGCGAACAAACGTTAATCGTCTGGCCTTTACCGCTGGAGCCATGGCTGCCGGAGTCAGAGCGCCGTGGGGCGAGATTACCGTCGGTTTCTGCCACGTGTCCGCCGCTGGGGCAGGATGCTTCGCTGCCGTTGCAGTTGACAGGGGTTCGTGATGGCGCGATCGTGAAGCGTTTACCCGGCTCTGTGCTGGCCTCATTGCCGGTACAAACCAGCGGTGGGACTGGCGATCGCTGGTGGTTTCTTAACGGTGAACGGCTGGATGAACGCGGACGCCGTCTTACGCTACGGCTGGCGACCAAAGGGGATTATCAACTGCTGGTGATGGATGACGCCGGACAGGTGGCGACGGTGAGATTTTCGTTGCAGTAGACCACCAGGTGACTTTTGTTGCTAAAATTCATCTTATTTTAAAGAAATGTTATCTTCGTCAATAGTCAATTGCCGGGATGCTCTTTATAATCCGCGCCAGGTAAACAACAACAAAACATCTTTTTCAGAGGTAATCATGGCTATTGAACGTACTTTTTCCATCATCAAACCAAACGCGGTGGCAAAAAACGTTATTGGGAGCATCTTTGCGCGCTTTGAAGCAGCAGGGTTCAAAATTGTCGGTACTAAAATGCTGCACCTGACCGTTGAGCAGGCGCGTGGCTTCTATGCTGAGCATGATGGTAAGCCGTTCTTTGACGGTCTGGTTGAATTCATGACCTCCGGTCCGATCGTTGTTTCTGTTCTGGAAAGCGAAAATGCCGTGCAGCGTCACCGTGATCTGCTGGGTGCAACCAACCCGGCGAATGCGCTGGCGGGTACTCTGCGTGCAGACTACGCTGATAGCTTCACTGAGAACGGTACTCACGGTTCCGACTCCGTTGAATCTGCCGCGCGTGAAATCGCCTATTTCTTCGGTGAAGGCGAGGTTTGCCCGCGCACGCGCTAATCTCCTGCGTCTTTCACATCGCATAGTTTTCTATGCTTTCGGGGAGGCTCGAACGTGCCGCTTTCGTGCGATGCGAAATCCTTTGGAGAGGAATTAGCGATTTACATATTATTTTCGCTAATGCTTCGTGCAAACGTGGCATCCCTGCGCCAGACTTTGTACAATGCAACGCCCCGGAAGAGCAGAACGCTTGCCGGGGCGTTTCTTTTTAACCCTCCACGGGCCACAACGTGTAACAACGAGGCCGGAAAAAATTATGTCTGAATTAGTTAACACCTCTGAAGTCGTCATTCCTGCGGTTCCAAATAAAAATGGAAAAATCAACCTGCTGGATCTGAACCGTCAGCAAATGCGCGAATTCTTCAAAGATATGGGTGAAAAACCGTTTCGTGCCGATCAGGTCATGAAGTGGATGTACCACTATTGCAGCGACAACTTTGATGACATGACTGACATCAATAAGGTGCTGCGTAACAAGCTGAAAGAAGTGGCTGAAATTCGCGCCCCGGAAGTGGTGGAAGAGCAGCGTTCCTCTGACGGTACGATTAAATGGGCCATCGCGGTTGGCGATCAGCGCGTAGAAACCGTGTATATCCCGGAAGACGATCGCGCGACCCTGTGTGTTTCTTCACAGGTCGGTTGTGCATTAGAGTGTAAATTCTGCTCTACGGCGCAACAGGGCTTTAACCGTAACCTGCGGGTGTCGGAAATCATTGGTCAGGTCTGGCGTGCGGCGAAAATCGTTGGCGCGGTGAAAGCAACGGGCGTGCGTCCTATCACTAACGTGGTGATGATGGGGATGGGCGAGCCGCTGCTCAACCTGACCAACGTGGTGCCAGCGATGGAAATCATGCTGGATGACTTCGGTTTTGGGCTGTCCAAGCGTCGCGTCACGCTCTCCACCTCAGGCGTTGTCCCTGCGCTGGATAAGCTGGGCGATATGATTGATGTCGCGCTGGCGATTTCTCTGCATGCGCCGAACGATGAAATTCGTGACGAAATTGTACCTATCAACAAAAAGTACAATATCGAAACATTCCTTGGCGCGGTTCGTCGTTATCTGGAGAAGTCCAACGCTAACCAGGGTCGTGTGACCATTGAGTATGTGATGTTAGATCACATCAATGATGGTACTGAACACGCGCATCAGTTGGCAGAGCTGCTGAAAGATACGCCGTGTAAGATTAACCTGATCCCGTGGAACCCGTTCCCTGGCGCGCCGTATGGCCGTAGCTCTAACAGCCGTATCGATCGTTTCTCCAAAGTGTTGATGAGCTATGGTTTCACTACCATCGTGCGTAAAACACGTGGCGATGACATCGATGCAGCCTGCGGTCAGCTGGCGGGTGACGTTATCGACCGTACCAAGCGTACCCTGCGTAAGCGTATGCAGGGAGACGCTATCGATATCAAGACCGTTTGATGTTGAGTGCACTACGGTATAATTCATGTACCGTAGTGCAACGTAAGCCAAATGAGGTTCTTTGTTGTTTTCGTGAGGTCAATAATAACGGTGCGTTTTTGTCGACTTTAAGGCAGTATGTAGCGGCGCAACAAGCCTTTAGCCCTCAGGTTTACGTTGTTTTGTCTTTGATAGTCTGACCGTTTTATACTGTCTGACGAAGGTTAACTGACCAGATGTTTCGCGGTGTGGGTGAGCATTGTGGCTCGCCGGCATCAGAACCCAAATTTACGCAGCTGTAGCGAATGAATACTGAAGCCACGCACGACAAAAATGAAGCACTATCCACCGGCGTTCGTCTGCGCAATGCCCGTGAACAACTCGGATTCAGCCAGCAGGCAGTCGCGGAGCGACTTTGCCTGAAGGTCTCCACGGTACGTGATATTGAAGAAGATAAGGCACCAGCCGATCTCGCTTCAACATTCCTGCGCGGGTATATCCGTTCTTATGCGCGTCTGGTGCATATTCCTGAAGAAGAACTGTTGCCAGGGCTGGAAAAACAGGCTCCGATTCGCCCAGCCAAAGTCGCACCGATGCAGAGCTTTTCGCTCGGTAAGCGTCGTAAGAAACGCGACGGCTGGTTAATGACCTTTACCTGGCTGGTGCTGTTTGTCGTTGTCGGACTGACGGGAGCCTGGTGGTGGCAGAACCATAAAGCGCAGCAGGAAGAGATCACCACCATGGCCGATCAATCCTCCGCTGAGCTGAATGCCGGTAAAGATGGTGCGCAGAACGTACCGTTAGATACCAGCGCCGCAGCGGGCCAGGATACTACCCCGGCTCCAGACGATGGCGCGGTGGCGGACGCAGCGCCTACGCCAGATGTTGCTGCAACCCCGGCACCTGCCGCTGATGCGCAGCAGAATGCCGTTGTGGCACCTTCTCAGGCTAACGTCGATACCGCAACTGCAGCGCCAGCTACCGCGGCGCCGCTGCCAACTGACCAGGCGGGTGTCACTACCCCAGCAGCCGATTCTAACGCACTGGTAATGAACTTTACCGCCGATTGCTGGCTGGAAGTGACCGATGCGACCGGAAAAAAACTGTTCAGTGGTATGCAGCGTAAGGACGGCAATCTGAATCTGACGGGTCAGGCGCCGTACAAACTGAAAATTGGCGCTCCGGCGGCAGTGCAGATTCAGTTCCAGGGTAAACCTGTCGATCTGAGTCGTTTTATCAGAACTAACCAGGTTGCGCGTCTGACCGTTAATGCCGAACAATCACCGGCTCAGTAACAGACGGCAATGCGGGAGATTTTTTAATGCATAACCAGGCTCCAATTCAACGTAGAAAATCGACACGCATTTACGTTGGGAACGTGCCGATCGGCGATGGCGCGCCCATCGCCGTACAGTCTATGACCAATACGCGTACCACAGATGTGGAAGCGACGGTTAATCAGATCAAAGCGCTGGAACGCGTCGGCGCAGATATTGTTCGTGTCTCTGTACCGACAATGGATGCCGCAGAAGCGTTCAAGCTTATCAAACAGCAGGTTAATGTCCCGCTGGTTGCCGATATTCACTTCGACTATCGTATCGCGCTGAAGGTGGCGGAATACGGCGTCGATTGCCTGCGTATCAACCCAGGCAATATTGGTAATGAAGAGCGTATTCGCATGGTAGTGGACTGCGCTCGTGATAAAAATATTCCTATCCGTATCGGCGTCAACGCCGGATCGCTGGAAAAAGATCTGCAGGAAAAATACGGTGAACCGACGCCGCAGGCGCTGCTGGAATCCGCTATGCGCCATGTGGATCACCTCGATCGTCTGAACTTCGATCAATTCAAAGTCAGCGTTAAAGCGTCTGACGTTTTCCTCGCCGTAGAATCCTATCGCCTGCTGGCGAAACAGATCGATCAACCGCTGCATTTGGGGATCACCGAAGCCGGTGGCGCACGCAGCGGGGCGGTAAAATCAGCGATCGGTTTAGGATTGCTGTTGTCCGAAGGGATCGGCGATACGCTGCGTGTCTCTCTGGCGGCGGATCCGGTGGAAGAGATCAAAGTTGGCTTCGATATCCTGAAATCGCTGCGCATTCGTGCGCGCGGGATCAACTTTATCGCCTGCCCAACCTGCTCGCGTCAGGAGTTCGACGTTATCGGTACGGTGAACGCGCTGGAACAACGTCTGGAAGATATCATTACGCCAATGGATGTTTCGATTATCGGCTGCGTGGTGAACGGTCCTGGCGAAGCGCTGGTTTCTACGCTGGGCGTCACGGGCGGTAACAAGAAAAGCGGTCTGTATGAAGACGGCGTGCGTAAGGATCGACTCGATAACGACGATATGATTACGCAGCTTGAAGCCCGCATTCGCGCCAAAGCGAGTATCCTGGACGAAGCGCGTCGTATTGACGTGCAGCAGCTTGAAAAATAACAACGTGATGGGAAGCGGCGTGCTTCCCGTGTATGATTGAACCCGCATGGCGCCCGCATTGTTCGGGTTAGCGCTGAGGGTTCATTTTTATATTCATAAAGAGAATAAACGTGGCAAAAAACATTCAAGCCATTCGCGGCATGAACGATTATCTGCCTGGCGAAACCGCCATCTGGCAGCGCATTGAAGGCACTCTCAAAAACGTGCTCGGCAGCTACGGTTACAGTGAAATCCGCTTGCCGATTGTAGAGCAGACCCCGTTATTCAAACGCGCGATCGGTGAAGTCACCGACGTGGTTGAAAAAGAGATGTATACCTTTGAGGACCGTAATGGCGACAGCCTGACGTTGCGTCCTGAAGGGACTGCGGGCTGCGTACGCGCCGGCATCGAACATGGTCTCCTGTACAATCAGGAACAGCGTCTGTGGTATATCGGGCCGATGTTCCGCCACGAACGTCCGCAAAAAGGGCGCTATCGTCAATTCCATCAGCTGGGTGTCGAAGTGTTTGGCCTGCAAGGCCCGGACATCGATGCTGAACTGATTATGCTGACCGCTCGCTGGTGGCGCGCGCTGGGTATTTCTCAGCATGTCAGCCTTGAGCTGAACTCAATTGGTTCGCTTGAAGCCCGCGCTAACTACCGTGATGCGCTGGTTGCCTACCTGGAACAGCACAAAGAGAAACTGGACGAAGATTGCAAGCGCCGTATGTACACTAACCCGTTGCGCGTTCTCGACTCCAAAAACCCGGAAGTACAGGCGCTGCTCAACGACGCACCTGCGCTGGGCGACTATCTTGATGACGACTCTCGCGAGCACTTTGCGGGCCTGTGCAAACTGCTGGAATCCGCAGGTATTGCCTACACCGTCAATCAGCGTCTGGTTCGTGGTCTTGATTATTACAACCGCACCGTATTTGAGTGGGTTACCAGCAGCCTGGGCTCTCAGGGTACCGTGTGTGCCGGTGGGCGTTACGACGGTCTGGTAGAGCAACTTGGCGGTCGCGCAACGCCGGCCGTAGGCTTTGCCATGGGTCTGGAACGACTTGTTTTGTTAGTTCAGGCAGTTAATCCGGAATTTAACGCAGATCCTGTTGTCGATATATACCTGGTCGCTTCGGGGGCGGATACGCAGTCGGTTGCAATGCGGCTTGCAGAACGTCTGCGCGATGAAGTTCCTGGTGTGAAACTGATGACAAACCACGGTGGCGGCAACTTTAAGAAACAGTTCGCCCGCGCCGACAAGTGGGGCGCCCGCGTTGCACTGGTACTGGGCGAGTCCGAAGTGGCTGACGGTACTGTTGTAGTGAAGGATTTGCGCTCTGGTGAGCAAACGGCAGTAGCGCAGGATAGCGTTGCCGCGCATTTGCGCACTCTACTGGGCTAAGGAGAAGGACAGCGTGGAAATTTACGAGAACGAAAACGACCAGATTGACGCAGTAAAACGCTTCTTTGCTGAAAATGGCAAAGCGCTGGCTGTTGGGGTCATTTTAGGGGTTGGCGCGCTGGTTGGCTGGCGTTACTGGACCAGCCATCAGACGGAGTCCGCACGCTCTGCTTCTCTGGCATATCAAAATACGGTGACTGCGGTTAGCGCGGGTAAACCGGATAGTCTTCCTGCTGCAGAGAAATTTGCCGCAGAAAACAAAAATACCTACGGCGCGTTAGCTTCACTGGAACTGGCGCAGCAGTTTGTTGACCAAAATGAACTTGAGAAAGCCGCAAGCCAGCTGCAACAAGGCTTAGCAGCGACCAGCGATGAGAATCTCAAAGCGGTGATTAACCTGCGTCTGGCTCGTGTTCAGGTTCAGCTTAAACAGGCTGATACCGCGCTGAAAACGCTCGACACCATTAAAGGTGAAGGGTGGACGGCCATTGTTGCCGACCTGCGCGGTGAAGCATTGCTGAGCAAAGGCGACAAACAAGGTGCGCGTAGCGCATGGGAAGCGGGCGTGAAAAGCGATGCCTCTCCTGCTCTGAGCGAAATGATGCAGATGAAAATCAATAATTTGTCCATCTGAGAGGGACCCGATGCAATTGCGTAAATTACTTCTGCCAGGGCTGCTTTCCGTTACCCTATTGAGCGGCTGTTCACTGTTTAGTGGCGAAGAAGATGTCGTTAAGATGTCCCCATTACCGGTGGTTGAAAACCAGTTTACTCCGTCTACGGACTGGAGCACCTCTGTAGGTAACGGTATTGGTGATTTCTATTCCAATCTTCATCCTGCGCTGGCGGATAACGTTGTCTATGCAGCCGATCGCGCCGGCGTCGTTAAGGCGTTGAATGCGGACGACGGCAAAGAAGTCTGGTCTGTTAATCTGGGTGAGAAAGACGGCTGGTTCTCCCGCGCCTCTGCACAGCTTTCTGGCGGTGTAACCGTGTCCGGTGGCCATGTTTACATTGGCAGCGAAAAAGCGCAGGTTTATGCGCTGAACACCAGCGATGGTACCACCGCATGGCAGACGAAAGTTGCCGGTGAAGCGCTGTCTCGTCCTGTTGTGAGCGATGGCGTGGTATTAATCCACACCAGTAACGGTCAGTTGCAGGCCTTGAACGAAGCTGACGGCGCTATCAAATGGACTGTTAACCTCGACATGCCTTCTCTGTCTCTGCGCGGCGAATCTGCCCCAGCGACCGCCTTTGGCGCAGCTATCGTTGGCGGTGATAACGGCCGCGTAAGCGCCGTGCTGATGCAGCAGGGCCAGATGATTTGGCAGCAGCGTATTTCTCAGGCGACAGGTCCAACGGAAATCGATCGTCTGAGCGACGTTGATACCACGCCGGTTATCGTCAATGGCGTTGTCTACGCACTGGCTTATAATGGTAACCTGACGGCGCTGGATCTGCGCAGCGGCCAGATCATGTGGAAACGTGAGCTGGGTTCAGTGAATGATTTCATCGTCGACGGTAACCGTATCTACCTGGTTGACCAGAACGACCGTGTACTGGCGCTGACCACCGACGGCGGTGTGACGCTGTGGACGCAAAGCGATCTGCTGCACCGTCTGCTGACGTCCCCGGTATTGTATAACGGCAATCTGGTCGTGGGTGATAGCGAAGGCTACCTGCACTGGATTAACGTTGACGATGGCCGCTTTGTCGCCCAGCAGAAAGTTGACAGCTCTGGTTTCCTGACCGAGCCGGTCTCTGCTGATGGTAAACTGCTGATCCAGGCGAAAGACGGTACGCTGTACTCTATTACGCGTTAATCGTCCCGGCCGCTCGCTTTGAAAAACGGCTCCTGGTGCAGGGGCCGTTTTACTGTTTTTAACAACGGCGCAAAAAATGTGCCCGTTGTCTGATGATTTATTAAATGAGGCTTTAAACATGGTACCTGTGGTCGCGCTTGTCGGGCGCCCTAACGTTGGCAAATCCACGTTATTTAACCGTCTAACTCGCACCCGAGATGCGCTGGTTGCGGATTTCCCGGGTCTGACTCGTGACCGTAAGTACGGTCGTGCGGAAATTGAAGGCCGCGAGTTTATCTGTATTGATACCGGCGGTATTGATGGCACCGAAGACGGTGTAGAAACCCGCATGGCGGAACAGTCGCTGTTGGCGATCGAAGAAGCGGACGTTGTGCTGTTCATGGTAGATGCGCGTGCTGGCCTGATGCCTGCGGATGAAGCCATTGCGAAACATCTGCGTTCGCGCCAGAAACCGACGTTCCTGGTAGCCAACAAAACTGACGGACTCGATCCTGATCAGGCGGTCGTCGATTTCTACTCGCTGGGTCTGGGTGAAATTTATCCGATCGCGGCATCCCATGGTCGTGGCGTTCTCAGCCTGCTGGAGCATGTTCTGCTGCCGTGGATGGATGACGTTGCTCCTCAGGAAGAAGTGGATGAAGATGCAGAATATTGGGCGCAACTGGAAGCCGAAGAGAACGGCGAAGAAGAGCCTGAAGATGACTTCAACCCGCAGGACCTGCCGATCAAACTGGCGATTGTTGGTCGCCCGAACGTAGGTAAGTCCACGCTTACTAACCGTATTCTCGGCGAAGACCGCGTAGTGGTTTACGACATGCCGGGGACCACGCGTGACAGTATTTATATCCCGATGCAACGCGATGAGCGCGAATATGTGCTCATCGATACCGCGGGCGTGCGTAAGCGCGGCAAAATTACCGAAGCAGTAGAAAAATTCTCAGTTATCAAAACGCTGCAGGCGATTGAAGATGCCAACGTGGTGATGCTGGTGATTGATGCGCGCGAAGGTATTTCCGATCAGGACCTGTCGCTGCTGGGCTTTATCCTCAATAGTGGGCGTTCACTTGTTATTGTGGTCAACAAGTGGGATGGCCTGACGCAGGAAGTGAAAGAGCAGGTCAAAGAGACTTTGGACTTCCGTCTGGGCTTTATTGATTTTGCGCGTGTACACTTCATCTCTGCGCTGCACGGCAGCGGCGTGGGTAATCTGTTTGAATCGGTCCGCGAAGCGTATGACAGCTCCACCCGTCGCGTCAGCACCGCGATGCTGACGCGCATTATGACTATGGCGGCAGAAGATCATCAGCCGCCGCTGGTGCGTGGTCGTCGTGTGAAGCTGAAATATGCCCACGCCGGTGGTTATAACCCACCAATCGTGGTGATTCACGGCAACCAGGTCAAAGACCTGCCGGATTCCTACAAGCGCTATCTGATGAACTATTTCCGTAAGTCTTTGGATGTGATGGGGACGCCGATCCGCATTCAGTTCAAAGAAGGGGAAAACCCGTTTGCGAACAAGCGTAATACGCTGACGCCGACGCAGATGCGCAAACGTAAGCGTTTGATAAAACACATCAAAAAAAGCAAGTAACCGTTGCTGATGCTGATAAAAACCCGTGCTTGTCGCGGGTTTTTTTTCGAAGTTTCATCGCCAGCCTCAGCCCGTGCGATGTCAATCACTATTCATTTTTTACCAAGTTTAAATCTAAGAAAGTAGACATTTGTCGAGTTTTCATCTTAAAGTCCGGGGGCTGGTACTAGACAAAACTAGCCTTAGGTTATCAAATGGTTAAATAAATTTTCGCCGCATGTAAAAAATCGGTCAGATACGTAACTGGCTGGCGTACATCGCGGTGTTTACACACACGACGACATAACTTTCGGGAGAATTATGCAATCCTCTGTTAATCAAAAAGAAAGCCGAACTTTCTTCGGCCATCCTTATCCGCTCGGCTCGCTGTTCTTCACAGAGATGTGGGAGCGCTTCTCGTTTTATGGTATTCGCCCGTTACTGATCCTGTTTATGGCTGCTACCGTTTATGACGGCGGCATGGGGCTGGCACGTGAAAATGCCTCGGCGATTGTGGGTATCTTTGCCGGTACGATGTACCTCGCTGCGCTGCCGGGTGGCTGGCTGGCGGATAACTGGCTCGGCCAACAGAAAGCGGTGTGGTACGGTTCCATCCTGATTGCCCTCGGCCATCTGTCAATTGCGCTCTCCGCCATTATGGGGAACAACCTGTTCTTTATTGGTCTGATGTTTATCGTGCTCGGTTCCGGTCTGTTTAAGACCTGTATTTCGGTCATGGTTGGCACGCTGTACAAAAAAGGCGATGCGCGTCGCGACGGCGGTTTCTCGCTGTTCTACATGGGCATCAACATGGGGTCGTTTATCGCGCCGCTGATTTCCGGCTGGCTGATTAAAACCCACGGCTGGCACTGGGGCTTTGGCATTGGTGGTATCGGGATGTTGGTGGCGTTGATCATTTTCCGTGTATTTGCCGTTCCATCAATGAAACGCTACGACAGCGAAGTGGGGCTCGACTCCACCTGGAATAGCCCGGTAGTGAAACGTAACGGTGTGGGCGCGTGGCTGCTGGCGCTGGCCGTCGGTGCGGCGGTTATCGTTACGCTGATATCGCAGGGCGTGATTGTAATTAATCCGGTCGCGGTTGCCAGCATGCTGGTGTACGTGATTGCAGCCTCCGTTGCGCTCTACTTTATCTACCTGTTCATCTTTGCCGGTCTGAACCGTAAAGAGCGTGCCAGACTGCTGGTCTGCTTTATCCTGCTGGTTTCCGCCGCGTTCTTCTGGTCCGCGTTTGAGCAGAAGCCAACCTCGTTCAACCTGTTCGCCAACGACTACACTAACCGTATGATCGGTGATTTTGAAATCCCGGCGGTCTGGTTCCAGTCGATAAACGCGCTGTTTATTATCCTGCTGGCACCGGTATTCAGTTGGGCATGGCCGAAGCTGGCAAGCATGAATATTCGCCCGAGTAGCATCACCAAGTTTGTTATCGGTATCCTCTTTGCGGCGGCAGGCTTCGGTCTGATGATGCTGGCGGCGCAAAACGTTCTCAGTAACGGCGGGGCAGGCGTTTCTCCATTCTGGCTGGTGGGCAGTATCCTGATGCTGACGCTTGGCGAGCTGTGCCTGAGTCCGATCGGTCTGGCGACAATGACGCTGCTGGCGCCGGAAAGAATGCGCGGGCAGATGATGGGCCTGTGGTTCTGCGCCAGTGCGCTGGGCAACCTGGCCGCAGGTTTGATTGGCGGTCATGTGAAGGCTGACCAACTGGATATGCTGCCGGATCTCTTCGCACGCTGCTCGATTGCGCTGCTGATCTGCGCTGCGGTACTGATCATCCTCATTGTTCCGATTCGTCGCATGCTGGAGAATACGCAAACTAAACCGGCAACTAGCGCCTGATAACACCTCGATTGTGCCGGGGCAGACGTTATGTCCCGGCTATTCAATTAACGAGGTAAGAGCATGCTGTTAGGATTTGTTGGGCTTGGTGCAGTCGTTGAAACGGCATACTTGCCCGCATTACGTAATATGTTCGGTGATGCACTACGCTGTGCGGGATTTGATGTTCAATCCGCAAAGCAGCCCGCAGACGTGACACGCTGTGCGTCGCTCGCTGAACTTCTTGCAATGCCGCTTGATACCCTTTTTATTACCACCGCATCCCTGTATCACCTCGATGTGCTTGAACAGGCGCTGGCGGCTCCCATCGCTCGTATCGTGGTCGAAAAGCCTATTGTCGCCACGCTTTCCCAAATTGAAAAACTGAAAACGCTGCTGGCTCAACCGGATGCTGCCAACCGCGTGCTGGCACTCGACCATTGGATGGCACGCAATGGCGCAATGCAGCTGGCGTTGGGCAAACTCGGAGCGCAGTGGCAGGGCGATAATCCGCAACAGGCACTTGTCTCTCATTTTTCACACATTGTTAAAATCGACGGTTTTTTGCAGGAACCGAGCGGGTTTAACGCTGTTGGAGAACCTATTGCGCTAAACTTTGCCACCGGTGAGCCGGATACCCGTGAGCTTCGTCATCCGGACGGTGTGATTCTGGACATTGGCACACATGTACTGGCAATGCTGCGTGAAACAGTGCGTTACCTGGGCGGTAATGACAGTATGACCTTGCAGGTGAAAAGCGCTAAAGACCGTCTGGGACGTAATATTGTAGAGGGCGACCTGACCACAGCAGAAGGAGAGGCGCATCTGCAGGGACAGATTAGCGGCATTCCGCTGGATATCTGGCTGAATAAATACGCGGGGCCGGCTGGCGGACAAAAAGGCCTGCGCCTTTGTCTGCGCGATGGTCGTGTCATTAGCCATGATCGCCGTGGTGTCGAGGATGTGCTCGAATTGATTGACGGTGATGTTGTACAACGCTGGAGTCTGCCTGGTAGCGTATATGCCCATTGTCTGGCGGAGCATATTCTGGGCGCGCAAAGTCTGTTTGAACGCAGTCCACAGGAAGTGAGCCGCACGACGCAGCGCAGGCTGGAGGAAGTGGAGTGCCTGTTAACGTTACAGCAGCAGTTACGCGGGCGGCATTAAACGCATCGTGTTAAACTCAGCGCAGTAATGGATCCCTGTACTGGAGTCGCTATGTCTATTATTTGCCCGGATTGTCATGCAGAGCTGGAGCCGCAAAACGGTATGGCGCACTGTGATAACTGTAATAAAAATATTCAGTTAGAAGCGCACTGCCCGGAGTGCAATCAGCCGCTGCAGGTGCTTAAAGCCTGTGGTGCGGTGGATTATTTCTGCCAGAACGGTCATGGCCTTATCTCGAAGAAACGCGTGGCGTTTGTGCCGCTTTAATCCTGTTTTTTCCTGCGCGTTTTCTTTGTCTTCGTGACAGCTCTCACTTCGCTTTCCACCCATCCGTCAGACAGGCGGGTGGTGAGCACATCACCTGCTGTAACCTGTTTAGTCTGTTTCAGCACTTCACCCTCTTTTGCGGTCGTCACGCTATAACCGCGCGCCAGCGTGGCCAGTGGGCTGACTGCCTCAAGATGGGTAACCGCGTTGCCAAAACGCTCGCGCTGTTCGCTTAAACGCGCACGGATATTTTCCGCCAGGCGGTATTCCAGTTGCTGAATGCGTGTTTGCGCACGGTAAATACGCGGCTGCGGGTTTTGCTGATTCAGACGCTGCAGCATGCGCTGCTGACGCTGATTTGCCTGTTTAATCTTATTCTCAAGTGCGAAGTTCATTCTCTGACGCAGTCGTTCCAGCACGGTCTGCTGACGGGCCAGACGCAGTTGCGGATGCTGCTGTTGCAAGCGGTGATGAAGCTGGGTAAATCGACGAGTACGATTGGCGAGGTAGTAGTCCATCGCCATCTCCAGACGCTGCTGACCATGCTGTATTTGACGCAGCAGTTCAAGCTGATTACGGCTGACAATTTCTGCTGCCGCCGACGGCGTAGGTGCCCGTAAATCTGCAATAAAATCGGCAATAGTGACATCGGTTTCATGGCCGACGGCGCTGACAACTGGAATGCGGCTGGCAAAGATCGCCCGTGCTACACGTTCGTCGTTAAAGCTCCACAAATCTTCCAGCGAGCCGCCGCCGCGCCCGACGAGCAGCACATCGCACTCGCCCCGCGCGTTCGCCAGTTCAATGGCCCGAACGATCTGCCCTGGCGCATCATCGCCCTGGACTGCGGTCGGGTAGATAATAACGGGCAGGGAAGGGTCGCGACGCTTCAGGACGTGGAGAATATCGTGCAGCGCGGCGCCGGTTTTAGAGGTGATTACCCCGACGCAGTGGGCCGGTGAGGGCAGCGTTTTTTTGAACTGCTGATCGAATAGCCCTTCAGCTTGCAGTTTGGCCTTGAGTTGCTCATATTTTTGCTGCAGCAAACCTTCGCCCGCTGGCTGCATGCTCTCAACAATTATCTGATAGTCGCCGCGCGGCTCGTACAATGTAATGTTGGCGCGTACCAGTACCTGCTGACCGTGCTGTGGTCGGAACGTTACCCGGCGATTGCTGTTGCGAAACATCGCGCAGCGTACCTGAGCGGTGTCATCTTTGAGCGTGAAATACCAGTGACCGGAGGACGGCTGAGTGAAATTCGAAATTTCACCGCTGATCCACACTTGTCCCATTTCCTGCTCAAGCAGCAAACGAACCGTCTGATTCAGGCGGCTTACGGTAAAAATTGAGGTGGTCTGAGAGGATAACATGTGAGCGGGATCAAATTCTAAATCAGCAAGTTATTCAGTCGAAAGTAACATGCTCACAGAGGAGCGCAAGGTTTTTTTGCAAAAAAGTGTGGATGCAATCGGTTACGCTCTGTATAATGCCGCGGCAATATTTAATAACCTCCCAGGTGAGATATTGCCCATGCTACGTATCGCAAAAGAAGCCCTGACGTTTGACGACGTCCTCCTCGTTCCCGCTCATTCTACCGTTCTGCCGAATACTGCTGATCTCAGCACCCAGTTGACGAAAACCATTCGCCTGAACATTCCTATGCTCTCCGCAGCAATGGACACCGTGACGGAAGCGCGCCTGGCAATTGCCCTGGCTCAGGAAGGCGGCATCGGTTTTATCCACAAAAACATGTCTATTGAGCGCCAGGCGGAAGAAGTTCGTCGCGTGAAGAAACACGAATCTGGCGTCGTGACCGACCCACAAACCGTACTGCCAACCACCACTCTGCGCGAAGTAAAAGAACTGACCGAGCGTAACGGTTTCGCAGGCTACCCGGTAGTGACTGAAGATAACGAACTGGTCGGCATCATCACCGGTCGTGACGTACGGTTTGTGACTGATCTGAATCAGCCGGTTAGCGTCTACATGACGCCGAAAGAGCGTCTGGTGACCGTTCGTGAAGGCGAAGCACGCGATGTTGTCTTTGCCAAAATGCACGAAAAACGCGTCGAGAAAGCGCTGGTTGTTGACGACAGCTTCCATCTGCTCGGCATGATCACCGTTAAAGATTTCCAGAAAGCGGAACGTAAACCTAACGCCTGTAAAGACGAGCATGGTCGTCTGCGCGTTGGGGCTGCTGTAGGCGCAGGTGCGGGTAACGAAGAGCGTGTTGACGCGCTGGTTGCCGCTGGCGTGGATGTTCTGCTGATTGACTCCTCTCACGGTCACTCAGAAGGCGTACTGCAGCGTATCCGTGAAACGCGTGCTAAATACCCGGATCTGCAGATCATCGGGGGGAACGTTGCGACTGGTGCAGGCGCTCGCGCGCTGGCGGAAGCCGGCTGCAGCGCTGTTAAAGTCGGTATCGGCCCAGGCTCCATCTGTACTACCCGTATCGTTACCGGCGTAGGTGTACCGCAGATCACCGCCGTTTCTGACGCTGTTGAAGCGCTGGAAGGCACTGGTATCCCGGTTATTGCCGATGGCGGTATTCGTTTTTCCGGCGACATCGCAAAAGCGATCGCTGCGGGTGCTTCTGCAGTGATGGTTGGCTCTATGCTGGCGGGGACTGAAGAATCTCCGGGCGAAATCGAACTGTATCAGGGCCGTTCTTACAAATCATACCGTGGTATGGGCTCTTTGGGCGCGATGTCCAAAGGTTCTTCCGACCGTTATTTCCAAAGCGATAACGCCGCTGACAAACTGGTCCCGGAAGGTATCGAAGGTCGCGTTGCGTATAAAGGTCGCCTGAAAGAGATCATTCACCAGCAGATGGGTGGCCTGCGCTCCTGTATGGGCCTGACCGGCTGTGGTACTATCGACGCGCTGCGAACAAAAGCAGAGTTTGTACGTATCAGCGGTGCGGGTATTCAGGAAAGTCACGTTCACGATGTGACCATCACCAAAGAGTCCCCTAACTATCGCATGGGCTCCTGATAAGTTTCCGCGCCCGGCTATATGCCGGGCGAATTTGTTTCACTTGCCTCGGAATTAGCGTCAATGACAGACAATATTCATAAACATCGCATTCTCATCCTTGATTTCGGATCTCAGTACACTCAGCTGGTTGCTCGTCGCGTACGTGAACTGGGCGTCTATTGTGAACTGTGGGCGTGGGATGTTACGGAAGCACAAATTCGCGAATTCAACCCAAGCGGTATCATTCTTTCCGGTGGTCCGGAAAGCACCACTGAAGAAAACAGCCCGCGTGCGCCGGAATACGTTTTCACAGCGGGCGTGCCTGTGTTCGGCGTGTGCTACGGCATGCAGACTATGGCAATGCAGCTCGGTGGCCATGTTGAAGGTTCTAACGAACGTGAATTCGGCTATGCGCAGGTTGAAGTTCAGACCGACAGCGCGCTGATCCGCGGTATTGAAGACTCTCTGACCGCAGACGGCAAACCACTGCTGGACGTGTGGATGAGCCACGGCGACAAAGTGACCGCTATTCCGGAAGGTTTCGTGACCGTTGCCAGCACCGACAACTGCCAGTTTGCCATTATGGCGCACGAGGAAAAACGTTTCTACGGCGTGCAGTTCCACCCGGAAGTTACCCACACCCGTCAGGGGATGCGCATGCTGGAGCGTTTTGTGCGCGACATCTGCCAGTGTGAAGCGCTGTGGACCCCGGCAAAAATTATTGATGACGCCGTTGCCCGCATTCGTGAGCAGGTTGGCACTGATAAAGTGATCCTCGGCCTCTCCGGCGGCGTTGACTCCTCCGTCACCGCGATGCTGCTGCACCGTGCGATTGGCAAAAACCTGACCTGTGTGTTCGTCGACAACGGTCTGCTGCGTCTCAACGAAGCTCAGCAGGTGATGGATATGTTCGGCGACCATTTCGGCCTGAACATCATTCATGTTGAAGGTGAAAAGCGTTTCCTGGACGCGCTGAAAGGCGAGAACGATCCGGAAGCTAAACGTAAAATCATCGGCCGCGTGTTCGTGGAAGTCTTCGATGAAGAAGCGCTGAAGCTGGAAGACGTTAAGTGGCTGGCGCAGGGAACCATCTATCCGGACGTGATCGAATCCGCGGCTTCTGCCACTGGTAAAGCGCACGTCATCAAATCTCACCACAACGTGGGCGGTTTGCCGAAAGAGATGAAGATGGGTCTGGTTGAACCGCTGCGTGAGCTGTTCAAAGACGAAGTGCGTAAGATTGGTCTGGAGCTGGGTCTGCCGTACGACATGCTGTACCGTCATCCATTCCCGGGTCCGGGTCTGGGCGTACGCGTGCTGGGCGAAGTGAAGAAAGAGTACTGCGACCTGCTGCGCCGTGCGGATGCTATCTTCATTGAGGAACTGCACAACGCTGACCTGTACAACAAAGTGAGCCAGGCGTTCACCGTGTTCCTGCCGGTACGTTCCGTTGGCGTCATGGGCGATGGCCGTAAGTACGACTGGGTTGTTTCCCTGCGTGCTGTTGAAACCATCGACTTTATGACCGCGCACTGGGTGCACCTGCCGTATGACTTCTTAGGCCGCGTCTCTAACCGCATTATCAACGAAGTTAACGGTATTTCCCGCGTGGTGTATGACATCAGCGGTAAGCCGCCAGCTACGATTGAGTGGGAATGATTTAACGTCTGGCAACAGCCTGCACGTAAAAGCAGTAAAGTACCTCTAAGCCCGCGTAATTGCGGGCTTTTTTGTTTTTGTGTCTGGCACTTTCTGGCAGCTTTTAGCAACGGGAAGCACGGTTTTTTCAATGGAATTTTTGATGGTACTATCTGGTTTCGAATTCAGGTTTGAAAAAGTACCATGTGATAAATTTCGGTTGAGTTATGGTATTTGTTTTTTATAACTCAATTAAAAACAGAGAGTTAAATGACTTTTCTGGATTTTTTACAACATGGTATTTTTTGATAAAGGAAAACAATAAACCATGTTGACTGACACCAGGCTGCGTCACCTTAAGCCGAAGGAGAAACTCTATAAAGTTAATGACCGTGATGGTCTGTATGTTGCGGTCACTCCGGCTGGAACTATTTCATTTCGTTATAACTATTCAATAAACGGAAGACAGGAGACCGTTACTTTTGGCCGCTATGGTGTTGGAGGGATCACGCTTGCAGAAGCGCGTGAACGGCTCAATGAAGCCAAAAAAATGGTTGCCAGTGGAAGATCGCCTGCTAGGGAAAAAGCCAGAGATAAAGCGCGTATCAAAGATGCTGAGACTTTTGGTGCGTGGGCTGAGAAATGGTTACGCGGTTATCAAATGGCTGAATCGACACGTGATATGCGGCGTTCGGTATATCAAAGGGAGTTGAAGTCAAAATTTGCCCAGCAGAAACTTAGCGAGATTACACATGAAGACTTACGTGCATTAACCGATAACATTGTCGAGAGAGGGGCACCGGCGACAGCTGTACACGCCAGAGAGATTGTATTGCAAGTCTATCGCTGGGCTATTGAGCGCGGTCAGAAGGTGGAGAATCCAGCTGATCTGGTACGGCCTGCAAGCATAGCGAAATTTGAGCCTCGTGACAGGGCATTGACGCCAGTTGAAATTGGTCTGATGTATCGGTATATGGAACGGGTAGGAACGACGCCATCAATCAGAGCAGCGGTTAAACTTTTGCTTTTAACGATGGTACGTAAAAGCGAGCTTACTAACGCGACCTGGAGCGAGATCAATTTTAGTGAAGCATTATGGACGATACCAAAGGAGAGGATGAAACGACGTAATCCACATTTGGTTTTTCTTCCCCAACAGGCAATGGATATTTTGATTGCTCTTAAAACCTTTGCCGGTAGCTCTGATTTTATCCTTCCTTCGCGCTACGATTCCGATGCACCAATGAGTAGCGCTACTTTAAACCGGGTTTTGACACTGACATATCGTCAGGCACAGAAAGAGGGGGAGTTGTTGCCTAAGTTTGGCCCCCATGACTTACGGCGTACTGCCAGCACCTTGCTACATGAGGCCGGGTATAATACTGACTGGATTGAGAAGTGCCTTGCCCATGAACAAAAGGGGGTACGAGCTGTTTATAACAAGGCTGAATATCGTGAGCAGAGGGCTGAGATGCTACAAGATTGGGCGAATATGATTGATGAATGGGTAAGTAATTAATAATAAATTAAATTGTAATCAATCTTTTTCTGGCGACAGAAGGAAAATTTTAGCCGCTAAAATATGAAGGCATCTATGTCTCTAAATGCCACCTCTATGATTCAGCAAGTAAGATAGCACCTATTGAGCAGAGGGAAGGGCAACTGTAAACGACCCTTTGGCTTAGACTTACTCGCAGGAAAACTAATGCCTTTCATGATCAGAGGCAAGTAAGGTGATGAGCCATTGCATAACCATAGAATTGATCAGCCCTATGTCATTACAGATCAGCTTCTGTGGTTTACTGGTAAGGTAATATCACAGAGATCCATTTTGCATAATCGCTTACAGCTGCGCTATAAATGATAAATCATAACACCATGAGCCATCATCTTAATACCGTTTAATCGCGGAAGATTTTACATAACTGGTTGATGATAATATTAAAATGTATTATGTATTATGTATTTAGTTTTTCTGCGAGAGATTTTAGCTGCTAAAATTTTGCCAGAAATGGAATTTTATAAGATGAACTCATCACGAATCGTTCCTAAGGCTTTAGAAATAGCTTGATTTGTTAGTACACTACCTGTTAAGCCCCCTAATTTTATACCAATTTCGCGATTGGAAAGCCCTTGCTTATGAAGAACCAGTATTCGCTTTTTGTTGTCAGTCAGTCGCGAATCTACCATTCTGCGTGCTAAGTTGCGCAGTTCAGCGACATTAGTTGGATCCAGTGAAGAATCAAAGAGGTAATGATAAAAGTACTCATCAACTAAATTATCTCCAGATTTTGCATTGTAGCGATCTGGATGGGCAATTTGTCTCCGTAGCCTCAAGACTTCTTGCTCAAATTGCTTTGTAGAACGTTTTGCCTGTTTGTAGGTCGCGTTCCAAGAACCATCGTGTAGTTTCGGTCGGTGATTTAGACAGTATGTTTGACTGAAGTCTGGTCTCTTTTTTTTTCCAAATTTCTCATTATCTTCGATTTCTTCACCTTCAATAACTCCATTCTCTTTCCATGATCTAATAAATGATGAAAATTCAGTCTGGTTTCCACATAAGGCACAAATTCGCGTTTTTCTTTCCATATTTACATAGAGATCGGGGGCTAGCTTTGAATTTTTGGGGCTGTTTCCTTCACAATACATAAAAAATGATTTGAGCATGTCCTGAGTGGATATGAAAAACATGTCTTGCTCTGTATGAGAACTATGATTAACAAAATTTCTCAGATGAAAGTGAATTTGATCGGCCGTATAAGAAAAGCCTCTGAATTTAACAATATCGCTATAGTTACATTTTTTTATTGAGGCAGGGCAAAAAGATAAATAATGATTTGGAAGTCGACTTAAATATTCCGATACAGATGGATCAATCAACTCTTTGATCAATTTTATGATGTTGTACCGTTTAGATTTATCAGAATATGAATGCCATTTTTCCCTAAAGATGCGGATGGCATGCACTACCGTTTCATCAGTATGTTCCCAAACAGGGATGTAATACAGCCCTAGTCTTTTTTGCGCATTTTCTTCCGTTTCAAATATTTTCATGTCCAACCTATTTGTCCAATTGATACCTCTAAGATACAAGAAACTTCAGGCAATATCTACTAAACAGTGTTGATAAGGAGATATGGTATGAATTCGTCAATGACTAATAAAATGCTGATTAATCGCAGAACATTACTCAAGATGATTCCTTTGTCTGATCGAACAATCTATAACTTGGAGCAGCGTGGCGAGTTTCCTAAGCGTATTGTTTTGACTAGCCGAAGTGTTGCTTGGGATTTAGCTGAGGTTGAAAACTGGATTGAAGAAAAGCGCAGATCGGCTTTAAAGGCAGCAAGACCCGGTTTTTTTTGGTAAGTGCGAGTCATCATGATGATTAAATATGTAATGGATGCTCCATCTAGGGAACCGACTCAAAATAAAAAAGGGTCAGTGAAAGTTAAGAGAAATACGAGATATATAGATAAACTTTTGGCAATCCAGGAGTGTAGTGCTCTGGAAGCCAATGAAATTGGTTTTATTGCTAGGTTCTTGATTCAAGCAACCCTACCACACAGCAATCCAGGATTGAATGAGTGGTGCCGTAAAAATGGTAATTTAACCATGCATATGATGGCACCATCAGCAGTAGGTTTGCCTTTCGGTTGCTATGCTCGATTGATATTGGTTTGGCTTAGTTCTCAAGCAGTTAGAAATAAGTCAAAACTGGATAAAGGATTTATTACAGAACAGGAAGCACGTAAGCTTGAATTGGGTCGCTCCCAACGGCGTTTCATGGAAGACTTAGGTCTTCGCTCAACCGGTGGAAAAAATGGTTCTATAAATCCATTTCGAGAACAGATGAGGCGATTATTTAAAACTACGGTCAGTGTTACGTTTGCAGAGTTAAATGAGGAAAGTGGATATGTTTGTGAGGATGAAATGGGAGCCAGAGTAGCGGATGTATCCCATATTTTGTGGAGTGCAAAACAACCAGAGAAAGATTTTCTATGGGAGTCTTGGGTTGAGTTGTCACCTAAATTTTTTCAACTGATAACAGATAAACCTGTCCCATTGGATATGAGAGTATTGCGTTTGATTAAGCGCTCTCCGATGGCCTTGGATATATATTGCTGGGCGACGTATCGTGTGAGTTATTTAAAGCGAGGCACAATTATCCCTTGGCTAGGTTTGATGGAGCAAATGGGTTCAAATTATTCCGATGTCAGAGACTTTAGGCGACGGTTTAACGATGGGCTTGAAAAGGTACAGCGGGCATGGCCAGGGCTAGACGCTACACCGACCGACAAAGGACTTCTTATAAAACCAGGTGCTCCTCAAGTACCTCGAAGGAAAAAATACAGAACTGAGGGATATTGAAGCGTGATGAACGTCTATCAACTTAAACTTTGCCAGTGTGTATAAGCTTGGGGATGAAGAAAGTTATCCACGCATATTCTGTCACGCTTTAAAGAAAGCATTCTGCGCATGTTCTGTCGAAGTTTACGCATGTTTTGTCTCGATATACGCATGTTCTGTCACTTGGATGGTTGTAAAATCAATTTATAACAAAGGGTTATAGAACACCCTGTAGTGTTTTCCTGTAGGTTTAACCTATATAAAAATTAACCTGTAGTTAAAGGAAAGATACTGTGGATAAGCTCGATGGGGGCAAATTCATTCCTGATTATCAATATTATATTTTTAGTGTAAATTTTATTGGGATTTGTTTAGCTAAATATTAATTGCATGTGTTTGTATTGTTGACACATGAGGTAGAGGTTTTTAAGCATATAAAATAATTGGTTAGCTGTGATTAGGAGGCTTTAGAAATTTTAGCCGCTAAAATCCGATAAATTTCCCTATGAGTTAGGTGCGATGAAATAAGTTATGGCTGAGTTTATAACCAGTGAGACGGGGTCGAGATTCACGATATACCGAAGGATTTTACCCGAGTAATCTTGCATTAATACGCCAAGAAAACACATCCTGTACACTGAAATACACATTGTCGTGCACAGATATACAACGGCAATTGTAGGGCAGGACATGTAAAGTAGGCCCACCGCTACGGTGTTCCAACTTTACCACTCCCTATTCGCCGCATCGCGGCTCAAGGGCGTCCTGCTCTGCGAGGCTGCCAGGCTACCGCCTGTATGGAGAGCTATATGAAAGTTACTCAGACTAGAAAAAATAGTACGCCAATAAAAGTTTATTGTTTACCCGAAGAAAAAATTCTCATCCAAGAAAATGCAGAAGCATCTGGATTAAGTGTTGCCTGTTTTGTTCGTAGAGTTGCAATGGGTTATCAGATTGATTCTATCGTAGATATAAAACAGGTTAATGAACTTAGCCGAGTAAACGCTGATCTTGGAAGACTTGGCGGATTACTTAAATTATGGCTCGCAAATGATCCTCGAACAGTTGATTTTTCACCCACACTGATAAGAACCTTGCTTGCGAAAATAGAATCAACTCGGCAAGAACTAAGGAACATTATGGATAAAATCTTGGATAAATAAATGTGTGGTTTCCTATATACCTGCGTCTGTTAACAGACAGAGTGTTAAATATTACTAATCTGTTGAATAAGAGGTGAGAAAATGAATTTAATGTTCCGAGTGGTTTCATCACAAAGAGGGATTTTAGCCGCTAAAAAAGCTTTAATAATTCCTTTCGTGGCGTCCGTCATGGCATTACCGGTGAAGGCCGGAATTCCCGTTATTGATGGCACTAATGTGGTTCAGACCACAATCAGCGCAGTTAACAGCGTTCAGGCTGTGACTAAACAAATCCAGCAGTACCAGACGCAGTTGCAACAGTATGAAAACATGCTGCAGAACACCGTAGCACCTGCGGCCTATATCTGGGACCAGGCAAATTCAACAATTAATAAATTGTTGCAGGCGCAGGATACTCTTAATTACTACAAGAATCAGGCCGGGAGTCTCGATGCGTACCTGAAACGATATCAGGATGTTAACTACTACAGGACGTCACCTTGCTTTAACAGCAATGTTGAATGTACCGCGTCTGAAATTAATGCACTGCGTGAAGCTGAACAGAACAGCTCAGGGGCGCGTAAAAAGGCCAATAACGCAGTATTTAAGGTAATTGACGAACAGCAGGACACCCTGCAGAGCGATGCTGATAATCTTGCCGAGTTACAAACTCAGGCAAGCGGCGCACAAGGGCAAATGGAAGCTATTCAGGCGGCAAACCAGTTTGCCAGTGCACAGACAAATCAGTTACTGCAAATCCGCTCACTTCTGGTAGCCCAACAAAATGCTGCAGCAACACTGGCACAGGCTCAGGCAGATAAAGAATCACAACAGATAGCCGCTGATGAAAAAGCGTTAGCTGGAGAGAATACACCAAGCCCGAAGCGAATTTGGTGAGGAAACGCAGAATGAAAGATAATCTTTTGATTGTATTTATTCTGATCAGTTTATTGGCCATATGTTCTTGCGATAAAAATGATAAAGATTGTTTATCGACGCCAGATAATAAATTTGATGAAAATAAATACGATAAATGTGCTCTACGGAGTAATAATAAACCAAGCCCTAAACGAGAATGGTAATCATGAAAATAGTAAGTAAGTTTACCTTTTTAGGTATCATACTTTTCTTTTCTATAAATGCCTATGCTGGTCAATTAGATAGTAGCGGGCTACTTGATTCTTTATTAGATAAGTTTCAACAAGTAGCCAGTACATGGACAACAGTAATTGCTGACTATGCAAATTGGCTCTTCTGGGGGCTGGTATTAATAAGTATGGTTTGGACATTTGGTATGATGGCGATGCAAGGGGAAGGATTGACAGGCGTACTTGCTGAAATAGTTCGCTTTTTTGCCGTCATTGGTTTTTTTTATTATCTTTTAATCAACGGCCCATCCATATCGCAATCCATAATTAATTCAATGAGACAACTTGCAGCAAACGCTTTAGGAATAAATACTGGTATTTCGCCCTCAAGCATAGTTGATATGGCGTTTGCGATATTAACAAAGGTCAGTTCAGCCGCATCAATTTGGTCGCCAATGATATCCACCATTATGATAACAGTCGCGATAATCGTTTTAGTAGTGATGTCCCTTATAGCGATAAATATGCTAATCATGTTGGTTTCTGCATGGGTGTTATGTTATGCAGGAGTTATATTGCTTGGGTTTGGTGGTTCGAAATGGACCTCTGATATAGCAATTAATTACTTACGAACTGTTTTATCGATTGGCATTCAATTATTCACGATGACATTAATTATTGGAATTGGACAATCATTTATAGATCAATATTTTTCTGTTATTAAAGATGATGTTCCTGATCTTAATAGTCTTATCGTTTTGCTTCTGGCGTCAATTATCCTGTTAGTATTAACGAATAAGCTACCACTGTTGTTATCAGGTGTTGTAGGAGGGGCTTCTTTACAAGGGATTGGTGGATTTGGGGCGGGTATGATTACCGGCGCAGCCGCTACTGCAATCAGCGGTGCTGGAGCAATGGCAATGGGGGCATCAGCTCAAGTCAGCGGCGGAGCTTCAGCATTAAAGGCAGCATTCGAGTCTGCGCAAGCTGCCATGGCCGAAGAATCTGGTTCAGGCAGCGGAGGCGGTTCCGGTGGAGGATTTGGCGGCGGGGAAGATACCGGTTCTGTAGATACTTCTGGAGGCCAAACCTCAGGCGGTTACAGTGGTTCGTCTGCAGGTAGCAGTTCAGGTAGCGCCAGCGGAGGAAGTCAGGGGTTTGCTTCATTCTCGCGTGCTGGCCGCATGGCAAGCCATATGGGAAGCAGCATGGCTAACGGAGCTGCTGAGTACCAGAGAATGAAGCGAAGTAGCAGTTCTTCTCGTGCCCAACAAACTATTGGAGGGGAGTTGGCGACTCAGATACGTAAGCAGACAGCTACTCATCGGGATAACCGCGAACATGATGATTTTGCCGATGATAGCTTATCGGCTAATAATAAATCTTGAATCACGTGCGTCAGTTTACGAGGTAGCGTGAGCTGACGCTTTCACTGTGCGAACTTTACTCCTGCAATTCAAAGGAAAAACATGTCCAGGACTCCCTATACACGGTTACGCATTGAGGGCTTCCGCAAAGCAGAGGCTTCCCTGAGACTTGAAGGAATGGACCCCAGTGGTACGCCACTGTACGAGTCCGTTAAAGCACGTATCATTTCAGGTGATCTGACGTATGAGCAGGGGCGTTCTGAGATTTTTGCATACTACACAAAAGTAGATACCGCCGGGCCTGTGACAGTGGGAGAGATGCTGGCAGAGGAATTTTTAAAACCGCTGAACATGTCTCATGAGGAACTGGCGGAATCTATGGGTATTTGCAGGCAGGAGATTGAAGATATTATCTGCGGTTTACGTCGTCTTACGGATGACGAGACTCGCGTTCTTGCTGCCATATTTGGTACTGATGAAGACTTCTGGAGTAATCTGCAGGAGATGCAAGTTCACCGAGAACAACAGCATAAGTAATTAAAAACATTACTATCTCATAATTTATCATACCAGCAGTCCCTCAAGTGCCATGATATTCGACCAACTCGCGAACTCTCCCCTCAGCTTGGTTCTAGATGGAAACTGGCAGGGATTAAAAATCTATCCACAAAACGGTGAGTTACCAGATACTCTTAGATACTGCGCTTTTTGCTCGTCTATGCTAGCTGTGGATGTTAATATTTGCATCAAGTTTTCATTGTTTTGATTGGATAAATGAATCCACAAACTTGATACGGAACTATGGGGTTTCGCAAACGACAATTTAGCAATGGCGTTCAATAAGTTGTTGTTATTTATGGTGATTAAATGAAATTTGCATACGAAGATCTAAGCGATGGTCAGTTCGAGACCTTGATCGTTCTTCTGTGCCAGCGGTTGCTTGGAGCCGCCGTACAGGGATTTGCAAAGGGGCCTGATGGTGGGCGCGATGCCAAGTTTATGGGAACAGCTGAACTGCACCCGAGTAAGAACGCGCCATGGGTAGGTACAACCATAGTTCAGGCAAAGCACACCAATGGATATAACCGTAATTTCTCCGAATCTGACTTCTTCAGTGTTACGTCTGCGAACACCGTGCTGGGTAAAGAAATTCCTCGTATAAAAAAACTTCGTGATGCCAAGCAGCTAGATCATTATATGTTATTCGCTAATCGTCGCTTATCTGGCAATGCTGAAACGGAGATACGTGACTACATCTCGTCTCAATGTGACATTTCCAGTTCATCACTTTATCTTTGTGGGCTAGAGCAACTGGAGATCTGGCTTAAGCGTTTCCCTGATGTAGCGAGGGAAGCAGACCTTGATCCAGTTGATTCGCCGCTGATTGTTAGTCCCGATGACTTATCTGATGTTGTACAGGCATTAGCTCGAAATAAAGATAGCTTGGTCGAAATGCTTGACGATCCGCCGACTGCGCGAGTGACATACGAGCAAAAAAATACGCTCAACAATATGAGTGTTGAGTATGCCAAGGCACAGCGGAAGAGATACTTGAAGGAAACGGCTCAAATTCGGGCTTTCTTGGCTGCTCCGGAAAACATTGAATTATTACGTATGTACGAGTCGGTAGTAGATGAGTTCCAACTCAAGATCATTGCAAAGCGTAAGGACTATCAAACTTTTGATGAGGTAATGGAATATCTGGTTGAAATATTGTTCAACCGTGACCCTATCTTGCGGCAGCACGCTCACAAGCGCTTGACGCGTGCTGTACTGTTTTACATGTACTGGAATTGTGATATTGGGGAGGTAGGCGATGCTACGGCCAACGAAGCACTCTCATCCTGATCGAACAGTCATCAATGTCTCACTGTTACTATTGGCTCGCTTGAAGACTCGGCGTATTGATGATTATGACGCTCTACGTAAATTTGCGAAAAAAAGCGTTATCGGTGGAGACGTGTTGTTCTTACCTGCTCTTAATTTTCTTTATCTCATGGGATTGATTGAGTATCGCCCTAAAACCGATGCTCTAGAATATGTGGGGCCAAATGAAGTTATCTAGACTCTATTCTAACAAGCCTGACTTGTTCGATCCCGTGGAGTTTGTCCAGGGCCTAAATGTCGTTATGGCTGAAATCCGCTTGCCGGAGAACAGAAGTAAGGACACGCATAATCTCGGCAAGACCACGCTAGGGCGCTTGCTCGACTTTGGTTTCTTAGCCAAACGTGATCCTAAGTTCTTTCTTTTCAAGCACTCCGATGTATTCAAAGAATTTATATTCTTCCTTGAGATTGAGTTGGAAGATGCATCGTTCGTAACGATTCGGCGTAGTGTTAAAGAAGCCACTAAAATTAGTTTTAAGCGTCATCAAGCAGGCCATCAGGACTTGTCGGGATTAGCACTGACAGAGTGGGATCATGTGAACATGCCCTTCGAGCGTGCACGTGAGTTGTTGGATGGGGTATTGGATTGGCGAGCAATCAAACCTTGGGCGTACCGCAAAGGCTTAGGATATCTACTACGCTCGCAGGACGATTTCCGAGATGTATTCCATCTACGCAAATTTGCGGCAGCACATTCAGATTGGAAGCCTTTCTTAGCTCACGTCCTTGGTTTTGACGCTCAACTCATCGTTGAGCATTATGAAAAAGAAGAGCAACTCTCCAAGAAACAAGCCATTGCGCAGACTATCAAGAATGAATTAGGTGGTTCTATTGAGGATATCAGCAAGATCGAGGGCATTCTGTTACTTAAGCAGAAAGAGGCTGAGAAAAAACAGACATTGCTCGATGCCTTTGATTTTCGTACTCAGGATAAGGATAGTACTAAGCAGTTGGTCGATGACATCGACGTAAAAATTGCGTCTTTAAATGCTGAACGTTACTCATACAATCAGAACAAAAAGAAAATAATATCCTCATTGGAAGAAGATCAGATTCTCTTTAATCCTGATGAGGCGCAGCGTCTATTTGAGGAGGCTGGAGTCCTGTTTAAAGGACAGATTAAAAAGGATTTCCAACAGTTAATCGACTTCAATCGGGCTATTACAGATGAGCGTCGTGGCTATTTGCAGGAAGAGCGGGAAGAAGTTGAAGTTGAGCTAAAACGCATCAATGCAGAATTGAATTTCCTAGGAAAAAAACGCTCGGAGATGCTTTCATTTCTAAGTGAAACTGACATTTTTGGTAAATACAAACAAGTCTCGGACGAGATGGTGATATTGCGTGCTGATATTACGTCGTTAGAGCGTCAGCGAGGCTTCTTACATCGTTTGCAGGAACTTCGAAAAGAAATTAGGGCTTTGACAGAAGAGCGTGGAAATCTACAGGCCCGGATTGAAGCTAATGTCGAGAAGCAAAACTCTGATCAGGACAGCTTATTTTCTGCAATAAGAGTATTCTTTAACGAAATAGTTGAAGAGGTCATTGATCGTAAAGCTCTGCTGAGCGTATCGCCCAATCAACTAGGACATCTAGAGTTTAAGGCAGAAATACTTGACGAGTCAGGTAATGCTACTAGTGCCGATCTTGGGCATACATACCGCAAACTGCTTTGTATTGCCTTCGATTTGGCTGTATTGCGTGCTCACTTGGACGAAAAATATCCTCGTTTTGTTTATCATGATGGTGTGTTTGAGTCTTTGGATGATCGTAAGAAAGAAAACCTTTTGGCTATCATTCGTCGTTATGCGGAGTTGGGGCTACAGCCAATCATTACTCTTATAGATTCGGACTTGCCTGTGCGTGATGCTGAGCAGCCAGTATTCTCGTCTGATGAGATTGTGATTACGTTACACGATGAGGGAGAGCAAGGGCGGATCTTCAAAATGAAGGCTTGGTAATAGTGGAATTTCTGTGAGTTGTTTTATTCAGAGATTGACGGGACTTGGTATTTACATATTGGCTGTGGAGTTAAAATAATTAAGTGCAACTAATCGTGCTAATCGGAAGTAGATCGATCCAGTCACTCGATTTTTATCTGATAACGTGTTAGAATTGAATGGTTTTTTTTTTTAGGGTTGGTCTATCATGATGGATTACAACGAATTTGATAGGTCTTTTAGGTATCGCAAAACGACTCAGTCGATACCCTCGCTTTTAGAGGGGTTGCGTAGCAATCGGATTCAATGTGATCCGATGTTTGCTTATTCTAAGTCTTGGTCGAATATTTCTAAGTCAACCTTTATCGAAAGTATATTGGTTGGAATGCCTGCTGAGGATATTCTTTGTGAAGAAAATAATTACGGAGAGTTGTTCGTTCTTGATGGTGTGCAGCGTCTAATGTGTCTTCAGGATTTTTTCAATGACGAATTCAAGTTGCAAGGTTTAAAGCTTATTCCGTCACTTGAAGGACATTATTATTCTCAGCTTCCTTATGGTCAAACATCTGTTTTTCACAATCGCACTGAGCTTGGGATTACAATTATAAGTTATGATACAGACGCCATTCTAAAGTTCGAGTTTTTCAAAAGAGTTCATTCTGACTCTTATAGGTTTCCCGTTCAGCTGGCGCGTAACTATGCGTTTAGAGAACACTTATATTTTATTCGGGATCTACAAGACGCTTCTCGTAATCACTTAGCTCCAAGAGAGCAGCATTCTTACAGGTTTTCAGTTGAGACATCTAAAGCTACTCATAGGGGTGTTTCAGAGTTTGATGAACTATACTTGGCCTTGTGTTGTGCGTCATTGGTATATCATAATCGTATGCCGCCATCGAATATTAGATACCCAGGGAGGTTTAGTGACCTGCTTGACGAAACTGCTATATACTTACAACGAACCCCAAGTGATTTTTTTCCTCTGAAAGAGGTAGTTTTAAATACATTATCGAGAGTAAATATGTCCTTAGGCTCTACAATTCTCTTTACAGATTTCCCCCGTCGTGGATATCACTCCTATCTTGGAAATGAGATATTGTTGGATAGTGACAGTGTCATTGCCTGTTTTATAGATGGCTTGAAAGACCGAAATATAAATCTGGAAGACTTAGAGAGTCGCAGAATAGGATATCGCAATAATCGATCTCCACAGTCATTTTTTAATGATATCTTTAATTAGGGCGGTTGTATGATTTCGACATTAAAGTTGCAAAATATTAAATGTTTTGACAGTGCGAAATTTAAGTTTTCAAATCTTACAGTATTTTGTGGTGCGAATTCTGCAGGGAAATCTACAGCTATTCAATCTCTACTCCTGCTCCGACAAAATCATAATAATAGTAAGCTTAAGTCAGGGAAACTTAGTCTTGTTGGTGAGTATTTTTCGGTAGGTCATGCCCGGGATCTAATAAGTCACACTCCAGTTGGAGAGTCGTTATCGATTGCCATTGACGATTTAATGTTTGTTTCTGATCTAAAGAAAGCTCAAGCTGGTGATTATCATATTAATTTCGATTCTACTCCAGACCTTGACCATGATTTTTTTTCCGCAGACTTTAATTACTTAAGTGCTTACAGGCTATCGCCTCAGAATAGCTATGATACAAATTTCGAATCAGATAAGCTGGATTTGGGTATATATGGGCAGTATGCTATAGCGGCTCTGGTTAGATATGGCGATAAACCAGCACCTAATCAAATGCTAGCAAAGTTAATTTGTTCTGGGCTTGATGATGCTGAGGAAAGAGCCATAAGCTTGGCTGTCGCGTTTAAAGAGGCTATGAAGAAGTTCATAAGCTCTGATTTTGACATAGTTGCTAGCCCACACTTAAATCTAGATAAAGTCTCTAACACCTTTTCAGCAGGGGCTACGGCTAACCAAGTTCGCCCTGTCAATACAGGATTTGGGATAAGTAATGTAATTCCCATTGTGCTGGCGGCCCTTTGTACTCGAGAGGGAGGGTACCTCATTGTGGAAAATCCAGAGGTTCACCTTCATCCTGCTGCTCAGTCATCGCTCGCCTCTTTGCTGACACTTACGGCAACGTGTAATGTTCAGGTGATATTAGAGACTCATAGTGATCATATAGTTAACGGTATTCGTGTTTTTTCTAAAGAGAATGTACTCGATAACGGTTTTGTTACTGTGAATTCTGTAAGGGCGATAAAGACTGGTCGAGTTGTAACAGAAATTATTATAGAAAACGACGGCGGGTTGAGTAACATGGATGAAGGATTCTTTGATCAAGCTGAAAAGGATTTGTTGAGGTTATTCTGATGAAAGTTTTTATTAACGAGCTGTCAATTGTTGGGCAAGCTACTAATCAAGATGATGCGATGCATATTCTTTCTGAACTGGCGGCGTTGGCCGCTCGGGCGAGAAATATTAGTTTCGGGAATAAAGCTTACCGGACCCGAACGTTAGGACACAAATTGATTACTGGAAACTTGAGTGTCAAGGAGGTGCTTGTTGCAAGTTCTGAAAGAGGGCTCGCGATTGACGAGCGCCAGCGCAAACTCGCCATTGAGGTGTTTCTAAAGCAACCTTACGCTGAAAACTATCACACTCAACCTCATGATACTATTAACGATCACGTTGGTACTTGCCTTAAAGATTCTTGCTTTGATGATGCAGCATCAAGTATAGGAGCGCCATTAACGATTTCTGCACGAACCTGTCAATCCTATCAGTTTTCCTCCACTACTATTTTTAGCTCGCTATGCGGCGCGAAAACTGTTTTGAATGTAGTGGATGATAGTAGTCTAGACAGCATTCTTTGGGTGTTTGAGCATAATCCTAAGCATAAAGTGAAGGAGTATCGTGCAGCGGGTGAACTCGTGAGTGTTATGGATCTTAGTCCCGCTGATGCGCAATTAGCTCTTAGTAATGGCATTAAGATCAATGCTAGGGTTTATAGCTACTTTAATGGCTCCTGGTACCAGTTCCACTGTCATCAAGGCAATATCTACCACGGATTTAAAATCGAACTAGAGCAGAATAATCCTGATCATATGAGGGCATTAGCTATTTCTACGTCATTAGCTCACGCTCCATATGGACAGATTTTTGTATGAGTCTGTGGGGGGGGGTTATAGCTCCGGTTACCAGCTCCCCGTTAATAAATACATCGCAATGTTAGTAATGTCTTCATCAGCAACGTGAGGATATTCCCATTCAGCGCTAAATGATCAGACGCCATCAGAATTTGCAGGTGGTTGGCGAAACGAAAATTTGAAGGTAAACAAACCGATGTCACTAACTAAGGGTTTTCTTAAATACTGAGGCAGGTCAGGAGAAGGTCAGCGGGTTAAAAAAACTACTGATAGGCGGCCGGTTTGGCCAGACAACTCGCTTACTTTCAAGACCGTAGCTCCGTTTTTTTCATTTCCTTATAATATATCGAATACACTAACTGAATAGGTGCGTCGGTGCCTCACTTTGTTCACATCTGCGTTGAAATGGGTGACCCTCAGCTTGGTGTGATCGTGCTACGAACTCAAGTGGGAGCGTAGAGATCCAGTTGTTCGTCTGAATCACCTTTAGTCAGCCCAATTTGTAAAACATGGTATTTTTCGTGGTATCTGCTAAGTAATTATTTTTAACATATTGATTTATATATAATTTTATCTATCATTGATAGCTGAGTGGGAATAATATTCCTCCCGTTTAGCGGTTTCTGAACCGGTAGTATGTAAAAGCCCTCTGTTTACAGAGGGCTTTTTATTGCGCGAATTTTATCGATGCGACTGTCCAGCTCGATAGTAGGGTTAATCACACACTTAATGTCTGCGATCCATTCAACACCGCTTCTTATTTACGGAAATAATGAAAAATACTCATGGTATTACCCTGTAGAATTTAATAATGGTAACAATTCAAATAAGCATTTAATTTCATGTGAAATATGAATGTTTTAGTCAGTGATATTTTCTGGAGATATTAATTAGCGTCAATTTGAGCGCAGTGTAGTGGGATTAAAAGATTGTGTATTTGTGCGAAAAACACGGTTGATTATCCGATATATCAGCACGTGTGGGTGGGTAAGACTGCGTGAAGTTTCATCACTCAAATCCCTTACCGGATGGTTAAATGTCAGGCGATTAGCCATCCGGTAAGGAATCTTAATGCTGTAGTATCATCGGCGCGAGCGATCAGCGTACGTCAGTTTGTGCAGGAGATGCCTGTTGCGGCTGGGTGATCTGCTGAGATTCTTTTTTGTTCTGGTGGTGGTGCCACGCACCTATGGCGGAGTAGACGAAGCGTCCGAAGAAGAAAAGAAAGCTGATAAGCAGTACGATCCGGATCATGCGACTGTTAAATCGGTGTCGTTTGCGTAGGCTGGTAACCTGGCTCACAAAAGGTTCCTTGTAGTGTACCCAACTGAGGGCGATAGTCACATTAAGGCATACTGTGAGGGAATGGTCAATTTTTCGTTATGTAAAATTGATTCAGTTGTTTTATCTATTTATGTTATGGAAATTAATATTATTATTTGCATTAATAATGAGATAACGATAAAAAACCATGAAAAGAGTAATAATTGATTAATGAGGGACTTATTTATTGATATGTATCAAGCATCACCCTTTGCTGACAACTAGAATTGATGAGTCATTTTAATGTATTTAACTTTATCGTTTTAACGTCAGGTGGGATGCCTGTCCGAATACCCCCTGCAGGATGTGCGGGATTCTACTGAGCATCTATGAAACTCAATAAAAATTATATTGGTATTAGAGATAGATGGTGGGCGTTACCTCTCATCTTGCCTTCCTTGCTGTTGCCTATATTGAGCACTGCTAACACCTATGCCCATATTAGTACCGGGAACGTAATTCTTTTCTACCTGCCTTTAGCGCTAATGGTTAGCCTGATGTTGTTTTTCGGCTGGGCGGCATTACCAGGAATTATCATTTCCATCATCTGGTACAAATATCCGCAGGTTGGGTTATTTGAAATGCTCTCAATAATTTCGCACTTTATAGTTACGATAGTGCTTAGTTGGGGAGGGTATAAAGTTTTTGCTCCCCGGCGTAATAACGTTTCTTACGGTGACTCCCACCTGATGTTTCAGCACATGTTTTGGCAGGTTTTCTGCCCGGCAACGCTGTTTCTGCTATTCTTCCATTTCGCCGCGTTTGTGGGCGTCTATGAGAGCAAATCCGGCATGGTGGGCGTTATGCCCCTTAATACCGGCACGTTGATCAACTATCAGGCTATGCTGGCCGGGAATCTGGTTGGGGTTCCACTGTGCTACTTTATCATTCGCACGATTCGTAATCCTTTGTATATCAGAGGCTATTTATCTCAATTAAAGCAGCAGTTTGACACCAAAGTTACCAAAACAGAGTTTGCGGTCTGGCTGATTATATTGACCATACTAATGACATTGTTGTGTATGCCGTTAGATGAGCAAAGCTCGATATTTAGCACGAATTATACCTTGTCACTGCTACTGCCCGTCATGCTATGGGGAGCAATGCGTTACGGTTATAAATTTATTTCGTTAATATGGATGCTCGTACTCATTACAGCAATTCATTATTATCAACGCTATATGCCCTGGTATTCGGGTTACGATGTGCAGCTTGCCATTACCTCATCGAGTTACCTGGTTTTCTCCTTCATCGTGAATTTTATTGCCGTACTGGCAACGCGCCAGAGAATTGTCGCCAGACATTCTCATCGTCTGGCCTTCTTTGACCCCATGGTGCATATTCCGAATTTGCGCGCTTTGAACCGGGATTTGAGAAAGGCGCCATGGTCAGTGCTTTGCTTTTTGAGTGTTCCGGGTATGGAACTGCTGGTGAAAAATTACGGCATTATGCTACGTATCCAGTACAAGCAAAAACTTGCCCAGTGGGTAAAGCCATTGCTGAAACAAGATGAGCATGTCTATCAGTTATCGGGTAATGATTTAGTTCTGCGTTTTAACACCGAGTCGCATCAGGAGCGTATTGAAGCGCTGGACAGGCATATCAAGCAGTTTCGTTTTATCTGGGATGGCATGCCTTTACAGCCGCAGGTGGGGATTAGTTTTTGCTATGTCCGTTCTCCTGTTAACCACATCTACTTGTTACTGGGGGAGTTAAGCACCATCGCCGAGCTTTCTCTGGCGACTAATGCGCCAGAGAATTTGCAGCGCCGAGGCGTGATGCACCTGCAACGTGACCTGAAAGATAAGGTTGCGATGATGAATCGTCTGCAACTGGCGCTGGAGCACAATCGCTTTTTCCTGATGGCGCAGCCGATTTCAGGCGTGCGCGGCGATGTTTATCACGAAATTCTGCTGCGGCTAGAGGGGGATGATGGTAAAACCATCGGTCCTGACAGCTTCTTACCGGTAGCGCATGAGTTTGGATTGTCATCCAGCATCGATCTGTGGGTGATTGAAAATACGCTGAAGTTTATGGCGCAGAATCGGGAAAAAATGCCCGCCCGTCGGTTTGCTATTAACTTATCTCCCACGTCGGTATGCCGTGCCCGGCTTCCGCATGACATCAACCAGTTGCTGATTAAGTACAAAGTTGAACCGTGGCAGCTGATTTTTGAAGTAACGGAAAGCAATGCCTTAACCAATGCGGAACAGGCGCAGGCAACGTTACTGCAGTTGCAATCATTGGGCTGTCAGATTGCGATTGATGATTTTGGTACCGGATATGCCAGCTATGCGCGGCTGAAGAATGTGAATGCCGATATCCTGAAAATTGATGGCAGCTTTATTCGCAACATCGTTTCGAATAGCCTCGACTATCAAATCGTGGCCTCTATTTGCCATTTGGCGCGGATGAAAAGAATGCTGGTGGTCGCGGAGTACGTCGAAAGCGAAGAAATACGCAGTGCGGTAATTTCGCTGGGGATTGATTATATGCAGGGGTATCTGATTGGTAAACCGCAGCCGTTGCATGAAATGCTGGAAGAACAGGTGCCAGAAGAACTGGCACCTGCTGAGAGCTTATGCGGCGATATCGGGTGAACTCTCTTCTTCAATTTTGAGTCGCCAGCCGGTAACGGCTTCCCAGTATTGCTGCTCTTTTTCCAGATCGAGCAGCACCAGCGCATTCTGGCTAAACCAGTCATGCGGAAAGCGTAAGGTCCAGTGGTTGTCGTCGGTAATTAGGGTCAGCGTCGGTGGCGTGGTGGTCGCCTGTCGCTGATTATTCAGCAGCACGCCCAGGCGCAACAGCTGAATTAACGGCAGAAACTGTTTTTTCTTGAACAGCGTAAAGCGGGGCAAATCATCCAGTTTCACCGCTTTGCGATGATATCGAACCAGGGTTGCCATCATCAGCTGTTGTTCCTGATTGAAACCCGGTAAATCGCTGTTTTGGAGGATATACGCCGAGTGGCGATGTAAACCGCTGTGGTTGATGTTCAGCCCAACCTCATGCAGCATCGCCGCCCAGCGCAGCAACGCTTCCAGTTGTGGATTGGCCAGCTTTGGCTGCTGCGTATGCCACTGATCGTACATTTGCATCGTCGTTTCCAGTACGCGCCGGGCCTGTTCGCTGTCGATGTTGTACTGGTTCGCCAGGCTGCTCGCGGTACGGCTGCGAACGTCCTGGTGGCGAAAACGACCTTCCATCTCATACAGCACGCCTTCGCGTAGTGCGCCATCAGAAAGGCGGAGTTCGCGGATAGCCAGTGCGTCAAAAACGCCGCACAGAATCGCGAGTCCCGGCACAAACACCGCTTTTCGCTCTTCAGACAGCCCCGGCAGGCTGAGCGCATCGAATGACGCATGCTTCAGCACTTCGGTTCGCAGTTTGTCCAGGCGTTCGGGGGTGATAAAACCATCTTTCTCGCCCATCTCCAGCAGCACTTCGTGTGCCGCTTTAATCGTGCCCGATGCGCCCAGCGCAACGTTCCAGCCCTGAATACGAAACTGCCAGGTTAAGGTTTCAAGCTTTTGCGCTGCCGCCATGCGCGCACGCTGGAAGTTTTCTCGACTAATAGCGCCGCCCGGGAAATACATCTGAGCAAAACTGACGCAGCCCATACGACGGCTTTCCACCAGTTTGGGCTCGAAATCTTCGCCGATCACCAGTTCTGTTGAACCACCGCCGATATCAATAACCAGCTTACGACCCTTTTCCGGCTGGGTGTGCTCCACGCCCATAAAAATCAGTCGGGCTTCTTCATTACCGGAAATAATCTCAATCGGGTAGGGGATAACTTTTTCTGCTCGCTTGAGAAACTCGGTCGCATTTAGCGCCTGACGCAAAGTATGGGTTCCCACGATGCATACACTTGATGGGGGAAAGCCCTGCAGACGTTCGGCGAACAGCGACAGGCAGCTTAATCCGCGCTCCATTGCCTCTTCGCTCAGCTTGTTATCTTCGCCGAGGCCATCCGCCAGATGAACGCGCTGTTTCAGTCGCCCGATAATCTGCATTGCGCCATCAACCACGCGGGCAATGACCATATGGAAACTGTTTGAACCAAGGTCGACCGCAGCAAATTCCTGCGGTCGTGGAGTCTTGTCGTGTATTGGCATAGCGTTAGTCAGGTTGCTCGAGTGATTTGATGTAGTCGTATATCGCCAATTGTGACTGAACCTTACGGCGGTTTCCGCGCGGTACGTAGCGATTACTGAGTTCTTTATCGATGAAGCGAGCCTTCACCGTGTCGCTGAACAGGATATCGATAATATCCAGCACCCGTTGCTTAAGACGCGGGTCTAGCAGCGGGGTGGCGACTTCGATGCGATAGTCGATATTCCTGGTCATCCAGTCTGCGGAGGAGAGGTATACCTGCTTGTCGCCACCGTTTTCGAAGATATAAACCCGGTCGTGTTCAAGGTAGCGGTCAACTATGCTTATCACGCGAATATTGTCGCTAATGCCTTCCAGATTCGGAATCAAAGAGCACATACCGCGAATCAATAAATTGACTGGCACGCCTGAGCTTGAGGCCGCATAGAGACGATCAACCAGGCCTTTATCGACCAGGTTATTCAGTTTTAGGGTGATACCGGAAGGCTGTCCTTGCTGCGCGTTGGCGATTTCTTTGTCAATCATCGCGTACAGCAAACGGCGCGAGTTCTGCGGAGAAACCAGCAGATAATCGAACGTCACCGGACGATACGGGTTCTCGATGAAGTTGAACACCCGACGAACCTCGTTGGTAATGCGTGAGTCGGCGGTAAGTAACGAATAGTCGGTATAGAGACGCGCCGTTTTTTCGTTGAAGTTCCCCGTCCCGATATGCGCATAGCGCACAACTTCATCACCTTCTTTACGCGAGATAAGGAACAATTTGGCGTGAATTTTCAGGCCCGGCGCGGAGAAGATGACGTGAACGCCTGCCTCGGTAAGACGCTTGGCCCAATGAATGTTGGCTTCTTCATCAAAGCGAGCCTGCAATTCTACCACCACGGTGACTTTCTTACCGTTGTGCGCAGCATGGATCATCGAATCAATGATGCGCGAGTCTTTGGCCACACGGTAGATGTTGATTTTTATCGCCAGCACGCTCGGGTCGAAAGAGGCCTGGCGCAACAGTTCAAGAACGTGCTCAAAAGTGTGATACGGATAATATAGCAGCACGTCGCGTTCGCGAACGGCGTCAAAGCCGTTACGAAACTTCTCGTTATCGAACCAGATATGGCGCAAACGCGGCAGCGGTTTGTTCACCAGGTTAGCTTTGCCAACGTTGGGGAAATTAATAAAGTCTTTGAAGTTATGGTAACGCCCGCCGGGAACAATCGAGTCGTAGCGAGAAATCGTCAGCTTTTCACGCAGTACCTCGACCAGCGCATTGGGCATGTCGCGCTGATAGACAAAACGTACAGGCTCTGCGGTCAGACGCTGTTTCAGGCTGGACGACATCAGCTCCATCAGGCTCGATTCCATCTCGTGCACCAAATCGTATTCGGCGTCGCGAGTCATTTTCATCGAATAGGCGTTCAGCGCATCGTAATCAAAGAACCCTTTGAAAATGTCGTCAAGGCAGTAGCGTAAGATGTTGTCCAGCAGGATCATCGGTTTGCGACGGCGCGGGGTTTCCGGCGGTAGATTCACAAAACGGGGAACCTTGTCGGAAGGGATTTCCAGCAGCGCGTAGCGGATCGTATCGCCGCGGATAATTTCCACCGCCAGATAGGTGTAGTCATCTTTCAGAAACTGAACTAAATCCGTCTCGCGGTTGATCAGGATCGGTGTAATGTGCTGGCGAAGATATTGTTTGAAGTAATGGCGTAACCAGCTCTGTTGATTGACCGACAACTGACGTTCATTGATAAGGAAAATCTGGTTGCGCGCCATCTCCAGCAGCAACTCGTTGTACAGGCCGTCAAATTCCTGATCGGCTTTTAATACACGGGCCTGGATTTTACCTAACAGATGGCGGGAGTGAGAGTTTGAACCCTGTTCTTCGCTAATAATGATTCGGCGCTTCAGTTCGGCAAAACGAACCTTATAAAACTCGTCGAGATTATTGGAATAGATGCCTAAGAAACGCATCCGTTCGATCAACGGGTTTGACTTATCAGCAGCTTCCTGGAGTACACGTTCGTTGAACGCTAACCAGCTGAGTTCTTTCTCGATGTATAGCTTTTCCTGACCCATTACCACTTTTACTCCGTTTCATTCACGGGACACTACCGATTTATTATGGCGAGCATTGCTCTCAGATGTCCAACAGTGCCAGAAAAATATGACAATAAACCGTCTGATAGCAAAGAGAAAGGGGGAGCGTAGATGAATACCGGAGATGTTAACCGGAAAAGGTATTTATGCCTGTAAACCGGATGATGAGATCCGGTTTACAGGTTGATTTTATTCTTCGTCGGCGGCGTAGCCTTGTGGCGGCAGACGAACGCCGTCCAGCCATGCTGCGTTATCACGCATCTTCAGTCGGCCATCAGTAAACCAGCTTACCACCAGCGGGTAAATGGTATGTTCCTGGGCCTGGACTCGTGCCGTGACATCATCTTCGCTGTCGCCTTCAAATACCGGAACCTTGGCCTGGAGAATAACCGGTCCGCCGTCCAGTTCATCGGTGACGAAATGGACGGAGGTGCCATGCTCTTCATCGCCGTTTTCCAGAACCTGACGGTGCGTGTGCAGGCCAGGATACTTCGGCAATAAAGACGGGTGGATATTCAGCAATCGTTCAGAATAGTGAGCAACAAACGCCGGACTTAGAATGCGCATATAACCGGCCAGCACCACGACATCGGGGGCATAAGCGTCGATCTCTTGTATCAGTTGCTGGTCGAATGCTTCGCGACTGGCAAACTGGGCGGCTTCCAGCGAGTGTGCAGGAATATTCGCTTCGCGTGCGCGCTCAAGGCCGAACGCATCGGCCTTGTTACTGAATACTGCACGTATGGTGCCATTGATTTTATTCTGTTCGCAGGCATCCATTATCGCCTGCAAATTGCTTCCGTTGCCGGAAATGAGCACCACAATGTTTTTCATTCAATGACCACACGCTGTTCGGAATCAGAAGCTTTGATGATACCGATTTTCCATGCGTTTTCACCTTTCTCATTGAGCAAAGCAAGGGCTTTGTCCACTTCAGAAGCTGGCAGGGCGATAACCATGCCTACGCCGCAGTTAAAGGTGCGATACATCTCATGCTGGCTGACGTTACCCGCCGTTTGCAGCCAGTTGAAGACGGCTGGCCACTGCCATGAAGATTCATCGATCACAGCCTGCGTGTTCTCTGGCAGAACGCGGGGAATATTTTCCCAGAAACCACCGCCGGTCAGGTGGGCAATGGCATGCACATCAACCTTCTCAATCAGTTCCAGAATGGATTTGACATAAATGCGGGTCGGGGCCAGTAAGTGATCGGCCAGCGGCTTGCCTTCAAGCTCGGTGATTTCCGGGTCACAACCGCTGACTTCCACAATTTTGCGCACCAGAGAGTAGCCGTTGGAGTGCGGACCGCTGGAGCCGAGTGCAATCAGTACGTCGCCGTCAGCCACTTTTGAACCGTCGATGATCTCAGATTTTTCGACGACGCCAACGCAGAAGCCTGCCACGTCGTAATCTTCGCCGTGGTACATCCCCGGCATTTCAGCCGTTTCACCGCCGACAAGCGCACAGCCAGACTGCAGACAGCCTTCGGCAATACCGTTAATGACGCTGGCTGCGGTATCCACATCCAGTTTGCCGGTAGCATAGTAGTCGAGGAAAAACAGCGGCTCAGCGCCCTGAACCACGAGGTCGTTGACGCACATTGCGACGAGGTCAATGCCGATAGTGTCGTGGCGTTTCAGATCCATCGCCAGACGCAGTTTTGTGCCGACGCCATCAGTGCCGGAAACCAGTACCGGTTCACGATATTTTTGCGGCAATGCGCACAGCGCACCGAAGCCACCCAGACCACCCATAACTTCCGGACGACGAGTTTTCTTTACTACGCCTTTGATTCGATCAACCAGAGCATTACCTGCATCAATATCAACACCGGCATCTTTGTAGCTAAGAGAGGTTTTATCGGTCACTGCCTGCTTCCCCACATGTTTACTTGCAGTAAAAGTTAAATTCGGCGCAATTCTAACAGGGAAAGCAAACGTTTGCGAGCCTGCTCTGCATCAAGTTTTATGTGCTGATTTTTTCAGCATTTTACAATCATTTATCTATTTGTTTGAACTGCGCCACGAAAATGAAACCGGGTACAGTCTTGTGCTTGAAACCTGTCTGCTGAATACACAGTATCGTACTGAAACCGGTTTCTGTTTTCTGTTGCGGACCTCATCAACAGCGTTTTGCACAGAGTAATCACGAGAGGGGAAGGGTATGTCAGGATTTAAAGCAGATTTCATGTGGGGTGGTGCCGTAGCCGCTCATCAACTGGAAGGTGGCTGGCAGGAAGGTGGAAAAGGAATTAGCGTTGCCGATGTCATGACGGCGGGGGCGCATGGCGTGGCGCGTGAAATCACTGACGGTGTGATTGCCGGTAAAAACTACCCTAACCACGACGCCATCGATTTTTATCACCGCTATAAAGACGACATTAAGCTGTTTGCCGAAATGGGGTTTAAATGTTTTCGCACTTCGATTGCCTGGACGCGTATTTTCCCCTTAGGCGACGAAGTGCAACCCAATGAGGCTGGCCTGCAGTTCTATGATGACCTGTTTGACGAATGCCTGAAATATGGCATTGAACCGGTGATTACGTTGTCGCATTTCGAGATGCCATACCATCTGGTGACGGAATATGGTGGCTGGCGTAACCGTAAGCTTATCGATTTCTTTGTCCGTTTTGCCGCAGTGGTTTTTACCCGTTACCAGCACAAAGTGAAGTACTGGATGACGTTTAATGAAATTAACAACCAGGCAAATTATCACGAAGACTTCGCGCCTTTTACTAACTCTGGCCTGAAATATCAGCCCGGTGAAGACCGCGAGCCGGTTATGTACCAGGCGGCGCACTATGAACTGGTGGCAAGCGCGCTGGCGGTAAAGGCTGCGCGTGAGATTAACCCGGCATTGCAGATAGGGTGCATGATTGCCATGTGTCCTATCTATCCACTGACCTGCGCGCCGGACGATATGATGATGGCGATGAACGCCATGCACCGGCGTTACTGGTTTACCGATGTCCATGTGCGCGGCAAATACCCGCAGCATCTTCTCAACTACTTTGCCCGGCGTGGCTTTGATCTTGATATCACCGAGGAAGACCGTCAGGCGCTGACCGAGGGGTGTGTCGATTACATCGGCTTTAGCTACTATATGTCTTTCGCAACGCAGGCCACGGCAGACAACCCACAGCTGGACTACGACGAGTCGAAAAGTCTGGTTTCCAACCCGTACGTGCAGAAATCGGACTGGGGCTGGCAGATTGATCCCGTTGGTCTGCGCTATTCGCTGAACTGGTTCTGGGATCATTACCAACTGCCGCTGTTTATCGTCGAAAACGGCTTTGGTGCGATTGACGTGCAGCAGGCCGACGGCTCGGTAGATGATTCCTATCGTATTGACTATATGGCCGCACATATCAGCGAAATGAAAAAAGCGGTAGTGGAAGATGGCGTGGACCTGATGGGCTATACCCCGTGGGGCTGTATTGATTTAGTCTCGGCCGGGACGGGGGAGATGAAAAAACGCTACGGCTTTATCTATGTTGATAAAAATAATGACGGAAGCGGAACGTTAGCACGCTCGCCGAAGAAATCTTTTTCATGGTATCAAAACGTTATCCAGACCAATGCTGAATATCTATAAAATTCATAGTATTGACAGCCAGCCCCGCCAATAATGCGGGGCTTGTTTTATACTCATCATCCAGACGCAAACGACTTTGGTTGATCCATATCAAGCGTATCCAGTGTTGCGCCAGAGACGAAAAGCGGTATAATCCGGCGATTTTTTTTGTGGTTGCCACTCGTCTGAGGAAAGGAGAAGAGTATGAAGATCGTGGAAGTCAAACACCCACTCGTCAAACACAAGCTGGGACTGATGCGTGAAAACGACATCAGCACTAAACGCTTTCGTGAACTCGCCTCGGAAGTTGGCAGCCTGCTGACTTATGAAGCAACCGCTGGTCTGGAAACCGAAAAGGTGACCATTGAAGGCTGGAACGGTCCGGTTGAAGTTGACCAAATCAAAGGTAAAAAAATCACCGTTGTGCCAATCCTGCGTGCGGGCCTGGGCATGATGGAAGGCGTACTGGAAAACGTTCCGAGCGCGCGTATCAGCGTGGTTGGTATGTACCGTAACGAAGAAACGCTGGAGCCGGTTCCGTACTTCCAGAAGCTGGTATCTAACATCGATGAGCGTATGGCGCTGATCGTTGACCCGATGCTGGCAACCGGCGGTTCCGTTATCGCCACCATCGACCTGCTGAAAAATGCAGGCTGCACCAGCATTAAAGTGCTGGTCCTGGTTGCGGCACCGGAAGGTATCGCGGCACTGGAAAAAGCGCACCCGGATGTTGAGCTGTACACGGCCTCCATCGATCAGGGGTTGAACGAGCACGGATACATTATTCCGGGGCTCGGCGATGCCGGCGATAAGATTTTTGGTACCAAGTAAACGAATAAGTGAAAAGAAGCCGACTTTAAGAGTCGGCTTTTTTTTGAATATAACAACCCAAGGCTAATAACAAACAACACTCAGAGGAAAACACTATGACGCGCCGTGCTATCGGGGTGAGTGAAAGACCGCCGCTTTTACAGACAATCCCGCTTAGTTTGCAGCACCTGTTCGCCATGTTTGGCGCAACGGTACTGGTGCCAGTCCTGTTCCACATCAACCCGGCTACCGTTCTGCTGTTTAACGGCATTGGTACGTTGCTGTATCTCTTTATCTGTAAAGGTAAAATTCCTGCGTATCTGGGTTCCAGCTTCGCATTTATTTCCCCGGTACTGCTGTTGCTGCCGTTAGGGTATGAAGTGGCGCTGGGTGGTTTCATTATGTGCGGCGTTCTGTTCTGCCTGGTTTCTTTCATCGTTAAGAAAGCAGGAACCGGCTGGCTGGATGTCATGTTCCCTCCTGCGGCGATGGGCGCAATCGTTGCCGTCATCGGTCTGGAGCTGGCTGGCGTCGCTGCGGGCATGGCGGGGTTACTGCCAGCAGAGGGACAATTACCGGATTCAAAAACCATCATCATCTCAATGGTGACGCTGGCGGTTACGGTATTTGGCTCTGTACTGTTCCGCGGTTTTATGGCGATTATCCCGATTCTGATTGGGGTGCTGGCCGGCTACGCGCTCTCCTTCGTGATGGGGGTCGTGGACACCACGCCGATTGCGCAGGCCCACTGGTTTGCTCTGCCAACGTTCTACACGCCGCGCTTTGAATGGGTTGCCATTCTGACCATCCTGCCGGCGGCGCTGGTGGTCATCGCTGAACACGTTGGACACCTGGTGGTAACGGCGAATATCGTGAAAAAAGATTTGATCCGCGATCCTGGCCTGCATCGTTCTATGTTTGCCAACGGCCTGTCTACGGTTATCTCTGGTTTCTTCGGCTCTACGCCGAACACCACGTACGGCGAAAACATTGGCGTAATGGCGATTACCCGTGTTTACAGTACCTGGGTTATCGGCGGCGCGGCAATTTTTGCCATTCTGCTCTCCTGTGTGGGTAAACTGGCGGCGGCGATCCAAATCATTCCACTGCCGGTCATGGGTGGCGTATCGCTGCTGCTGTACGGCGTGATTGGTGCTTCCGGTATTCGCGTACTGATCGAGTCAAAAGTTGATTACAACAAGGCGCAAAACCTGATCCTGACCTCGGTTATTTTGATCATCGGCGTGAGTGGTGCGAAAGTTCACATTGGTGCCGCTGAGCTGAAAGGCATGGCGCTGGCGACCATTGTTGGCGTTTGTCTGAGCCTGATTTTCAAAGTTATCAGCCTGCTGCGTCCGGAAGAAGTCGTGCTTGACGCGGAAGATGCCGACAGTCCGCAACAGTAAATCTCTTACCGGGTGGCGATGCTGCCCGGTTCTATCACGACGTATTTCTGTGTTAAACTCAACGCGATTTTATGAAATCCTGGGTTGAGGTATCTCTGAACACACCGGCACAGCTCTCTTTGCCACTTTATCTTCCTGACGACGAAACTTTCGCAAGTTTCTGGCCGGGGGATAACTCCTCTTTACTGGCTGCACTGCAAAACGTGCTGCGTCAGGACCATAGCGGGTATATTTATCTCTGGTCGCGTGAAGGCGCTGGCCGTAGTCATTTGCTGCATGCAGCTTGTGCGGAACTGTCCGCGCGCGGCGATGCGGTAGGCTATGTGCCGCTCGACAAGCGTACCTGGTTCGTCCCCGAGGTGCTCGACGGTATGGAGCATTTATCGCTGGTATGCATCGATAACATCGAATGTGTGGCCGGGGATTCGCTGTGGGAAATGGCGATCTTTGATCTCTACAACCGCATCCTGGAGTCGGGGAAAACGCGTCTGCTGATCACAGGCGATCGCCCGCCAAGACAGTTGAATCTGGGGTTGCCGGATCTCGCCTCGCGCCTGGACTGGGGACAAATCTACAAGCTGCAGCCGCTTTCCGATGAAGATAAGCTGCAGGCGTTGCAATTACGCGCCAGACTTCGTGGGTTTGAACTGCCGGAAGATGTGGGACGCTTCCTGCTCAAGCGTCTGGATCGAGAAATGCGTACGCTGTTTATGACGTTGGATCAGCTTGATCATGCATCGATCACCGCCCAGCGTAAGCTGACCATTCCATTCGTAAAAGAGATACTGAAGCTGTAAGCGCCGCAGCCGAAGAGACTGCGGCAGGTTTCAGGTTAACCGATGATTTCCAGTACCTGCTCCGGCGGGCGTCCAATTCTCGCCTGGCCTTTGGCAACCACAATCGGGCGCTCCATCAATTTCGGGTTTTCCACCATTGCCTGAATCAGCGCATCTTCACTCAGATTTACGTCCGCCAGATTAAGTGACTTATAGAGATCTTCTTTCTGGCGCATCAGCTCGCGCGCGCTGGACATGCCCAGCATCTGCAGCAATTCACGCAGGGTTGTGGCGTCAGCCGGGGTTTCCAGATACAACACCACTTCCGGGTCCACACCGTTGGACTTCAGTAACTCCAGCGTTTCACGGCTCTTGGAGCAGCGAGGGTTATGGTAGATTTTAATCGCGTCTGACATGACTTCTCCTTGCATAACAATCCTGCCGGATGGCGACCAAAAGACCTTATCTGGCCTATATATCGCCATCCGGCAAGGGTTCGATAATTACATTTTCGTATACGGTTTAAAGCGCTCTTGCAGTTGGCGTAGCTGGTCGATACGGGCATCGTATCTGGCCTGCTGCTGGCTACCCAGCTTGACCTGTGAGCTTGCGCTGCTGAGCATCGAAATCGCCTGATCCAGACGTCCTGCGAGGGCATACCCTTCCGCGCGGGCTGCCAGTTCCTGATCGCGGTTGTTCAGGTTGGCTTCCGTTTGCGCTAACAGATCCCAGCCGTTAGGGTCGTCCTTATGGTTAAACGTATAGCGATTCAGGATGGTCGCTGCCTCTTTGGCTTGCCCGGCCTGTAAATACGCATTTGCCAGGTTGAGCTGCAGTACCGGGTTGGTGCGCAGGTCGCGGGCGTTTTTCAACCGATTAATGGCATCGCTGGTTTTCTTCTGGCCGAGATCGATATCCGTTGCCAGGTCGAGATACCAGGCATTGTTAGCATCTGCCGCCAGCAGCGGTTGTAGTGCTTTACGTGCCTCGTCATATTTACTGGCCTCCATTGCCTGCAATGCCCGGCCATACTGCGCCGCACGTTGCTCACGTATGTTGCCTTTCGACCAGTTACTCAGTAGGTCATCGGTCAACTGGTTGCGACCAGAGTTGTACATGCCTAAGGTGCGTGCCTTGGCCAGATAAAAATCTTCTGAAGACTGGACGACAGCCGGACGCATTTGGTTGGCGCGGTTACGGGCATCCGACAGACGGCTTTCTGGCAGGGGGTGAGTCAGCAAAATTTCTGGTGGACGCGAAGAGTAACGGGCCTGATCGAGCAATTTTTCCAGAAACGTCGGCATGGCCTGGGGATCGAATCCCGAGCGTTGCAGTACCTGAATACCGATGCGGTCTGCTTCCTGTTCGTTTTGCTGCGTAAAGCTAATCATCCCCTGACGTGTACCCGCCAGCGTACCGGTCAGCGCCGCCATACCCGCCTGCGGGCTGGCCATCGCCAATAAAATTGACCCTAACGCACCCACCCACGTTAGCGGTGCGCTGCGTTTCTGGTCTTCCATTGCACGCGCCAGGTGACGCTGGGTAACGTGGGAAATTTCGTGCGCCATAACCGATGCCAGTTGGCTTTCGTTATCGGAATAGCGGAACAGTGCGGAGTGCAAAACAACGTTGCCGCCAAAGAAAGCAAAGGCGTTGATTTCATCGTTGTTAATCAAAAAGAAGGTGAAGGGCGTTTTTACCGAGTCGGCGTGCGAGACCAGACGCATCCCCAGCGCATTAATGTATTGCGTCAGCAACGGATCGTTAATTAATGGCGCACTGCCGCGCAGCTGGCGTACATAATAATCGCCCATCTGCATTTCCTGTCCTATGGAAAGCGTACTCCCTGCCGAGGTTCCCATATCAGGCAGGGTGTCCGCGGTTTCTGCAAATGCGGGCGCAACCTGACCGATGGTCAGTGCAGCAATGAGGGTAGCAACCAGGTTTTTTTTCAACTGCCTGAACATAACCTCTGTCCTGTATTCTTTTTTGAGATAGCCATTTGACCAATGCCGTGAAGTATCGTTCACACTCCGCAAGCTTAGGGAGTGTAACTGCGAAACCTGACGATGAACACCCAGGAAAAATGTCTTTTCACTTTGCGTAATCCGCTATAAAAAGCGAAGTCTTTTTTGTGACATTTCGATACAATTCGGGATCGCAATCCCGCTATTGGATTCATGGAAGGGTTTTATGCTCGAAATGTTGATGCAATGGTATCGCCGCCGCTTTAGCGACCCCGAAGCCATCGCCTTGCTGATTATTCTGGTTGCCGGTTTTGGCATCCTGTTCTTTTTTAGCGGTCTTCTGGCGCCGCTGCTGGTCGCCATTGTGCTGGCGTACCTGCTCGAATGGCCGACAGTACGGCTGGAACATATTGGTTGTTCACGGCGTTGGGCGACATCAATTGTGTTGGTGGTGTTTGTCGGTATTTTGCTGCTGATGGCGTTTGTGGTAATGCCCGTTGCGTGGCAACAGGGGATCTACCTGATCCGCGATATGCCCGGCATGCTCAATAAATTGTCTGATTTTGCCGCCACCTTACCGCGGCGTTATCCGGCGCTGATGGATGCGGGCATTATTGATGCGATGGCGGAGAATATGCGCTCGCGAATGCTCACCATGGGCGATTCGGTGGTGAAATATTCGCTGGCTTCACTGGTCGGATTGCTGACGCTGGCGGTGTATCTGATTCTCGTCCCGTTGATGGTGTTCTTCCTGATCAAAGATAAAGGACAAATGCTGAACGCTGTGCGTCGGGTGCTGCCGCGTAATCGCGGACTGGCGGGGCAGGTGTGGAAAGAGATGAACCAGCAAATCACCAACTATATCCGCGGCAAGGTGCTGGAAATGGTGGTGGTTGGCGTGGCGACCTGGCTCGGCTTCCTGCTGTTTGGCCTCAACTATTCGCTGCTGCTGGCGGTGCTGGTAGGCTTCTCCGTACTGATCCCGTATATCGGCGCTTTCGTGGTCACTATTCCGGTGGTCGGTGTGGCATTGTTCCAGTTCGGGCTTGGCACCGAGTTCTGGAGCTGTTTTGCCGTATACCTGATAATCCAGGCGCTGGACGGTAATTTGCTGGTGCCTGTGTTGTTCTCCGAGGCGGTAAATCTGCATCCGCTGGTGATTATTCTCTCAGTGGTGATATTCGGCGGCCTGTGGGGATTCTGGGGCGTATTCTTTGCGATTCCTCTGGCGACGTTAATCAAAGCGGTAATGCATGCCTGGCCGGATGGTCAGGTCGTTGATGAACCCTAATCTGTTTGCTCCGGCGATGCAATGTCGCCGGAGCCGAACTTGTCTGACCTCTATCCACACATTCTGAATAATCTCCTCTGGTGTCGTTTTTCTCTGCGTTTGTCTTTAACTTGACCCGCGTGATGTCTTTAAGTCACGCAAGGAATAAGGCCAACAGGAGAACAAAATGGGTCACAACACACACACGCAGCAGAAGGTGGGATGGGGCGGTTATCTCGCTTTTTTTATTACGATTATTCTTTTTTCCGGCATGTTTGCGAAAAGTACCGAATGGTGGCGAGTCTTTGATTTCACCGTTCTCAACGGTGCGTTTGGGCAGATTAATGCGGCGGGGGACACGGCGGTCTCTTTTCGCGGCACGGGCGGTATGGGCGCAAAAGACGGCTTCTTATTCGCGCTTGAGCTGGCGCCTTCCGTCATTCTTTCACTCGGGATAATTTCCGTCACCGAAGGGCTGGGAGGGTTGCGTGCGGCACAGCAACTGATGACGCCAGTCCTGCGCCCGTTACTCGGTATTCCGGGTATTTGCTCGCTGGCGCTGATTGCGAATATGCAAAATACCGATGCTGCGGCAGGGATGACTAAAGAAATGGCGGAAGAGGGCATTATCACTGAACAGGAACGTGCCATTTTTGCCTGCTGGCAAACCAGCGGCAGTGCGTGTATTACCAACTATTTTTCCTCGGGTGCTGCGCTGTTTACGATGGTTACCGTTCCGGTGATTACGCCGCTGGCGGTGATCCTTGTCTTCAAATTTGGGGGTGCGAACCTGCTGCGTTTGTGGATTGCGCAGCTGGAAAATCGCCGTACGCAGCAGGAGGCGTGAGATGACAACGCAAGTACGTAAAAACGTCATGGATATGTTTATCGATGGCGCACGGCGCGGATTCACTATTGCAACAACCAGCCTGTTGCCTAACGTGGTAATGGCGTTTGTGATTATTCAGGCGCTGAAGGTGACGGGACTGCTTGAGATTGTCGGGCGGGTATGTGAGCCGGTAATGGCGCTGTGGGGACTGCCGGGGGAATCTGCTACCGTACTGCTGGCGGCGGTGATGAGTATGGGAGGCGGCGTCGGTGTTTGCGCCAGCCTGGTTGTCGCCGGTACGCTTTCGGGACATGATGCTACGGTGCTGTTACCGGCTATCTACCTGATGGGCAATCCGGTGCAAAATGTGGGACGCTGTCTGGGTACCGCGGGAGTCCATCCCCGTTATTACCCGCTTATTATTGCGGTATGCGTAATTAATGCGCTGCTCTCTATTTGGGTTATGCAGGTTATTGCCTGACAAGGAAGGTTATGAACTGTTCCATTCTTAATTTGACGTTGTTCCAGCAGGGACACGTGTACGCGCCGGAAGATTTAGGACACCAGGATATACTGGTGTCTGACAGCAAAATTGTTGCCATCGCGCCGTCGATTTCCCCTGACGATTTTCCTGGCTGCGAGTGTATCAATCTTAACGGTGCGATTGTGTGCCCAGGATTTATCGATCAACACGTCCATCTGATTGGCGGCGGCGGAGAAGCGGGGCCGCACACCCGCACGCCGGAAGTGCGCTTGTCGCGGCTGGTTGAAGCTGGCGTCACCTCGGTGGTGGGATTGCTGGGGACAGATGGTATTACCCGTCACCCTGAATCGCTGCTGGCGAAAACCCGCGCGCTGGAATTTGAAGGCATCAGCGCATGGATGCTGACCGGGGCGTATTCTCTGCCTTCCCCGACCATCACCGGCAGTATCGATCGCGATGTGGCGCTGATCGATAAAATCATTGGCGTGAAATGTGCTGTTTCGGACCATCGTTCTTCAGCCCCGGACACCTCGGCGCTGGCAAACATGGCGGCGCAGTCGCGCGTTGGCGGATTGTTAGGGCGCAAGCCGGGGATTAGCGTCTTCCATATGGGCGACAGCCCGCGCATGCTGGAGCCGTTGTACCAGATCCTCGACAGTTGCGATGTACCGATTACCAAGCTGCTGCCCACACACGTCAATCGTGCGGAACCGCTGTTTCAGTCGGCGCTGGAGTATGCCCGCAAAGGCGGTTATATCGACATTACCAGCAGCATTGATGAACCCGTCGACCCGGCCACGGCTATCGCCACGGCGCTACGCCAGAACGTGCCGCTGTCGCGTATTACCTTGAGTTCGGATGGCAACGGTAGCCAGCCGGAATTTGATGACTACGGTAATCTTACCGGCATCGGTGTCGCAGGGTTTGAATCACTGGCTGAAACAGTGCGCCAGTTGGTGAAGGTTCATGCCATACCGCTGGAACTGGCGCTGTGTCCGCTGACGCGAACGGTCGCAGAATTTTTGGGACTGGAACATAAAGGGCGTCTGGCGGTGGGATGCGATGCCGACATTCTGGTGCTCAATGATGCGCTTGAAGTTCATCACCTGTGGGCGAAGGGCAAAGCCGTCGTCAGAGAGAAAAAAGCCTGTGTAAAAGGGACGTTTGAATAAACGACGTTGATGCCGGATGGCGGCGTAAACGCCTTATCCGGCTACGGAGTTATGCGGATGGTGGCCTGATAAGACGCGTGGCGTCACCATCAGGCGCTATCCGGCAAAATGTAAATCAGGCGTTCTCTTTCAGCCAGTTCATTACCACGTCGTGGTGGTTGCTGGTTTTGAAGTCATCAAACACATGCTCAATTTTCCCTTCAGCATCAATCAGGAAGCTGATGCGGTGGATGCCATCATAGGTTTTGCCCATAAATGACTTCTCACCCCAGACGCCGAACTGCTCGCAAACCTGGTGATCTTCGTCGGACAGGAGCGTGAAGTTAAGGACTTCTTTCTCCGCGAATCGGGAAAGCTTCTCTGGTTTATCGGTGCTGATTCCCAGCACTTCAACACCTGCTTTTTTTAACTCATCCATGTTATCGCGCAGGCCGCAGGCCTGTACGGTACAGCCGGGTGTCATGGCTTTCGGGTAAAAATAAACCAGAACACGCTGTCCCTGGAAGTCGGTTAAATTTACTTGTTCTCCGTCTTGATCCGGCAAGCTAAATTTCGGTGCGATATCACCGGCTTTCAGTGGGTTCATTACTTAACTCCATCCTGTTCATCATGCTGTGAGTAATTGACGACGTTAATACTGCCTTGCGCATTGAGTTCTGTACAGAGTGCTTTGAACGCATCTTCAATATTTGCCGAATCATGTGACGCAGGACTATGTGCGGTAATTTGAATAAACAGCTGTGCCGCCTTTTCGTTCTCAGCCGGTTGCGTGCGTGAAACCAGTTCCGCAATATTCATTTGGTGGCTGTCAAACAGGGCGGTAAAGCGTTCAATCAAATGCGGAGAATCAGGAACATCGACCTGCACCCATACCGTAGCGGGCATCGCCGGACGGGGGCGTGCGGTCGTGCGCTTCATCACAATCAGTAAATCCAGCTCTGCACCTTTCAACGGCAAGGTTGATTCAATTAGGGTAATGGCATTCCAGGTGCCCGACAGCAACATGATAAACGTGAACTCGTCACCCAGCATGGCCAGTCGGCTGTCTTCGATATTACAGCCGCAACTGCTGACATGACGTGTGATGGTGTTCACAATTCCCGGGCGGTCAGCACCCAGCGCAGTAATGACCAGATAGTGTTGCGATGACGATGTCAAACCTGTTCTTCCTTTGAGCGGTGAGGTAATCATAAGGAAAGCATAAAAAAAACATGCATACAACAATCAGAACGGCTCTGGTCGCTTGCTTTTATTGTCGTACCAAACGTACCATTGAGACACTTGTTTGCACAGAGGATGGCCCATGTTCACGGGAAGTATTGTCGCGCTTGTTACGCCGATGGATGAGAAAGGTAAAGTCTGCCGGTCGAGCCTGAAAAAACTGATTGATTATCATGTCGCCAGCGGCACCTCGGCGATCGTTTCGGTTGGCACCACCGGTGAGTCTGCCACCCTGAGTCATGATGAACATGGCGATGTGGTGATGATGACCCTGGAGCTGGCCGACGGGCGTATTCCGGTGATTGCCGGAACCGGCGCTAATGCGACCGCGGAAGCCATTAGTCTGACGCAGCGTTTCAACGACAGCGGTGTTGTCGGCTGCCTGACGGTGACGCCTTACTACAACCGCCCAACCCAGGAAGGTTTGTTCCAGCATTTCAAAGCCATCGCTGAACATACTGACCTGCCGCAAATTCTGTATAATGTACCGTCCCGTACCGGCTGCGATATGTTGCCGGAAACCGTTGGTCGCCTGGCGAAAGTAAAAAATATTATCGCTATTAAAGAGGCCACGGGGAACTTAAGTCGCGTTCACCAGATCAAAGAGCTGGTTTCAGACGACTTTATTCTGCTCAGCGGTGATGACGCGACCGGACTGGATTTTATGCAGCTCGGTGGTCATGGCGTGATTTCCGTGACGTCTAACGTTGCGGCACGCGATATGGCCGAAATGTGCAAACTGGCGGCAGCCGGGAACTTTGCCGAGGCGCGGGTGATTAACAAGCGTCTGATGCCGTTACACAACAAACTATTTGTCGAACCCAATCCTATCCCAGTGAAATGGGCGTGTAAGGAGTTGGGACTTGTGGCGACCGATACGCTACGTCTGCCGATGACGCCAATCACGGATAATGCTCGTGAAATCGTCAAAGCGGCGCTTAAGCATGCCGGTTTGCTGTAAAGTTTAGGGAGATTTGATGGCTTACTCAGTACAAAAGTCGCGCCTGGCCAAGGTTGCGGGTGTTTCGCTTGTTATGTTGCTCGCGGCCTGTAGTTCTGACTCGCGTTATAAGCGCCAGGTGAGCGGTGATGAATCCTATCTGGAGGCCGCACCGCTTGCTGAGCTTCACGCTCCAGCTGGGATGATTCTGCCGGTTATGTCGGGTGACTATAATATCCCGGTCACCAACGGCAGCGGTGCCGTTGGTAAAGCGCTGGACATTCGCCCGCCGGCTCAGCCGTTAGCACTAGTCACTGGTGCTCGCACTCAGATCGCGGGTGATACGTCGACATTGCTGGTGGAAAATGGTCGTGGCAACACGCTGTGGCCACAGGTCGTTAGCGTCATTCAGTCTAAAAACTACACGATCACCAAACGTGATGATGCCAGCCAGACGTTGACCACCGACTGGGTTAACTGGAACCGTCTGGATGAAGACGAGCAGTACCGTGGACGTTATCAAATCTCGGTTAAACCGCAGGGTTATCAGCAAGCGGTAACGGTGAAACTGATTAACCTCGAGCAGGCGGGTAAACCCGTAGCTGATCCAGCATCAATGCAGCGTTACAGCGCTGAGATGATGAACGTTATCTCCGCAGGTCTGGATAAGAACGCCACTGACGCCGCGAATGCCGCGCAGAACCGCTCTGCCGCCACCATGGATGTTCAGAGTGCTGCCGATGACACCGGTTTACCGATGCTGGTGGTACGTGGACCGTTCAACGTGGTATGGCAGCGTCTGCCGGCAGCGCTTGAGAAAGTGGGGATGAAAGTGACCGACAGCACCCGTTCTCAGGGCAGCATCGCCGTGACCTACAAACCACTGTCTGATAGCAACTGGCAGGAGCTGGGCGCAAGCGATCCGGGTCTGGTATCCGGCGACTATAAACTGCAGGTCGGTGATTTAGACAACCGCAGTAGTTTGCAGTTTATCGATCCGAAGGGGCATACCCTGACGCAAAGCCAGAACGACGCGCTGGTCGCCGTCTTCCAGGCAGCGTTCAGTAAGTAAAAATAAAGGGCTGGATAACTCCAGCCCTTTTTTTCTGATATGATACGCAAACGTGTGCGTCGGCAGAAAAACGCAATATTTATCGTTAATTCACACCCAGGAGTAATAAAGATGCAAAAGCAAGCTGAGTTGTATCGTGGTAAAGCGAAGACCGTATACAGCACGGAAAACCCGGACCTGTTGGTGCTCGAATTCCGCAATGATACGTCAGCAGGGGATGGCGCGCGCATTGAACAGTTTGATCGTAAAGGCATGGTGAACAACAAGTTCAACCATTTCATTATGACTAAACTGCAAGAAGCGGGCATTCCTACCCAGATGGAGCGACTGCTTTCCGATACTGAATGTCTGGTGAAAAAACTGGAGATGGTACCGGTTGAATGTGTGGTTCGTAACCGCGCAGCAGGCTCCCTGGTTAAGCGTTTAGGCGTTGAGGAAGGTATTGAACTGAATCCGCCGCTGTTTGATCTGTTCCTGAAAAACGATGCTATGCACGATCCAATGATTAACGATTCCTATTGCGAAACTTTTGGTTGGGTGAGCAAAGAGAATCTGGCGCGTATGAAAGAGCTGACCTACAAAGCCAACGACGTGCTGAAAAAGATGTTTGATGATGCCGGTCTGATTCTGGTCGACTTCAAACTTGAATTTGGTTTGTATAAAGGTGAAGTGGTCCTGGGCGATGAGTTCTCACCGGACGGCAGCCGTCTGTGGGACAAAGAAACGCTGGATAAAATGGACAAAGATCGCTTCCGCCAGAGCCTGGGCGGCCTGATCGAAGCCTATGAAGCCGTCGCGCATCGTCTGGGTGTGAAGTTAGACTAATCCTCCCCTGAGCCGGCGATCGCTCTCCGGCTCATCAATCCCGCCGATTTTGATTACTGTTTCTTATGGTAATCCTGTTCCGAACCGCCTACGATCATCATCATAATGAATAAAAAGTTGAGGTGATTATGCGCTGGCAAGGGCGTCGTGAAAGTGACAATGTGGAAGACAGACGAAATAGCTCCGGTGGCGGCCCTTCTATAGGCGGCCCTGGTTTTCGTTTGCCCAGTGGTAAAGGCGGCATCATCCTGCTGATTGTGGTGCTGGTGGCGGGATATTATGGCGTGGATCTCACCGGATTAATGACCGGCCAGCCAGTTTCCCAACAGCAATCATCACACTCCATCAGCCCAAATGATGATGAAGCAGCAAAATTTACCTCGGTGATTCTGGCCACCACGGAAGATACCTGGGGGCAGCAGTTTGAAAAAATGGGCCGGACCTACCAACAGCCGAAGCTGGTAATGTATCGCGGAGCGACGCGTACCGGCTGTGGCGCAGGTCAGTCGGTGATGGGGCCGTTTTACTGCCCGGCGGATGGTACGGTGTATATCGACCTCTCATTTTATGATGACATGAAAAACAAGCTGGGCGCCGATGGCGATTTTGCTCAGGGCTATGTTATCGCCCATGAAGTGGGTCACCACGTGCAGAAACTGCTGGGTATTGAACCGAAAGTTCGCCAGATGCAGCAGAATGCCTCACAGGCTGAAGTGAACCGTCTTTCCGTACGTATGGAACTGCAGGCGGACTGCTTTGCCGGCGTCTGGGGCAACAGTATGCAGCAGCAGGGCGTGCTGGAGTCCGGCGACCTGGCAGAAGCGCTGAACGCCGCTCAGGCCATTGGCGACGATCGCCTGCAGCAGCAGGGACAAGGACGCGTTGTGCCAGACAGCTTTACCCACGGCACTTCTGAGCAGCGGCTTAGCTGGTTCAAACGCGGTTTTGACAGCGGCGATCCGGGACAATGTAATACTTTTGGTAAAGGCATTTAAGCTACTGAGGCAGGGATGTCTGATAATACGGCGCTGAGCGCGTTAACCGAACAGATGGCCCACGAAGGGATCCGTCGTCTGCTGATTATCAGTGGCGAGGGGAACTGGTGTCAGGAGCGGGCATTAGCGCTACGCGACACGTTACCCGGCGACTGGTTATGGGTGGGCGCCCCCGCCCCTGCTGAGCCAAACTGTACGCCACAGGCGCTGCAAACGTTATTAGGCCGCGAATTTCGTCATGCGGTTTTTGACGCCGGGCAGGGATTTGACGCTGCGGCGTTTGCCGCCTTAAGCGGAACGCTGATCGCCGGGAGCTGGCTGGTTTTGCTGACACCCCCCTGGCATACCTGGCACACGCATCCGGACGTGGATTCACTGCGCTGGAGCGACTGTGCTGAACCTATCCCAACGCCGCACTTTGTTGAACATGTCAAACGGGTGATTTCCCGTGACGGACAGGCTCTGCACTGGCAGCAGCATCACGCAGTTTCCAGCCCGCGTTTTCCTGTTCGTGCAGTCTGGCACGCGGCAACCGGTGACCCTCAGCCTGAACAGGCGATGATTTTAACCCAGTTGCTGGATATGCCTCCCGGCGTGGCTGCGGTCACAGCTGCACGTGGCCGGGGTAAATCGGCTCTGGCAGGGCAATTGATAGCACGTATCAACGGGACCGCGATTGTCACCGCGCCTGCTAAAGCGGCAACGGATGTGCTGGCGCAATTTGCCGCAGAGCGATACTGCTTTATGGCCCCCGATGCGCTGTTAAGCAGTTCTGCAACCGCAGACTGGCTGGTTGTGGATGAAGCCGCCGCGATCCCCGCGCCGCTGCTGCACCAACTGGTTGCGCGTTTCCCTCGTACGCTGTTAACCACCACCGTACAGGGCTACGAGGGAACCGGCAGAGGCTTTTTGCTGAAATTCTGCGCCCACTTTCCCCATCTTCGACGCTATGAGTTGCAACAACCCGTGCGCTGGGCGCAGGGATGTCCGCTGGAGAAAATCGTCAGCGATGCGCTGGTGTTTGACGACGAAACCTTTGCGCATGCCCCCTTGGGGGAGCTTAACTTCTCGGCATTTGATCAACTCTCATGGCAGACAAACCCGGCGCTGCCGTTAGCGGTATATCAGCTACTTTCCGGTGCGCATTATCGCACCTCGCCACTGGATCTGCGGCGAATGATGGACGCGCCGGGTCAGCATTTTCTTCAGGCTTCGGCTGCTGACTCGGTGGCGGGTGCTGTCTGGCTGGTCGACGAGGGGGGATTATCCGCAGAATTAAGCCAGGCCGTCTGGGCCGGATATCGCCGACCAAGAGGAAATCTGGTTGCGCAGTCACTGGCGGCGCACGGCGGAGACCCATTGGCGGCGACGCTTGTCGGGCGGCGGGTCAGTCGAATTGCGGTTCATCCCGCGCGTCAAAGGGAAGGTATTGGGCAACAGCTGATTCTGCAGGCCCGGCACTATTGCACGCAGTGCGACTATCTGTCCGTCAGCTTTGGTTATACGGCTGAATTATGGCGTTTCTGGCAGCGTTGCGGTTTTGTCCTGGTACGGATGGGCAATCATCGGGAAGCCAGCAGCGGCTGTTATACCGCTATGGCGGTGCTGCCCATCAGCGAAGCGGGAAAACGCCTTGCCTGGCGGGCGCACCAGCGCCTGCGACGGGATGCGGAGATTCTTGCGCAGTGGAACGCAGAGCGCATTCCGCTGGTACCACTGAAAGAGACTACGCTTAATGAGGATGACTGGGGTGAGCTGGCTGGGTTTGCCTTCGCGCATCGACCATTACTGACATCATTAGGTTGTCTGAGTCGTTTGCTTGAGCGCAGCGAGTTACCTCTTCCGGCATTGCGCGGGCGTATACAGGCTCAACGCAGCGATGCTGAATTGTGCCAACAGTTGAAAATATCGGGTCGCAAAGCGCTGTTGGCAGTTCAGCGCGCCGAGGCGGCGCAGGCCTTAAAACAGCTGGATGCTGAGCGTGAACAACGGCTACATAATCGCATTATGCAATGGCAATTTTTTCACTAACTTCTTCAATTTCCTGGCATGGTCATTGCGGTTAAGCGGCGTAGAATGATTCTCATCAGTTAAGGAGATCGCCATGAAACATGACCATTTTGTTGTTCAAAGTCCCGATAAACCCGCTCAACAGCTCTTGTTGCTGTTTCATGGCGTCGGCGATAACCCGGTTGCCATGGGCGAAATTGGCTCCTGGTTTGCGCCGCTGTTTCCGGATGCGCTAATCGTCAGCATTGGCGGGGCAGAGCCTTATGGTACGACTTCCGGGCGTCAGTGGTTTTCGGTACAGGGGATAACGGAAGAGAACCGCCAGGCGCGTATTGACGCGATTATGCCGGTCTTTATCGAAACCGTTCGCTACTGGCAGAAGCAAAGCGGCGTTTCGCCTCAGGCGACCGCGCTGATTGGTTTTTCTCAGGGCTCGATTATGTCGCTTGAGAGTATTAAAGCCGAGCCTGGGCTGGCGTCGCGGGTCATCGCCTTTAATGGTCGCTATGCCACGTTGCCGGAGGTTGCAACCACCGCGACGACGGTGCATTTGATTCACGGCGGTGAAGACCGGGTGATTGAGTTATCTCATGCCGTTGCCGCGCAGGAGGCGTTAATACGCGCCGGTGGGGATGTGACGCTGGATATCGTCGAAAATCTGGGGCACGCCATTGATGAACGCAGTATGCAGTTTGCGCTCGACCACCTGCGTTTTACCGTACCGAAGCACTACTTTGATGAAGCGCTGAGCGGTGGTAAGCCTCACGATGATGATGTGATTGAGATGATTTAACCCGCAGGCCGGATGGCGATGTGAAACCGCCATTCGGCCTACGTTGGCTTATTTCTTCGGTTGATCCTTGTTTGGCCAATCGTCGTCGTCATCCCATTTATCGTTAAAATCACGATGCGGGGGAAGCTCCGGCTTATTGGCAAGAAATTTCTTGTGGTCGACGCGCTTGAGATCTTTAATCACGTTCAGCAATACGCCTACCAGAAACACCAACACTAGAATCCACCAGTATTTTGCCAGCCAGTCCATGCTCATTTCCTCTTACAGGAACACTCATCAGGCGACGAGTTGCTCCATGATACGTTGATACATACGGGCAAGCAGTTGCAGGTCGGCGGCATTAACACATTCATTAATTTTATGAATGGTGGCGTTGACCGGCCCAAGTTCTACTACCTGTGCCCCCATGCGGGCAATAAAACGCCCGTCGGACGTCCCGCCTGTAGTCAGTAACTGCGGTTTAATCTCATTATAGTGCTCAATGGCGTTCACCACCGCATCCACCAGTTTACCGCGTGCGGTCAGGAACGGCTGACCGGAAAGCCACCAGTCGACGGTATAACGCAACTGATGTTTCTCCAGCAGCTCCAGCACCCGGGACTTAATCATTTCATCGTTTAATTCGGTGCTGAAACGGAAGTTGAACTGGATAAACAGTTCGCCGGGAATAACATTGTTGCTGCCGGTTCCTGCCTGAATATTGGCAATCTGCATGCTGGTCGCCGGGAAGAATTCGTTGCCCTGATCCCACTCAATCGCCACCAGTTCATTGAGCATTGGCGCTGCGCGGTGTACCGGGTTATCGGCCAGATGCGGGTAGGCTACGTGGCCCTGCACGCCGTGAATGGTCAGATTGCAGGTCAGTGAACCACGACGCCCATTTTTCACCACGTCGCCAACGATTTCCGTGCTGGACGGCTCGCCAACCAGACAATAATCCAGTCGTTCATTGCGCGCCATAAGTGCTTCAACCACTTTTACGGTGCCGTTTTGGGCGCTGGCCTCTTCGTCAGAGGTTATCAAAAACGCCAGACGACCTTGATGGTTCGGATGCTGGGCGACAAAACGTTCTGCGGCCACGACCATTGCCGCCAGTGAGCCTTTCATATCGGCTGCGCCACGCCCGAACAACATGCCATCGCGAATGGTCGGTTCGAACGGTGGATTAATCCAACGATCGACATCGCCGACAGGCACTACGTCAGTGTGACCGGCAAATGCCAGAGTCTCACCTTTGCCGCGCCATGCCCAAAAATTCTGTGTGTCACCAAAATCCATACGCTCAACGGTAAAACCTACCGCGCGCAGGCGTTCAATCATTAACGCCTGGCACCCGGCATCATCCGGGCTAAGGGAAGGACGGCGAATAAGCTGCTGTGTCAGCTCAATAACCGGGCACGACATAGACTATACCTCATTAAAAAACTGCGTATAACTGGATTCACTAAAGCCAAGCAGCATAGGCTTACCCGGCGCGCAGAGCAATGGGCGTTTGATAATTGCAGGCATTTCAATCATCAATGCAGCAGCAGAGGACGCATCGGTGATTTGGTTACGTGTGGCTTCATCCAGTTTGCGCCAGGTGGTTCCACGTGTATTGAGCAGCGCCTCCCAACCTAATTCGCTAATAAAGGCGTGTAATAACGCGTTGTCCAGGCCGTCGACGCGATAATCATGGAAGCGGTAGTCGACCCCATTGTCTTCCAGCCAGCGTCTGGCTTTTTTAATCGTATCGCAATTCTTAATGCCGTAGAGGGTGATCATTTGAATCCTTATTGACGTAATTTGAATATTTATTCTCATGTTCTATAAACATGAATAATACATATTGTCATCGAACCGTTATAGAAAAATATAACATTGTTGTTGAATGGTGAATAATGATTCCTGAAAGTTCCAAAATTCACGGGAAACTGAAAATCAGAATTTGCCTGTTTGCATCAGCCTGTTTTTCCATCAGAATTGCCAAAGTCGTAGATGATGTATGAATATTTCAAAATATTGCAGTAAGTCACATAAAATTTATGGGGTTAGCGCATAGTGATTACATATACCCCCGAACACTGGAGGATGTAATCGCAACCATTGGTTAAATGATCTTCTTTTTATGATGATGATTTCGTAGAATGCCCATAATAATAAGAGAGGTTGTTATGATTGAACGTGAACTGGGGAACTGGAAAGACTTTATCGAAGTGATGCTTCGTAAATAATTTTCTGGAAGAAATTCATATCCTGCAAAGGATAATAAAAGGCGACTCAACGTAAGTCGCCTTTTTTGTGTCCGATTATTCTGGGCGTGGCTTCAACGGGAAACGTCTGCGTACCAGCACAAAGAACAGAGGAACGAAGTAAATCGCCAGGATAGTGGCTGAAATCATCCCGCCCATTACGCCAGTCCCCACCGCATGTTGACCGCCGGAACCTGCGCCACTGCTGATGGTCATCGGCAACACCCCAAAGATAAACGCCAGTGACGTCATCAGAATTGGGCGTAAGCGTTGGCGACAGGCATGCAGCGTGGCGTCGAGCAAGTCGTGACCTTTCTCGTTCATCTCATTGGCGAATTCAACAATCAATATTGCGTTCTTCGCCGAAAGCCCGATCACGGTGAGTAACCCGACCTGAAAGTACACGTCGTTTTCCAGACCGCGCATCCAGGTAGCGAGCAGCGCGCCAATGACCCCCAGCGGAACAACCAGCATGACGGAGAAGGGAACCGACCAGCTTTCGTACAGGGCCGCCAGACACAGGAACACCACCAGCAAAGAAATGGCGTACAGGGCTGGCGCCTGAGAGCCCGACAGCCGTTCCTGGTAAGACATCGCGGTCCATTCGAGGCCGAATCCGGTCGGCAACTGGTGGACCAGCGATTCCATAATGTCCATCGCCGTACCGGTACTGACGCCTGGGGCGGCTTCGCCAACAATCTCGACGGCGGAGTAGCCGTTATAGCGTTCCAGACGCGGTGAACCCGTTTCCCAGCGCGACGTGGCAAAGGCCGAGAAAGGCACCATGCCGCCGCTATTATTGCGGACGTACCACAGATTGATGTCGTCCGGGAGCATGCGATATTTTGCTGCCGCCTGTACGTAAACCTTCTTCACGCGACCCCGGTCCATAAAGTCATTGACGTAGCTGGAGCCCCAGGCCGTTTGCAAGGTGTCGTTGATGTCATCAATGGAAACGCCCAGTGCCTGGGCTTTGCGCTGATCGATATCAATTTGCAACTGCGGGCTGTCGTCCAGACCATTATGACGAACACGGGTCAGAGACGCGTCTTTCCCGGCCAGCTCAATCAGCTTGTCGCGCGCGGCCATTAACGCATCATGGCCCGCACCGGCGTGATCTTGCAGCTCCATATCGAAACCGGCGGAGCTCCCGAGACCGCTAATCGCCGGAGGGCTGCTGGCGAAGACGCGGGCTTCTTTAATCTTATTAAAGGCTTTAGTCGCGCGCTCGATGATGGCGAAAGAGGTTCCGGTGGTGGTGTCGCGATCATCCCAGTCTTTTAAGCGGACAAACATCCGCGCCACGTTTTGACCGTTCCCGCCAGGGCCGGAACCGACCGTGGAAAAGACCGACGTAATGTTGTCTTTCTCATGGGTGAAGTAATACTTCTCCACTTCCTCAACTACTTTCAATGTTTGCTGCTGGGTCGAGCCGCTGGGCAACTGTATCGAGGTGGTAAACATGCCGCGGTCTTCGAGCGGCAGGAAGGAGGTTGGCAGGCGCAGGAACAGGAAAACCATACCGCCGAGCAGCAGGCCGTAAATCAGTATCCAGCGCAGGCTGCGGTGCAGGATCCTGGCGACGCCTTTTTCGTAGCGTTCGGCGTTGCGGTTAAACATCCGGTTAAACCAGCCAAAGAAACCGGTTTGCCCGTGATGCTCGCCTTTATGTAACGGTTTGAGCAGAGTGGCGCACAGGGCAGGGGTGAGGATCATCGCCACCAGAACTGAAAGAACCATTGCGGAGACGATGGTAATCGAGAACTGGCGGTAGATAGCCCCGGTAGTGCCGCCGAAGAAGGCCATCGGGATAAACACCGCCGACAGCACCATGGCGATACCGACCAGCGCGCCCTGGATTTGCCCCATCGATTTCCGCGTCGCTTCCCGCGGTGTGAGGCCTTCCTCACTCATAATACGCTCGACGTTTTCCACCACCACAATGGCATCATCGACCAGCAAGCCGATCGCCAGCACCATCGCAAACATCGTCAGGGTGTTAACGCTGTAGCCAAAGGCGTAGAGCACGGAAAAAGTACCCATCAGGACGACGGGAACGGCGATTGTAGGAATCAGCGTGGCGCGGAAGTTTTGCAGGAACAGGTACATGACAAGGAATACCAGCGCGATCGCTTCCAGCAGTGTTTTCACCACGTCGATGATTGAGGCTTTGACAAAGGAGGTAGTTTCATACGCCACCTTGTATTCCAGCCCGTGCGGAAAATACTGTGAGAGCTCGTTCAGGCGGTCGATAACCAGCTCCGCCGTTGCCATTTCATTAGCACCGGAGGCCAGTTTTACCCCCAGACCGGAAGCCGGGTGGCCGTTGAAGCGGCTGAGATAGTCATACTTTTCCGCACCCATTTCGACCATCGCCACATCACCCAGTTTAACTTCTGAGCCGTCCTGATTGACGCGTAGCGTAATCGCGCGAAATTCATCCGGAGTCTGCAGCAGCGACTGGGCGTTGATCGTCGCATTCAGCGCTTGTTTGTCCACCGAAGGCGTGCCGCCAAGTTGCCCGACGGCAATTTGCGCATTCTGTGACTCGATAGCATCGGTCACATCTTTGGCGGTCATCTGGAAGCTGTTAAGTTTGACCGGGTCGAGCCAGATACGCATGGAATATTGTGAACCGTAGGCGTCAATATCGCCCACGCCGTTTATACGACTGAGCGGATCCTGGATATTACTGGCGACGTAGTCGGCGATGTCCTGCTTATCCATTGAGCCATCGGTGGAGACGAAGGCGATGGTCAGAATATTGGTGTCCCCGGTCTTTCGCACCGTGACCCCTTGATTCTGTACCGCCTGCGGCAGCTTACGCATTGCCGATTGCAGCTGGTTTTGCACCTGCTGGACGGCTTCATCAGGATCGGTTCCCGCGAGGAAGCTCAGCGTAACCGACGCCTGGCCTGTCCCGCTGCTCTGCGACGACATGTACATCAGATTATCGAGACCGGTCATGTTCTGCTCGATAACCTGGGTGACGGTATTTTCCAGGGTTTGTGCGGACGCGCCAGGGTAGTTCGCGGTTACCCGCACGTTTGGCGGTGCCAGATCGGGGTATTGCTCAACGGGCAGCGAAAAAATAGCCAGGGCTCCTGTCAGGCACAACAGGATTGCTAACACCCAGGCAAAAATGGGGCGATCGATGAAAAAATTCGCCATTAAAAGGGGACCTCGTGTTTCTGCGTATCGTTATGGGTGTGAATTGCTTCACTTTAGCGGCAAGGTACGGGGCAAACGTGGAGAAAAAAAGAAGATAATGTAAATTATCATGCCCGTTTACAGCATACCTTTCGTGCCAACGCCGTCAGGCCTGGATCGAGAACCGACGGCGCTTTGCGGTTCTTTACGTTAGCTCTCCGTAGGATTCTGCCGAACGAAAACTGATGCTCACCAGCGTTCCCCCTCCGGAGGGTTGAGAGAAAGTCAGCGTGCCGCTCAGCCTTTCCGCCCGCTCGCGCATAATATTTAACCCATAGTGCCCCGAAGGCTCATGCGGCTCGCCAATGCCGATGCCGTTATCGCGAATATAAACCGTGTGATTACCATCCGGCGCGGTCACGCAACTGACGGCAATTTCGGTTGCGCTGGCATGTTTAATCGCGTTCAGCACCGCTTCACGGACGATCTGCAGCAGATGCACCTGCATTTGCGCGTCCAGCGCCAGGGTCGGTAACCGGCAATCAAGCGTCAGTTTAGCTGAGGTCTGATTTTGCAGCGTTTCCAGCATTTCATGCAGGGCGGAGGGGAGATCGGCCTGCTGTAAAGTCAGGCGGAAGGTGGTGAGCAGTTCGCGTAGCTGGCGGTAGGCATCGTTCAGCGCCTGAGAGAAATCCGCCATAATGCTTTGCGCTGGGGCGTTATCTTCGGGAATCGAACGCTTCAGCAGCGTGAGCTGAATGCGTAAATAAGAGAGCACTTGCGCCAGAGAGTCGTGCAGCTCGCGCGCAATCGTCGCCCGTTCCTCCATTAACAACAGCTGCTGAAAATGTTTTTGCGCCTGGTTGAAGTACAACCCGCGACCCAGCATCGAGGAGACGCTGTTAAGCAGCGGGGTAGAAGCATTGACGTTCGGGCTTTGCCAGTGCAGTTCACCGTAGACGGTTTCCTGCATGGTGACCGGCAGGATCTGCATCGGCAGCTCGGGGCTTTTTGCGCCTTCGCTAATTCGCCAGTTATCTCCGACGGTGAGTTCCAGGAAATAGGCGGCGTCATGCTCGCGGACGATCTGTAAAATATGGCGGAAGCAGTACACATCAATCTGACTGGTATTTAACGCCTGAGAGCACTGATACAACACTTCCAGACGACGATTAGCTTCGTGGAGATCGTGGGTCTTCTCAGCGACAGACGCTTCCAGCGAGCGGTACAGCTTGTGTAATTCACTCGACATCTGGCTGAAGGTCTTGCCTAACAACCCGAGTTCGTTGGGCAAATCAGTATCCAGCGAGGGGATGTCAAACTGACCGTGTTCAATGTGCTGGCTGGCCACCACCAGCTTATTCAGCGGACGCACCACCTGCTGGCGAATACGCCGTAAGGTAAAGAAAACGAGGGTGAATATGCCGATCCCGCCCGCCAGTGAAATACCAAAAACCAGCATCACTTTGCGTTCGGCATAATGCTGCAGCGCCAGCACGAAGAGATCGATTTGATCGACATAGTTATTGATATTGCTCTGGTACCAATTTAAATCGCCATCGATCAGACGGGCGTTCATTTCCAGCCAGTTTGCATGTAGACGCCCATAGCGACTTTTTACTGCTTGAGGCACGTACCACGCGTTCAGGTTCTGTAGTGCTGGCGAGTTTAGCGCCTGCTGGAAAAGCTGGCGGTGAGCGTTAAGCTGCGGACTTTGGCTTTGCAGATCGTAACCCAGACGGTAACTTTGCATGCGCAATGAGCCAGCCACGTTGATGGCTTCGGCATCTCGTAAGCTGCTGGTCAGCGTGAGCAGCGCAATACCCGTTGAGAGAATCGACAACAGCACTATGTAGAAAAAAGCTTTAGCCAGACTGGCCGAGACCGGACGCTTTACCGTCACTTGTGCATCCTCACACAATACACGTCGCGCCTTAAAACAGCCCGAACGATGCGGTGTATTTGATAAATGTTAATAAAACGCCATGAAACTGGATGGTAACTGAAACGCAATTTCATATGCGATGAAATAAATTGATCTGCCACAGGTTCTGGATAAATAGTTGTGCTTCCTGGGCAAATGAACATTGCCGCTTCCTTCCGTGTCGGTTAATAACAACACTCATATAAAGAATAAGGTTTTTGCAACCAAAAAAGAAGGAAGCCATGAATCGTTTTATTATGGTTAATAGCCAGCAGTGCCTGGGATGCCATGCCTGTGAGGTCGCCTGCGTCATGGCTCACAATGGCGAGCAGCATGTCCTGAGTCAACGGCATTTCCAGCCCCGAATTACCGTCATCAAGCATCAGCAGCAGCGCAGTGCGGTAACCTGCCATCACTGTGAAGATGCGCCCTGCGCCAGAAGTTGCCCGAACGGGGCAATCAGCCATGATAACGACAGCGTTCAGGTGAACCCGAAAAAGTGTATTGGCTGTAAATCGTGCGTCGTTGCTTGTCCTTTCGGCACGATGCAGATCGTACTCACTCCTGTCGCTAAAGGGAAGGTGAAAGCCACTGCGCACAAATGCGATTTGTGTCAGGGACGCGAACAGGGACCCGCCTGCGTAGAGAACTGTCCGGCGCAGGCGTTACAACTGGTGACGGAAAATTCGCTTACCGGTCTGTCAAAAGCGCGCAGGCTACGCACCGCCAGTCTGGAAAGCCAGCCCTGGCATGCCAACGCCACCGATTTCGTTTCGCATGCAATTACCAAACGTGAGCAAATGCAGGCGACGCCTGCGCGTGGTGAGCCGGATAAGCTGGCAATTGAGGCCCGTAAAACCAGCTTTGAGGAGATCTATCTGCCGTTTCGTACGGCGCAGGCGGAACGGGAAGCGTCCCGCTGCCTGAAATGCGGCGACCACAGTATTTGCGAATGGACCTGCCCATTGCATAACCATATTCCGCAGTGGATTGAACTGGTCAAAGCCGGGAATATCGATGCGGCGGTTGAGCTTTCTCACCAGACCAACTGCCTGCCGGAAGTGACCGGGCGCGTATGTCCGCAGGACCGACTCTGCGAAGGGGCATGTACGGTGCGTAGCGAGCATGGGGCGGTCACTATCGGAAATATTGAGCGTTACATCTCTGATCGGGCCCTGAGCAAAGGATGGCGACCGGACTTAAGCCACGTGCAGAAAGTGGATAAGCGCGTTGCTATCATCGGCGCGGGTCCGGCGGGTCTGGCCTGCGCGGATGTGCTGGCGCGCAGCGGAGTCAGCGCCACCGTATACGATCGCCACCCTGAAATCGGCGGTTTGCTGACGTTCGGCATTCCGGCCTTCAAGCTGGACAAATCGCTGCTGGCCCGCCGCCGTGAAATCTTCAGCGCCATGGGTATTCATTTCGAACTTAACTGTGAAGTGGGTAAGGATGTGGCGCTGTCGGCGCTGCTGGAGGATTACGATGCCGTATTCGTGGGCGTAGGGACCTATCGTTCCATGAAGGCGGATCTGCCGAATGAAGACGCGCCTGGCGTTTATGACGCGTTACCGTTCCTGATTGCCAACACCAAGCAGGTGATGGGGCTGGATGAACTGCCTGAAGAGCCGTTCATCGATACCGCCGGACTGAACGTGGTTGTACTGGGCGGAGGCGATACGGCGATGGACTGCGTGCGTACCGCGCTGCGTCATGGCGCACGCCAGGTGACCTGCGCTTATCGTCGTGATGAAGCCAACATGCCCGGTTCGAAAAAAGAGGTGAAGAACGCCCGGGAAGAGGGGGCTAACTTCGAGTTTAACGTCCAGCCGGTTGAGCTGGTGTTACATGATGATGGGCGAGTCAGCGGCGTGCGTTTTTTACGTACCCAGCTTGGCGAGCCGGACGCGCAGGGGCGTCGTCGCCCGGTTCCCCTCGCCGGGAGTGAGTTTGTCATGCCCGCAGATGCGGTGATCATGGCGTTTGGTTTTCACCCACATGGCATGCCGTGGCTGGAGACGCATGGGGTTAAGGTCGATAACTGGGGGCGCATAGCCGCCAATGTTGAAAGCGCATACCGTTATCAAACCAGTAACCCGAAAATCTTCGCCGGTGGCGACGCGGTACGTGGTGCGGATCTGGTGGTTACGGCCATGGCGGAAGGACGGCATGCCGCCCAGGGGATCGTCGACTGGCTGGGCGTAAAATCAGTCAAATCTCACTAAGTCGCTAAGAAGGCCGGATAAGGCGCGCAAGCGTTGCTATCCGGCTCTGTGCCGCATAATTGCCTGATGGTGCTTCGCTTATCAGGCCGACATTGCACCAAGACAAACCCGGTTTCACGGCGTAGTATTATTTCTCACTTCTTGCTGTGGAGCCGGTATGTCGCAAAAAATTACCCTCATCAAAGATAAAGTCCTTTCCGATAACTACTTCATCCTGCGCAATATCACCTATGACCTGACCCGTAGCAATGGAGAGGTGATTCGTCACAAACGCGAGGTTTACGATCGCGGCAACGGCGCCACTATCCTGCTGTATAACCCGGAGAAGAAAACGGTGGTGCTCATCCGCCAGTTTCGCGTCGCCACCTGGGTCAATGGTAATGAAAGCGGTCAACTGATTGAAACCTGCGCCGGGCTGCTGGATAACGACGAACCGGAAGCGTGCATTCGGAAAGAGGCCATTGAAGAGACCGGCTTTGAAGTGGGGGAGGTGCGTAAGCTGTTTGAGCTCTATATGTCGCCGGGCGGCGTGACGGAGATAATTCATTTCTTTATTGCACAATACAGCGACAGCCAGCGGGCAAATGCGGGCGGAGGGGTGGAAGATGAAGATATTGAGGTTCTGGAGCTGCCGTTCACCCAGGCGCTGGAAATGATTAAAACGGGTGAGATCCGTGACGGTAAGACGGTGCTATTGCTGAACTATTTGCAGTCGTCGCATCTCATGGACTAATGCGCGGGATTTATATTTCTTTACAAATTTTCGGCCAATCCGACGATTCTTATTGAGCCACATCAGTCGCGCAAGGAAGATACCGCTTAGGCTGTGTGTTTTGACTTCGGGGTTGTACCGTCCATGCGCTATCGCGTTATTTTACTTTTCCTGCTCGGGTTGTTACCCGTCCGTTTGCTGTGGGCCGCGCCCGCGCAACAGACGTTTTCTGACTGGCAGGTGACGTGCAATAACCAAAACTTTTGCGTGGCGCGCAATACCGGAGAACATCACGGCCTGGTCATGACCTTGAGCCGCAGTGCCGGGGCACATACCGACGCCGTGTTGCGTATTGAACTGGGTGGGCTGGAATCGCCCACAGCTAAAGAGAGCGATATTGCGCCACGTCTGCTACTGGATGGCTCAGCGCTCCCGCTTCGCGGCGAACACTGGCGTATTACCCCCTGGCAGCTGATGACCGATGATCCGGCCACCATCAGCGCATTTTTAACAACCGTACAGGACGCGAAGGCAATAACCCTGCAAAAAGGGACGCAAAACCTGTCCCTGGTCGGGCTAAAAGCCGCGTTGCTTTTTATCGACGCCCAGCAAAAACGGGTCGGTAGCGAAACCGCATGGATCGAAAAAGGCGACGAGCCTCCGCTCAGCGTTCCTCCCGCTCCCGCTTTAAAAGGCGTGGCTGTGATTAACCCAACGCCAACGCCTCTCACGCAACAAGAGCGCAGTGAATTGCTGGATTACGGTAACTGGCGGATCAACGGTATTCGCTGTTCGATCGATCCGCTGCGTCGCGAGATGCGCGTCACGGCCTTAACGGATGATAAAGCGCTGCTGATGATCGGCTGTGAAGCCGGGGCATATAACACCATCGATCTGGCGTGGGTGGTTTCACGTACTACCCCGTTGACGTCACGGGCGGTACGGCTAAGCCTGCCTTTTAAAACGGATGCGGAAAGCCGCGATATGGAGCTGACCAACGCCACGTTTGATGAGAAGTCGCGCGAGCTGGTAACCCTCGCTAAAGGACGAGGGTTGGCAGATTGCGGTATCCAGACTCGCTGGCGCTACGACGGTCAGCGTTTTCGTCTGGTGCGCTATGCCCAAGAGCCAAGCTGCGATAACTGGCATGGGCCAGATGCCTGGCCCACGCTGTGGATCACACGTTAAGCACCTTATGCGCTTTGTCGACAATGTTATCCACCGTAAAGCCGAAGAACGGGAACAGCTTGTCTGCCGGAGCCGACTCCCCATAACCCGTCATACCGACAATCGCCCCTTTCAGCCCAACATATTTGTACCAGTAGTCGGCAATTCCTGCTTCTACCGCCACGCGCGCGCTGACGTTTGAGGGGAGGACCGATTCCCGATACGCTTCATCCTGGGCGTCGAAGATATCGGTTGAGGGAAGAGAAACCACCCGCACGTTACGACCTTCACCGGTCAGTTTTTCCGCCGCCAGCAGTGTGATTTCCATTTCTGAACCGGTAGCAATCAGGATAACATCCGGCTTACCACCACCATCCTTCAGCACATAGCCGCCGCGGGCAATCTGCTGCACTTGCTCAGGCGTCCGCTCAACCTGCGCCAGATTTTGCCGCGAGAGGATCAGCGCCGTTGGCCCGTCATGGCGTTCGACCGCCAGCTTCCAGCCTACCGCCGCTTCAACCTGATCGCAGGGTCGCCAGGTGCTGAAATTAGGCGTCAGACGCAGGCTGGCGAGCTGTTCGACGGCCTGGTGCGTGGGACCATCTTCCCCAAGGCCAATCGAGTCGTGGGTATAAACCATGATTTGTCGGGCTTTCATCAGCGCCGCCATGCGTGCGGCATTACGGGCATATTCGACAAACATCAGGAACGTTGCGGTGTACGGTACGAAGCCCCCGTGGTGAGCGATACCGTTGGCAATCGCGGTCATGCCAAATTCCCGCACGCCGTAGTGGATGTAGTTTCCTGCATGATCCTCTTTAAGAGAAGTGGAGCCTTTCCAGATGGTCAGGTTGCTGGGCGCCAGATCCGCCGAACCGCCAAGCAGCTCAGGCAGTATCGGCCCGTAAGCGTTCAGGGTATTTTGCGAGGCCTTACGGGTGGCGATTTTGGCCGGATTGGCCTGCAGCTCGGTGATATATTTCTGGGTCGTTTCTTCCCACTCTTCCGGCAGTCCACCGCTCATCCGGCGGGTAAACTCTGCCGCCAGGTCCGGATGTGCATGTCGATAAGCGGCGAATTTCTCATTCCAGCTCTGTTGGGCTTTCTCGCCTTTTTCACGAGCGTCCCACGCCCGGTAAATCTCTTTGGGGATTTCAAAGGCAGGATGATGCCACCCCAACTTCTGTCGGGTCAGCGCCACTTCTTCTTCACCCAGCGCAGCGCCGTGCGCTTCCTCTTTCCCGGCTTTATTCGGTGAACCAAAACCAATCACCGTGCGGCAGATAATCAGCGACGGTTTATCGGTAACGGCCTTTGCTTCCTGAATCGCTTTTTTCACCGCCTCAGGGTCATGGCCGTCAATCTCGTGCACTACATGCCAGTGATAGGCCTCAAAGCGTTTCGCGGTATCGTCGGTAAACCAGCCGTCGGTTTCGCCATCAATTGAGATGCCGTTGTGATCGTAAAAGCCGATGAGTTTGCCAAGTCCCAGGGTGCCCGCCAGCGAGCACACTTCGTGAGAAATGCCCTCCATCAGACAGCCGTCGCCCATAAAGACCCAGGTATAGTGATTAACAATCTCGTGGTCTGGCTGGTTAAACTGCGCCGCCAGCGTGCGTTCTGCAATTGCCATTCCGACAGCGTTGGCTAAACCCTGACCCAACGGTCCGGTGGTGGTTTCCACGCCCGGCGTATAGCCAATTTCCGGGTGTCCTGGCGTCTTCGAATGGAGCTGGCGGAAGTTCTTTAACTCTTCGAGCGGCAGGTTGTAGCCGGAAAGATGCAGCAGGCTGTAAAGCAGCATTGAGGCGTGGCCATTGGATAAAATAAACCGGTCACGATCGTACCAGGTGGGATCGGACGGGTTATGGCGCAGGAAATCGTTCCACAGCACTTCGGCGATATCGGCCATCCCCATTGGTGCTCCAGGGTGGCCAGAGTTAGCTTTTTGGACGGCATCCATACTTAGCGCACGAATGGCATTGGCAAGCTCTTTACGGGTCATAGGAAATACTCCTTGAAAAGTAAAGTGTTAGATGCGTGTTGTGATTCACACTTTTGAGATAATTGCGGGCGTTGTCAGCAAAAAGCATAGCAGACAAGCATGGTATTGCTGGCTTAAGCAGGTAACATAGATGTTATAAATTGATAACAAATTCTTTCTTTGAATGGTGAGAGTATGGGGACCTTCAAAGTTTGTGCCGTTGACTGAGGTGATAATGTGCGGCTCAGTAGAATGGTTACCCGCGCCACTTTTTTGATAGATACGTGAAAGGAACAACAAGATGGATGACCAGTTAAAACAAAGCGCCCTCGATTTCCACGAATTTCCGGTACCCGGTAAAATCCAGGTTTCTCCGACCAAGCCTCTGGCAACCCAGCGCGACCTCGCGTTGGCCTACTCGCCGGGCGTGGCTGCACCGTGTCTTGAAATTGAAAAGGACCCGCTGGCAGCCTACAAATACACCGCACGCGGCAACCTGGTTGCGGTTATTTCCAACGGTACTGCGGTTCTGGGTCTGGGTAATATTGGCGCGCTGGCCGGTAAACCAGTGATGGAAGGTAAAGGCGTTCTGTTTAAGAAATTCGCCGGGATTGACGTGTTCGACATCGAAGTTGATGAACTCGATCCGGATAAATTTATCAACGTGGTAGCGGCGCTTGAACCAACGTTTGGCGGCATTAACCTCGAAGATATCAAAGCGCCGGAGTGCTTCTACATTGAGCAAAAACTCCGTGAGCGCATGAATATTCCGGTATTCCACGATGACCAGCACGGTACGGCAATCATCAGTACTGCCGCAATCCTTAACGGTCTGCGGGTGGTTGAGAAAAATATCTCTGATGTGCGCATGGTGGTGTCCGGCGCAGGTGCGGCGGCGATTGCCTGTATGAACCTGCTGGTGGCGCTGGGGATGCAGAAACACAACATTGTGGTCTGCGACTCCAAAGGGGTGATTTACAAAGATCGTGAACCAAACATGGCGGAAACCAAAGCGGCTTACGCAGTGGTGGATGACGGTAAGCGTACGCTGGATGATGTCATTGACGGCGCAGACATTTTCCTCGGTTGCTCTGGCCCGAAAGTGCTGACGCAGGAAATGGTTAAGAAGATGGCGCGTGCGCCAATGATCCTGGCCCTCGCCAACCCGGAACCGGAAATCCTGCCGCCGCTGGCGAAAGAGGTGCGTTCTGACGCCATCATTTGCACCGGCCGTTCCGACTACCCGAACCAGGTTAATAACGTCCTGTGCTTCCCGTTCATCTTCCGCGGCGCGCTGGACGTCGGCGCTACTGCCATCAACGAAGAGATGAAACTGGCCGCGGTACACGCCATTGCTGAGCTGGCGCACGCCGAGCAGAGCGAAGTCGTGGCCTCCGCCTATGGCGACCAGGACCTGAGCTTCGGGCCGGAATACATTATTCCGAAACCGTTCGACCCGCGTCTGATCGTCAAAATCGCCCCTGCGGTGGCGAAGGCAGCGATGGATTCCGGTGTGGCAACGCGTCCGATTGCCGACTTTGATGCTTACATCGATAAGCTGACCGAATTCGTCTACAAAACCAACCTGTTCATGAAGCCGATTTTCTCTCTGGCACGCAAAGCGCCGAAGCGCGTGGTGCTGACTGAAGGGGAAGAGGCGCGTGTACTGCATGCCACGCAGGAGCTGATCACTTTAGGTCTGGCGAAACCGATCCTGATCGGTCGTCCGAGCGTTATCGAAATGCGTATCCAGAAACTGGGTCTGCAGATCAAAGCAGGCGTCGATTTTGAGATCGTCAACAATGAATCCGATCCGCGCTTTAAAGAGTACTGGAGCGAGTACTACCAGATTATGAAACGTCGTGGTATTACCCAGGAGCAGGCGCAGCGTGCGGTAATTGCCAACACCACGGTGATCGGCGCGATCATGGTGCAGCGCGGCGAAGCGGATGCAATGATCTGCGGTACGATTGGCGACTACCATGAGCACTTCAGCGTGGTGAAAGAGGTGTTTGGTCACCGCGATGGCGTGCATACTGCCGGGGCGATGAACGCCTTGCTGCTGCCAAGCGGTAACACCTTTATCGCCGATACCTACGTTAACGACGATCCTACGCCGGAGCAACTGGCGGAAATCGCCGTGATGGCGGCAGAAACCGTGCGTCGCTTTGGTATCGAACCGAAGGTGGCGCTGCTGTCGCACTCCAACTTTGGTTCATCTAACTGTCCGTCGGCCAGCAAAATGCGCGAAGCGCTGGAGCTGATTAAGGCGCGTGCGCCAGAGTTGATGATTGATGGCGAAATGCACGGCGATGCCGCGCTGGTGGAAAGCATCCGTCATGACCGCATGCCGGACAGTCCGCTGAAAGGCTCAGCGAATATTCTGGTGATGCCGAATATGGAAGCTGCCCGTATTAGTTACAACTTACTACGCGTTTCCAGCTCTGAAGGCGTAACGGTCGGCCCGGTACTGATGGGGGTTGCGAAACCGGTTCACGTATTAACGCCGATCGCTTCTGTTCGTCGTATCGTTAATATGGTGGCGCTGGCGGTCGTAGAAGCCCAAACTCAACCGCTGTAATTTCACTTTAATTTATTTCCGGCGCGGGTTTCTCCCGCGCCTTTTTATTTCCCCTTTCTTAGTGATCCACTTCACCTTTTAAACATGGTTGCCGAATTTTGTTATTTACTCTGACAAAAAATTGCCACGATGAGGGCAGTTTTAGCGGAGGCGGTGAGCAATGGAAAAAGAACGCATTATTCAGGAATTTGTGCCGGGGAAACAGGTTACGCTGGCGCATCTCATTGCGCACCCTGGTGAGGAACTGGCGAAAAAGATCGGCGTTCCCGAAGCGGGCGCCATCGGCATCATGACGCTGACGCCAGGCGAAACCGCGATGATTGCCGGTGACTTAGCGATGAAGGCGGCAGATGTACATATCGGCTTTCTCGATCGATTCAGCGGTGCGCTGGTCATCTACGGCTCGGTAGGCGCGGTAGAAGAAGCGTTATTACAGACGGTAAGCGGTCTGGGTCGGTTATTAAATTTCACTTTGTGCAACCTGACAAAAAGTTAACCAGAGGCGGCGATGAAACGTATTGCGTTTGTCGGTACGGTGGGGGCGGGGAAAACAACGCTCTTTAATGCGCTACAGGGAAATTATTCCCTCGCCAGAAAAACACAGGCCGTGGAGTTTAATGAAAATGGCGATATCGACACGCCAGGAGAATATTTTAGCCATCCGCGCTGGTATCACGCCTTAATTACCACGCTGCAGGATGTTGATACGTTGATTTATATACACGCGGCAAATGATAAAGAAAGTCGCTTACCTGCCGGGCTGTTGGATATCGGCGCCAGTAAACGACAAATCGCCGTTATCAGCAAAACGGACATGCCGGATGCCGACGTCGCCGCAACGCGACAACTACTTCGCGGGATAGGGTTCCAGGAGCCGATTTTCGAACTCAACAGCCATGACCCGCGCAGCGTGCAGCACCTGGTGGATTATCTGACTGAGCTCAGCCAAAAGGAGGAAAGGGCAGGTGAAAAAACTCATCACAGCTAACGATATTCGTGCGGCCCACGCACGCGGCGAACAGGAAATGTCGGTTGTTCTGCGCGCCAGCATCATCACCCCGGAGGCGCGCGAAGTTGCGGAGCTGCTGGGCGTCACCATCAGTGAATGCGATGAATCCGCGCCAACCGCTGCTGCTGCCGCACCGGTTGCGGTGGATGATGGCAAAACGGAAAGCCAGCGCATTCGCGAAACCATCATTGCGCAGTTACCGGAAGGGCAGTTTACCGAAAGCCTGGTCGCCCAACTGATGGACAAAGTCATGAAGGAGAAACAGTCGCTGGAGCAGGGCGGAATGCAGCCGAGCTTTACCTCGGTGACCGGCAAAGGCGGCGTCAAAGTCATCGACGGCAGCAGCGTGAAGTTTGGTCGTTTTGACGGCGCACAGCCGCACTGCGTGGGTTTAACCGATCTGGTGACCGACCAGGACGGTAGCAGCATGGCCGCCGGGTTCATGCAGTGGGATAACGCTTTTTTCCCATGGACGCTGAACTACGACGAAATCGACATGATTCTGGAAGGCGAGCTGCACGTTCGCCACGAAGGTGAAACCATGATTGCTAAAGCCGGGGACGTGATGTTTATCCCGAAAGGCTCCAGCATCGAATTTGGTACGCCATCGACGGTGAAATTTCTGTATGTGGCCTGGCCTGCGAACTGGCAGTCCTGCTAAGGCGGATGTATGAAGGATTTCATTACCGAAGCATGGCTTAGAGCGAATCATACGCTCAGCGAAGGGGCTGAAATTCATCTCCCCGCTGATGCTCGCCTGACGCCATCTGCCCGGGAATTACTGGAAAGCCGACATCTGCGCATTAAGTTTATCGACGAGCAGGGCAGCCTGTTTATTGATGACGAAGAACAGCAGCCGCAGCAGGTGCATGGTTTAACCAGCAGCGATACGCATCCACAGGCCAGTTGCGAACTGTGTCATCAACCGGTGGTGAAGAAAGCAGACACGCTGACGCATCTGACAGCGGACAAGATGGTCGCTAAAAGTGACCCGCGCCTGGGATTTCGCGCCGCGCTGGACAGCACCATCGCCCTGGCCGTGTGGTTGCAGATAGAGCTGGCGGAACCGTGGCAGCCGTGGCTGGCGGATATCCGTTCGCGTCTGGGCAACATTATGCGCGCCGACGCTATCGACGAGCCGCTGGCAGCACAAGCTATCGTCGGGTTAAGCGACGAAGATTTACACCGGCTTTCGCATCAGCCGCTGCGCTATCTGGACCACGACCATCTGGTGCCTGAAGCCAGTCATGGCCGTGATTGCGCGTTGCTTAATCTGCTGCGTACCAAAGTTCGTGAAACGGAGACGGTGGCGGCCCAGGTATTCATCACCCGTAGTTTTGACGTGATGCGACCGGACATCATGCAGGCGCTCAATCGCCTTTCCAGTACGGTCTACGTGATGATGATTCTGAGCGTAGCGAAGCATCCACTGACGGTTAGCCAAATTCAACAGCGACTGGGGGAGAAGCAATGATCATTGAACGTGCTCGTCAACTCGCCCAGCGCTCACCTGCACGGGTGGTGTTCCCGGATGCGCTGGATGTTCGGGTGTTGAAAGCGGCAAATTACCTGCATCAGCACGGTCTGGCACATCCTGTTCTCGTCGCCAGTCCGTTTGCGCTGCGCCAGTTTGCCCTCAGCCATCGGGTGGCGATGGATGGCATTCAGGTTATCGACCCGCAAAGCAACCAGTCCATGCGTGAAGAGTTTGCGCTGCGCTGGCTGGCCCGCGCGGGAGATAAAACGCCTGCAGATGCGCTGGAAAAACTCAACGATCCGCTGATGTTCGCCGCCGCCATGGTTAGCGCGGGTAAAGCTGACGTCTGTATTGCGGGCAATTTGTCGTCGACAGCAAACGTGCTGCGCGCTGGGTTACGCATTATTGGGTTACAGCCAGGCTGTAAAACGCTGTCGTCAATTTTCCTGATGCTGCCGCAGTACCTCGGGCCGGCATTAGGGTTTGCCGATTGCAGCGTCGTGCCGCAGCCCACAGCCGCACAACTGGCGGATATTGCGATTGCCAGCGCGCAGACATGGCAGGCGATCACCGGTGAAGAACCGCGCGTGGCCATGCTGTCGTTTTCAAGTCAAGGCAGCGCTCGTCATCCCAACGTCGCTAACGTGCAGCAGGCTACGGAGATCGTTCGTGAGCGTGCCCCGCAGCTTACCGTGGATGGGGAACTGCAATTTGATGCCGCCTTTGTTCCGGATGTCGCCGCGCAAAAAGCGCCCGCCAGTCCGTTAAAGGGCAATGCCAATGTGATGGTCTTCCCATCGCTGGAGGCAGGCAATATTGGCTACAAAATCGCCCAGCGTCTGGGAGGGTATCGTGCCGTAGGTCCGTTGATCCAAGGGCTTGCCGCACCGCTTCATGACCTCTCTCGCGGCTGTAGCGTACAGGAAATTATCGAACTGGCGTTGGTGGCAGCAGTGCCGCGTCAGACTGACATGAGTCGTGAAAACGCCTCACACACACTGGTTGTTTAGGTCCCGTTCTGGACCCCTTAATGAGAGGAAAACACAATGGAAGCATTAGGAATGATTGAAACCCGGGGCCTGGTTGCACTGATTGAGGCTTCTGACGCAATGGTTAAAGCGGCACGCGTGAAACTGGTCGGCGTGAAGCAGATCGGCGGCGGTCTGGTTACTGCAATGGTCCGTGGCGACGTGGCGGCATGTAAAGCCGCAACGGATGCTGGTGCTGCTGCTGCACAGCGTATTGGTGAGCTGGTTTCCGTACACGTGATCCCGCGTCCGCATGGCGATCTGGAAGAAGTGTTCCCGATCAGCTTTAAAGGCGACAGCAACGACATGTAAGTCGTCCATGTGACGCCACAGACTTCATTGCTGGCGTCACCCTCTCTCCTTTTCACATTACCTTCTGCGGAGGGTAGGGGGAGGTTTTACCTGAAATATGCCACGGAGGCGCGTATGAAACTGGCAATCGTCACAGGACAAATTGTTTGTACCGTACGCCATCAGGGGCTCGCGCACGACAAGTTGCTGATGGTGGAAATGATTGATGCCTGCGGAAATCCCGACGGGCAATGTGCTGTTGCTATCGACAGCATTGGGGCGGGAACCGGAGAGTGGGTGCTGCTGGTCAGCGGAAGCTCAGCCCGTCAGGCGCACCGTAACGAATCATCACCTGTCGATCTGTGCGTGATTGGCATTGTTGATGAAGTGGTGGCAGGTGGTCAGGTGATCTTCCATAAATAAGGCAGAAAATCATGAATCAACAGGATATTGAACAGGTCGTGAAAGCGGTGCTGCTGAAAATGAAAGACAGCAGCCAACCCGTCAGTGCCGTTCAAGAAATGGGCGTTTTTGCCTCCCTGGATGACGCAGTGGCGGCAGCAAAACTGGCCCAGCAAGGGCTGAAAAGCGTTGCCATGCGCCAACTGGCTATCACGGCTCTACGTGAGGCGGGCGAAAAACATGCCCGAGAATTAGCGGAACTTGCCGTCACAGAAACCGGCATGGGACGCGTTGAAGATAAATTTGCCAAAAATGTGGCGCAGGCACGCGCCACGCCGGGCGTGGAATGCCTGTCTCCACAGGTTCTGACCGGTGATAACGGCCTGACGCTGATTGAAAACGCGCCGTGGGGCGTGGTGGCCTCGGTGACACCGTCCACCAACCCGGCTGCGACCGTTATTAACAACGCCATCAGCCTGATTGCGGCTGGCAACAGCGTGGTCTTCGCACCGCATCCGGCTGCCAAGGGCGTGTCTCAGCGCGCTATCACTCTGCTTAACCAGGCGGTAGTTGCTGCAGGCGGACCGGCAAACCTGCTGGTTACCGTGGCCAATCCGGATATCGAAACCGCCCAGCGTCTGTTTAAGTACCCAGGCATCGGCCTGCTGGTGGTGACCGGCGGTGAAGCCGTAGTGGATGCCGCGCGTAAGCACACCAACAAACGTCTGATTGCCGCCGGTGCGGGAAATCCGCCGGTGGTGGTTGATGAAACGGCTGATCTGGCACGCGCAGCCCAGTCGATCGTCAAAGGCGCTTCGTTTGACAACAACATTATCTGCGCCGACGAAAAAGTGCTGATCGTGGTCGATAGCGTCGCTGATGAGCTGATGCGTCTGATGGAAAGTCAGCATGCAGTCAAGCTGACCACGGCTCAGGCCGAACAGCTGCAACCGGTGCTGCTGAAAAATGTCGATGAACGCGGTAAAGGCACGGTCAGTCGTGACTGGGTAGGCCGCGACGCAGGAAAAATCGCTGCGGCGATTGGTCTGAACGTACCGGAGCAAACCCGGCTGTTGTTCGTCGAAACCTCTGCGACTCACCCGTTTGCCGTAACCGAACTGATGATGCCGGTTCTGCCGGTCGTGCGGGTCGCCAACGTCGATGAGGCCATTGAACTGGCGGTCAAGCTTGAAGGCGGCTGTCACCATACGGCGGCGATGCACTCGCGCAATATCGACAACATGAACCGCATGGCAAACGCCATTGATACCAGCATTTTCGTTAAGAACGGACCGTGCATTGCCGGTCTTGGACTCGGCGGCGAAGGCTGGACCACGATGACCATTACCACGCCAACCGGGGAAGGGGTGACCAGCGCACGCACGTTTGTGCGTCTGCGTCGCTGTGTGTTGGTGGACGCCTTCAGAATTGTATAAGGAGTGAACGACATGGCGCACGACGAACAACGTTGGCTGACACCCAGATTGCTAAAAGCGGCAACGCTATGTAACCAGACGCCCGTAAAGAGCGATTCACCGCTGTGGCTGGGCGTGGATTTGGGGACGTGTGATGTGGTGTCGATGGTTGTCGACAGTGACGGACAGCCGGTTGCGGTTTGCCTGGACTGGGCCGACGTCGTGCGCGATGGCATCGTCTGGGATTTCTTCGGTGCGGTGACCATCGTTCGTCGCCATCTCGATACGCTCGAACAACAGTTGGGTTGCCGCTTTACCCACGCGGCAACCTCGTTTCCACCGGGAACTGACCCACGAATCTCGATCAACGTGCTGGAATCTGCCGGGCTTGAAGTCAGTCATGTGCTCGACGAACCGACCGCGGTGGCGGACCTGTTGCAGCTTGATAACGCTGGCGTGGTGGATATCGGTGGCGGTACCACCGGGATTGCGATTGTGAAGCGAGGCAAGGTGACTTACTCCGCCGATGAAGCGACCGGCGGGCACCACATTTCTCTGACGCTTGCCGGGAACCGTCGCATCCAGTTGGAAGAGGCGGAGCAGTACAAACGCAGCAACGGTAAAGAAATCTGGCCGGTGGTTAAGCCGGTCTACGAAAAAATGGCGGAAATTGTGGCTCACCATATTGCCGGACAGGGCGTGGCTGATTTATGGCTGGCCGGTGGTTCCTGTATGCAGCCGGGCGTTGATGAACTGTTTCGTAAGCGTTTCCCGGAACTGCAGGTGCATTTACCCCAGCACAGCCTGTTTATGACCCCGCTGGCGATTGCAAATAGCGGAAAAGAAAAAGCGGAAGGAATCTATGCAAGCTGAATTGCAGACCGCGCTCTTTCAGGCATTCGATACCCTGAATCTGCAACGCGTAAAAACGTTTAGCGTTCCACCGGTTACGTTGTGTGGACTGGGAGCGCTCAGTACCTGCGGACAGGAAGCACAAACGCGCGGCCTGACGCATATGTTCGTCATGGTCGACAGTTTCCTGCACCAGGCGGGGATGACCGCCGCACTGGAACGCAGCCTGGCGATGAAAGGCGTGGCGATGACGCTGTGGCCATGTCCGGTGGGCGAACCGTGCATTACGGACGTCTGCGCGGCGGTCGCGCAACTGCGTGAATCGAAGTGCGATGGCGTAGTGGCCTTTGGTGGCGGTTCCGTATTGGATGCCGCAAAAGCCGTGGCGTTGCTGGTGACCAATCCCACCCAGACGCTGGCAGACATGGATGAGAGCAGCGCGTTACGCCCGCGTCTGCCGCTGATTGCCGTACCGACTACCGCCGGAACGGGTTCAGAAACCACTAATGTCACGGTGATTATCGACGCCGCGACCGGGCTTAAAAAAGTGCTGGCCCACGCAACCCTGATGCCGGATGTGGCGATTCTTGACGCCGCGCTGACGGAAGGTGTGCCCGCACACGTAACGGCGATGACCGGGATAGATGCGCTGACGCACGCTGTTGAAGCGTATAGCGCTCTGAACGCGACGCCGTTTACCGACAGTCTGGCGATTGGCGCGATTGCGATGATAGGTAAATCGCTGCCGAAGGCCGTTGGCTATGGTCAGGATCTGGCGGCGCGAGAAAGCATGCTACTGGCTTCCTGTATGGCCGGGATGGCGTTTTCCAGCGCGGGGCTGGGCCTGTGTCACGCGATGGCGCACCAGCCGGGTGCGACGCTGCACATCCCACATGGACAGGCTAACGCCATGCTGCTGCCCACAGTAATGGGTTTCAACCGCATGGTGTGTCGTGAGCGTTTCAGCCATATCGGACGGGCGTTAACCAACAAGAAGTCGGACGATCGCGATGCCATCAACGCCGTCAGCGAGCTGATTAGCGAAGTGGGCCAGACCAAACGACTCTCTGACGTTGGGGCAAAGCCCGAGCATTACAGCGCATGGGCTCACGCCGCGCTGGAGGATATTTGTATTCGCAGTAACCCACGCACCGCCACGCAGGCCGACATTATCGCGTTGTATGCGGCGGCACAATAAATACACATATGACAGGGAGTGAAGGTTATGGGAATTAACGAAATCATCATGTACATCATGATGTTCTTTATGCTGATTGCCGCCGTGGACAGGATCCTGTCACAGTTCGGCGGTTCGGCACGCTTCCTCGGTAAGTTCGGGAAGAGTATTGAGGGATCGGGCGGCCAGTTTGAAGAAGGTTTTATGGCGATGGGCGCGCTGGGTCTGGCGATGGTCGGTATGACCGCGCTGGCACCGGTACTGGCGCATGTGCTCGGGCCGGTGATTATTCCACTGTACGAAATGTTGGGCGCGAACCCGTCGATGTTTGCCGGAACGCTGCTGGCGTGCGATATGGGCGGCTTCTTCCTGGCGAAGGAACTGGCGGGCGGCGACGTTGCGGCGTGGCTGTACTCCGGCCTGATCCTCGGGGCGATGATGGGGCCGACGCTGGTCTTCTCTATTCCGGTTGCGCTGGGGATTATTGAGCCGTCCGACCGTCGTTATCTGGCGCTGGGCGTGCTGGCTGGGATCGTCACCATTCCGATTGGCTGTATTGCGGGTGGTTTGATCGCGATGTACTCCGGTGTCGAAATCAACGGGCAGCCGGTGGAGTTCACCTTCGCGCTGATCCTGATGAACATGATCCCGGTGCTGATCGTTGCCGTGCTGGTGGCGCTGGGACTGAAATTCATCCCGGAAAAAATGATCAACGGCTTCCAGATCTTCGCGAAATTCCTGGTGGCGCTGATCACCATCGGTCTGGCGGCAGCGGTGATCAAATTCCTGCTCGGCTGGGAACTGATTCCGGGTCTTGATCCTATCTTCATGGCACCAGGTGACAAGCCGGGTGAAGTGATGCGCGCCATCGAAGTTATCGGTTCTATCTCCTGCGTGCTGCTGGGTGCGTACCCAATGGTACTGCTGCTGACCCGCTGGTTTGAAAAGCCGCTGATGAGCGTCGGTAACCTGTTAAAAATCAATAATATTGCGGCTGCGGGCATGGTGGCGACGCTGGCGAACAACATCCCAATGTTCGGCATGATGAAGAATATGGATACCCGCGGCAAAGTGATCAACTGCGCCTTTGCGGTCTCCGCAGCCTTCGCTCTGGGTGACCACTTAGGTTTCGCCGCGGCCAACATGAACGCGATGATCTTCCCAATGATTGTCGGCAAGCTGATTGGCGGCGTGACGGCGATTGGTTTGGCTATGCTG
>Ga0207696_1000164_pt1 | contig 106057 bp, 93 predicted proteins | sample KBSS54metaG_FD_184403 | JGI IMG/M metagenome (GOLD analysis project Ga0207696, IMG submission 184403) | Switchgrass rhizosphere microbial communities from Kellogg Biological Station, Michigan, USA - KBS S5-4 metaG (SPAdes) (version 2) | ecosystem: Host-associated > Plants > Roots > Rhizosphere... | reverse complement strand
CGTATAAGCAGATCGTATGCGCGGCAATGCGCAAGCTGCTGCATCTGGTTTACGGGGTAGTGAAGTCGGGCAAACCGTTTGACCCCCAAATTGCTCTTGCGAGGTGAGGGTCAAGACGGTATCTACATCTGTTTCGGGCCAATTATTCCTGAGCCATGGGCGCGCGGCTCCTTGGCACCCGCCTTGATATCGAGACGTACAAACAAGGTGGTCGCGCGCGCAGGCACAGGCGTGACTGGCCCGAAACAAATGTAGGAGCAGCCTTGTGCTGCGAAGCGCCGCGCGGGCGGCGCTCGATCTCGAAGGCGCTACAAATCCACTGACAAGCCCCAACTCAATGCTTGATCATCACATGCCGCACACAGGTGTAGTCCTCCAGCCCATACACCGACATATCCTTCCCATACCCCGAATGTTTCTGCCCGCCATGGGGCATTTCGCTGACCAGCATGAAGTGTGTATTCACCCAGGTGCAGCCGTACTGCAAGCGCGCCGCCAGGCGATGGGCGCGGCCGGTGTCGCGGGTCCACACCGATGACGCCAGGCCGTAGTTGGAGTCGTTGGCCCACGCCAGTGCCTGCGCCTCGTCGGTGAAGCGGGTTACCGAGACCACCGGGCCAAATACCTCGTTGCGCACGATCTCGTCATCCTGCAGAGCATCGGCCAGTACGGTTGGCTCGAAGAAGAAACCGTCGCCATCAATCGCCTTGCCACCTGTCACCAGACGGATGTGCGGTTGGGCGATGGCCCGCTCCACAAGGCCGGCGACCTTGTCGCGGTGCTGTGCGCTGATCAGTGGCCCCAGTTCCGTATCCTCGGCGTCCTGCAGGCCGGGCTTGAGGCTGGCCACCGCTTCGCCCAGGCGTTGCACGAATGGCTCATAGATGCCGTCCTGCACATACAGGCGGCAAGCCGCGGTGCAGTCCTGGCCGGCGTTGTAGAAGCCGAACGTGCGGATGCCCTCGATGGCGGCGTCAATGTCGGCATCGTCGAACACCAGTACCGGCGCCTTGCCGCCCAGCTCCATGTGCATGCGCTTCACACTGTCGGCGGTGGCGCTGATGATGTGCGCGCCGGTGGGGATCGAACCGGTCAGTGAGACCATGCGCACGTTCGGGTGGGTGACCAGCGGCGTGCCGACGGTTTGGCCACGGCCGAAGAGAATATTGAGCACGCCAGGCGGCAGCAGGCCCTGCGCCAGTTCGCCCAGGCGCAGTGCGGTGAGCGGCGTCAGTTCGGACGGTTTGATCACTACGGTATTGCCGGCTGCCAGGGCCGGCGCGACTTTCCAGGCCAGCATCATCAACGGGTAGTTCCACGGCGCGATCGAGGCGACCACGCCCAGGGGGTCGCGGCGGATCATCGAGGTGTGCCCTGGCAAGTATTCGCCGGCCGCCGAGCCGCCCAGGCAGCGCGCCGCCCCGGCGAAAAAGCGGAACACGTCGGCAATCGCCGGGATTTCGTCATTCAGCGCAGCACTGAAGGGCTTGCCGCAGTTCTGCGATTCAAGCCGGGCCAGTTCCTCGCCATGCTGCTCGATGGTATCGGCCAGCGCCAGCAATGCCAGGGAGCGGTCCTTGGGACTGGCTTGTGACCAGCCCTCGAAGGCCTGGTCGGCGGCACGCACGGCGCTGTCGACCTGCGCTTCGCTGGCTTCGTTGATTTGCGCCAGGGCGCTGCCCGAGGCGGGGTTGAGCACGGTCCAGGCCGGCCCTTCGCCGGTGACCAGTTGACCGTTGATCAGCATCTGCGTTTGCATGGAAGACTCCTCCAGGGTCATTTGCCACTGCCCGCGACGCTTTCGCCGCCACGGGTCAGGTAATAGGCGCCGAGGATCGGCAGCATGGTCACCAGCATCACCAGCATGGCGACCACATTGGTCACGGGCACGTCGCGCGGGCGGCTGAGTTGGTTGAGCAACCAGATCGGCAGCGTGCGCTCGTGCCCTGCGGTAAAGGTGGTCACGATGATTTCGTCGAACGACAAAGCGAAGGCCAGCATGCCACCTGCCAGCAGCGCCGAGCCGAGGTTGGGCAGGATGATGTAGCGGAAGGTCTGCCAGCCGTCCGCGCCCAGGTCCATCGAGGCTTCGATCAGGCTCTGCGAGGTCCGCCGCAGGCGGGCGATGACGTTGTTGTAGACGATCACCACGCAGAAGGTTGCGTGGCCGACCACGATGGTGAACAGGCCAGGTTCGATGCCCAGGCTCTTGAACGCGGAGAGCAGGGCGATACCGGTGATGATGCCAGGCAAGGCGATCGGCAAAATCAGCATCAGCGAGATGCCCTCCTTGCCAAAAAAGCTGCGCCGGTACAGCGCCGCCGAGGCCAGGGTGCCGAGCACCAGGGCAATCAGTGTGGCCAGGCAGGCAACCTGCAGCGACAGCTTGATGGCTTCGAGCACATCCGGGCGAGCGAAGGCCACGCTGAACCACTTCAGGGTAAAGCCCTGGGGCGGGAAGCTGAACGCCGCGTCTTCGGTGTTGAAGGCGTAGAGGACGATGATCAGGATCGGGAAGTGCAGGAACAGCAACCCGCCCCAGGCCGCCAGGCGCAAGCCGGTTGATGCGTTTTCAGAGTGCATCGAATGCCCCCAGGCGCTTGACGATGGACAAGTAGACCGCGATCAGCACGATAGGCACCAAGGTAAACGCGGCGGCCATTGGCATGTTGCCGATCGCCCCTTGTTGGGCATAGACCATGCTGCCGATGAAGTAACCGGGCGGGCCGATCAGCTGTGGCACGATGAAGTCGCCCAGGGTCAGGGAGAAGGTAAAGATAGACCCCGCGGCAATGCCCGGGATCGACAGCGGCAAAATCACCTGCCAGAAGGTTTGCCTGGGCCTGGCCCCCAGGTCCGCCGAAGCTTGCAGCAAGGACGGCGGCAGGCGCTCCAGCGAGGCCTGGATCGGCAGGATCATGAACGGCAGCCAGATGTACACGAACACCATGAAGCGCCCCAGGTGCGAGGTTGACAGGGTACTGCCGCCAACGCCAGGCACTGTCAGCACCGCCTGCAGCAGGCCATCCAGGTGCAGGACCTGGACGAACCATTGGGCCACGCCGCCTTTGGCCAGCAGCAAGGTCCAGGCGTAAGTCTTGACGATGTAGCTGGCCCACATCGGCATCATCACCGCGATGTAGAAAAATGCCTTGGTCTTGCCGCTGGTGTAGCGCGCCATGTAGTAGGCGATTGGGAAGGCCAGCACCGCGCTGGCCAGCGACACCGCCACTGCCATGCCCAGGGTGCGCAGGATGATGTCGAAGTTCGACGGGTTGAACAGCGCGGCGAAATTGCCCAGGGTCAGGTCCGGGGTCACCGCCATGGTGAAGTCGTCGAACGTGTAGAAACCCTGCCACAACAGGTTCAGCAACGAGCCCAGGTAGATCGCCCCGAACCAGGTCAGTGGCGGGATCAACAGCAGCATCAGGTAGAGGTTGGGGCGCCGGTACAACAGGTTGGAGAGCCTGCGCAGCGGGCTTGGGTTGGCGCGCGGGGCGTTCATCTCAGCGGCCCTCGTCGAGCACGGTTTCCTGCAGGGCGGTCATTGCTTCACGGGGCCAGCGCGCCAGCACCCGCTGGCCGGCCTGCCAGGTGGGCGGCTGTGCCTGCCAGCGGTCGTTGGCCTGGCTTACGGTCAGCAGCTGGCCGCTGTCCAGCTGCAGCTCGAAGCGGGTGGCACTGCCTTGATACTGCACATCGTGCAACAGGCCACTGACTTGCACTTCATGGCTGGCGGCGGCCTGTTCGCCCAGGCGGATATGCTCGGGGCGGATGGAAAACGGCGCGGGGCTGCCAGTGAGCTGCTCGGCCAACGCCCCGCGCACCACGTTCGAGGTGCCGACGAACTCGGCGACGAAGGTAGTGGCCGGCTTCATATACAGGTTGCGCGGGGTGTCGACTTGTTCGATACGGCCGCGGTTGAACACCGCGACCCGGTCGGACATCGACAGCGCTTCGGTCTGGTCGTGGGTGACGAAGATGAAGGTGATCCCCAACTGGCGCTGGAGTTTTTTCAGTTCGCCTTGCATCTGCTCGCGCAGCTTCAGGTCCAGTGCACCTAGCGGTTCGTCGAGCAACAGCACCCGTGGGCGGTTGACCAGGGCGCGGGCGAGGGCGACGCGCTGGCGCTGGCCGCCGGACAACTGCGCCGGTTTGCGCGCACCGTAACCGGCCAGCGCCACCATCGCCAGGGCCTCTTCAGCGCGGGCGTGGCGCTCGGCCTTGGCCACGCCTTTAACCTTTAGGCCGTAGGCGATGTTGTCGCGCACGTTCATGTGCGGGAACAGTGCGTAGTCCTGGAACACGGTGTTGACGTCGCGTTGGTAGGGCGGCACACCTGCAGCTTCGACGCCATGGATGCGGATCGAACCAGTGTTGGGTTGTTCGAAGCCTGCGATCAGGCGCAGGCAGGTGGTCTTGCCCGAGCCGGAAGGGCCGAGCATGGAAAAGAACTCGCCATCTTCGATGTCGATGCTGACCTGGTCGACGGCCTTGACCTCACCGAAGGTGCGTGAAACGTGGGTGAACTGGACGGCTAGGGGCATGGGCGGTACTCAGCTGTGCTTGTAGTGCCTGCACCGGCCCTTTCGCGGGCAAGCCCGCTCCCACACGGACCGTAGCGACGCTGCCCTTGTGGGAGCGGGCTCGTCCCGCGAAGGGGCCGGGACAGGCTCATTCGACCTTAGCGTCCACCCATGATCGCAATATAATCCTGCGTCCACCGGCTGTACGGCACGAACTTGCCACCCTGGGCCTGCGGGGTCTTCCAGAAGGCGATCTTGTCGAAGTTATCGAAGCCATTGGTCTTGCACCCTTCGGCGCCCAGCAGTTCGCTGCCGGTGCAGGCTGCAGGCACTGCCGGCAACGAGCCGAACCAGGCAGCCACATCACCTTGCACCTTCGGTTGCAGCGACCAGTCCATCCATTTGTAGGCACAGTTGGGGTGCTTGGCCTCGCTGTGCAGCATGGTGGTGTCGGCCCAGCCCGTGGCGCCTTCTTTCGGAATGGTCGAGGCCACCGGCTGCTTCTCCGCTTTCAGGCCGTTGACCATGTAGCCCCAGGAGCTGGACGCGGCCACGCCTTCGTTCTTCACATCGCTCATCTGCACCGTGGCGTCATGCCAGTAGCGGTGAATCAGCGGCTGTTGCTGGCGCAACAGTTCGAGCACCGCTTTGTACTGGGTCTCGTTCAGTTCGTAGGGGTCCTGGATGCCCAGTTCCGGCTTGGCCGACTTCAGGTACAGCGCCGCATCAGCGATGTAGATCGGCCCGTCGTAGGCTTGCACGCGGCCTTTGTTCGGCTTGCCGTCGGGCAGGTTTTGCGGTTCGAAGACCACGCCCCAGCTGGTCGGCGGCTGCTTGAATACCGTGGTGCTGTACAGCAGCACGTTCGGCCCCCATTGGTACGGGGTGCCGTAGGCTTGCTTGTCGACCACGTACCAGCCGCCGTTTTGCAGGCGCGGGTCGATGTTCTTCCAGTTGGGGATCAGCGCGGTGTTGATCGGCTGTACCCGCTTGCCTGCGATCAGCCGCAGCGACGCGTCGCCCGAGGCGGTGACCAGGTCATAGCCGCCCTTGGTCATCAGGCTGACCATTTCGTCCGAGGTGGCGGCGGTCTTGACGCTGACCTTGCAGCCGGTTTCCTTTTCAAAGCCGGTGACCCAATCGTAGGCCTTGTCGCTTTCACCGCGCTCGATGTAGCCGGGCCAGGCGACGATATCCAGGCGCCCTTCGCCGGCTCCCAGGGCTTTGAGCGGTTCGGCGGCCTGCAGGCTGGCGCTGGCGAGCAACGCGCCAGTCATGGCGCCGAGCAATGCGGTCTTGTGCGCTGACATGGTGTTCCCTCTTCTTGGAGATCTGGGTCGGGGCAGTCATCAAGCAAGCAGTGGAGCGATTGTTATAAGCGTAGTGCGATTGCGCGACGTATTGGCGATATCGAGTCTAGTTGGCTTTTTGCTGGCCAATGCAACATCCGGAAGCAAATCCCCCCGTGGCGATCGCGTGGGCAAGGCTTAATCTGGCCATTCTTTTGCGACGTCTGGAGGCACCTGAATGAACACCCGCGGACTGCTCGACCAACTGCTCAAGTCCGGCCAGCAACTGCTCGAAAAACAGGCCGGCAAAGGCGGCTCAGGCAAGCCCGGCACCAGCGCCGGTGGCCTTGGCGGCCTGCTCTCCGGCGTGGGTGGCGGCGCGTTGGGGGCAGGGGCGCTGGGCCTGTTGCTGGGGAGCAAGAAGGCCCGCAAATATGGCGGCAAAGCCCTGACCTACGGTGGCCTGGCTGCGCTCGGGGTGCTGGCCTACAAGGCCTACGGCAACTGGCAGGCGCGCCAGCCGGGGGCAGGGCAGGCGCCCGAGCCGCAAACCCTCGACCGCCTGCCACCGGCCCAGGCCGAGCAGCACAGCCAGGCGGTGCTGCGCGCACTGGTGGCAGCGGCCAAGTCCGATGGCCATATCGATGAGCGCGAGCGCGCCTTGATTGAAGGCGAGTTCACCCGCCTGGACACGGACCGCGAACTGCAACACTGGCTGCACGATGAGCTGAACAAACCGCTGGACCCGGCCGAAGTGGCGCGTGCTGCACAAACACCGGAAATGGCCGCCGAGATGTACCTGGCCAGTGTCATGATGGTCGATCAGGAAAACTTCATGGAGCGCGCCTACCTGGACGAACTCGCCCGGCAGCTGCGCCTGGACCCGGCATTGCGCCAGGAACTGGAGAGCCAGGTACGGCTCGCTGCAGGCCAATAGCAGGCGACTTGGCTTGTCCATCAGGCAAGGATGCCTGAATACCCCGCATTTCAGCCGCAAAAGCGTAGGATGCCTGGGCTATACTTCGGCGATTTTTCCCGCTCGTTGTGAATTCCTGAGGGCTGAATGTGAAAAACTGGACCTTGCGCCAACGGATCCTGGCAAGTTTCGCCGTGATCATCGCCATCATGCTGCTGATGATCGTAGCCGCCTACTCGCGGCTGGTGGCGATCGAAAGTGCCGAGGAGGCAGTGGGGACCGACAGCATCCCCGGGGTCTACTACAGCTCGATGATCCGCAGTGCCTGGGTCGACAGCTACGTCACCAGCCAGCAACTGGTAGGGCTGTCCAACCACCGCGAAATCACCTCGGCGGACATGGAACTGTTCAAGAGCTTCGAGGACCGCCTCAAGCAACACATGGCCAGCTACCAGACCACCATCAAGGACAGTGACGACCAGGCCCGCTTCGACAGCTTCGTGGAGCTGGAACAGAACTACATCAAGATCGTCGGCCAGGTGCTGGACACCTATCGCCAGCACAACTATGCCGAAGCTGAACGGCTTATCATCGAGGTACTCACCCCCACATGGGTTGATGGTCGCAAGCACCTGAACGAAGTCATCGAGAACAACCGAGCTTCGGCCGACGCTGCCACTCAAGATATCGTCAGCGCCGTGAGCACGGCCAAGGGCAGCATGATGGTTTCGCTGCTGCTGGCAATCGTTGCCGCCGGGATCTGCGGGTTGCTGCTGATGCGCGCCATCAGCGCCCCCATGCAGCGCATCGTCCACGCCCTCGACAGGCTGCGTTCAGGCGACCTGAGCATGCGCCTGAGCCTGGACCGCAAGGACGAGTTCGGCGCCATCGAAAGCGGCTTCAACGAAATGGCCGAGGCGCTGGCCAACCTGGTGTCCCAGGCCCAGCGGTCATCGGTGCAGGTGACCACCTCAGTGACCGAGATCGCCGCCACGTCCAAGCAGCAGCAGGCTACAGCCACCGAGACCGCCGCGACCACCACCGAAATCGGCGCCACCTCGCGGGAAATCGCCGCCACCTCACGTGACTTGGTACGCACCATGACCGAGGTCACCTCTGCCGCCGATCAGGCCTCCAGCCTGGCAGGCTCCGGCCAACAAGGCTTGGCCCGCATGGAAGAAACCATGCACCAGGTGATGGGCGCCGCCGACCTGGTCAATGCCAAGCTCGGCATCCTCAACGAAAAGGCCAGCAACATCACCCAGATGGTGGTGACCATCGTCAAGGTGGCCGACCAGACCAACCTGTTGTCGCTCAATGCCGCCATCGAAGCGGAAAAGGCCGGCGAGTATGGCCGTGGCTTCGCCGTAGTGGCGACCGAGGTACGCCGCCTGGCTGACCAGACGGCAGTGGCCACCTACGACATCGAACAGATGGTGCGCGAAATTCAGTCGGCGGTGTCGGCCGGGGTCATGGGCATGGACAAGTTCTCTGAAGAAGTGCGCCGCGGCATGTTCGAGGTGCAGCAAGTGGGCGAGCAGCTGAGCCAGATCATCCATCAGGTGCAGGCCCTGGCGCCGCGGGTGCTGATGGTCAACGAGGGCATGCAGGCCCAGGCCACCGGCGCTGAGCAGATCAACCAGGCGCTGGCCCAGCTGAGCGATGCCAGTACCCAGACGGTCGAGTCGCTGCGCCAGGCCAGTTTTGCCATTGACGAGCTCAGCCAAGTGGCAGCAGGCCTGCGTGGCGGCGTGTCGCGATTCAAAGTCTGACGACCATGACCGACCTGCAACCCCGCGCAGCGCAGGCAAGCGACGCCAAGGGCGCGTTGTACCTGCAGTTTCGCATCGCTGACCAGCGTTTTGCCCTGGACGTGCACGAGGTGATCGAGGTGCTGCCGCGTCGGCCGCTCAAGCCGATTGCCCAGGCGCCGTCGTGGGTCGCGGGTATCCTTGCGCACCGCGGCGCACTGGTCCCGGTGGTCGACCTGTCGGCACTGAGCTTTGGCCAGGCGGCGGCGCAACGCACCAGCACTCGCTTGGTGCTGGTGCGTTACCGGGGCGACTTGCAGCTTGGGCTGATCCTTGAACAGGCCACCGAGACCTTGCGTTGCCGCCCCGAAGAATTCCAGCCGTATGGCCTGGACAATGGCGACGCACCGTACCTCGGGCCCGTGCGCCAGGATGCCCAGGGCCTGGTGCAGCGCATCGCCGTTGATGACCTGCTGACAGATGCCGTGCGCGAGCTGTTGTTTGCCGATGAACGCGGGGCCCCTGCGCCAGGAATGCCGACATGATTGAACAGCGTTTCTTCCGCTATCTGCACGAGCGCATCGGCCTGGACGTGGAGTCGGTAGGCGCGCCGATGGTCGAGCGTGCCTTGCGCCAGCGCTGCAGTGCCGTGAACGCCGTGGACCTGGACGACTACTGGCTGCGCCTGCAGCAGTCGGCGGACGAGCAACAGGCCCTGATCGAGGCGGTCATCGTCCCCGAGACTTGGTTCTTCCGTTATCCAGAATCCTTCACGGCCCTGGTGGGCCTGGCCCATAAGCGCCTGGCAGAACTGGCCGGCGCACGCCCGGTGCGGCTGCTCAGCCTGCCGTGCTCGACCGGCGAGGAACCTTATTCCCTGGCCATGGCGCTGCTCGATGGCGGCATGAGCCCTGGCGCGTTCGTGATCGACGGCATCGACATCAGCCCCCTTTCGGTGGCCAAGGGTGAGCAGGCGGTTTATGGCCGCAATGCGTTTCGCGGCAGCGACCTGGGCTTTCGCGAGCGCTTTTTCGATGCGCTCGGTGACGGCCATCGCCTGCATGATCGCGTGCGCCAGCAAGTCAGCCTGCAAGTGGGTAATGTGCTGGACCCGGCCCTGGCCAGCCGCGATGGCCTGTACGACTTTGTGTTCTGTCGCAATCTGTTGATTTATTTCGACGTGGCCACTCAGCAGCGCGTGTTCGAGGTGCTCAAGCGCCTGACTCATCCGCAGGGTGTGCTGTTTATCGGGCCTGCCGAAGGCAGCTTGCTGGCGCGGCTGGGCATGCGCCCGCTGGGTATCGCTCAATCGTTCGCCTACGTGCGTCAGGAGGGCGCTGTGGCACCGGCCCGCGTGCTACCCGCGCCGCCAGCCAAGCGCGCGCTGCCGCCTTTGCCCCTGCCCGTGTACCCGCCGCCGACGCCGTCATTGGCGCGGCCGTTGCGAGCGCTTCCGTTCACTGCCAAGGCGCCACTGCCGGCAGAACGCAAAGGCGAGAACGAAGCCGAACTGCTGGCCAGCATTGCCCGGCATGCCAACGCGGGCGCCAGTGCGCAGGCGCGTGCCGCCTGCCAGCGCTACTTGAGCCAGTTCGCGCCGACGGCGCAGGTTTACTACTGGCTGGGCTTACTCAGTGATACCGAAGGCGATGCTGGCCAGGCGCTTACCCACTATCGCAAGGCCCTGTACCTGGAGCCGCAGCACCCCGAAGCCTTGGTGCACCTGGCGGCCTTGCTCGCGGCCCAGGGCGACCTGGCAGGCGCCCAGCGTTTGCAGGCGCGTGCTGCACGGGCGGGACGGGAGCCTGAACGATGAGGGGTGAATCCGCGATGCAACTGCTTGCGCAGGCCGACGAGCGCATCGACGACTGCTGGAACCGCATCGGCGTGCACGGTGACAAACAGTGCCCGCTGCTGGAGCGGCATATTCATTGCCGCAACTGTGACGTGTATGCCGCTGCCGCCACGCGCCTGCTCGACCGTTATGCGCTGCTGCAGGATGACAACGCCGCCGTTGCGCCAGCGGCCGAGGAATCGGTTGGCCGCTCCATGCTGCTGTTCAGGCTCGGTGAAGAATGGCTGGCCTTGGCGACCGCCTGCCTGGCTGAAATCGCCCCCTTGCAGGCGGTGCATTCGCTACCGCACCAGCGTTCCCGGATGCTGCAGGGCGTTGCCAACGTGCGCGGCGCATTGGTGCCGTGCCTGTCGCTGGCTGACTTGCTGGGTGTGCAGCCGGCTGCTGGGCAGCAACGCAGCGGCCGTGAGATGCCGCGCATGCTGATCCTGGCTGCCGAAGGGGGGCCGGTGGTGATGGCGGTCGAGGAAATCGACGGCATTCACCGGCTTGACCCGACGCTGCTGGGCAGTGGCCAGGACGTTACCCACTTCACCGCGGCGGTGCTGCAGTGGCGTGGCCGCAGTGTGCGGGTGCTGGACGATCAACACTTACTGTCTGCGGTGCAGCGGAGCCTGTCATGACCCCAGAGCAAATGCGCGACGCATCGTTGCTCGAGCTGTTCAGCCTAGAAGCCGAGGCGCAGACCCAGGTGCTCAGCGCCGGCCTGATGGCACTGGAGCGCAACCCCACCCAGGCCGACCAACTGGAAGCCTGCATGCGCGCGGCCCACTCCCTGAAAGGGGCCGCACGTATTGTCGGGGTCGATGCTGGCGTGAGCGTGGCCCACGTGATGGAAGACTGCCTGGTGGCGGCGCAGGAAGGCCGCTTGCGGTTGAGCGCCGAGCATATCGATGCGCTGCTGCAGGGGACCGACCTGTTGATGCGCATCGCCACGCCGGGCGACGCGGGCGCCCAAGCGACACTGCCGGTGTTCCTTGCGCAGATGGCCAGCTTGCTGGACCCGGGCGCGGCACCAGCGTCGCTGCCAATGGCGATGGCCATGCCGTCGCCGACAGCGCCCGTGCCAACCCTGCCTGTCGAGCCCTTGCCGATGGCCCCCGAGCCCATGGAAGTGGACGTCGAGCTTGAGCCCGCGCCACGGCGCAAGGCCGGTAAACGCGCCGGCGAAGGCGCTGAGCGGGTGCTGCGGGTCACGGCCGACCGCCTCAACAGCTTACTCGACCTGTCCAGCAAGTCGCTGGTCGAGACCCAGCGGCTCAAGCCTTACCTGGCCACCCTGCAGCGCCTCAAGCGCATGCATGGCCAAGGCATGCAGGCACTCGATGGTTTGCGCATGCAACTGGAGGACAGTGGCCAGAGCAGCGAGGTACTCGAAGCCCTGGCCCAGACCCAGCGCTTGTTGGTCGAGACCCAGCAGATTCTGCAGCAGCAGGCAGCTGACCTCGACGAGTTCGGCTGGCAGGCCAGCCAGCGTGCGCAATTGCTCTATGACACGGCGCTGGCCTGCCGGATGCGGCCCTTTGCCGACGTTCTGGCCGGGCAGAGCCGCATGGTCCGTGACCTTGGGCGATCTTTGGGCAAGCCGGTGCGCTTGGTGATCGAGGGCGAAAAGACCCAGGTCGACCGTGATGTACTGGAAAAGCTCGAAGCCCCGCTGACCCACCTGCTGCGCAATGCGGTCGACCATGGCATCGAACTGCCAGAGCGGCGCCTGCTGGCAGGCAAGGCGCAGGAGGGCGTGATTCGCCTGCGCGCCTCGCACCAGGCCGGCATGCTCAGCCTCGAGCTGATCGACGATGGCGCCGGCATCGACCTGGAGCGCCTGCGCAGCGCCATCGTCGAGCGCGCCATGTCGCCGGCCGACACCGTGGCACGGATGAGCGAGGCGGAGCTGATCACGTTCCTGTTCCTGCCCGGCTTCAGCCTGCGCGACAAGGTGACCGAGGTGTCAGGGCGCGGGGTTGGGCTGGACGCCGTGCAACACATGATTCGCGAGCTGCGCGGGTCGATCGAATTGACCCAGCTGGCCGGGCAGGGCTGCCGCTTCCACCTGCAGGTGCCGCTGACGCTGTCGGTGGTGCGCAGCCTGGTGGTGGAAGTGGGCGGCGAAGCCTATGCGTTCCCGCTCGCGCACATCGAACGCACGCTGGAGGTGACCGCCGAGCAGATCGTGCAGATCGAAGGGCGTCAGCATTTTTGGCATGAAGGGCGGCACATCGGCCTGGTGGCGGCCAGCCAGTTGCTCAATCGCCCAGCAGGGCAGGCCGATGAAAGCAGCCTGCGGGTGGTGGTGATTCGAGAGCGCGAGCAACTCTATGGGGTGGCGGTGGAACGCTTGATCGGCGAGCGGGTGCTGGTGGTGATGCCTCTCGATCCACGCCTGGGCAAGGTCCAGGACATCTCCTCCGGGGCATTGCTCGACGATGGCTCGGTGGTGTTGATCGTTGACGTCGAAGACCTGCTGCGCTCGGTGGAAAAACTGCTCAGTACTGGCAGCCTGGAGCGCATCGAGCGGGGCAACAGTGGCACCCGCGGCCTGGCGCGCAAGCGCATCCTGGTGGTCGACGACTCGCTCACCGTGCGCGAACTGCAGCGCAAACTGTTGGGTAACCGCGGTTACGACGTGGCCGTGGCGGTGGATGGCATGGACGGCTGGAATGCCCTGCGCGGCGAAGACTTCGACTTGCTGATCACCGACATCGACATGCCGCGCATGGATGGCATCGAGCTGGTCACCCTGGTGCGCCGGGACCAGCGCCTGCAATCGCTGCCGGTGATGGTGGTGTCGTACAAGGACCGTGAGGAAGACCGGCGGCGTGGCCTGGACGCTGGCGCCGACTACTATTTGGCAAAGGCCAGTTTCCACGACGATGCGTTGCTGGATGCTGTGGTGGAGCTGATTGGAGGTGCTCAGGGATGAAGATCGCCATCGTCAACGATATGCCCATGGCGGTGGAGGCGTTGCGCCGGGCGCTGGCCTTCGAGCCCGCGCACCAGGTGATCTGGGTAGCAGGCAACGGCGCCGAGGCGGTGCAGCGGTGCGCCGAGCAACAGCCAGACCTGATCCTCATGGACTTGATCATGCCGGTGATGGATGGGGTAGAGGCGACGCGTCGGATCATGGCCGAGACCCCCTGCGCCATCGTCATCGTCACGGTCGACCGCAAGCAGAACGTGCACCGGGTGTTCGAGGCCATGGGCCATGGCGCGCTGGATGTGGTCGATACCCCGGCCCTGGGCGCGGGCGATGCCCGTGAGGCGGCGGCGCCACTACTGCGCAAGATCCTCAACATTGGCTGGCTGATAGGCCAGCAGCGTACGCCGGCCGCGCGCCCGGTTGCCACGCCATTGCGCGAGGCATCCCAGCGTCGCGGCTTGGTGGCAATCGGTTCGTCGGCCGGCGGCCCGGCCGCCCTCGAGGTGCTGCTCAAGGGCTTGCCGCCGGCATTCCCGGCGGCCATCGTGCTGGTCCAGCACGTCGACCAGGTTTTCGCCGCAGGCATGGCCGAATGGCTCAGCAGCGCTGCCGGCCTGCCGGTGCGCCTGGCCCGCGAGGGCGAGCCGCCGCAGCCGGGGCAAGTCCTGCTGGCGGGCACCAACCACCATATCCGCCTGCTGCAAAATGGTCAGCTGGCCTACACTGCCGAACCCGTCAACGAAATCTACCGGCCTTCGATCGATGTGTTCTTCGAGAGCGTGGCACGCTACTGGAGCGGCGATGCGGTGGGTGTGCTGCTCACCGGCATGGGCCGCGACGGTGCCCAGGGCCTCAAACAGATGCGCCAGCAGGGCTTCCTGACCATCGCTCAGGACCAGGCCAGCAGCGCCGTATACGGCATGCCCAAGGCCGCCGCGGCGATTGACGCGGCGGTGGAAATCCGCCCGCTGGAGCGAATCGCCGGGCGATTGATGGAATTCTTTGCAAAATGACGATATGTAATGAATCACGCCGCCTGGTCGGCGGTGATCAGGTGAATAGGCATGAATGATCTACCGATCGAAGGTTTCGCGACCACCAACGAAAACTCGGCGATGGTGCTGTTGGTCGACGATCAGGCAATGATCGGCGAGGCGGTGCGACGTGGCCTGGCCCATGAAGACAACATCGACTTCCATTTCTGCGCCGACCCGCACCAGGCCGTGGCCCAGGCCATGCGCATCAAACCGACGGTGATCCTGCAGGACCTCATCATGCCGGGCCTGGATGGGCTGACGCTGGTGCGTGAGTACCGCAACAACCCGGCTACCCAGGATATCCCGATCATCGTCCTGTCGACCAAGGAAGACCCGCTGGTGAAGAGCGCGGCGTTTGCTGCGGGGGCCAACGACTACCTGGTCAAGTTGCCGGACAACATCGAACTGGTGGCGCGCATTCGCTACCACTCGCGTTCCTACCTGACGTTGCTCCAGCGTGACGAGGCGTACCGCGCCCTGCGGGTCAGCCAGCAGCAGTTGCTCGATTCCAACCTGATGCTGCAACGGTTGATGAACTCCGATGGCCTGACCGGGCTGTCCAACCGGCGTCACTTCGACGAATACCTGGAGCTGGAATGGCGCCGGGCCATGCGTGAGCAGCAGCAGTTGTCGTTGTTGATGATCGATGTCGACTACTTCAAGGCCTACAACGACAGTTTCGGGCATTTGGCGGGTGATGAGGCGTTACGCCAGGTGGCTGAAGCGATCCGCGGCTCGTGCTCGCGGCCGACCGATCTGCCGGCGCGTTATGGGGGCGAGGAGTTTGCCCTGGTGTTGCCCAATACGTCCCCAGGCGGGGCGCGGCTGATTGCCGAGAAACTGCGTCAGACGGTGTTGGCGCTGGGCATTCCGCACACGGCGCCAGCGGCGGATTCGCGGTTGACGGTGAGCATTGGCCTGGCGACCCAGACACCGGCGGTGGGCGGGCATTGCCGGCAGTTGATTTCGGCGGCCGACAAGGGACTGTACCTGGCCAAGAATGGGGGGCGTAACCAGGTGGGTATTGCTTAAGGTTGCGGCTGCGGCGTAGTGCTTCGTAGTGCCGGGTGCAGGGTACCGCCCGGCGGGTCTGCCGCCATGCGTTGGACTCGGTTATACTCACAGGCTTTTCACCGAATTCGCACGAGAGCCGTCGCCCATGGAAATCCAACCGATCCTGAACACCATCAAGGACCTCACCGAGCGTTCCCAGTCAATTCGGGGGTATCTTTGACTACGATCAAAAGCATGACCGCCTGATCGAAGTCAACCGCGAGCTGGAAGACCCGGCCGTCTGGAACAAGCCTGAGTATGCCCAGGCCCTGGGCCGCGAACGTGCCATGCTGGTACAGGTCGTCGAGACGTTGGACAAGATGGCCAACGGCCTGTCCGACTGCAAGGACCTGCTCGACATGGCCGTCGAGGAAAAGGACGAAAGCGCCGTCGGCGACGTCGTGACCGAGCTGGAAGGCCTGGAAGAAAAACTGGCCCAGCTTGAGTTCCGTCGCATGTTCAGCGGCGAGATGGACATGAACAACGCCTACCTGGACATCCAGGCCGGCTCCGGCGGTACCGAAGCGCAGGACTGGGCCAACATCCTGCTGCGCATGTACCTGCGCTGGGCCGACAAGCGCGGTTTTGACGCCACCATCATCGAGCTCTCCGAAGGTGAAGTCGCCGGCATCAAGGGCGCCACCGTGCACATCAAAGGCGAATATGCCTTCGGCTGGCTGCGCACCGAAATCGGCGTGCACCGCCTGGTCCGTAAAAGCCCGTTCGACTCCGGCGCCCGTCGCCACACCTCGTTCTCGGCGGTGTTCGTGTCGCCCGAGATCGACGACAAGGTCGAAATCGACATCAACCCGTCCGACCTGCGCGTCGACACCTACCGCTCCTCGGGCGCCGGTGGTCAGCACGTAAACACCACCGACTCCGCGGTGCGTATTACCCACGTGCCGACCAACACCGTGGTGGCCTGCCAGAACGAACGCTCCCAGCACGCCAACAAAGACACCGCCATGAAAATGCTGCGGGCCAAGTTGTACGAGCTGGAGATGCAGAAGCGCAACGCCGCTTCCCAGGCGCTGGAAGACAGCAAGTCGGACATCGGTTGGGGCCACCAGATCCGCTCCTACGTACTGGATGACTCGCGCATCAAGGACTTGCGGACCGGCGTTGAGCGCAGCGACTGCCAGAAGGTGCTGGACGGCGACCTCGACCAGTACCTGGAAGCGAGCCTCAAGCAAGGGCTGTAAGCCGCACACCACTGCCGCGATGCCTGGCTACCCGCCGGCATCGCGTGCCCTGCCCGAAAAGGGCAACGAATACCTGATGGAAAGAATGACGACATGAGCGACCTCAATAGCGCACCGCAAGACCTGCAACAGGAAGAAAACGCCCTGATCGCCCTGCGCAAGGAAAAACTTGCCGCAGAGCGCGCCAAGGGCAATGCCTTCCCCAATGACTTCCGTCGCGACAGCTACTGCAACGACCTGCAGAAACAGTACGCCGACAAGACTAAGGAAGAACTGGAAGCTGCAGCGATTCCGGTCAAGGTTGCCGGGCGCATCATGCTCAACCGTGGCTCGTTCATGGTCATCCAGGACATGACTGGCCGCATTCAGGTCTACGTCAACCGCAAGACTCTGCCGGAAGAAACCCTGGCCGCCGTCAAGACCTGGGACCTGGGCGATATCATCAGCGCCGAGGGCACCCTGGCCCGCTCTGGCAAAGGTGACCTGTACGTCGAGATGACCAACGTGCGTCTGCTGACCAAGTCGCTGCGCCCGCTGCCCGACAAGCACCATGGCCTGACCGACACCGAGCAGCGCTACCGTCAGCGTTACGTCGACCTGATGGTCAACGAAGAAACCCGCCACACCTTCCGTGTTCGCTCGCAGGTGATTTCGCACATCCGCAAGTTCCTGATCGAGCGCGACTTCCTCGAAGTCGAGACGCCGATGCTGCAGACCATCCCAGGCGGCGCTGCGGCCAAGCCGTTCGAAACCCACCACAACGCCCTGGACATGGCCATGTTCCTGCGCATTGCGCCGGAGCTGTACCTCAAGCGTCTGGTGGTCGGTGGTTTCGAGAAAGTCTTCGAGATCAACCGCAACTTCCGTAACGAAGGCGTTTCGACCCGGCACAACCCCGAGTTCACCATGCTCGAGTTCTACCAGGCCTACGCTGACTACACCGACAACATGGACCTCACCGAAGAGCTGTTCCGCGAGCTGGCGCAGCTGGTGCTGGGCAGCACCGACGTGCCGTACGGCGACAAGGTGTTCCACTTCGGCGAGCCGTTCGTGCGCCTGTCGGTGTTCGATTCGATCCTCAAGTACAACCCTGAGCTGACCGCTGCCGACCTGCAAGACGTCGACCGTGCCCGTGACATCGCCAAGAAGGCCGGTGCCAAGGTGCTGGGCCACGAAGGCCTGGGCAAGCTGCAGGTGATGATTTTCGAAGAGCTGGTCGAGCACAAGCTGGAGCAGCCGCACTTCATCACCGAGTACCCGTTCGAGGTGTCGCCGCTGGCCCGTCGCAACGACGACAACCCGGCCGTGACCGACCGCTTCGAGCTGTTCATCGGTGGCCGCGAAATCGCCAACGCCTACTCCGAGTTGAACGATGCCGAAGACCAGGCTGAGCGCTTCCTGGCCCAGGTGGCCGAGAAGGATGCCGGTGACGACGAAGCCATGCACTACGATGCCGACTTCGTCCGCGCCCTGGAATACGGCATGCCGCCGACTGCCGGTGAAGGCATCGGCATCGACCGCCTGGTGATGCTGCTGACCAACTCGCCGTCGATTCGCGATGTGATCCTGTTCCCACATATGCGTCCGCAGGCCTGAGTGATCTGAGAAAGCCGCCTCTAGGGGCGGCTTTTTCTTGCCTGAAGCCTTATGTTGTCCGTACCGGCCCCTTCGCGGGCAAGCCCGCTCCCACAGGGATCGTATAGCGCCTGAGGGCAGCGCAATTCCTGTGGGAGCGGGCTTGCCCGCGAAAGGGCCGGTACTGACAACCCCTGTTCATGAGGTACCCCCGTGACCCCCGCAATCGCCGAGCAAGGCGCCGCCGGCATCGCCACCGCCGTCGCCGAAAGTGTGCAGTACCAGGGCCGCAAGACCGCCCGCCAAGGCAGCGAGCAGCGCCGCCAGCTGATCCTCGACGCCGCCATGCGCATCGTCGTGCGCGATGGTGTGCGCGGTGTGCGCCACCGTGCCGTGGCTGCCGAGGCGGGTGTGCCGTTGTCGGCCACCACCTATTACTTCAAGGACATCGAGGACCTGCTCACCGATACCTTCGCCCAGTACGTCGAGCGCAGTGCCGCCTACATGGCCAAGCTCTGGGCCAACACCGAGGTGGTGCTGCGCCAGATGCTCGCCCAGGGCGATGGCAGCCCGCAGGCGCGGGCGCGTCTGGCCGACGAAGTGGCAAGCATGACCGCTGACTATGTGTCGCGTCAGTTGCTTAACCGGCGCGACTTTCTGATGGCCGAGCAGGCCTTCCGCCAGGAGGCACTGCTGTGCCCCCGTTTGGCCGAGCTGGTGTGCGCCCATGACCAGATTCTGCTGCACGGCACCCGGCAATTGCTGCAGGTGGTCGGCTCGCGGCAACCGGAACAAGACGCCCAAATGTTGACGGCGATTATCGAGCAGATGGAATATCAGGGCCTGCTCAAGGATGCGAACGCGCAAGCCGATGGGCAGATGCTCGCTATGCTTACCCGTTACCTGCACCTGGTGTTGGCATCGGCCTGAGCTGAGACCTTATTTTCAAGGAGAACCTGATGAAAGCCTGGCGTGTGGTGCTGTTGACGCTGTCATTCCTGCTGCTGGGCGGTTGTCTGGTGACCTTCCATGAGCCCTTGCCGAGCAACCAGGCCGCGCCCAAGGCCCTGCTCGGCAAGTGGAGCAGCAAGGACGCCTGGGGCGAACCGCTGAAGCTGTCGATCAGCCGCAGTGGCGGCGATGCCTACAAGGCGGTGGCCACGGCCAAGGGCAAAGCCCCCGAAGAGTACGTCTTCACCGTCTCGCGCCACGGCAACCGTTGGTACCTCTCGGCCGGCGTGCCCAAGCGCTTGGGCGGTAATTTCCTGATTGGCGGTTTTGAAGTCGTCGATGGCAAGGAACTGGTGGTGTACAACCTGGATGTCGAGCAGGTGCAGCAGGCCGTGAAAAACAAAGAGCTGACCGGGCGCAACACCGAAGTGCCGGAAGACAACGGCGAGGGCGTGCTCATCGACAGCCCCTCGGCGCGGGTGCTGGCCTACCTGGACGACCCGGCCAACTCCGACCTGTTCGTTGAGGTGGCACGCTTCCAGCGCTCCGGCAAGTAATGACCTCTGCCGTCCTTTTCAGGGTGTGAAACTGCAATGTGATCCCGGTAGGAGCAGCCTTGTGCTGCGAAAGGGCCGGTAAGACAACAGATATTTGTTGCCGATAGAGGCCTCTTCGCAGCACAAGGCTGCTCCTACAGGGACCGAGGCCGAGGCAGATAAGGAGTCCCCGGTGGACGAGTACCAGCAGACCATACGCGCGCTGTCAGACCGCATCGTTGCGGCGCAGACCCCCATCCGCGTACTCGATGCGGTGAAGTGGGACGACAACATCCGCCACGGCTTCCTCAAGGCCAAGGGCAAAGAGCCACCCGCCGTTGACCGTGCCTATTACCAGTCGCGGCCGCTGTCGTTCGACTCCAGCGCAGTCAAGGCCGAATTCCAGAATATCGAACGTGACATCACCCGCCGGCTCGGGCAGTTCAACCCGGTCGGGCAGATCATGCGGCGCATGTGCAAGGAATACCGCATGGTGGTGCGCATGCTCGAGGCGCGTGGCACCGAGGACTTCGGGTTGATCTCGCAGGAACTGTACGGCGCGGCGTCCGACGCCTTTCACGCCGGTGACCCGACCCTGGCCGACCTGGGCCTGATGCTGTCGGACTACCTGAACAACATCGATGGCCGCGGCGACCTCAAGGACGAGCCAAAGAACCTCACCGCCAAAGAGGCTGTGGACATCCTCCAGCGCCGCCTGAACAAGGTGTTCGGCGAGGCCGAAGAAACCATCCGCGTGTTCGAGTCCGACGGCATCGTCGCCGATGCGGCGGCCGGTGCCGACTACATCAAGGTACGTGCCGATGCCATGTTCAACAGCCGCGACGTACGTGCGCTGGAGGTGCATGAAGGCCTGGTGCATGTGGGGACCACGCTGAACGGTCTGAACCAGCCGATCTGTACCTTCCTGGCCAAGGGCCCACCCTCATCGACGGTGACCCAGGAGGGGCTGGCGATCCTCATGGAGGTGATTGCCTTCGCCTCTTACCCCAGCCGGCTGCGTAAGCTCACCAACCGTACACGCGCCATTCACATGGTCGAGGAGGGCGCGGACTTCCTCCAGGTGTTCGAGTTCTTCCGTGCCCAGGGCTTTGAAATGGCGCAGAGCTACAGCAATGCCAGCCGAGTGTTCCGCGGCTCGGTGCCCAATGGTTTGCCATTCACCAAGGACTTGTCCTACCTCAAAGGCTTCATCATGGTTTACAACTACATTCAGTTGGCCGTGAAGAAGGGCAAGCTCGAGCAGATCCCGCTGCTGTTCTGCGGCAAGACCACGCTGGAAGACATGCGCACCTTGCGCCAACTGGTCGAGGAGGGGCTGGTCGAACCGCCCAAGTACTTGCCCGAACAGTTCCGTGACCTCAACGCACTGTCGGCCTGGATGTGCTTCTCCAACTTCCTCAACCACCTGAGCCTGGATCGCATTGAAGCCGACTACGCGAACATTCTCTGAACGCTGCCGCCTGCTGGCCCTTGGCGTGCTCCTGCTGGGCCTGAGCGGTTGCAGCAGCCTGCTGTTCTACCCCGAGCGCGGCCAACCGTTCACCCCGGAGCGGGCCAAGCTCGACTACCGTGACGTCACCTTGACCACTTCGGATGGCGTACGCCTGCATGGTTGGTGGCTACCGGCCAAGGCCGGGGTCGAGGTCAAGGGCACCGTGTTGCACCTGCACGGCAACGGCGGCAACCTGGCCGGCCATCTGGGGGGCAGCTACTGGCTGCCGGAGCAGGGCTACCAGGTACTGATGGTCGATTACCGGGGCTATGGGCTGTCCCAGGGCAAACCGAGTTTGCCCGAGGTCTATGAAGACCTCGCGGCGGCCATGGCCTGGCTGGACAAGGCGCCCGAGGTCAAGGGTAAGCCGGTGGTGCTGCTGGGGCAGAGCCTGGGCGGCGCCATGGCCATTCATTACCTGGCGGCCCACCCTGAGCAGCGCCAGCGCTTCAGCGCGCTGGTGTTCGATGGCGTGCCAGCCAGCTACCGTGCGGTCGGGCGGTTTGCCTTGAGCACTTCATGGATGACCTGGCCGCTGCAGGTGCCGCTGTCGTGGCTGGTGCCGGACGGCGACAGCGCGATCCGTTCGATCGAGCGCCTGGACAGCCCGCCGAAGCTGTTCTTCCACAGTATCGACGACCACCTGGTGCCGCTGGACAACGGCATCCGCCTGTACCAGCACGCGCCGCCGCCGCGGGTACTGCAGTTGACCCGAGGGGGCCATGTACAAACGTTCGCCGACCCAGTGTGGCGCCAGGTGATGCTGCGCTTCCTCGACGACCCGAGTCATTTCAACGGCCTGCGGCGGCTTGCCGAAGTGCCCAATTACCCTGACGAGAAGAACAAGCAATGAGTGAAGAACGCAACGCCATCCCGCTGATCCTGACCGGCGTCGGCAGCATCATCGTGACGGTGGGGGCTTTGTGGTACTACGGTTACCTGCATTTCGCCAAGCCTGAAGATGCCCTGTTGCTGCAGGATTTCACCATGCTCAAGACCCTGCCGGGCGAAGACTACAAAGCCTCCCTCGACCCTGCACCCCAGGTGGCCCAGTGCGTGGACGGTGTGCTGGTGTTGTTCGATACCCAACAGAAAGGCCTGACCGGCGTGCTGGTTGATAACCGCAAGCGTGCAGTGCGCTGCATGGGGGAGGAGACACCGCAGCAGGTGCAGTGACCTGAAATCTGCATTGCCCTTCCGGCCCTTTCGCCGTCAAGCCCGCCCACAGCCTGTGGGAGCGGGCTTGCCCGCGAAAGGGCCTACACAGTCAACACATCACGTCAAGCGAGACTTCGCAGCATCGTACACATCGCTTCTTTCTCGCTTGCCTACAGCGATGACGATGACCACCACTCGCTCATCGATAACTTGATAAACCAGGCGATAGCCTGATGACCTCAGCTTGATCTTGTAACAGTCGGGCATGCTAGACAGTTTGTCCTTGTCCACCCTCGGCTGCGCCAAGCGCTCCCTGAGTTTTCTCGCAAACTGGACCTGCAATTGGCTATCCAGTTTCCTAAATTCCCTCTGTGCCCGAATATTGAATTCAAGGCTGTGGCTTTTTGCTGCCTTCGGCTTCGGCGATGAGCTCATCGATATCCACTTTCACTGTGGGCTCGCCACGTCGCTGGCGTACCAGCTCAGCCAACTGCATGTCGTCGATCAACTCCATCATCGCTTCGTAACGTTCCGGCGGTACCGCATAGAACGCTGGCTCGTTGCGATTGAGGATGACCACCGTTTCACCAGCCGCTTCACGGATCGTGCCCATGGGGTCCTTTTTCAGGTCAGTGATGGATGCTGCCAGATCGGCTAGAACCGGGTAGGTCATAGTTGTATCAACCCGTGAATGCAGTTATTGGTGACACGACTATAGATCTTTAAAGAGTGCTTTTAAAGGCGCTTTTAATTTTGCTGACAGATGAAAAACCCCGCCATCAGGGCGGGGTTCTTCGTTGCAGCGAGTCAGCTTACTGCGCCTGGCTCACCGAACGCGGTGCAACCGGCTGGTTGTCATTGGAGATGGTCACCTCCACGCGACGGTTCTGCGCACGGCCCGAGTTGCTGCCGTTGTCAGCCACCGGGTACTCCTTGCCGTAACCCTGGGCGACGATTCGCGCTGGGTCTACGCCAGCACGGATCAGCGCCATGCGCACGGCGCCGGCGCGACGCTCGGAGAGGCTCTGGTTGTAGTTGGCCGAGCCGACGCTGTCGGTGTAGCCCTCTACGATGACCTTGCGCTCCGGGTTTTCCTGAAGGAACTGGGCCAGCTTGGTCACGTTGGGGTAGGCGTTGCTCTTGAGTACGGCCTTGTTGAAGTCGAACAGCACGTCGCCGAAGGTGACCAGCGTACCGCGGTCGGTTTGCTTGGCATTGAGGCTGTCCTGCAGCTTGGCGATCTGTGCGTCGCGGGCATCCAGCTTGGCCTGGGCGCGCTGGGCGGAGGCGTTTTTCAGTTCGCCTTCAGCCGTACGCAGGGCAATGGTCTGCTTGGCGACTTCGACACGCTGGTTGGTCAGGTAGGCGAGCTGGTCGACCTTCTTCTGGTCCTCGCGGTCCATGTAGGCCTTGTCAGCTTTATTCAGCCAATCCTGAGCATCTTTGGTTTCCAGCGCCGCGACTTTGCTCGACTGCGGGTCGCTCTGCAGCGCAGAGAAGTTGGTGCGGGCCGATTCAAGGTTGGCGTTCGGGTCGTGCGAGCAGGCTGCAAGACCGACGCTCAGGGCCAGCAGGGCGGGAATCATGACGTGTTTGCGCATAGTGTTCATCCTTTGATCGAGTGCGAAGGCTAAGGGTGGCGGGGCAGGGCTCACTGAGCGCTGCGCAGGCCTTCCTCACGTACGTCCTGAACGCCCTGGCGGGCATCCTGCACGGCCTTCTGGGCCTTGGCCGCCTGAGCCTTGCGTTCGGCGAGGCGGGCGTCCCATTCGGCTTGTTCGGCCAGACGCTTGGCGTCGTCGTACTTCTTGTCGTGCATGGCGATTTCGGCTTGCTTGAACTTGTCCTGCGCCGCTTTCATTTCCACGGCGGCGAACTCGGTGCCGCCGGCACTGACCGCAGAGTTCACGGCAGACTGGGTAACGGCATACTGCTCGGTGGGCGGGTTGCCCGCACAGCCGGCCAGGACCAGGCTACTGCCCAGGGCCAGCGCGGCCAGCTTGAACCCGCGCACATGAGTGGATGACGGTTTGAAAGTGCGGGTCTTCATGGTGGTCAGCTCCATTGGATCACTCCTGATAACGACGATGTCCGTAGCAGTCCATCGCTGAATCCCTGACAGTTACCGTGCGCTTCAGCTGAACGGTGCACGAGGGCAGTGTGCAGGGTTTTAGCGTGATGGCTATTTGCTCGGACTCAGGCGTTTTTCGAATGGTTCAGAAAAAAATCCCTTAACCGGGTAAGTTTTTCTGACTGATCAGTCAGTGGGTTTTGTGCGGAACTTTTACGCTCAGGCGGGGTATTCCGGGCCTTGCAGGCCCGGAACAGTGTGCATCGTGGCTATTTTTCGCTGTCGTCAGCGGTGCTGCTCAGCTCATGCAAGTGGTGCCGGGACAGCGACAGAAAACGCGGGGTGGGGCCGACATCTTCGTACAAAGCGTCGCCTTCTTCATCGGTGGCGATCACCTGGCTCCCCTTTACATAGGGGAAGCTGGCCTCGATTTCCTCAAGGGCCGCCGCCACCAGTTCGCCGAGCAGTTCTTCGGCGGTGCGCTTGGGGTACATGTCGATCAGCGCGGCCAGGCGCGCCTCGGACTCCAAGTCCAGATGCAGCACATGGCCGGTACGGCTGAGGGTGCCTGCGGCATTCTGTTCCCAGTGCTGGGCGAGTTCACGGATTTTCATGATGACCTCTGTCAACGCCTCGAAAGGCTGCATTGCATCGGAGTGCTCTGCTTGCACTTTAGTTTGCTTTGCCGATCACGGCTTGCCATGGCCGCTCGGCTGGGGGCACTCTTGGCCCAGTGCTGTTTCCTGAACGAGTGCGCCAAGGCTGCGCTACAGAGAGGGCCAATGACCGATATCGATGTGCGTTTGCGTGAAGATGTCCATGTGTTGGGGGAGTTGCTCGGCGACACCATTCGTCAGCAGCACGGCGAGGCGTTCCTGCAGAAGATCGAGGGCATCCGCCACAGCGCCAAGGCCGACCGCCGGGTGGCTGGCGAGCAACTGAGCTCGACCCTTGGGGACCTGGCTGACGACGATTTGCTGCCGGTAGCAAGGGCGTTCAACCAGTTTCTCAACCTGGCCAACATGGCCGAGCAGTACCAGTTGATCCGCCGCCGCGACGCCGACCAGCCAGAGCCCTTCGAGGCGCGCGTGCTGCCTGAGCTGCTGGCCCGCCTCAAGCAGGCCGGGCATGGCAACGACGCCCTGGCCCGGCAGTTGGCCAAGCTAGACATTCAGCTGGTACTGACCGCGCACCCCACCGAAGTGGCGCGGCGCACGTTGATCCAGAAGTACGACGCCATCGCCGGCCAGTTGGCCGCCCAGGACCATCGCGACCTGACCCCCGCCGAACGCCAGCAGGTGCGTGAGCGCCTGCGCCGGCTGATCGCCGAAGCCTGGCACACCGAAGAAATCCGCCGCACCCGGCCGACCCCCGTGGACGAGGCCAAATGGGGCTTCGCGGTGATCGAGCATTCGCTGTGGCAGGCCATCCCCAACCACCTGCGCAAGGTCGACAAGGCGCTGCACGACGCCACTGGGCTGCGCCTGCCGCTGGAGGCCGCTCCCATCCGCTTCGCCTCGTGGATGGGCGGCGACCGCGACGGCAACCCCAATGTCACGGCGGCGGTAACCCGTGAAGTGCTGTTGCTGGCACGCTGGATGGCCGCTGATCTGTTCCTGCGTGATATCGATGCCTTGGCCGCCGAGCTGTCCATGCAACACGCTAGCAGCGCGCTGCGGGAGCACGTCGGCGACAGTGCCGAGCCCTACCGCGCAATCCTCAAGCAATTGCGCGACCGCCTGCGTGCGACCCGCGCCTGGGCGCATGCGGCCTTGAGCAGCAGCACGCCCGCCGGTGCCGATGTACTGGTCGACAACCGCGACCTGATCGCGCCGCTGGAGCTGTGCTACCAGTCGCTGCACGAATGCGGCATGGGTGTGATCGCCGAAGGGCCACTGCTCGACTGCCTGCGCCGTGCCGTGACCTTTGGCCTGTACCTCGGGCGCCTGGACGTGCGCCAGGATGCCGCCCGCCACCGTGATGCGCTGACCGAGATCACCGATTACCTGGGCTTGGGTCGCTATGCCGACTGGGATGAAGAGCAGCGCATCGCCTTCCTCCTGGCCGAACTGAAAAATCGCCGGCCATTATTGCCTGCGCATTTCCAGCCCCAGGCGGATACCGCCGAGGTGCTGGCCACCTGCCGGGAGATTGCCGCAGCCCCGGCCGCCTCGCTGGGCTCCTATGTTATTTCCATGGCCGGCGCCGCTTCAGATGTGCTAGCCGTGCAGTTGCTGCTCAAGGAAGCCGGGCTGACCCGCCCGATGCGTGTGGTGCCACTGTTCGAAACCCTGGCCGACCTGGACAACGCCGGCCCGGTGATGCAGCGCCTGCTGGGCCTGCCTGGCTATCGCGCCGGCCTGCGCGGGCCGCAGGAAGTGATGATCGGCTATTCCGATTCAGCCAAGGACGCCGGCACCACGGCGGCCGCCTGGGCGCAGTACCGGGCGCAGGAAAACCTGGTGCGCATCTGCCGCGAGCATCAAGTGGAACTGCTGTTGTTCCACGGCCGTGGCGGCACTGTTGGCCGTGGCGGCGGCCCGGCCCACGCAGCGATTCTGTCGCAGCCGCCGGGTTCGGTCGCCGGGCGATTCCGTACGACTGAGCAGGGCGAGATGATCCGCTTCAAGTTCGGTTTGCCCGGTATCGCCGAACAGAACCTCAACCTGTACCTGGCGGCGGTGCTCGAGGCCACCTTGTTGCCGCCACCCCCACCGCAGCCGGCCTGGCGTGAGGTCATGGACCAATTGGCCGCCGATGGCGTGCAGGCCTACCGCAGCGTGGTGCGCGACAACCCCGATTTCGTCGAGTACTTCCGCCAGTCGACGCCTGAGCAGGAGTTGGGCCGCTTGCCGTTGGGCAGCCGACCGGCCAAGCGACGCGCGGGCGGTATCGAGAGCCTGCGGGCTATCCCGTGGATCTTCGGCTGGACTCAAACGCGCCTGATGTTGCCTGCCTGGCTGGGCTGGGAAACGGCCTTGAGCAATGCCTTGAAACGCGGCCAGGGCGAGCTGCTGGCGCAAATGCGTGAGCAATGGCCGTTCTTCCGTACCCGTATCGACATGCTGGAAATGGTGCTGGCCAAGGCCGATGCGCAAATCGCCGAGGCCTACGACGAACGTCTAGTGCAACCGGAGTTGCTTCCTTTAGGTGTGCACCTGCGCGACCTATTGTCGCAGTCCTGCCAGGTGGTGCTGGGCTTGACCGGGCAGCCGGTGCTACTGGCGCACAGCCCAGAGACCCTGGAATTCATCAGCTTGCGCAATACCTACCTGGACCCGCTGCACCGCCTTCAGGCCGAACTGCTGGCCCGCTCGCGCAGCCGCGAAGCCGCTCTGGACAGCCCGTTGGAGCAGGCCTTGCTGGTCACCGTGGCGGGCATTGCAGCAGGCTTGCGCAATACCGGCTGAGGTTACGCGCGGGCCGCCAGGTAAGGGTGCACCTTTAGCCGCGATAAAGGGCGAGGAGGGCGGTTGCGCCGAGCGCAACCGCCCTCCGGGCAGTGCGCAAGTGGCGCATTCCTGCAACTTTGGGACGCTTGTCTGGCTGCCGGGCGCTGTGTATCTTGAGCAGCCTTCTGACCGATTTATGGTCATACCCGATTTTCCGGACTTGGCCCTGGTTGCCGAATCCATTGAATTTCATAAAAAAATTTGAGGAGCACGAGATGCGCGTAATTCTGCTGGGAGCTCCCGGGGCCGGTAAAGGTACTCAGGCAAAATTCATCACCGAGAAGTTCGGTATCCCCCAGATCTCCACCGGTGACATGCTGCGTGCCGCCGTCAAGGCCGGCACCCCGCTGGGCCTGGAACTGAAAAAAGTCATGGATGCCGGCCAACTGGTTTCCGACGAGCTGATCATCAGCCTGGTCAAGGAGCGCATCGCCCAGCCGGATTGCGCCAATGGCTGCCTGTTCGACGGCTTCCCACGCACTATTCCACAAGCTGAAGCCATGGTCGCTGCCGGTGTCGACATCGATGCCGTGGTCGAAATCGCCGTTGACGATGAAGAAATCGTTGGCCGCATGGCGGGCCGTCGCGTGCACCTGGCTTCGGGCCGCACCTACCACATTCAGTACAACCCGCCGAAAGTGGAAGGCAAGGACGACGTGACGGGCGAAGACCTGATCCAGCGCGACGACGACAAGGAAGAAACCGTCCGTCATCGCCTGTCGGTCTACCACACCCAGACCAAGCCGCTGGTCGAGTTCTACCAGAAGCTGTCGGCCGCCAATGCCGGCAAGCCGAAGTACAGCCACATCGAAGGTGTCGGTTCGGTCGACGCCATCACTGCCAAGGTGCTGGCAGCCCTGAGCTGATCCAACGCCTTGCATGACAACGGCCCGCTTGCGGGCCGTTGTCGTTTATACTGACGCTCTTTTCCCTGCCCCTGGAAACCCGTTCGATGACCACCCTGCTGGCCCTGGATACCGCCACCGAAGCCTGTTCCGTTGCCCTGTTGCATGACGGCAAGGTAACCAGCCATTACGAGGTGATCCCACGTCAGCACGCGCAAAAGCTGCTGCCGATGATCAAACAACTGCTGGGTGATTCCGGTGTAGCGCTGAACGCGCTGGATGCCATTGCCTTCGGCCGTGGCCCGGGCGCCTTTACCGGCGTACGGATTGCCATCGGTGTGGTTCAGGGTCTGGCGTTCGCGCTCGAACGCCCGGTGCTGCCGGTGTCCAACCTGGCCGCGTTGGCGCAAGGCGCGTTGCGTGAGCAGGGTGTGCAGCAGGTGGCTGCCGCCATCGACGCACGCATGGACGAAGTGTACTGGGGCTGCTACCAGGCAAGCGAAGGCGAAATGCGCCTGATCGGCCAGGAAGCGGTGCTGCCGCCCGAGCGCGTGGCGCTGCCCGACGCCAGCACTGGCGAGTGGTTCGGTGCCGGCACTGGCTGGGGGTATGCCGAGCGCCTGGCAGTGCAAGTCGCTGCCAGCAATGCCGCAGCGTTGCCCAATGCCCTCGACATCCTCAGCCTGGCGCGCTTCGCCTGGGCGCGTGGTGAGGCCATTGCTGCCGAGCAGGCGCAACCGGTGTACTTGCGCGATAATGTAGCGACACCCAAGAAACGCTGACGGCTACTCGTCGGTTATCGCCGATGACGATAAAACCTTTCGCGCGAACTGTGGTCTAGTTATCACTCGAGCATTAGCGACGGAACACTGATGCTGCTAAATTGCCATCATTGGTCCTGAGTGCTCACACCATGCGAATCGACGGTTTCTCCTCGCAGTCCTACCCGATCAAGCGCGCTCCGCGCAAAGCGTCGGTGCGCGACGAGGCAATCGACGATGCCGAAGTGATCGAGAATGACGCGCAAAGCGATGTCCCCCAAGAGGCCACCACTCGCCGTCGCAGCGGTGGCCTGCCAGCCCGCCAGCAAGACATGGTCTTCCCCCGCGCCCGTGACCGGCGCACAGCAACGGCGCTGGCCAGTTACCTGAGCACAGCCGGTTTTACCGATTGGGACATGGAAGTACTGGGGCTCGACCTGTACATTTGAGGGATGACTCCCTCTCTTCTGCCTTATTTTCTGGGTTGTCCGTCGTGGAGCGAAAGCGCCTGGCGCGATTACCTGTACCCCGCCGACGCCCGAGCCAACGAATACCTGGGCCTGTACAGCCAGGTGTTCAATGCGGTCGAGGGCAACACCACCTTCTATGCCAGCCCCGCGCCCGCGACCGTGGCCCGCTGGGCGCAGGTGATGCCGGCGCACTTTCGTTTCACGGCCAAGTTCCCCCGCGAGGTCAGCCATGCCGCGGACCTTCGCGAGCAACTGGACGCGGCGATCACCTTCACCCGGTTGATGGCGCCGCTGGGTGAGCGAGTATCGCCTTATTGGTTGCAATTGCCTGCCATGTTCGGGCCTGCGCGCCTGGCAGAGCTGAGCCACTTTCTGGATGAAGTGGCGGTGCCGGTGGCCGTCGAGGTGCGTAACGACGCCTTTTTTGCGCGGGGTGAGGAGGAGCGGCAGCTAAACCGGCTGCTGCTCGAACGTGGCGTCGAGCGCATCTGCCTCGACCCACGGGCCTTGTTCAGCTGCACATCGCGCGACCCCGCCGTATTGCATGCCCAAGCCAAGAAACCCAAAGTGCCACCGCGCCCCGCTGCCTTCAGCCAGCACCCGCAGGTGCGTTTCATTGGCCACCCGCAACTGGACGCCAACGAAACCTTCCTGACCCCCTGGGTGGACAAGATAGCTAGCTGGATCGAGGAAGGCCGCAGCCCCTACATCTTCTTACACACCTCGGATAACCGCCTGGCTGCGGCATTGGCCCAGCGCTTTCACCAGCGCCTGATGCAGCGCCTGCCCGGCCTTGCATCATTGCCGGAATTGCCACGCGCCCCTGAGGTCGAACAACTGGGACTACTCTGACCACTCCTTAATGCCTGAGGTTGAGACCATGGATGTGCAAACCCTGCGAGCCGAAGCCTTCAAGGCCCTGCATGAGCGCGACAGCGCGTTCGTCATCCCCAACCCGTGGGATGCCGGCTCTGCCAAGCTGCTGGCCAGCCTGGGCTTCGAGGCACTGGCCACGACCAGCGCGGGCCTGGCCTTCAGCCTGGGCCGGCCAGACGCCGAAGGCGCGTTGAGCCTGGACGAAACCTTGGCTAATGCCGGCGTGATCGTCGACGCCACGGCGTTGCCGGTTGCCGCCGACCTTGAAAATGGCTTTGGCGACCTGCCTGAGGATTGTGCTCAGACCATTCTGCGTGCCGCCGAGGCGGGCCTTGTGGGGGGCTCTATCGAGGACGCCAGCGGGCGCAAGGACGCCCCCATCTATGACCACGGCCTGGCGGTGGAGCGCGTGCGTGCGGCGGTTCAGGCGGCGCGCAGCCTGCCGTTCCCCTTCACCCTCTGCGCCCGCGCAGAAAACCTGCTGCACGGGCGAATGGACCTGGACGATACCATCCTGCGCCTGCAAGCCTTTGCCGAAGCGGGTGCCGATGTGCTCTATGCGCCTGGGCTGCGAACGGTCGAAGAAATTCGCGCAGTGGTACAGGCGGTGGCGCCCAAGCCGGTCAACGTGCTGATGGGGTTGGCAGGCGTGACGCTGAGCGTCAACCAACTTCAGGACCTGGGCGTACGCCGAATCAGCGTCGGGTCATCGCTGGCCCGCGCAGCGTTAGGGGCTTTCCACCGGGCGGCCCTGGAAATTCGCGATGAAGGCACGTTCGGCTACGGCGAACAGGCGTTGCCTTTCGCGCAGCTCAACGATCTGTTCCGTCGCTGATTGGCCATGCGTGCGTTGCTGGCGCTGCTGGTGGGCCTGTCCTTGATGGCAGGCCTGGCCTGGCACCTCGGCTGGCGCCTGCCCGATGCATGGAACCCCTGGGCGGCGCTGGACGTGCGCCAGCCACCCAACCTGCTCACTGCCTACAAACTGTCGCGCCTGCGCAATGACCCGGCGCTGTGCCGCGAAGCGCTGGCAACCAGTGGCCTGCGTTACCGGGCCCAGGCCGACAGCCCAGCTTCGGCCAACTGCCCGCTGAACAATGTGTGGCGCATCGAAGGCGGTCAGGCACGGCTCAGCAGCAGTTTTCTCGCCAGTTGCCCGCTGGCAGTGGCCTACGCGCTGTTCGAGCAGCATGGCCTGCAGCCCGTGGCGCAGCGGGTCTTGGGGCAGCCGGTGACCCAGGTCGATCACCTGGGCAGTTTCGCCTGCCGCAATGTCTACCACCGCAAACAAGGCCGACTCAGTCAGCATGCCACCGCCAATGCCTTGGACATCAGTGGTTTTCGCTTGCAGGACGGCCAGCGCATTGTGCTGGCGCAGGATTGGCAGGCGGGCGGGCAGAAGGCTGAGTTTTTACGCGAGGTGCAGCAGGTGGCCTGCAAGCGCTTCAGTACTGTGCTGGGGCCCGACTACAATGCCGCGCACCACAACCACTTCCACGTTGACATGGGCCTCTGGCAGATTTGCCGCTGAGCCGCTGTAGATTTAGGCGTAGGCGCGAACGTTGTTGAGCACCACCGGGCGCGCCCAATGGATGTCGAATTCCAGGTCGTTCTGCTGTTTGGCGAGGGTGGTCTCGTCGTAGGGCTCGGGCGCCGGGTCCAGCAGGTTGGTCTCGAACTCGGCGATGGGCAGGAACAGTGGACGCGGGGAGGGGCCTGGGCCCGGCTCGGCAAGCGGCTGGCCCTGGCTCATCACCACTGGGCGCAACCAGCTGTTGCTCAGGTCCAGTTCGCGCTGTTGTTCGATTAGCTCGATGGCACTGAACGGTTCGGGCGCAGGTTCCAGCAGGTTTGCCTCAAGCTCTGCCTTGGGCAGGAACAGCGGCTCGGGTGGCGCGACTTCGGTATCGTGCACGGCGCAGGCGCGTTGGGCATCGATCAGCGCCAGCGCCCTGGCCCCGCCAATCGGCTCGCCGCTGTGCTGATCGTACTGCACGAACGACTCGCTGATACTGTCCGCGGGTACTTCCTGTTGCTCGGCCATGGCACGGGCAAAGAAATCCTGCCACAGGTGGCTGACGCCCCCGAGTGTCTGGGTATTCTGCTGACCGTAGTGGCCGACAGGCGACAGGTAGGTCAAACCGATGGGAAGAGTATCTGTCATGGCAGTCGCGCGCGTTGTGCTCTGGCAGAATAGCGGGATATTGCCTGTATCGGCCGTGGTTGCCGATTCATTAAGGGCTGGGTTTGATTTTTTAGGTGTGGACGATGGAAGAGCAAGGCACGGGTATCAGGGTTGAAGCGATGTCGGCTGAGTATGCGCAACAGGCCGCAGCGTGGGCCGAGCGCCTGGGCCTGCCGCTGCGGGACGATGCCGCCGGCTTCGCTGTGCAGGTGGGCGCTGAAGGCTTGCAGATCCAGCAGTTGGGCCCGCAGGCGCCTGGGCCGGTGCGGGTGGACTTCGTCGAAGGCCAGGCCGCGCACCGGCGTCAGTTTGGCGGTGGCAACGGGCAGATGATCGCCAAGGCGGTCGGCATTGCTCAAGGTGTTCGCCCGCAAGTGCTCGACGCGACTGCAGGGCTGGGCAAGGATGCCTTCGTGCTGGCCAGCCTGGGTTGCCAGATGACCCTGATCGAGCGCCAGCCGCTGATTGCCGCGTTGTTGGAAGACGGCCTGGCACGGGCCCGTGCCGATGAAGAGGTGGGCCCGATCGTCGGGCGTATGCGCCTGCTGACCGGCAATGCCATCGAGCGTATGCGTGCGTGGGAGGGCGAGCCGCCGCAGGTGATCTACCTCGACCCGATGTTCCCGCACCGGGACAAAAGCGCCCTGGTGAAGAAGGAAATGCGCGTATTCCGGCCGTTGGTGGGGGATGACATGGATGCCCCGGCCTTGCTCGAAGCCGCCCTGGCGTTGGCCAGCCATCGGGTGGTGGTGAAGCGCCCGCGCAAGGCACCGATCATCGACGGGCCGAAGCCGAGCCATTGCCTGGAAGGCAAGTCGAGCCGGTATGACATCTACCCGAAGAAAGCGCTGAAGGCCTGATTACGAAGACGCCTGTAGGAGCAGCCTCGCGCTGCGAAGAGGCCGGTGAAAGCAGTGAAGATTCAAGGTGAATTCACCGGCCTCTTCGCAGCACAAGGCTGCTCCTACCGTACCGCTTGGGTGCCGGCAGGTTGCATGGATCCCGCTAAGGCCGGAACGCCCGCATGAACACCCCCACCACCTCACGCACATGCGCCTCGGCCTCGTCCCCTTCCAGCGGCCCGGCGCACCCCAACAGCAGCCGGTAGTCCGGCGCACCCTTGACCATGCAGAAGAAGTGCTCTGCCGCGTGCAACGGGTTGTCGATGCGCAGCAACCCGCGCTCATGCGCCCCGCGCAGCAGCGCTTCCATACCCGCCAGCACGCGTTTGGGCCCGGCTTCGTAGAAGTACTCGCCAAAACTTGGGTCCAGGCTGCCCTGGGCCATGATCAGGCGGCTGAGCTTGACCGCTTCGTCGCTGCTGATCAGCGCCTGGAAGTTACGGGCAATGGTCAGCAGCACCTCTTCTATCGGCGCCCCCTCGGGGTATTCGAACAGCAGGTCCGGCAGCTGGATCTGGCAGGTTGCCATGACCGCCGCGCAGAACAGCGTCTGCTTGTCGGTGAAGTGGCTGTACACGGTGAGTTTTGAAACACCTGCCGCCGCAGCGACCGCATCCATGCTGGTGTTGGCATAGCCAAGGCTGAGGAACAGTGTCTTGGCCGCTTCGAGGATCGCCTCGCGCTTGGCCAGGTCCTTGGGGCGACCGGGCCCGATGGGTGCGTCGTTGGGCATTGGAGTCTGCATCTGGTTGAAGAGTCGCCCATCTTAACGGGTCGCACGCCATCCGGCCTCAAGGAATGGCCAAACGTTGATGTTGATTTTCTTTCCGGCGCTGGCTTCCCGGCTTCGGTTCGCTGATTTAATATACCCGCCAGTATAAATATTCGATGTGCTCTTCGCGAAAGGATTCATCATGTTGCGCCATGCCTTGTCCATCGCTTTGCCCGCTGCCGTCGCCGTGTTGCTGACGGCGTGTGGCCAGGAAACCGCACCGCCCGCTGCGCCGCGCCCGGCACTGGTGATCCAGCCGCAGCCGGCCGAAGCGGCAGCCGACAGCTACCCCGGCGAAGTGCGTGCGCGCTTCGAGCCGGAACTGGCCTTCCGCATCGCTGGCAAGGTCAGTAAGCGCCTGGTCGAGGAAGGGCAGCGGGTCAAGGCCGAGCAGCCGCTGGCCGAGCTGGACCCCCAGGATGTGCGCCTGCAACTGGAGGCCAATCGTGCCCAACTGGCGGCCGCCGAAGCCAACCTGGCGCTGGTGCGCGCCGAGCGTGATCGCTACCAGAAGCTGCTAGACCGGCAGATGGTCAGCCACTCGCAATACGACAATGCCGAAAACCTCTACCGCGCCGGCATGGCCCGCCTTAAACAAGCCAAAGCCGAGTTCGACGTTGCCGGCAACCAGGCCGATTACGCGGTGCTGCGTGCGCCGCAGGCTGGGGTGATCGCCAAGCGCCAGGTCGAAGTCGGTCAGGTGGTCGCTGCCGGGCAGACCGTGTTCACCCTGGCTGCAGATGGCGAGCGTGAGGTGGCCATCGGCCTGCCGGAGCAGCAATTCGCCCGTTTTGCGGTGGGGCAGGCGGTCAGTGTGGAACTGTGGTCGCACCCTGGTGAGCGTTTCGAAGGGCGCATCCGTGAACTTTCGCCGGCAGCCGACCCACGTTCGCGCACCTTTGCCGCGCGCATCGCCTTCACTTCCGCCAAGGCACCGGCCGAGCTGGGCCAGAGCGCGCGTGTGTTCATTGCCCATGAGGGCCTCATCCCACTGGCGGTGCCGCTGTCTGCGGTGACCGCAGAAAACGGCCAGGCCTATGTCTGGCGGGTCAACCCGGACCACCGCCTGGCGCGTACGGTAGTGCGCCTTGGGCCTTACGGCACCGACAGCGTCCCGGTACTCGAAGGCTTGAAGCCGGGCGACTGGGTGGTCGCCGCGGGTGGCCATGTGCTGCGTGAGGGGCAGGAGGTACGCCCCGTGGACCGCACCAACCGTGTAGTGAACCTGACGGCCAAGGAGTAAGTCCCGATGGGTTTCAACCTTTCCGCCTGGGCGCTGCGCAATCGCCAGATCGTACTGTTCCTGATGATCCTGCTGGCTGCCATTGGCGCCATGTCCTACACCAAGCTGGGCCAGAGCGAGGACCCGCCTTTCACCTTCAAGGCCATGGTCGTGCGTACCCTGTGGCCCGGCGCCACCGCCGAAGAAGTGTCGCGCCAGGTCACCGAACGCATCGAAAAGAAACTGATGGAGACCGGCGAGTACGAGAAGATCGTCTCGTTCTCCCGCCCGGGCGAGTCGCAGGTGACCTTCATGGCCCGCGATTCGCTGCACTCCAAGGACATCCCCGAGCTGTGGTACCAGATCCGCAAGAAGGTCGCGGACATCCGGCACACCCTGCCACCGGAAGTGCAGGGCCCGTTTTTCAATGACGAGTTCGGCACTACATTCGGCAACATCTATGCGCTGACCGGTGCGGGCTTTGACTACGCGGTGCTCAAGGATTACGCCGACCGTATCCAGGTCCAGCTGCAGCGGGTCAAGGACGTCGGCAAGGTCGAGCTGGTCGGTCTACAGGACGAGAAAATCTGGATCGAGCTGTCCAACCTCAAGCTGGCAACCCTTGGGGTACCGCTGGAGGCGGTCCAACAGGCTCTGCAGGCGCAGAACGCGGTGAGCACTGCCGGCTTCTTCGAAACCCCCAGCGAGCGCCTGCAACTGCGGGTAAGTGGGCGCTTCGACAGCGTCGAGCAGATCCGCCAGTTCCCGATTCGCGTGGGCGATCGCACCTTCCGCATCGGCGACGTTGCCGAGGTGCACCGCGGCTTTAACGACCCGCCCGCACCGCGCATGCGCTTCATGGGTGAGGACGCCATCGGCCTGGCTGTGTCGATGAAGGACGGCGGCGACATTCTGGTACTGGGCAAGGCCCTAGAGGCCGAGTTTGAACGCTTGGCGAGCAACCTCCCAGCGGGCATGGAGCTGCGCAAGGTCTCGGACCAGCCGGCGGCGGTCAAGGCAGGCGTCGGTGAGTTCGTCCAGGTGCTGGCCGAAGCGTTGATCATTGTGCTGCTGGTGAGCTTCTTCTCCCTGGGCCTGCGCACCGGGCTGGTAGTGGCGTTGGCCATCCCGCTGGTATTGGCCATGACCTTTGCCGCCATGCATTACTTTGGCATCGGCTTGCACAAGATCTCGCTCGGCGCCCTGGTGCTGGCGCTTGGCCTGCTGGTGGATGATGCGATCATTGCCGTGGAAATGATGGCGATCAAGATGGAGCAGGGCTACGACAGGCTCAAGGCGGCGAGCTATGCCTGGAGCAGCACGGCCTTCCCGATGCTCACCGGCACCCTGATCACCGCGGCGGGCTTCCTGCCGATCGCCACGGCGGCCTCGAGTACCGGCGAATACACCCGCTCGATCTTCCAGGTGGTGACCATTGCGCTACTGACCTCCTGGGTCGCTGCGGTGGTGTTCGTGCCGTACCTGGGCGAGCGGCTGCTGCCAGACCTGGCCAAACTGCATGCGGCGCGGCACGGCAGTGATGGGCACGCACCCGACCCGTATGCCACGCCGTTCTACCAACGCGTGCGGCGGGTGGTGGAGTGGTGCGTGCGGCGGCGCAAGACGGTCATCCTGCTGACCCTCGCGGCGTTTGTCGGCAGCATTCTGTTGTTCCGTTTCGTACCGCAGCAGTTCTTCCCGGCCTCCGGGCGCCCGGAGCTGATGGTCGACCTGAAGCTGGCCGAAGGGGCGTCGCTGGCCAACACCGCCGAGCGGGTCAAGCAACTGGAAGCACTGCTCAAGCAGCAGGACGGCATCGACAATTACGTGGCCTATGTCGGCACCGGTTCACCGCGCTTCTACCTGCCGCTGGACCAGCAACTGCCGGCCGCCAGCTTTGCCCAGTTCGTCGTGTTGGCCAAGTCGATGGATGACCGTGAGCGCCTGCGCAGTTGGCTGATCAACACCATGGACCAGCAATTCCCCGATCTGCGCGGCCGCGTCACCCGCCTGGAGAACGGCCCACCCGTGGGCTACCCGGTGCAGTTCCGGGTGACCGGCGAGCATATCGAGAAGGCCCGTGCGCTGGCCCGCGAGGTGGCCGACAAGGTGCGTGAGAACCCGCATGTGGTGAACGTGCACCTGGACTGGGAAGAGCCGAGCAAAGCGGTGTTCCTGGCGATCGACCAGGACCGCGCGCGCGCCCTCGGCGTCAGCACCGCGCAGTTGTCCAGCTTCTTGCAGAGCTCGCTGACCGGGACCACGGTCAGCCAGTACCGCGAAGACAACGAATTGATCGAGATCCTGCTGCGCGGTACGCACAAGGAACGCAGCGAGCTGGCCAACCTCGGCAGCCTGGCGTTGCCCACCGACAACGGCCAGAGCGTGGCGCTGTCGCAGGTGGCGACCCTGGAGTATGGCTTCGAGGAGGGCATCATTTGGCACCGTAACCGTTTGCCGACGGTGACCGTGCGCGCCGACATCTATGACAAGGAACAGCCAGCGACGCTGGTGCGGCAGATCGAACCGACACTGCAGGCGATCAAGGCCAAGCTGCCGGATGGCTACCTGCTGGAGGTAGGCGGCACGGTGGAGGATTCGGAGCGCGGGCAGAAATCGGTGAATGCCGGCATGCCGCTGTTCATCGTGGTGGTGTTGAGTTTGCTGATGATCCAGCTGCGCAGCTTCTCGCGCACGGTGATGGTGTTCCTGACCGCGCCCTTGGGGCTGATTGGGGTGACCCTGTTCCTGCTGGTGTTCCGCCAGCCGTTTGGCTTCGTCGCCATGCTCGGCACCATTGCCCTGGCGGGGATGATCATGCGCAACTCGGTGATTCTGGTGGACCAGATCGAACAGGACATCGCGGCGGGCATGGCGCATTGGCAGGCGATCATCGAGGCCACGGTACGGCGCTTCCGCCCGATCGTGCTGACCGCGCTGGCGGCGGTATTGGCGATGATCCCGTTGTCGCGAAGTGTGTTCTATGGGCCGATGGCGGTGGCGATCATGGGCGGGTTGATTGTTGCGACCGCGTTGACCCTGCTGTTCTTGCCGGCGCTGTATGCGGCATGGTTCAGGGTGAAGAAGGATTCCACTGACTGAGCAGCCACTGCCCTGTGTAGGAGCAGCCTTGTGCTGCGAAGAGGCCGGTGCAGGCACCCTTGATGTCAGGTGCTTGCACCGGCCTCTTCGCAGCACAAGGCTGCTCCTACAAAGGGGCTGAGCTGCGCCCCTGATGTTGGACACCCGTCCATTATCTGGGGCGCAGTGCAGGCCAGGTGCGCTTAAAGCACGCCGAAGACCTTCTTGGCCAGGCTGGTAGCTGCCTCGGCCGGGTTCTGGCGAATGCTCTGTTCTTGCTTACCGATCATCTCGAACAGGCCATCCAGCGCCTTTTCGGTCACGTAGTTCTCGATGCTGGCGCTCTTGGCGTCGACCACGCCCAATGCCACCGCTTGCCCGGCAAAGTTGTTGTACTGCTGGGCCAGGCCCACCTTGTCGGTGGCTTGCTTGACGATCGGCAGGAACTTGGCGCGGATCTGTTCGCGGCTGCTTTTGTTCAGGTACTGGGTGGCCGAGTCGTCGCCACCGCTGAGGATGCCCTTGGCATCGGTCACGCTCATTTTCTTGACAGCATCGACCAGGATCGCCTGGGCCTGTGGCACGGCAGCCTCGGCGGCCTTGTTCATGCTGGTTTCCAAGGCGTCGACCTGGTCACCCTTGCCGAACATCTTCATGGCTTTGGCGGCCTTGCCGAGGTTGCCCGGCAGTTCGATGCGCACGTCCGGGTTGTTGTTGAAACCGCCTGGGGTGCTCAGTTGCTTGACGGCAATCTGCGCGCCTTGGGTCAACGCGTCTTTCAGGCCACCGGTGGCGTCCTTCTGGGACAGGTCGCCCAGCGACAAGGCCAGGGCACTGGCAGACAGCAGCAAGCCGGCGCACAGGGTGGTGAAACGCAGGGAAGAGCGAATCATGAAGCTTTCCTTCTGAACAGAAATGTACGGGTGTCAGCGAACCTGATCGACCTTGATCCGCACGGGCTGGGTGTCGCTGCCGTCGAGTTTCACGCTGTGGTGTTCGGTGTTGATGAACAGCAGCTTGCCGTCGAGCTCGATACGCGCGCTGATCGCATAGCGGTGGCCGGGCTTGACCTGGGCCGGGTCATAAGTGAGGTGGAACGGCAGCGGTACGTTACCTTTTACCGGGCCGGCCTGGCTGGCCAGTGTCACTGCGGGTGCGTCCATCAGCGACACGTCCTGCAAGCTCACGCTGAGGGTGGCGGTTGGGGGCAGGGCGATGCGCTGCAGGTAGAAGACTTCGCCGTCCAGGCTGGCCTGGGTCGATGGGGTGTGGCTGGAGCAGGCTGCAAGCAGGGATGCGCAACACAGCATAAAGAGCTTTTTCATGGAATCTCCGTAGTCCTTGGCGCTGGCTTTTGGCCAACCCCAGGGACTTTAGCGGATTTGCGCCTCAGATGAAGCCTCAGAGGGCCGAAGTTTCCAGGGAGTCGTCGCGGTGCAAGGCCACTTGGCGGATCGACAAGCGTAACTCCGCCGACAACACGCGCTTGGCGACCGCTTCTGCCACCTCGGCGAGCTTGTCGTGGTAGCCCAGCTTGCCTTGCGCGTCTGCTTGCAGCACGCCTTGCTCGATCAACGTCTGGATGAAGTGGCGGAACAGGGTCTTGTCGAAGAATTCCGGGGCGTTGAGGCCATGCAGAATCGACAGGCGCTGGGCCATCATCACGCAGAGGTCTTCCAGCGCTTCGGCACTCAAGGTGTGCTGGCCGCTGTTGAGCAACAGCGAAGTGGCCATGTAGAAGCGCTGCAAGGTCTGGGTGATATTGCGGGCCAGCAACGTCAGCAATACGAACGGCCGAGAGCTCGGCGCCGGGCGCAGGTAGACATCGTTTTCCTGGCGCAACAGCCCTTGCTCGACCAGTGCAGCCAGCCACTGGTCGATCACCTCGTCCAGTTGTTCCGGCGTCCAGCGCAGGAACAGCTCGGTTTGCAGGTACGGGTACAACGCCTGGACATACTGGCCAAGCAGTTCGCGGCTCATGCGTGAGCTGCTGAGGAAGAAGCTGGCCAGCAGGGCCGGCAGGGCGAAGATGTGCAGGACGTTGTTGCGGTAATAGGTCATCAACACCGCATCGGCTTCATCCAGGTACAAGATGCGGCCCAAGGCGTCCTTCTGCTCAGACAGCAGCTTCATGCCCTTCACATGCTCGATCAAGGCCAGGCCATCCCCCTCCGGCAAGGTGGTGTGGGGCGAATACGGCACTTTGCGCAACAGCGACAGATACAGGTCCAGTACGCGGCTCAGGGCACGTTCGTCGAGGGCGTGGCGGCTGGTGGATAGCAGCGCCAGGGCCACCAGGTTGACAGGGTTGATCGCCGCGGCCTCGTTGAGGTGGCGCGCCACGGTGTCGCCCAGGCGTGAAGTGGCCTGGTTGAGCCAGGCCGGGCGGAACTGCGGGCCGTGGTCCTGTTCACGCCAGCCGGGTTGCTGCTCGTCGAGGAAGCCCGCCAGGCGGATCGGCTCGCCGAAGTTGACGTAGACCTGGCCAAAGCGCTGCTTCAGGGCACTGAAGACCTTGAAGATGTCGAAGATCGACTCCTTCTTCTTGCTCGCGCCGCGCAGTTCGCCCAGGTAGGTGCGGCCTTCGAGCACGCGCTCATAGCCGATGTACACCGGCACGAAGACGATGGGCGTGCGCGACGAGCGCAGGAAGCTGCGCAGGGTGATCGCCAGCATACCGGTACGCGGTTGCAGCATGCGCCCGGTGCGCGAGCGGCCGCCTTCGACGAAGTATTCCACCGGGAACCCTTTGCTGAACAACGTGTGCAGGTACTCATTGAACACGGCGGTATAAAGCGGGTTGCCCTTGAAAGTGCGACGCATGAAGAACGCCCCGCCACGGCGCAGCAGGCTACCGACGACCGGCATGTTGAGGTTGATGCCGGCCGCCACGTGCGGCGGGGTGAGGCCGTTGCGGAACAACAGGTACGACAGCAGCAGGTAGTCGATGTGGCTGCGGTGGCAGGGCACGTAGATCACTTCGTGGCCCGGGGCGATGCCTTGCACCTGCTCGATGTGGTTGACCTTGATGCCGTCGTAGATCTTGTTCCAGAACCAGCTGAGCACCACTTCGAGGAAGCGGATTGCGGTGTAGGTGTAGTCCGAGGCGATCTCGTTGCCATAGCGCAGCGCCTGGGCTTCGGCCTTGGCCAGCGGGATGCCCTCGCGCTCGGCTTCTTCGCTGATGGCCTGGCGTACCTGTGGCGCATGCACCAGGCCTTTGACCAGGTTGCGTCGGTGCGAGATGTCTGGGCCGATCACGGCTGTCTTGAGGTTACGGAAGTGCACGCGCATCAGGCGCTGGGCCATGCGCACGGTGCGCTCGTGGCCCTTGTTGTGCTGCACCAGTTCACGCAGGTGGATCGGTGCAGAGAACTGCACACGCGTCTTGCGCCCCAGGATCAGCACGGTCAGCAGCCGGCGCAGGCGCCCGGTGACCGCCCAGCTGTCGGCGAACAGCAACTTCCAGGGGCTGGACTCACTGGCGGGGCTTTGGCCCCAGAACACACTCACCGGAATGATCTGCGCGTCTTCCTCGGCGTGCTGGGTCACGGCCGCGACCAGGCGTTCGAGGGTGGGCGGGGCGCCGCTTTTGTCCTGGCGGCCCAGCCAGTCGGGGTCGGGCGTCAGGTAAAAGAACGCGGCCGGCTCGTGCAGGCTGCCCACGGCCACCGGCAGCACCGGGCGTGGCAGCCCTGCCTTGGTGCACTCGCGGTCGAGTACTGCCAGGTCAGTCAGCGAGGGCGACGGCAGGGCATAGAACACTGGGCGGCTGCGGTCGAGCTTGAGCGTCAGCGACGACTGGTTGATGGTCTCGGAGCGCACCCACAGGTACAACAGGCGACGCAGGGCGCCGAAGATCAGGCGGCGCAGGGGGGAACGGGTCATGAGGAGTGGGCCCTGGGAGTGATTTTCAGGTGAGTATCCAGCCAATTAGTCTGCCGTATGTGCGTAAGTTCAGCAAAAACCGGCAAAAAGCTGGACCGTCATCAATTTTTTTTAATCTGTGTCATATACTCGGCCTGCCACTTGCAGGATATTTCGGCAAGCGGCGTCGGCACGCGGTGATGACTGCGGGCCTACAAGGCGATCTTCACAATAAAAATCCGGAGTAGTTCAGATGTCGTCTCGTGAGACTGGGAATGTAAAGTGGTTCAACGATGCCAAGGGCTATGGCTTCATTCAGCGCGAAGGTGGTGCGGATGTGTTCGTCCATTATCGGGCGATCCGCGGTGAGGGGCATCGTACCCTGGTCGAAGGGCAACAGGTCGAGTACGCCTGCGTGCAGGGCCAGAAAGGCCTGCAAGCCGAGGACGTAGTAGGGCTCTGAGCCTCATGTGGTAAGCCTCAAGCTGCAAGTCCGTGTCACTTGCAGCCTGATGCGATCAGTTTCCAGCCTGTTCAGCTGGTGCGCCAGGTGATTTCCTCTTCACCGTCGGCGCTGATGCGGATCCAGCGATCGGCATCTTCTTCACCGTCTTCCTCGACCCAGCCACCCGGTGCGCAGCGTACTTCGACGCCGAGCGCGGCATGCGCGGCGCGTGCACAGGCGACGTCATCAGCCCACGGCGTCTGGTCGCTTTCCAGGTAAAGGCTGTTCCATTTCCCTACAGCCTTGGGTAACCAAGTGACTGGAATGTTACCGGCCTTGCATTTGAAGGTCTGGCCTTTTTGCTGCCATTCGCTGCACGGGCCGACGGCCTCGGCGAGCCAGGCGGCAATTTGCTTGTGGTCGACGTCGGCGTCCTTCAGGTAAATCTCGATATCAGGTTGGCGCATAAGGGCTCCGGATGTGCTCAGTCTTGGCGCACGAAATAGTCATAACGCATGGAAACCGTGACCTCGAACGGCTCGGCCTGGTCGATCACCCGTGCCCGTTTTTCGGCGCTGGCGCGCCAGCCGTGCGGGGTCATGGCCAGCAGGTCGGCACGTGCCTTGGGCGCAGCCAGGCTCAGGCGGAACTCAAGGGTTTCGCTGTGCGCATGGGCCATGCCGTCCGGCACCAAGGCCAGGTGCTTGTCGTCGGCGTACGGGCGCACTTCATCGTAGAGCACTTCACGCAGCTCCATCAGGTGGCCGCTGGTCGGGCCGACCCGCATCAGGCCACCGCCAGGGCTGAGCAGGCGCTTGGCTTCGGCCCAGTCCAGCGGGCTGAACACGCTAGCGATGAACTGGCAGCTGGCGTCGGCCAGGGGCACGCGGGCCATGCTGGCGACCATCCAGGTGACCGACGGATCACGCCGGCAGGCGCGCTTGACCGCTTCGCGAGAAATGTCCAGGGCGTAGCCGTCGGCGTGGTGCAGGGCTTGGGCCAGCTGGGCGGTGTAGTAGCCTTCACCGCAGCCGATGTCCAGCCAGGCAGCAGGCTGGCGCTCGGCGGCGAGCTCGGCCAGGCGACCGGCCACCGGGGCGTAGTGCCCGGCGTCAAGGAAGTCGCGACGGGCTTCGACCATGGCCTGGTTGTCACCTGGGTCTCGGCTGTTCTTGTGCTGCACCGGCAGCAGGTTCAGGTAACCCTGGCGGGCGCGGTCGAAGCGGTGGCCGGCAGGGCACACCACGCCATTGTCGAGCCGCGACAGGGCTGCCTGGCAGAGGGGGCAGGCCAGCATCAGGCGAGCAACCGGACCAGGGTCTGGTAGTAGATCTCGGTCAGCAGGTCGAGGTCACTGGCCAGGATGCGTTCATCGACCTGGTGAATGGTGGCGTTGACCGGGCCGAGCTCGACCACCTGGGTGCCCATGGTGGCAATGAACCGGCCATCGGAAGTACCGCCGCTGGTGGACGGGTGGGTATCCCGGTCGGTGACGGCCTTGATGCTGGCCGACACCGCATCCAGCAGTTCGCCCGGCTCGGTAAGGAAAGGCAGGCCGGACAGCGCCCAGTCGACGCTCCAGTCAAGCTGATGCTTGTCGAGGATTGCCGCCACCCGCTGCTGCAGGCCTTCGACCGTCGACTCGGTAGAGAAACGGAAGTTGAACAGCGCAGTCAGCCCACCGGGTACCACGTTGGTGGCGCCAGTGCCGGAATTGAGGTTGGAGATCTGGAAGCTGGTTGGCGGGAAGAACGCGTTGCCTTCGTCCCAATGCTCGGCCGCCAGTTCTGCCAGGGCGGGGGCGGCGAGGTGGATCGGGTTGCGCGCCAGGTGCGGGTAGGCCACATGGCCTTGCTTGCCACGCACAGTCAGTTTGGCGCCCAGCGAGCCGCGGCGGCCGTTCTTGACCACGTCGCCGAGCAGGGTGGTGCTTGAAGGCTCCCCGACGATGCACCAGTCCAGGCGCTCGTTGCGTGCTTTCAGGCGCTCGACCACGGCCTTGGTGCCGTGGTGGGCCGGGCCCTCTTCGTCGCTGGTGATCAGGAAAGCGACCTTGCCGCGGTGGTCGGGGTAGTCGCGCACGAAGCGCTCGCTGGCCACCACCATCGACGCCAGGCTGCCTTTCATGTCGGCGGCGCCACGGCCGCAGAGCATGCCATCGGCATCGATCAGTGCTTCGAACGGCTCGTGCTGCCACTGCTGCACCGGGCCGGTCGGCACCACGTCGGTATGGCCGGCGAAGCACAGCACCGGGCCGTCCTGGTTGCCATGGGTGGCCCAGAAGTTGTCGACGTCTTCGATGCGCATGGGTTCGAGCTGGAAGCCCACGGTGCCCAGGCGATTCATCATCTGCGCCTGGCAGTCGGCATCGACGGGGGTGACCGAGGGGCGACGGATCAGGTCGCAGGCCAGTTGAAGGGTAGGCGAGAGCTCGGCAGGGGCCGTCATGGGGAACTCCGGAAGCGGGCAAGGCTGGCAAAGGGGCAATAGTTTAAAGCAAAACCTTCAATGAAGAGTGCTGAGTCGACGCATTCACTGTGCCAGGGCAGTGCTGAGGGCGTGTGGGCGTTTTTCCCTCTGAGTTTGTGGCAGGCGAGCCGCTAAGTTCTGCTCCGCCCTTGCGGGCCAACACAACCATACGAGAGCAGAAAACAACCATGAGCATCAAACAGTGGAGTGTCCTTGTCGCGGCCTTGAGTACAAGCAGCGTTGCGCTTGCGACCACGACCGATATTGTCGTCACCGGGGTTATCAAGCCGGGCGCTTGTACGCCGTCCCTGAGTGGCGGTGGGGTGTTTGACTTCGGGGTCATTTCACCCGAGCAACTGTCCCTCTCCAACCGAACGCAGTTCAGGTCACCCCCTCAGCAACTGAGTGTGAACTGTGATGCGCCTACCCGTTTCGTTTTGCGCGCAGTCGATAACCGTGCGGGCACTGCGAATTGGACCGAGGGCAGCGCCATTGCCTTTGGCCTGGGGCTGCACGATGGGCAACGAATCGGTACGTACTTCCTGCAAACCATCGGTAACAGCTATGTGGTCGATGGCAACAGCTCGGTACGGCGATTGATCACAGCGGACAACGGCCTGACCTGGCAGCCTGATAGCAATGGCTCGTTCTCTCATCTCTACAACGGCACTGAGGGGCGCTTTCATGGCTTTGCGGTAGGCGCAGACGTGCCTACCGCCATGCGTCAATTGAGTGCGGATTTGAGAATCGACATGCGCGTCGCCCCCCTTGCAGAGCTGTCGGTCGCTGATGACATCACCATCGACGGCGCTTCGACTCTTGAAGTGACCTACCTCTAGAGACCCCGGCCAGGCCTCGCGCCTGTCGATCCGCTGGCAGGCGCGTGTATCTGTTGCCAAGAACAGAGCATGACCATGAATTTTCCGACGCGTTTGTCACTTTGCCTGTGCGCCATGCTGATGGCCGCCGCTGGTGCGGTGCATGCCGATGGCATGATCCCTGAGACGTCCGTGGTGATCGTCAATGAGTCCGAGGGCGAGGCTTCGATCACCGTGCGCAACGACGACCCATTCCCTGCGCTGTTGTTGGTGACGCTGCAGAACGTGCCCGAAGACGAAGAACCGCTGCTGTTTCTGACTCAGCCTGTATGGCGTGTGGAGGCCGGCCAGGAACAGCGTGTGCGGTTTTTGCTGCGTTCAGGTGTACCGCTGACTACCCAGCGTCTGAAACGCGTGCTGTTCGAGGGCGTGCGTCAACAGCCGGAAGGCAGCAACGAAGTGGCGCGAGTGGGTGTGAGCGTGCGCCAGAACCTGCCTGTGATCATCCACCCCAAGGGGCTTGTGCGACACCGCTCTCCTTGGGAGGGCTTGCAGTGGCGCGTCGGCCCAGAGACGTTGCAGGTCAAAAATCCTACCCCTTATGTGGTGCGCCTGGCCCAGGAGATCAGGCTGATGCCAGGCAACCAGCCTGGTTACCTGCCGCGGACCTACGTGCTGCCCGGTGAGACGCTCGACGTGCGGCTGGCGTCGCCAGTCGACTCAGGCACCGATCAGGTCCGCGTGTTTCCCGCCACGGTCTACGGCTACGCGGTTGACGATTTCCATGCCCCCATACTCAGGGGTGATCAGTGAATGGGGTTACTCATGCGGCCGTGAGACGTTGCCTGGTGACACTCTGTTGCGCCTTGCCGATAGCTGAAAGCAGGGCCGGTGCAGGCGCCACGTTTGACCCGGAACTGCTGCGCCAGCGGGGGGTGAGCGCCGAGCTGGCAGCCTACTTTCAGGATGCGCCTCGCTTTACGCCAGGCCGGCATAAGGTGAGCCTGCAGGTGAATGGCAAGCGTGTAGGGCAGGTTTACGCAGCGTTTCTCGAAGAGGGCGAGCTGTGCCTTGATACAGCCCTGTTCGAAGCGGCGGGTATGCAGGCACCGCCAGCGGGGAGCGAGCACTCGCCATCAGGCTGCATCGACTTGGCCGGCCTTTATCCGCAAAGCGAGCTGCAGGTAAACCCGCAGACCGCTACCGTCAGCCTGGTCGTGCCCACGCAGGCGTTGTTGCCGGCCGGTGGCGATGCGGGCCTTGCACTTTATGACACCGGGGGGGTGGCAGGCCTTGTCAATTATGACCTCTCGCTGCTGGACAGCCGGGCGGCGGGGGCCACGCACCAAGCCTGGACGGCGCGCACCGAACTGGGGGCCAATATGGGTGACTGGATAGTGCGAAGCCGCCAGCTGGGCAGTCACAACAGTCAGACCAGGCAGTTCGTTGCACTGGATGCCTATGCCCAGCGTACCCTCGCAACGCACGCTGCCGTGTTGCAGGCCGGCCAGATTCACTTGGTCAACCCTGTGCTCTCGGGGGTGTCGGTACAGGGTGTGCAAGTGTTTTCTGAAAAGGCGTTAAGCCACCTGCGTCAGCGGCGCGAAATCCAGGGTATTGCGCGGACACAGGCACGGGTGGAGGTCCGTCAACGCAACCGCCTGGTGTACGCGGGCGTGGTTCCGCCTGGGCCGTTCTCTTTCGAGCGCCCCGAACAGGCCGATGCATTCGCAGACCTGGAAATGACCGTGCACGAGGCCGACGGTGAGCAACGTCATGTCACCCTGCCTGCCACGCCCCTGAGTGACGGCCTGTCCGACGGCTTCCAGTTGGGGCTTGGGCAGTTACGAGACAGCGAGCGTTCGTCTGGGCCTTGGGCCCTGGGTGCGGGGTGGAGCGGGGGGCTGTTCAAGGGGGTGACCGTGGCCAGTGGCCTGTTGGCAAGCGAGCAGTACCAGGCCAGCGGTTTTGCCCTGGGCATGCAACCGTGGCCGGACACGCAGGCACAATGGACCTTGCGCCATTCGCGGGCCGCCGACGGCGGGACAGGTCTTCAAGGCCAGTTCGCCATCACCCAGCGAGTGGGCGATGGCGTACGGGTCAACGTGGCTTATGGGGTGCAGGAGCGTGCTTATCGCGATATTCACGAGACGGTGGAGGGGGCCAGCGAGTCCGGTCGACAACGCGACCGGGTCAGTGTCGGGTTTTCCTTGAGCGGGACCAGGGCAGGTGTCTTCAGTACGGGTATTAGCCAGTCGCGCGTTCGAAATGGTCAACCTGTTGGCCGTGGTTACCTCAACTGGGCCGGGGGTGTTGGCCAACTGTCGCTGTCGGCAGGTGTCGACTGGCAACTGAAAGGGGCTGGGCAGGAGGGGCGGCTCGCCTACCTGAGCATGAGCCTGCCGCTGGGAGGGAACCGTAGGCTGCATGCCTCATCAAGGGGCGCGCGAGGTGATTACCGTTCGTCCGTGGTGTTGCGAGAGCGTGTCAACGAGCGCTTTTCCTATCGCGTGGGTGGGAACCACGACAGCCGCCATCAGGCTGTGCAATCGGCCGTGGGCGCATCGTTGACGACAGGCTTCAATCAGGTGCAAGTGGATTACTCGAGCCGTGGCGAAGGTGCCCGTGTCTTCAGTTCCAACCTGCGCGGGGGGGCGCTCGCGCACGAGCAGGGGGTGACGTTTTCTCCCTACCCACTTCAGGACACGTTCGCCGTGATAACCGTCGGTGGGCTGCCGGGGGTGCAACTGGATACCCCTGGCGGGCCCGTGCAAACCGATGGCAAGGGCCGGGCAGTGGCCGCGCAGGTGCGACCTTATGCCGACAGCCGGGTGCAGGTGCGCACCCAAAGCCTGCCACGCAACGTGGAAATAGCGAACAGCCTGGGTATTATCCGGGCCGGGCGAGGTGCTGTCGCGCAGCTGGATTTCAAGGTCGAGCAGACGCGTCGTGCCTTGTTGCAGGCCCTGCGCAGCGATGGTCAGGCCCTGCGGGAAGGGGCGACGGTGGTGAATGCCGCAGGCCGCTTCGTGACCACGGTACAGTCTGGCGGGCTTATCTTTCTGCATGATTACCAGGCCGATGAGCGTTACCACGTCGCTTCGGCGGACGAGGCGGGTTGTGCGCTGGAGTTCGAGCTCAGCGAGCGCCCTGACCCGGATCACTACTACGAATCTGCCTCGGCGCTTTGCCATGTGACGTGAAGCCGAACCGGGGCCGCAGGGCGGCCCCGGCTTGTTTCAGGTGGCTTGTGCTTCGACGTTCTTCTCGGCAGGTTTTGGCAACGACGACAACAATGCCATCACCAATGCCGCCAGGTACGGCAACGACTGCACCAGCAGCATCGCCACCCAGAAGCGCATGTCCGAACTGGGCAGCCCTTGCACCAGATAGATGCCCAGCGCCGCGCCCCACAACAGCAGCATGATGAACAGTTCTTCGCGCGCTTCGGAGAGGGCCACCAGCACACCATGGCTGTCGGCATTTTTGGGCGTGCGGAAGAACGGCATGCTGCTGGTGAAGAACCCGTACAGCACCGCCTTGGCGATGGTGTGCGACAACGCCAGCCCCGCCAATGCCGCAGCGAAGGCATCCTTGAGGTTGACCCCGACCGCCCTGCGGTACAGGAAGATGATCTTGCCCACCTTGAAGAAGAACAGCGCCAGCGGGGGGATGGCGAAGATCATCAGCGGCGGGTCGACCCGGTGCGGCACGATGATCATCGCCGCCGACCACAGCAGTGCGCCGACGGTGAAGAAGATGTTCATGCCGTCGGCGATCCACGGCAGCCAGCCGGCCAGGAAGTGATAGCGCTGGCCGCGGGTCAGCTCGCTGCCCTTGCCGCGCAGCAGGGCGCCGGCATGGTGCTTGATGATCTGGATGGCGCCGTAGGCCCAGCGGAAGCGCTGCTTCTTGAAGTCGATGAAGGTGTCGGGCATCAGGCCCTTGCCGTAGCTGTTGTGGGCGTAGGCGGCCGACAGGCCTTTTTCGAACACGCGCAGGCCCAGCTCGGCGTCCTCGCAAATGCACCATTCGGCCCAGCCCAGCTCTTCAAGGACTGAACGGCGGGTCATGGTCATGGTGCCGTGCTGGATGATCGCGTCACGGTCGTTGCGGGTGACCATGCCGATGTGGAAGAAGCCCTTGTACTCGCTGTAGCACAGCTTCTTGAAGGCACTTTCGTGCTGGTCGCGGTAGTCCTGGGGCGACTGCACCACGGCGATTTTCGGGTCGGCGAAATGCGGCACCATGTGCTTGAGCCAGTTGCGATCGACGCAGTAGTCAGAGTCGATTACTGCGATCACTTCCGCATCTTTAGCGGTGTGCGGGATCAGGTAATTGAGCGCGCCGCCTTTGAAACCGGCCAGTGGCGCGACATGGAAGAACTTGAAGCGCTCGCCAAGCTTCTCGCAGTGAGCCTTCAGGGGTTCCCACACGGCCGGGTCCTTGGTGTTGTTGTCGATCACCAGCACTTCGTAGTCGGGGTAGTCCAGCGCGGCCAGGGCATCGAGGGTCTGTTTGACCATCTCGGGGGGCTCGTTGTAGCAGGGGACGTGCACCGAGACTTTGGGCCGGTAGGCGCTGTCGGCCTGCACCGGCAGGAATTCGCGACGGCGCTTGTGTATCCATACCGCCTCGGCCAGTTCGTGGGCTTCTGTAAGCAACACGATGAACACGCCCAGCGCACCCAGCGCCAACAGCACGCCCACGGTGAGGCTGAACCAGGTGCTGTATTGCTGGCTGTAGTCGTAGGCAATCCACACCAGCACCGACCCACACAAGAAGGTGATGAAGGTCAGGAAGGTGCGGCCGCGCTGGCGCAGGGCCGAGCCATCGATGAACAGCACCATCAGGGCAATCATCGCCAGCACCACCGAAGCGACCGCCAGGGCACGCCACTGCGGGATGGCGACTACCGGGCCATCGAAGTTGAACTTCTGCTGGCGCTCGGCGTTGAACACGCCCCAGTAAGCCCCCACCGAACCTTCGTCACTGGCTTTCCAGGGCTGGTCATAGGCCTCGATTACAAAGTAGTTGTATCCGCGGCGGTTGAGCGTGTTGACCAGGGTGCGCAGGTAGATGGCCTGATCAGCCTGGGTAGCATCGGCGCCGCCACGCATGCGGCCATTGCTCGGCCAGCCGACTTCCGACAGCAGCAGCGGCTTGCGCGGGAACTGCTGCTTGAGGTCGCGGGCGCGGTCGAGCACGAACTCCACCGAGTCCTGCATCGGCACGAATTCCCAGTAAGGCAGGATGTGCGCGGCGATCAGGTCGACGTGCTTGGCCAACTCCGGGTGTTCTTTCCAGATATGCCACTGCTCACTGGTGGTAACCGGCACCTTGACCGCGGCGCGTACCCGGTCCAGGTACTGGATCAGTGCCTCGGGCGTGACTTCTTCGCGGAACAGCGCCTCGTTGCCGACCACCACCCGCACCACGCTGCGCGAGGTGTTGGCCAGTTCGATGGCGGTGGCGATTTCGCGCTCGTTGCGCTCAAGGTCCGGGCTGATCCAGATGCCCAAAGTCACCCGCAGGCCGAATTCCTCAGCCAGGCGCGGGATATCTGCCTGGGTGCCCTCTACGGTATAGATGCGGATGCTGTCGGTCAGCTTGCTCATCTGCTCCAGGTCTTGGCGCATCTCGTCGTCGCTGGGGTATTGGCCCTTTTGCGGGCTTTCCCCGAGGCGGAAGGGCGAGTACGAGAAACCAGAGATCTGCTCCGGCCAGGCAGGGGCGGAGACGGGGCGGTTGATCAGCGCCCAGAACCCGGTGAACAGCGCCGCGATGGCCAGGACCACGACCAGGTTGAGGCCGAATTTGCGTGATGACATTGTCGTCCAAGTCTGTCGAATTGAGTGAATATTAAAGCAGGATTGGCCGGCACTTTCCTAACCATGGAGGCCAACGGCGCCATTGGCATATAATGCGCGCCGTTTTTAGCGGTAAGCGCTTCGGGGTAGCAAGATGAGCACAGAAGATCCACGCTTTGCCGGCGTCGCCCGGTTGTATGGCGATGATGGCCTGCAACGGTTGAAACAGGCCCATGTGGCGATCGTCGGTATTGGCGGCGTTGGCTCGTGGGCGGCCGAGGCGTTGGCGCGCAGTGGCGTGGGCGAGATTACCCTGTTCGACCTCGACGATGTCTGTGTCAGCAATACCAACCGTCAGGCCCATGCCCTCGAAGGGCAGGTGGGGCGGCCCAAGGTCGAAGTCATGGCCGAGCGCCTGCGGGCGATCAACCCAGCGTGCACGGTGCACGCGGTAGCTGACTTCGTTACCCGCGAGACCATGGCTGAGTACATCACCGAAGGCCTCGACTTCGTTATCGACTGCATCGACAGCGTCATGGCCAAAGCCGCGCTGATTGCCTGGTGCAAGCGGCGCAAGATCGGCGTTGTGACCACCGGTGGCGCGGGGGGGCAGATCGACCCAACGCAAATCCAGGTCGGTGACCTCAACAAGACCTTCAACGACCCGCTGGCTTCACGGGTACGGTCCACCTTGCGTCGCGACTACAACTTCTCGCGCAATGTCAGCCGTAACTACGCCGTGCCGTGTGTGTTTTCCAGCGAACAGCTGCGCTACCCCAAGGGTGATGGCAGTGTTTGCCTGCAGAAGAGTTTCGTCGGTGAAGGCGTGCGCCTGGACTGCTCGGGTGGTTTTGGCGCGGTGATGATGGTGACCGCGACCTTTGGCATGGTCGCGGCCAGCAAGGCCGTGGAAAAACTGGTGGCGGGTGCCAGGCGGCCGTCAGAGCGGGTTAAAGCCGAGTAAGGCGCTGAATCAACTGACAGCACCCAGCTCCGTCATCCGCAGCAACACCGCATGCAGGCCATTGCTGCGCGAGGGGGACAGTTGCCGCTCCAGGCCTAACTGGCTGAACCAGCCCGGCAAATCCAGATCGGCCAGCTCGCTGCTGGCCAGGCCCTGCACCCGCACCAGCAGCAAGGCCAGCAACCCGCGCAACAACCGCGCATCGCTGCTGGCCTTGAATCGCCACTGGCCATCCTGCTGTTCAGCCACCAGCCACACCAGGCTTTCACAGCCATGCACGCGGTTGTGCTCGCATTTGTCGGCATCACTCAGCGGCTCAAGACGATCACCCCACTGCATCAGCAGCCGCGCACGTTGCTCCCAGCCACGGGCCTGCTCGAACTGTTCCTGCGCCTCTCGGGCAGCTGTCGATAAACTCATCGCAACATCTCCAGCCCTTGATCCAGCGCCTCGAAAAAGCGCTGCAGGTCATCGCTGTCGTTATACAGCCCCAGCGACACCCGAATCGCCCCCTCAAGCCCCAGCCCTTTGAGCAGCGGCATGGCGCAATGATGGCCGGCACGCACGGCGATGCCTTGCTCGGTCAGCAGATGGGCGATATCGGCGTTGTGCACCCCTTCGATCACGAAGCTGGCCAAAGCCGTCTGTGGCGAGCCGAGCACGCGGATGCCATCGCGGTCGGCCAGGCCGCGCAGCAAGTGCTGGTGCAAGCTGGCCTCATGCCGTTCGACCGCCTGAGCATCGAGGCTGGCCAGGTAATCGAGCGTGGCGCCCAGGCCGATGACACCCGCGATCGGTGGGGTACCGGCTTCGAAGCCCAGCGGGGCGGGGCGGAAGCTGGCGCTCTGGTACTCGGCCAGTTGCACCATCTCACCGCCAAATTGCCAGTGGCGCAGCAGCGCCAGCGCCTGGCTGCGGCCGTACAGCACGCCAACACCTTCCGGCCCATACAGCTTGTGGCTGGAGAAGACATAGAAATCGCACGCCAACTGCTGCACATCATGGCGGCCATGCACCACGCCCTGGGCGCCGTCGACCACGGTCAATGCGCCTTGGGCGCGGGCATGGGCCAGCAACGCCGACAGCGGTTGCCAGGTGCCCAGCACGTTGGACAGCTGGCTGACCGCCAGTACCCGCGTGCGTGGCCCGATCAGTTGCAGGGCCTGATCGAGGTCGATACAGCCGTGAATGTCGAGCGGCAGGATGACCAGCCGAAGGTTGCACCGCCGGGCCAGCTGTTGCCAGGGCAGCAGGTTGGCATGGTGTTCCAGGGCACTGACGGCGATTTCGTCACCGGCTTCGAAGCGGTGCTCCAGGCCATAGGCCAGCAGGTTGAGGGCCGAGGTGGCGCCATGGGTGAAAACGATCTGCCGCGAATCGGCGGCATTGAGCCAGGCGGCAACCTTGTCGCGGCTGGTTTCGAAGGCCTGGGTCGCCAGCGCGCCGGGCAGGTGCTGGGCACGGTGCACGTTGGCCGCGCCATGGCCATAGTAATGGCTCAGGGCATCGATCAGGGCTTGTGGTTTCTGGCTGGTGGCGGCGCTGTCCAGGTAAGTCTGGTGCTGCCGTTGCAGGGCGGCGATGGCGGGAAAATCGGCACGCCAGGGGGAGGGCTGGAACATGGTCGCGGGGCCTGGAATGAAAAACGGGTCTGGCATTACGCCAGACCCGATCTTATCACTTCAAACCGAGGAAGGTTCTCAGTTGTGGGCGTGCAGCGCCTCGTTCAGCTCGATGGCCGACTTGTGGGTCTTGCATTCCACCGCGCCGTTCAGCGAGTTGCGACGGAACAGCAGGTCGGTCTGGCCGGCCAGGTCGCGGGCCTTGACCACTTTGACCAGCTCGTTGTTCTCGTCGAGCAGGTTCACCTTGGTGCCAGCGGTGATGTACAGGCCGGCTTCAACGGTGTTGCGGTCGCCCAGCGGGATGCCGATACCGGCGTTCGCGCCGATCAGGCAGCCTTCGCCGACCTTGATGACGATGTTGCCGCCACCAGACAGGGTGCCCATGGTCGAGCAGCCGCCGCCCAGGTCCGAACCCTTGCCGACGAAGACGCCCGCCGAAACGCGGCCTTCGATCATGCCTGGGCCTTCGGTGCCCGCGTTAAAGTTGACGAAGCCTTCGTGCATGATGGTGGTGCCTTCGCCGATGTAGGCGCCCAGGCGCACACGGGCGGTGTCGGCGATACGCACGCCGGCCGGGACCACGTAATCGGTCATTTTCGGGAACTTGTCCACCGAGAACACTTCCAGCAGCTCGCCCTTCAGGCGTGCTTCCAGTTGCAGTTCGGCCAGCTCGCCCAGGTCGACGGCGCCCTGGTTGGTCCAGGCGACGTTTGGCAGCAGCGGGAAGATGCCGGCCAGGCTCACGCCATGCGGCTTGACCAGGCGGTGGGACAGCAGGTGCAGCTTGAGGTAGGCCTCTGGGGTCGAGGTCAGCGCGGCGTCTTCTGCCAGCAGGGTGGCGACCAGCGGCTTGTGGCTTTCAGCCAGGCGGGTCAGCAGGGCAGCCTGGGCGGCATCGACGCCTTTCACGGCTTCCGCCAGCTGCGCCGCTTGCGCGTTGCTGAATGCAATGGCCTGGTTGCCGCCTTCGTAGCCGAGGATCGGGGTGACGGCAGCGATCAGCTCGGCGCTTGGGTTGACCAGCGGTTGTGCGTAGAAGACTTCAAGCCAGGTGCCCTGGCGGTTCTGGGAGCCGACACCGAAGGCCAGGCTGAACAGGGTATTGGACATGGGATTACCTCGTGCGAAATAGGGTGGAAGCGCAGGCGGGCTCAGGCCAGGGCTGCGGCATACGAATCAGGTTTGAAACCAACCAGGGTGCGCTCGCCCAGATCGAGCACCGGGCGCTTGATCATCGAAGGTTGGGCAAGCATCAGCTCGACGGCCTTGGCCTGGTCGATATCAGCCTTGCTGGCGTCGTCGAGCTTGCGGAAGGTGGTGCCGGCACGGTTGAGGATGACTTCCCAGCCGTGCTCGTCGCACCAGCGGTTCAGGCTGTCACGGTCGATGCCTTGGGTTTTGTAGTCATGGAATTCGTAGGCGATGGCTTTGTCTTCGAGCCAGGTACGCGCCTTTTTCATGGTGTCACAGGCTTTAATGCCGTAGAGCGTGTAAGTCATTGTGTACATTGGGGCAAAGGTTCCCCAATTTCTCCATTTTTCGAAAGTCAGTCGCGGGATTATGCTGGATCGATCCGCGCGGCGCCACGCCTGTGGCGCCCGACTTTATTGATCGAGATATGTCTCAAGCGACCAAGCGCTGCACGGATGCGATGATCTCATCGCCATGTTGCTGTTCGGCTGTGCGCAAATCGAAGGCGATTTGCAGGTTGAGCCAGAACTCCGGTGTGGTATCCAGGCAGATGGCCAGGCGCAGTGCCATGTCGGCGGAAATGCCGCCACGCTCGCGCAGGATGTTGTTGACCGTTGGCGTCGCAACACCCAATGCTCGCGCCAGAGCAGCGGCACTGAACCCCATTTCTTTCTGGAAGTCCTCGCGCAGAACTTCACCAGGATGTATTGGACGCATGCCATTCTTGAGCATGATGCACCTCAGTGGTAATCGACAATTTCAACGTTTGCCGGACCGTTTTCCGTCCAGATAAAGCACACGCGCCACTGATCGTTGACTCGTATGCTGTGTTGGCCGGCGCGATTACCGCTCAACTGTTCCAGGCGATTGCCCGGAGGAGAGCGAAGGTCGCGCAGTTCTGTGGCAGCATCAAGCATGGTCAATTTGCGCTCTGCGACAGATTTGATATCTGACCAACGCCGTGTCTTTCCAGTCGTGAAGAGTGCTTCCGTGTCAGCACAGCTGAAGGCTTGAATCATGGGTCTGAATGCTTAACGTTATTCGTTAAGATTGATTATACGTCGACATAGCGTCATTTCAAGCCTGGAGAGTGAACACGCAGCGTTAATGGCGCGTGGTGGGTAGCATCGTGTTACATATTCCCGCCGCACCTGCGACTATCGTGCAGCGGCCCCGCATTGCCATACGCCGCTAACATATTGTTTCAATGGCGATGTTTCGCCTCGCTACGGTTATTGATTCATAAAGGAAGCTTTCACGGATGCAGTCAGCCTATACCGTCCTCATTTTGCTCACGCTGGTCAGCGTGTCGAAGCTGGTCGGCCGGATGATTCCGCTGCCCCTGCCATTGGTGCAGATTGCCGCTGGCGCGCTGCTGGCCTGGCCCACCCTGGGGCTGCACGTGGCCCTGGACCCCGAGCTGTTCCTCTTCCTGTTCCTGCCGCCGCTGCTGTTTGCCGATGGCTGGCGCATTCCCAAGCGCGAGTTGTGGCGCATTCGCGGGCCGGTGGTGGCGCTGGCCGTGGGGTTGGTGCTGTTTACCGTGGTCGGCGCCGGTTACTTCATTCACTGGCTGTTGCCGAGCATCCCGCTGCCGGTCGCCTTTGCCCTGGCCGCGGTGCTGTCGCCTACCGATGCCGTGGCTGTTTCGGCCATTGCACAGGACCGTCTGCCAACCCCGCTGATGCATATGCTGCAGGGTGAGGCGCTGATGAACGATGCCTCGGGCCTGGTGACGTTCAAGTTCGCCTTGGCCGCAGCGATCACCGGGGTGTTCTCGTTGGCCGATGCAAGCTTCAGCTTCGTCCTGGTTGCCCTTGGCGGCCTGGCGGTCGGCGTTGCCCTGAGCTGGCTGATCGGCCGTCTGCGGGCCTGGATGATCGCCCGCGGCTGGGACGACCCCGCCACGCACGTGGTGTTCATGCTGTTGTTGCCCTTTGCGGCGTATGTATTGGCCGAGCGCCTGGGGGTATCCGGCATTCTGTCGGCGGTGGCGGCCGGCATGATGCAGAGCTGGCTCGACCTGCTGCCCCGCCAGACCAGTACCCGCTTGCTCAATCGCAGTGTGTGGTCGTTGCTGGAGTTTGCCTTCAATGGCCTGATCTTCCTGCTGCTCGGCCTGCAATTGCCGGACATCATCAAGGCCGTCGTGAGCCACGAGGCCACCGTGTGGCCGACCCTGGCCTGGCGCTGCCTGGATGTGCTGGCGATCTTCGCGGCGTTGATCCTGCTGCGGTTTATCTGGGTGCAGAGCATCTGGCGGGCCATTGGTGTGGTACGCCGCTGGCGGGGCAAGCCGGCGCTGGTGCTGATGCCCACGGCGCGTTCCTGCTGGCTGCTGACCCTCGGGGGCGTACGTGGCGCCGTGACTCTGGCGGGCGTGATGTCGGTGCCGCTGTTGATCAGTGCGGGCCAGGCGTTCCCCGAGCGCGACTTGCTCATCTTCATCGCTGCAGGGGTCATTCTGCTGTCGTTGATCAGTGCCTGCATTGCCTTGCCGATTCTGCTGCGTGGCGTCACCCAAAGCCCGGACGAGCGGCTGCATCAAGAAGTGCTGGAGGCTTGGCGACGCACGGCCGAGGCCGCGATTCATGCCCTGGAGGCGGAAGAGGTGATCGATGCCAATGCGCCGCAGGATGCCGCGCAGGCGACACTGGCGACCGAGCTCAAGGCGCGGTTGATGGCCGAGTACCGAGACGAGCTGGACAGTTACAACGACACGGCGGAGGCACGGGCCATGGCTGAGCAGATGGACCTGCTTGAGCGGCGTTTGCGCTTGCGTGCGCTGCGGGCGCAGCGGCTGGAGTTGTACAACCTGCATCGCCAGCACCTGGTGGGCGATGAGGTGGTGCGGCAGGTGCTGGGTGAGCTGGATATGAGCGAGGCGAACCTGGGCGCTGTCCGGTAGCTCGCAGGGGCTGCTCTGCAGCCCGTGAGAATCCCTGTAGGGGCAACTGTCTTGCGCAATTTCTAAAAATTGACGCATGACGTGGGAGCGGGCTTGCCCCGCGAACACCGGCGAAGCCGGTGCCATGCACCGCGTAGCCCCATTCGCGGGGCAAGCCCGCTGCCACAGGGGCCTCACAAGGTCTGAGCCTGCGCAGTTACCTGTGGGAGCTGGCTTGTCGGGGCGCCGAACCGCTGCGATGGGGCGCAAAGCGCCCCCTGTCTAATCAGCGGTTCTGCAGGAACGCGCGAATCCGCTCGGCGGCCTCGATGCACTCGGCCAGCGGCGCAACCAGCGCCATGCGCACTCGGCCAGCGCCAGGGTTCACGCCATCCACGTCACGCGACAGGTACGACCCCGGTACCACGGTCACATGCTGGGCTTCGAACAGGTCGCGGGTGAACGCGGCGTCGCAGCCCGGCACCTTGGCCCACAGGTAGAAGCTGCCATCCGGGCGTTGCACATCCATCACCGGCTGCAGGATATCCAGCACGGCATCGTACTTGGCGCGGTACTGGTCACGGTTTTCGCGCACGTGCGCCTCGTCCTGCCAGGCAGCGATGCTGGCCAGCTGGGTCTGCACGGGCATGGCGCAGCCGTGGTAGGTGCGGTACAGCAAAAATGGCTTGATGATCTCGGCATCGCCCGCAACGAAGCCCGAACGCAGGCCTGGCAGGTTGGAACGCTTGGACAGGCTGTGGAACACCACGCAGCGTTTGAAATCGCTGCGGCCCAGTTCGGCGCAGGCGCTGAGTAGGCCCGGTGGCGGGGCGTCTTCGTCGAAGTACAGCTCGCTGTAGCATTCGTCGGCGGCGATCACGAAATCATGCTCGTCGGCCAGGGCAATCAGCTTCTTCAGGGTGTCCATCGGCACCAGCGCGCCGGTAGGGTTGCCTGGCGAGCACAGGAAGAGGATTTGGCAACGCTGCCAGACATCAGCCGGCACGGCGTCGAAGTCAGGGTTGAAGCCGTTGTCTTCTAGGCACGGCAGGTAGTGCGGGGTGGCGCCTGCCAGCAGCGCCGCCCCTTCGTAGATCTGGTAGAACGGGTTAGGGCTGACCACCAGGCCATCATCGGCCCGGTTGACCACGGCCTGGGTGAAGGCGAACAGTGCTTCACGGGTGCCGTTGACCGGCAGGATGTGGCGGTCGGCGTCCAGCCAGCCGGTCGGCACACCGAAGCGGCGCTCGCACCACTGGCCGATGGCCTGGCGCAGCCCTGGCAGGCCGAGGGTGCTGGGGTACACCGCCAGCTTGTCGAGGTTGTCGGCCATGGCTTTGGCGACGAACGCCGGCGATGTGTGCTTCGGCTCACCGATCGACAGCGCGATGGCGCGCTTGTCGGCCGCAGGTTTCACACTGCCCAGCAGGGCGCGCAGTTTCTCGAACGGGTAGGGCTGAAGCTGGGTCAGGGCATGGTTCATCGGCGCAAGGTCTCGTCAATCGTCTAATCGTTAAAAGGTCACGCGGGTCGGGCTGGCGTCGCTCGCCTGGCCAGCTTGCAGCTGCTGGACGATAGCCTCCTGCAGGCGGCTGCACAGCTGTGGGTCGGACAGCGGCTGGTTGTCGGCATCGGTGATGAAGAACACGTCCTCCACGCGCTCGCCGAGGGTGGCGATCTTGGCGTTCTGCAGCGACAGGTCGAACTCCAGGAAGATGCGGCCGATCCGGGCCAGTAGGCCCGGTCGGTCGGGCGCGGTGATCTCAAGGATGGTCACCGGCCGCTGGGCATCGTTGAGGATGGTCACCTGCGGCGGGAAATTGAAGTGCTTGAGCTGGCGTGGCACCCGGCGCTGAATGATCGTCGGGTAGTCCTCGGGGTTGCGCAGCGCTTCGGTGAGGCCATCGCGAATCTGCTTGACCCGCTGCGGGTTGTCGCCGATCGAGCCGCCATCGTTGTCGAGCACGATATAGGTGTCGAGGGTGAACTGGCTGCTCGAGGTGATGATGCGCGCGTCATGGATGTTCAGGTTCAACTGCGACATGGCTGCCACGGTCACGGCGAAGAAGTCATGCTGGTCGGGCGCGTAGATGAAGATCTGCGTACCGCCCTCGAACTCGCGCTGGGTGGTTTCCTTGATCAGCACCAGCGGCCCGCCGTCGGCCGGCTGCTGGAGGATGGCGTCGGTGTGCCAGGCCACATCGGCCGCGTTGTGCTTGAGGAAGTAGTCGTCGCCCAACTGCGACCAGAGTTGCTCGACGTCGTCCGGGTCGACGCCTTCGCGCACGAGGATGTCCAGCGCGGCGCTTTGGGTCTGGCGGATCTGCTCTTCGCGGTCCAGTGGGTTTTCCAGGCCACGGCGCAAGGCGCGCTTGGTCTCGGTGTACAGCTGGCGCAGCAGGCTGGCGCGCCAGGAGTTCCACAGGCTGGGGTTGGTGGCGTTGATGTCGGCCACGGTCAGCACATAGAGGTAATCCAGGCGGGTCTCGTCCCCCACGTGCAAGGCAAAGTCGTTGATCACCTGTGGGTCGGACAGGTCTTTACGCTGTGCGGTGGTGGACATCACCAGGTGGTTCAGCACCAGCCAGACGATCAGGCGGCTGTCCCAGGCCGGCAGTTGGTGGCGCTCGCAGAACGTCTGTGCGTCCACCGCGCCCAGCTCCGAGTGGTCACCCTGGCGGCCCTTGCCGATGTCATGGTAAAGCCCGGCCAGGTAGATCAGCTCGGGTTTGGGCAGGCGGCCCATGAGCTTGCTGGCCAGCGGGAATTTTTCGGAAACCGGCGTGTACTGCAGTTTGCGCAGGTGCTTGATCAGGTTGAGCGTGTGCGCATCGACCGTATAGATGTGGAACAGGTCATGCTGCATCTGCCCGACGATCAGGCCGAATTCCGGCAGGTAGCGGCCGAGGATGCCGTAGCGGTTCATCCGGCGCAGGTTGCGGTGGATGCCGATCTCGCACTTGAACAGCTCGATGAACAGGCTGGTATTGCGGATATCGTGACGGAAGGTTTCGTCGATCAGGTGCCGGTGCTCGCGCAGCAGGCGCACGGTATCGGCGCGTACCCCTTTGATCTCCGGGTGCTGGGCCATCAGCACGAAGATTTCCAGCATGGCGAACGGCGTGCGTTTGAATACGTTCGGCTTGGCGGCTTCTATATAGCCGTCATGCAGGCGGAAGCGCGCATTCAAGGGTTGGGTGGTGCCGCTGTCATCGTCGGCGAGGATGACTTCCTCGAAGTGCTGGATGATCAGGTCGCACAACTGGCTGATGCTCATCACCACCCGGTAGTACTGCTGCATGAACTGCTCGATCGCGCGCTTGGGGTTCTCGTCGCTGTAGCCCAGCAGGGCGGCGATGCTGCGCTGATGATCGAACAGCAAGCGGTCTTCGGAGCGCCCGGCCAGCATGTGCAGGGCGTAGCGCACCTTCCACAGGAAATCCTGGGAGGAGGCCAGCAGCTCGTTCTCGCTTTCCAGCAAAAAGCCTTCACCGGCCAGGGCGTGCAGGTTCAGCGTGCCATATTGACGGCGTGCCACCCACAGCACGGTCTGGATGTCGCGCAGGCCACCGGGTGAGCCTTTGACGTTGGGCTCAAGGTTGTACTCGGTGTCGTTATACTTGTGGTGGCGGGCCTTGAGCTCGGCGCGCTTGGCCAGGAAGAACTCCTTGCTCGGCCACATGTGCTCGGTGCTGGTGACGTCCAGCATGCGCTGGCGCAAGGCTTCGGGGCCGGCGACGGTGCGGCTTTCCATCATGTTGGTGATGACCGTCAGGTCGGCACGTGCCTGCTCGGCACATTCGTCGACGGTGCGCACGCTCTGGCCCACTTCCAGGCCGATGTCCCAGAGCAGGGTGAGGAAGCGCTCGATGGCCTCGCGGTACTGCTCGTGTTCGGCAGCACCCAGCAAAATCAGCAGGTCGATGTCCGAGTGCGGGTGCAGTTCACCGCGCCCGTAACCGCCCACCGCGACCAGGGCGATGCCGCGCTGGTCGCCCCAGTCGAACTGGTTCCAGGCCTGCTGCAGGATGTTGTCGACGAGCCAGGCGCGGTCCTCGATCAAACGGCGGATTTCGCGGCCTTCGCGAAAACGCCGGTCGAGCACCTCGCCCGCCTGGCGGATGGCTTTCTTGAAGGCGGCGATAGGGCTCGCCTTGAGGGCCAGTTCCGCCTGGAACTGGCCGCGGTCGAACAGCTCGGGATCCACCTGGGGCATTGCGTCGCGTTCCTGTCGTGGGGTGCCTGGCGCGGACTCAGGCCGAGGTGCGCGCGATGGTATCGTCCTTGCGCAGCGTGAAGATCTCGTAACCGGTCGCCGTCACCACCAGGGTGTGCTCCCACTGGGCCGAGAGCTTGCGGTCCTTGGTGATGGCGGTCCAGCCGTCGCCCAGCACCTTGGTGTCGGCTTTGCCCTGGTTGATCATCGGCTCGATGGTGAAGGTCATGCCTTCTTTGAGCTCCATGCCAGTGCCGGCGCGGCCGTAGTGGAGGATCTGCGGCTCTTCGTGGAACACTTTGCCGATGCCGTGGCCGCAGAACTCGCGCACCACCGAGAAACCGTTCTTTTCAGCGTGCTTCTGGATCACTTCGCCGATGTCGCCCAGGCGGCAGCCCGGCTTGACCAGCTCGATGGCCTTGTACATGCATTCCTGGGTGACCTTGGACAGGCGCTCGGCCCACACCGGCACGTTGCCGACGTGGAACATGCGGCTGGTGTCGCCGTGGTAGCCGTCCTTGATCACGGTGACGTCGATGTTGAGCGTGTCACCGTCCTTGAGCGGCTTGTCGTTAGGGATGCCGTGGCAGACCACATGGTTGATCGAGGTGCAGATCGACTTGGGGTAACCCTTGTAGTTGAGCGGCGCCGGGATGGCCTGCTGGACGTTGACGATGTAGTCGTGGCACAGGCGGTCCAGTTCTTCGGTGGTGACACCGGGCTTGACGTGCTCTTCGATCATTTCCAGCACCTCGGCGGCCAGGCGGCCGGCGATGCGCATCTTCTCGATGTCTTCTGCGGTCTTGATGGTGACGGTCATTACAGGCTCTCTACGGCGCCGTGCACGGCGCGAACAAACGGGAAAGGCCGGATTCTAGCAGAGCAGGGCGGCAATCGGTCGGGATAAAGCCGGCCATCCTGCTGTCTATAGAGGGCATTTTGGCCTGAAAGCCTGGGTGCTGCAAAAACCGCTGACGGACGCGACAGTATTCGGGTTCCGTTCGCTCGCGGTCTGTGGTATAAAATGCGCCGCTTTCGGGGTCGACCCCGTAAGCCCTAAACCCACACACGTGTCGACACGATGACCTGGGTGCCCCGGATTCTAGAATCTGTGGGTTGGTCATTGGGATGCGTGGAGGCCCAACCCGACTTATCAAGGAACTATCATGTCCCAAGTCAACATGCGCGATATGCTGAAGGCCGGTGTGCACTTCGGCCACCAGACCCGTTACTGGAACCCGAAAATGGGCAAGTACATTTTCGGCGCGCGTAACAAGATCCACATCATCAACCTGGAAAAAACCCTGCCAATGTTCAACGAAGCTCTGGCTTTCGTAGAGCGTCTGGCCCAGGGCAAGAACAAGATCATGTTCGTCGGCACCAAGCGTTCCGCCGGCAAGATCGTCGCCGAGCAAGCTGCTCGTGCCGGTTCGCCATACGTTGACCACCGCTGGTTGGGCGGCATGCTGACCAACTACAAAACCATCCGTGCTTCGATCAAGCGTCTGCGCGACCTGGAAACTCAGGCCGAAGATGGCACCTTTGCCAAGCTGACCAAGAAAGAAGCCCTGATGCGTTCGCGCGATCTGGAAAAGCTGGACCGCAGCCTGGGTGGTATCAAGGACATGGGCGGCCTGCCTGATGCCCTGTTCGTGATCGACGTTGACCACGAGCGCATTGCTATCACCGAAGCCAACAAGCTGGGCATCCCGGTTATCGGCGTTGTCGATACCAACAGCAGCCCGGAAGGTGTTGACTACATCATCCCAGGTAACGATGACGCCATTCGCGCTATCGAGCTGTACATGACTTCGATGGCCGACGCCATCATCCGCGGCCGCAACAACGTTGCTGGCGGCACCGAAGTCTACGCTGAAGAAGCGGCTGCACCTGCTGCTGAGTAATTGACGCCTGGCGTCTACTTGGCACGCAAAAAGGGGGCTTTGCCCCCTTTTTGCCACCTTGAAATCCTGCTGTCAGCAACCGCCCCGCACTATGGGCCTGCTGAGATAAACACAGCGGATTTGCAGAATTGAACGCCCGTGATGAGCGGGTGGAATGGTTGAAAAACTTTCCAAGAGGATTTTGAAATGGCAGCAATTACTGCAGCGCTGGTCAAAGAACTGCGCGAGCGTACCGGCGAAGGCATGATGGATTGCAAAAAGGCCCTGGAAAAGGCCGGCGGCGACATCGAAAAAGCCATTGACGACATGCGTGCCTCGGGCGCCATCAAGGCCGCCAAAAAGGCTGGCAACGTCGCTGCTGAAGGCGCTATCGCCGTCAAGACCGACGGCAAAGCCGCCGTTCTGCTGGAAGTCAACTCGCAGACCGACTTCCTGGCCCTGCAAGACGACTTCAAAAACTTCGTAGCCGAAAGCCTCGAAGAAGCCTTCGCCCAGAAGCTGACCGACGCTGCACCGCTGATCGCTTCGCGCGAAGCAGCCCGTGAAGCCCTGGTCGCCAAGTGCGGCGAAAACGTCAACATCCGCCGCCTGGCGCGCGTTGAGGGTGACGTTGTTGGTGCTTACCTGCACGGCAACAAGATCGGTGCCGTTGTTGTCCTGAAAGGCGGTGACGTCGAGCTGGCCAAGAACATCGCCATGCACGTAGCTGCTTCGAACCCGGAGTTCCTGGATGCATCGGAAATCTCCGCCGAGGCCATCGAGCGCGAGAAGAATGTCTTCCTGCAGCTGAACGCCGACAAGATCGCCGGCAAGCCGGAAAACATCGTTGAGAACATGATCAACGGCCGTATCACCAAGTTCAAGGCCGAAGCTTCGCTGAAAGAGCAAGCCTTCGTCATGAACCCGGAAGTCAAGGTTGGCGAGCTGGCCAAGAAAGCCGGTGCTGAAATCGTTTCCTTCACCTACTTCAAGGTCGGCGAAGGCATCGAGAAGCCAGTCGACAACTTCGCTGAAGAAGTTGCCGCTCAGGTAGCTGCTGCCAAGCAGTAAGACAGACACGTCTGTCGCCCCAAAGAGGCTGCCCGCTCACGCGCGCAGCCTCTTTGTCAAAGCGGGAGCGGTTTTCCAAACCGCTGTTCGCTGACGCAGTCGCTGCGTCACGTTAGAGTTACACGCAGGCTCAAGCAGCCCGCCAGAATTTTTTTACAAACGCCGCAGGAGAGATTCGCAATGGCTCAGCAGGGCAGTGGTCATCAGGCTCGCTATAAACGCATTCTACTCAAACTTAGCGGCGAGGCCCTGATGGGCTCGGAAGAGTTCGGGATCGACCCCAAGGTCCTGGATCGCATGGCGCTGGAAGTCGGCCAACTGGTCGGCATCGGTGTGCAAGTTGGTCTGGTGATCGGCGGTGGCAACCTGTTCCGTGGTGCGGCGCTCAGTGCAGCCGGCATGGACCGCGTCACCGGTGACCACATGGGCATGCTGGCGACCGTCATGAATGCCCTGGCCATGCGCGACGCGCTGGAGCGGGCAAACATTACCGCCATCGTCATGTCGGCGATTTCCATGGTAGGCGTGACCGATCACTATGATCGCCGCAAAGCCATGCGCCACCTGAACGCCAAAGAAGTCGTAATCTTCGCTGCCGGTACCGGCAACCCGTTCTTCACCACCGACTCCGCCGCTTGCCTGCGCGCCATCGAAATCGATGCCGACGTGGTATTGAAGGCAACCAAGGTCGATGGTGTATACACTGCAGATCCATTCAAGGACCCGCATGCCGAGAAGTTCGATCATCTGACCTACGATGAAGTGCTGGATCGCAAGCTGGGTGTGATGGATCTGACGGCAATCTGCCTTTGCCGCGACCACAAGATGCCGCTGCGCGTCTTCAATATGAACAAGCCGGGCGCCCTGCTGAACATCGTGCATGGCGGCGCGGAAGGAACCCTGATCGAGGAAGTTCAAAAATGATCAACGCTATCAAGAAAGACGCCCAGGACCGCATGGGCAAGTCCATCGAGGCGCTGGGTCGCCACCTGGCTGCCATCCGCACCGGCCGTGCCCACCCAAGCATCCTGGACAGCGTCAAGGTCACTGCCTGGGGTAGCGAAATGCCGCTGAACCAGGTGGCCGCGATTACCGTCGAGGACGCGCGCACCCTGAAGATCGTCGCGCACGACAAGAACCTCAGCGCTGCCATCGAAAAAGCCATCCTGACCTCCGACCTGGGCCTGAATCCGTCCAGCGCCGGTACCACCATCCGCGTCCCAATGCCGGCCCTGACCGAGGAAACCCGCAAGGGTTACACCAAGCAGGCCAGCGGCGTTGCCGAAGATGCCAAGGTTGCCGTGCGTAACGTGCGCCGTGACGCACTCGCCGACCTGAAGAAGCTGACCAAGGACAAGGAAATCAGCGAAGACGAAGAGCGTCGCGCCGCTGACGAGATCCAGAAGCTGACCGACAAGTTCGTCGCCGAAATCGACGCTGCGTTCAAGGCCAAGGAAAAGGACCTGTTGGCCGTCTAAGGCCGAGGTTTTTTAATGGAAAAGACCAAGCCAGCGGCGCCGTCCTCGGTGCCGCGACACGTCGCGATCATCATGGATGGCAACAACCGCTGGGCGAAGAAGCGCTTGCTGCCCGGCGTTGCCGGGCACAAGGCTGGCGTCGATGCCGTGCGTGCGGTCATCGAAGTCTGCGCCGAATCGGGGGTCGAGGTACTGACCCTGTTCGCCTTCTCCAGCGAAAACTGGCAGCGCCCCGCCGAAGAGGTCGGTGCGCTGATGGAGTTGTTCTTCTCGGCCCTGCGCCGTGAGGCCCGTCGCCTCAACGAGAACAACATCAGCTTGCGCATCATTGGTGATCGCTCGCGCTTTCATCCTGAGCTGCAGGCTGCCATGCGTGAGGCCGAGGCACTGACCGCCGGCAACAACCGCTTCATCCTGCAGATCGCGGCCAACTACGGTGGCCAGTGGGATATCGCCCAGGCTGCCCAGCGCCTGGCGCGGGAAGTACAGGCGGGCCATCTGCGTCCGGACGATATCACGCCGGGTCTGCTGCAGACGTGCCTGTCCACCGGTGAGTTGCCGTTGCCGGACCTGTGCATCCGCACCGGGGGCGAACGCCGCATCAGCAATTTCCTGCTGTGGCAGCTGGCCTATGCCGAGCTGTATTTCTCCGACCTGTACTGGCCGGACTTCAAACACGAGGCCATGCGCAATGCCCTGGCCGATTTCGCTTCGCGCCAGCGCCGCTTCGGTAAGACCAGCGAGCAGGTCGAGGCTGGAGCTCGTGCTTAATGCTTAAACAACGCATCATTACCGCGCTGATCCTGCTGCCGGTCGCGCTGGGTGGCTTCTTCCTGCTCAACGGTGGGGATTTCGCCCTGTTCATCGGCTTCGTGGTCACCCTCGGCGCCTGGGAGTGGGCGCGCCTGGCGGGGTTGATGACCCAGCCACTGCGCATTGCCTACGCCGCAGTCGTCGCCGGAGCGCTGATGCTGCTGCACCTGATGCCCGACCTGGCACCCTGGGTGCTGGGTGCGTCGGTGATCTGGTGGGGGCTGGCCACCTGGCTGGTGCTGACCTATCCGCGCAGCAGCGAGCTATGGGCCAGTGCGGCCTGTCGCTTGCTGATCGGCCTGCTGGTGTTGCTGCCGGCGTGGCAAGGCCTGGTGCTGCTCAAGCACTGGCCGCTCGGCAACTGGCTGATTCTGTCGGTCATGGTGCTGGTGTGGGCCGCCGACATCGGTGCCTACTTCTCCGGCCGTGCCTTCGGCAAGCGCAAGCTGGCGCCGCAGGTCAGCCCGGGCAAGAGCTGGGAAGGCGTCTATGGTGGCCTGGCTGTCAGCCTGGTCATTACGCTGGTGGTCGGTATCAGCCGCGACTGGGGTGTTGGCCAGATCCTGCTGGGCCTGTTGGGCGCGGCACTGGTGGTCATGGCCTCGGTGATCGGTGACCTGACCGAAAGCATGTTCAAGCGCCGCTCGGGCATCAAGGACAGCAGCAACCTGCTGCCCGGCCATGGTGGCGTGCTCGACCGCATCGACAGCCTGACGGCGGCCATCCCGCTCTTTGCCGTGCTGCTGTGGGCTGCCGAATGGGGTGTGATGTGAGTACGTTGCAGCGCATTACCGTGCTGGGTGCCACGGGCTCCATTGGCCTGAGCACGCTGGATGTGATTGCACGTCACCCTGAGCGTTATTCGGTATTCGCCCTGAGCGGTTACTCGCGCATCGACGAGCTGCTGGCGCTGTGCGTCCGGCATCGCCCGGAGTACGCGGTGGTGCCGAGTGCCGAAAGTGCTGCGCGCTTGCGCGACGGCCTGGCGGCCGTCGGTTGCGCCACCCAGGTGCTGGAAGGCGAGGCGGGGCTTTGCCAGGTTGCCGCAGCGCCTGAGGTGGATGCGGTGATGGCCGCTATCGTGGGTGCAGCAGGGCTGCGACCGACCTTGGCTGCCGTCGAGGCGGGCAAGAAGGTCTTGCTGGCCAATAAAGAGGCGCTGGTGATGTCTGGCGCGCTGTTCATGGAGGCGGTGCGGCGCAGTGGTGCCGTGCTGCTGCCGATCGACAGCGAGCACAATGCAATCTTCCAGTGCCTGCCCGGCGACTATGCCCGCGGCCTGAGCCAGGTGGGGGTGCGCCGCATCCTGCTGACGGCATCGGGTGGCCCGTTCCGCGAAACACCGTCCGCCGCATTGGCCGATGTCACCCCGGAGCAGGCGTGCGCGCACCCTAACTGGTCCATGGGGCGCAAGATTTCCGTGGATTCGGCCAGCATGATGAACAAAGGGCTCGAGTTGATCGAGGCCTGCTGGCTGTTCGATGCCTCGCCCGCCAAGGTCGAGGTGGTGGTGCACCCGCAGAGCGTGATCCACTCGCTGGTGGATTACGTGGACGGCTCGGTGCTCGCCCAGCTGGGCAACCCGGACATGCGCACGCCGATCGCCAATGCGCTGGCCTGGCCAGAGCGCATTGATTCTGGCGTTGCACCGCTGGACCTGTTCGCTATCGCGCGCCTGGATTTCCAGGCACCCGACGAACAGCGCTTCCCGTGCCTGCGCCTGGCGCGGCAGGCTGCCGAGGCCGGCAACAGTGCACCGGCTGTGCTCAATGCGGCCAACGAAGTGGCTGTCGAGGCATTTCTCCAGCGGCGTATCCGCTTCCCGGAGATCGCGGGTATGATCGAACAAGTGCTCGATCAGGAGCCTGTAGTGCCACTGGCGTCGTTGGACGCGGTATTTGCCGCCGACCAGCGTGCCCGGGAGCTGTCCCGTGAGTGGTTGCGGCGTCACGGTCGATGATGCAGGCCTGCCAGGGCTTGTGCGAAAAGTCGTTCTGCTGAACGTCATCTGGAGAAAGATATGACTGCGCTCTACATGATTGTCGGCACCCTGGTGGCTTTGGGTGTTCTGGTCACGTTCCACGAATTCGGCCACTTCTGGGTGGCCCGACGCTGCGGCGTCAAGGTGCTGCGTTTTTCGGTAGGTTTCGGTACGCCGTTGTTGCGCTGGCATGACCGCCAGGGCACCGAATTCGTGGTGGCGGCGATTCCGCTGGGCGGCTACGTCAAGATGCTCGATGAGCGCGAAGGCGATGTGCCGCCTGCGTTGGCCGACCAGTCGTTCAACCGTAAAAGCGTGCGTCAGCGTATCGCCATCGTCGCCGCTGGCCCGATTGCCAACTTCTTGCTGGCCATCGTGTTCTTTTGGCTCTTGGCCATGCTTGGCACTCAGCAGATTCGTCCGGTCATCGGTGCGGTCGAAGCGGGCAGCCTGGCAGCGTCGGCAGGCCTGACCGCAGGTCAGGAAATTGTATCCATTGATGGCAAGGCGACCAGCGGTTGGTCTGCGGTCAACCTGCAACTGGTTCGCCGTCTGGGCGAGAGCGGCACCCTGCAGGTAGGCGTGCGCGACGAAGGCGCCAGCGCCGAGCAGCACTTGCAGATCAAGCTGGACCACTGGCTGAAAGGCGCCGACGAGCCAGACCCTATACAGTCCCTGGGCTTGCGCCCATGGCGCCCGGTGATCGTGCCGGTGCTGGCCGAGATCGATTCGAAAGGGCCGGCCGCTGCCGCCGGCTTGAAGACAGGTGACAAGCTGCTGGCCCTCGATGGCGTGGCAGTGAACGACTGGCAGCAGGTGGTCGACACCGTGCGCGCCCACCCGCAAGCCAAGGTCGTGGTGCGTGTCGAGCGCGATGGCGCTGCGCTGGATGTACCGGTAACCCTGGCCCGCAAGGGTGAGGGCAAAGCCGCGGGCGGTTACCTGGGCGCGGGGGTAAAAGGTGGCGAATGGCCTGCCAACATGCTCCGCGAAGTCAGCTATGGCCCGTTGGATGCGGTAGGTGAGGGCTTGTCGCGCACCTGGAACATGAGCGTCCTGACGCTCGAGTCGCTGAAGAAAATGCTGTTCGGAGAGCTCTCGGTAAAAAACTTGAGCGGACCGATAACCATTGCTAAAGTGGCGGGCGCTTCAGCCCAGTCCGGCGTGGGGGATTTCCTGAATTTCCTGGCCTACCTGAGCATAAGCCTGGGGGTTCTTAACCTGCTGCCCATTCCAGTACTGGATGGGGGGCATTTGCTGTTTTACCTGGTCGAGTGGGCGCGCGGTCGTCCGCTGTCAGATCGGGTGCAAGGTTGGGGGGTCCAGATCGGTATCAGTTTGGTCGTAGGGGTGATGTTGCTCGCCCTGATCAACGATCTGGGTCGACTATAAAGCTTCGCATTGCGAACCTGCCGCCACTTCGCGGCGGGTTGTTTATTGCCAGTTGGAATAAAAGGACTTCATGAAACGTCTGCTGCTAACTGCGGTCCTCTCCGCACTGATGATCGCTGAAGTTCACGCCGAGTCCTTCACCATCTCCGATATTCGTGTCAACGGCCTGCAGCGGGTTTCCGCCGGCAGCGTCTTCGGTGCCTTGCCGCTCAACGTGGGCGATCAGGCCGATGATCGGCGCCTGGTGGATTCGACCCGTTCCCTGTTCAAGACTGGCTTCTTCCAAGACATCCAGCTGAGCCGCGATGGCAATGTCCTGATCATCAACGTGGTCGAGCGCCCGTCGGTTTCCAGCATCGAAATCGAAGGCAACAAGGCGATCAGCACCGAAGACCTGATGAAGGGTCTGAAGCAGTCTGGCCTGGCCGAAGGTGAAATCTTCCAGCGCGCCACCCTTGAAGGTGTGCGTAACGAGCTGCAGCGTCAGTACGTGGCCCAGGGCCGCTACTCGGCCGAGGTCGACGCCGAAGTCGTGCCGCAGCCGCGCAACCGTGTCGCGCTGAAAATCAAGATCAACGAAGGCACCGTCGCTGCCATTCAGCACATCAACGTGGTGGGCAACAACGTCTTTGACGACGAAGAGCTGTCGCAGCTGTTCGAGCTGAAAACCACCAACTGGCTGTCGTTCTTCAAAAACGACGACAAGTACGCCCGTGAAAAACTCTCCGGTGACCTGGAGCGTCTGCGTTCCTACTACCTGGACCGTGGCTACATCAACATGGATATCGCCTCTACCCAGGTATCCATCACGCCAGACAAGAAACACGTCTACATCACCGTCAACATCAACGAAGGCGAGAAGTACACCGTCCGTGACGTGAAGCTCTCCGGTGACCTCAAGGTGCCGGAAGACCAGGTCAAGTCGCTGCTGCTGGTACAGCCGGGCCAGGTATTCTCGCGCAAGGTGATGACCACCACGTCCGAGCTGATCACCCGTCGTCTGGGTAACGAAGGCTACACCTTCGCCAACGTCAATGGCGTGCCACAGCCGAACGACCAGGACCACACCGTCGATATCATGTTCGTGGTCGACCCGGGCAAGCGTGCCTACGTCAACCGCATCAACTACCGCGGCAACACCAAGACCGAAGACGAAGTGCTGCGTCGCGAAATGCGCCAGATGGAAGGCGGCTGGGCGTCGACTTACCTGATCGACCAGTCCAAGACCCGTCTGGAGCGCCTGGGCTTCTTCAAGGAAGTCAACGTCGAGACCCCGCCGGTGCCTGGCACCGATGACCAGGTCGACGTCAACTACAGCGTCGAGGAACAAGCGTCCGGCTCCATCACGGCGTCGGTCGGTTTCGCCCAGAGCGCCGGTCTGATCCTGGGTGGTTCGATCAGCCAGAGCAACTTCCTGGGTACCGGTAACAAGGTCTCCATCGGCCTGACCCGTTCCGAATACCAGACCCGCTACAACTTCGGCTTCGTGGACCCCTACTTCACGGCTGACGGTGTCAGCCTGGGTTACAACGCCTTCTACCGCAGCACCGACTACGACGACCTCGATGTCGACGTTGCCAGCTATGCGGTCGACAGCCTGGGCGCCGGTGTCAGCCTGGGTTACCCGATCAGCGAAACCTCGCGCCTGACCTATGGCCTGAGCGTTCAGCAGGACAAGATCAAGACCGGTAAATACACCGTTGACGAGATCTTCGACTTCCTCGATCAAGAGGGTGACAACTTCCTGAACTTCAAGGCGTCGATCGGCTGGTCCGAATCGACCCTGAACAAAGGCGTGCTGGCGACTCGTGGTCACTCGCAAAGCTTGACCCTGGAATCGACCATTCCGGGCAGCGACCTGTCGTTCTACAAGCTCGACTACCGCGGCCAGCTGTTCAAGCCAATCAACAACGACTACACCCTGCGCCTGCACACTGAACTGGGCTATGGTGATGGCTACGGCAGCACCTCGGGCCTGCCGTTCTACGAGAACTACTACGCGGGCGGCTTCAACTCTGTCCGTGGCTTCAAGGACAGCAGCCTGGGCCCGCGCAGTACGCCTAGCCGTGGTGAAGGTAACGAAGGCGGCAAGCCGGGTACCATCCGCGACCCGGATCAGGATCCGCTGCCATTCGGTGGCAACGTGTTGGTCCAGGGTGGTGTCGAGTTGCTGTTCCCACTGCCGTTCGTCAAGGACCAGCGTTCGCTGCGCACGTCGGTATTCTGGGACGTGGGTAACGTGTTCGATACCAACTGCGGCAGCAAGCCAGATTGCGAGAAGGTCGGTTTCTCGGGTATGGCCAGTTCGGTGGGTCTGGGTGTGACCTGGATCACTGCACTGGGCCCGTTGAGCTTCAGCCTGGCGATGCCGGTCAAGAAGCCGGACGATGCCGATACCCAGGTGTTCCAATTCTCTCTGGGCCAGACCTTCTAAGGTCGGCCCTTGCATAACGACAACGGTTTATCCAGGAGTGCATCGTGCGTAAGTTGACTCAACTGGCCATTTTGGCCGCGGCGCTGGTCGCCACCCCGGCTTTCGCCGAAATGAAGGTTGCCGTCCTGAACTATCAGATGGCCCTGCTGGAATCGGATGCCGCCAAGAAGTATGCGGTTGATGCAGAGAAAAAATTTGGCCCACAACTGACCAAGCTGAAAAGCCTGGAAAGCAGCGCCAAGGGCATCCAGGACCGCCTGATCAAAGGTGGCGACAAGATGCAGCAGCAGGAGCGTGAGCGCCTGGAGCTCGAGTTCAAGCAAAAGGCCCGTGACTTCCAGTTCCAGTCCAAGGAACTGAACGAAGCCAAGGCCGTTGCTGACCGCGACATGCTCAAGCAACTCAAGCCGAAGCTGGACGGCGCTGTCGAGGAAGTGATCAAGAAGGGCGGTTTCGACCTGGTTCTCGAGCGTGGCGCGGTCATCGATGTCAAACCTCAGTACGACATCACCCGCCAAGTCATCGAGCGCATGAACCAAGCCCGTTGATATGACCTTGAACATGACGCTTGGCCAGTTGGCCGAAGCCCTCGGCGCCACCCTCAAGGGGCCCGAGGCGCTGCAGATTACCGGGCTGGCCACCTTGCAGGAGGCCGGCCCCGGCCAATTGAGCTTCCTCGCCAACCCGCAGTACCGCAAATTCCTGGATAACAGCCAGGCGGCAGCGGTGCTGCTCAAGGCTGCGGATGCTGAAGGCTTTGCTGGCAATGCACTGATCGTCGCTGATCCGTACTTGGCCTATGCGCGCATTTCCCACCTGTTCGATCCTAAGCCCAAGGCTGTGGCGGGAATTCATCCCAGCGCCGTAGTGGCTGAAGATGCCCAGGTGGATGCCAGTGCGAGCATCGGCCCGTTCGTGGTCATCGAAAGTGGTGCGCAGGTTGCTGCCAATGTCAGCATCGGTGCCCACTGCGTGGTCGGTGCCCGTTGCGTCATCGGTGAGGGCGGCTGGCTGGCGCCACGGGTCACCCTGTACCATGACGTGACCATCGGCAAGCGTGTGGTGATCCAATCTGGCGCAGTGATCGGTGGCGAGGGCTTCGGCTTCGCCAACGAGAAAGGCGTATGGCGAAAGATTGCCCAGATCGGCGGCGTGACCATCGGCGATGATGTAGAAATCGGCGTCAACACGGCAATCGACCGTGGCGCGCTGTCGGACACGCGCATTGCCGACGGGGTCAAGCTCGACAACCAGATCCAGATCGCCCATAACGTTCAGATCGGTGAGCACACGGCCATGGCCGCCTGTGTCGGGATTTCCGGCAGCACGCGCATTGGCAAGCACTGCACCATTGCTGGCGGTGTCGGCATGGTGGGTCATATTGATGTCTGTGATAACGTTTTCGTGTCCGGGATGACCATGGTGACCCGATCGATCACCGAACCGGGTGCCTATTCTTCCGGCACAGCCATGCAGCCATTGGCTGACTGGCGCAAGAGCGCCGCGCGTATCCGCCACCTGGACGACATGGCCAAGCGTCTCCAGCAGGTGGAAAAGCGCATCGATACCGTGACCTCAGGTGGCCAGCCGGCATCAGAAGGCTGATACCATTCCCTGAGCAAGAGTGAACAGACGCTAGCTGGCTCCTCTTTGGACTGCAAAAGGAGCGCGTGGTCAGCACCTGCGCTCCCTATTCTTATTACAGGCTTCCCCCCGAAATGATGGACATCAACGAGATTCGCGAATACCTGCCTCACCGTTACCCGTTCCTGCTGGTGGATCGCGTGACGGATCTGGACTTCGAGGCCCAGAGCATTCGTGCCTACAAGAATGTCAGCATCAACGAGCCGTTCTTCAATGGCCACTTCCCGGCCCACCCGATCATGCCGGGCGTTCTGATCATCGAGGCCATGGCCCAGGCGGCCGGCATCCTCGGTTTCAAGATGCTCGATGCCAAGCCGGCAGATGGCACCCTGTACTACTTTGTCGGGTCCGACAAACTGCGTTTCCGTCAGCCGGTATTGCCGGGTGACCAGCTTGTGCTGGAAGCCAAGTTCCTCAGCCGCAAGAGCATGATCTGGAAATTCGAGTGCCGCGCCCTGGTCGACGGCAAGCCTGTCTGCTCGGCAGAAATCACCTGCGCGGAACGCTCCCTATGAATTTGATTGATCCTCGGGCCATCATCGACCCGTCGGCCAAACTGGCCGACGGTGTCGAGGTGGGCCCCTGGTCGATCGTTGGCCCTGATGTCGAAATCGGGGAGGGCACCGTCATTGGCCCGCATGTGGTGCTCAAAGGGCCGACCCGTATCGGCAAGCACAACCGCATCTACCAGTTTTCCTCGATCGGCGAAGACACCCCTGACCTCAAGTACAAGGGTGAGCCGACGCGCCTGGTGATCGGTGATCACAATGTGATCCGCGAAGGTGTGACCATTCACCGCGGTACCGTTCAGGACCGTGCAGAAACCACCGTCGGCGATCACAACCTGATCATGGCCTACGCCCACATCGGTCACGACAGTGTCATCGGCAATCATTGCATTCTGGTGAACAACACCGCGTTGGCGGGGCATGTTCATGTGGGGGACTGGGCGATTCTGTCCGGGTACACCCTGGTGCACCAGTACTGCCATATCGGTGCACATGCGTTTTCCGGCATGGGCACGGCGATCGGCAAAGACGTACCGGCCTTCGTCACGGTGTTCGGCAGCCCAGCCGAAGCGCGCAGCATGAACTTCGAAGGCATGCGTCGTCGGGGTTTCAGCGACGAGGTCATTCATATCCTGCGTCGTTGCTACAAGATCGTCTACCGTCAGGGCCTGACCGTCGAAGACGCGATCAAGGCGCTGGACGAATTGGCAGCCCAGCACCCTGAGGTCGATCTGTTCCGTCAGTCGATCCTGAATTCTGCTCGCGGCATCACCCGCTGACATGGCCCAGCTTTGCGTAGCCCTGGTCGCGGGTGAGGCCAGCGGCGATATTCTCGGGTCTGGCTTGATGCGCGCCCTCAAGGCGCGCCATCCCGACGTTCGCTTCATCGGCGTTGGCGGCCCCTTGATGGAAGCCGAAGGCCTGCAATCCTACTTCCCCATGGAGCGTCTGGCGGTCATGGGCCTGGTCGAAGTACTGGGACGGCTGCGTGAGCTGCTCAAGCGCCGCAAGTTGCTGATCCAGACCCTCATCGCCGAAAAGCCCGATGTGTTCATCGGCATCGACGCCCCGGATTTCACCCTCAACATCGAACTGAAACTGCGTCAGGCCGGTATCAAGACCGTGCACTACGTCAGCCCATCCGTATGGGCGTGGCGGCAGAAGCGCGTGCTGAAGATCCGCGAAGGCTGCGACCTGATGCTGACGCTGTTGCCGTTCGAAGCCCGGTTCTACGAGGAGCAGGGGGTGCCGGTGCGTTTCGTCGGCCACCCACTGGCCGATACCATTCCGCTCGAGGCCGACCGACTGGCGGCGCGTGCTGCGCTTGGCCTGGGCCCAGGCCCGGTGGTGGCGTTGATGCCTGGCAGCCGCGGCGGCGAGGTCGGGCGCCTGGGGGCGCTGTTCCTCGATGCCGCCGAGCGCTTGCGCGAACGAGTACCGGGTGTGCGCTTCGTGCTGCCCTGCGCCAACGCCGCGCGACGTGCCCAGGTCGAGCAGATGCTCGAAGGGCGCGCACTGCCGCTGACCCTGCTCGACGGCCAGTCGCACCAGGCCTTGGCGGCCTGCGATGCGGTGCTTATCGCGTCGGGTACCGCCACCCTGGAGGCACTGCTGTACAAGCGTCCCATGGTGGTGGCTTATCGCCTGGCGCCGTTGACCTACTGGATTCTCAAGCGCCTGGTCAAAAGCCCTTACGTGTCGTTGCCCAACCTGCTGGCCCAGCGCGAGCTGGTGCCTGAACTGCTGCAGGATGACGCCACAAGCGAAGCCCTGGCGCAAACCTTGGCCCCCTTGGTGGCCGATGGCAGCCAGCAGACCGAACGTTTCGACGAGATTCACCGCACCCTGCGCCGGGATGCTTCCAACCAGGCCGCCGAGGCGGTACTGGCCTTGCTCAAGGACCGCTGAGATGCAAATAGGACTGGATTTCAACCTGGTCGAAGACCTGGTCGCCGGGGTCGATGAAGTCGGCCGTGGCCCCTTGTGTGGCGCGGTGGTGACGGCTGCAGTGATCCTCGACCCGGCACGGCCGATCCTCGGCCTCAACGATTCGAAGAAACTCACCGAAGCCAAGCGCGAGGCGTTGTTCGACGAAATCTGCGAGAAGGCGCTGAGCTTTTGCATTGCCCGCGCCGAGGTCGAAGAAATCGACCGCCTGAACATTCTTCAGGCCACCATGCTGGCCATGCAGCGTGCGGTCGAGGGGCTGCATGTCACGCCCAAGCTGGCACTGATCGACGGCAACCGTTGCCCCAAGCTGGCGGTACCCGCTGCGCCGGTCGTCAAAGGCGACAGCCAGGTGCCGGCCATTGCAGCTGCGTCGATCCTGGCCAAGGTGACGCGTGATCGGGAGATGAGTGCGTTCGAGCTGATTTACCCCGGTTACGGCATCGGTGGGCACAAGGGTTATCCGACGCCGGTGCACCTTGAAGCCCTGGCCCGGCTTGGGCCTACGCCCATTCACCGACGCTCCTTTGCGCCTGTACGGGCGGCCTGGGAGGCCCGTGAGGGCATTACTGATTCTTTGATCTAGTGCATGGGGCCGCTTTGCGGCCCTTTCGCGACGCAAGGCCGCTCCTACAGAGGTTACGCGTTTCCTTGTAGGAGCGGCCTTGTGTCGCGATGGGCTGCGAAGCAGCCCCAAATCCTGCCCTCATTTACGCTACAATCCCGCCCTTGTCGTTCTGCTACAGGATCACCCATGTCGGTTCCCTTCGTTCACCTTCGCGTGCACTCCGAATTCTCGCTGGTCGACGGCCTGGTGCGGATCAAACCGCTGGCCAAGGCACTGGCGGGGATGAACATGCCGGCGGTGGCGATCACCGACCAGAGCAACATGTGCTCGCTGGTGAAGTTCTACAAGACCGCCATGGGCGCCGGGATCAAGCCGATCTGTGGTGCCGACCTGTGGCTGGCCGGGCCTGACCCGGAAGCCCCGTTGTCGCGTATCTGCTTCCTGGCGATGAACCCCCAAGGCTATCGCAACCTCACCGAGCTGATTTCGCGCGGTTGGGTCGAAGGCCAGCGCAATGGCCTGGTGATTTTGCAGCGCGAGTGGATCGCCCCCGCCAGCGAAGGCCTGATCGCCTTGTCTGCTGGCAAGGAAGGCGACATTGGCGCCGCGCTGCTCTCTGGTCGGGTTGAAGAGGCCGAAGCGCTGTTGCGCGACTGGCTGGGCATGTTCCCCGAGCGCTTCTACGTTGAAGTGCAGCGCACCAACCGCGCCCGCGACGAAGAGTACGTGCACGCTGCTGTGGCCTTGGCCGACAAGGTCGGCGCGCCGCTGGTGGCGACCAACGATGTGCGCTTCATCAAGCAGGCCGACTTCGATGCCCACGAAACCCGTGTCTGCATCGGCGAGGGCTGGACCCTGGACGACCCGCGTCGCCCGCGCAACTACAGCGACCAGCAGTACCTCAAGAGCGCGGACGAAATGGCCGAGCTATTCAGCGACTTGCCCGACGCCATCGCCAACACTGTCGAGATCGCCAAGCGCTGCAACATCCAGGTGCAATTGGGCAAGCACTTCCTGCCCGATTTCCCGACGCCCAATGGCATGGGCATCGACGATTACCTGCGCCATGTCTCCCATGAAGGCCTGGAGGAGCGCCTGGCGGTGCTCTGGCCCAAAGAGACCACGCCAAACTATGAGGAAAAGCGCCAGGTCTACCTGGACCGCCTGAAGTTCGAGCTGGATATCATCATCCAGATGGGCTTCCCCGGCTACTTCCTGATCGTTATGGACTTCATCAAGTGGGCCAAGAACAACGGCGTGCCGGTCGGCCCAGGCCGAGGTTCGGGTGCCGGTTCGCTGGTCGCCTACGTGTTGAAGATCACCGACCTCGACCCGCTGGCCTATGACCTGCTGTTCGAGCGCTTCCTCAACCCTGAACGGGTATCCATGCCCGACTTCGACGTCGACTTCTGCATGGATGGCCGTGACCGGGTCATCGAATACGTGGCCGATGCCTACGGGCGCAACGCGGTCAGCCAGATCATCACCTTCGGTACCATGGCCGCCAAGGCGGTGGTGCGCGACGTAGCGCGGGTGCAGGGCAAGTCCTACGGCCTGGCCGATCGCCTGTCGAAGATGATCCCCTTCGAAGTCGGCATGACCCTGGAAAAAGCCTACGAGCAGGAAGAGATCCTGCGCGACTTCCTCAAGGGCGACGAAGATGCCCGCGAGATCTGGGAGATGGCGCTCAAGCTCGAGGGTGTCACCCGGGGTACCGGCAAGCACGCCGGTGGTGTGGTGATCGCCCCGACCAAGCTCACCGACTTCTCGCCGATCGCCTGTGACGAAGAGGGCGGCGGCCTGGTAACCCAGTTCGACAAGGACGATGTCGAGGCCGCCGGGCTGGTCAAGTTCGACTTCCTCGGCCTGCGTACGCTCACCATCATCAAGTGGGCGATGGAGACGATCAACCGCGAGCAGGCTAAGCAGAACCTGCCGGACCTGAACATCGACTTCATTCCGCTGGATGACCGCAAGACCTACGAGTTGCTGCAAAAAGCCGAGACCACGGCGGTGTTCCAGCTCGAATCGCGCGGCATGAAGGAGCTGATCAAGAAGCTCAAGCCAGACTGCCTGGAAGACCTCATCGCACTGGTAGCGCTGTTCCGCCCGGGCCCGCTGCAGTCGGGCATGGTGGACGACTTCATCAACCGCAAGCACGGCCGCGCCGAGCTGGCCTACCCGCACCCGGACTACCAGTATGACGGCCTGCAGCCGGTACTGGCGCCGACCTACGGCATCATCCTGTACCAAGAGCAGGTGATGCAGATTGCCCAGGTCATGGCCGGCTATACCCTTGGCGGTGCCGACATGCTGCGGCGGGCCATGGGTAAGAAAAAGCCCGAAGAGATGGCCAAGCAGCGCGGCGGCTTCATCGAAGGTTGCGCAAACAACGGCATCGATGGCGATCTGGCAGGTAACATCTTTGACCTGGTAGAAAAATTCGCCGGTTACGGCTTCAACAAATCCCACTCTGCCGCCTATGGCCTGGTGTCCTACCAGACCGCCTGGCTGAAAACCCACTACCCGGCGCCGTTCATGGCCGCGGTACTGTCGGCGGACATGCACAACACCGACAAGGTGGTGGTGCTGATCGAGGAAGTGCGCAGCATGAAGCTGCGCCTCGATGCGCCCGATGTGAACACCTCCGACTTCAAGTTCACCGTTAATGACGACGGCCGTATCGTCTATGGCCTGGGCGCGATCAAGGGCGTGGGCGAAGGCCCGGTGGAAGCGATCGTCGAAGTCCGTGCGCAGGGCGGGCCGTTCAAGGACCTGTTCGATTTCTGCGAGCGCGTCGACCTCAAGCGCGTCAACAAGCGCACCCTCGATGCGTTGATCCGCAGTGGTGCACTGGACCGTTTGGGCCCGTACTTCCATGACGAGATCAAGGCCTATCAGGCCAACATCGACCGTAACCGTGCAACCTTGCTGGCGGCACTGGAAGAGGCGATCAAGTCGGCCGAGCAGACCGCACGTACTGCCGACAGCGGCCACGTTGACCTGTTTGGCGGCTTGTTCGTCGAGGCAGACTCGGACGTCTATGCCAACCACCGCAAGGTCCGCGAGCTGACCCTTAAAGAGCGCCTCAAAGGCGAGAAGGACACGCTGGGCCTGTACCTGACCGGTCACCCGATCGACGAGTACGAAAGCGAGATTCGCCGTTTTGCCCGGCAGCGCATCATCGACCTGAAGCCGTCCCGTGAGTCCCAGACGATCGCCGGCATGATCATTGCGTTGCGAGTGATGAAGAACAAGAAGGGTGACAAGATGGGCTTCGTCACCCTCGATGACCGCTCGGGGCGCATCGAGGCGTCGCTGTTTGCCGACTCCTTCATGGCGGCCCAGTCACTGCTGCAGAACGACGCCATGGTCGTGGTCGAAGGGGAGGTCAGTAACGATGACTTCTCGGGCGGCCTGCGCCTGCGGGTGAAGCAGGTAATGACCATGGAAGACGCGCGTACGCGCCTGGCCGAAAGCCTGCGCCTGAAAGTCGCCCATGACGCGCTCAAGGGCGACCGCCTGAACTGGCTGGGTGAGCTGATCACCCGTCACCGCGGCGGCTGCCCGATTACCCTGGAATACACCGGCAATGACGCCAAGGCCATGCTGCAGTTTGCCGATGAGTGGTCAATCGACCCGGCTGACGGCTTGATTCAGGCACTGCGTGACCAGTTCGGACGTGAGAACGTCTTCCTGCAATATCGTTGAATCGACGAATTTTAATCTCGACCTGAATGCGCCCGATCCCTTAAGGTAGGGCGCCAAACGGATCAACCGGCCGGCCGCCTGGCCGTAGACCCAAGACGGATGCCTATGAACCCGAATTTCCTCGATTTCGAACAGCCGATTGCCGACCTGCAAGCCAAGATCGAAGGCCTGCGCCTGGTGGGTAACGACAACTCGCTGAACATCAGCGATGAAATTGCCCGTCTGCAAGACAAGAGCAATACCCTGACCGAAAGCATCTTCGGCAACCTGACCAGCTGGCAGATCGCGCGCCTGGCGCGTCACCCGCGTCGTCCTTACACCTTGGACTACCTGCAGCACATCTTCACTGAATTCGAAGAGCTGCACGGTGACCGCCATTTCTCCGATGATGCCGCGATCGTGGGCGGTACCGCCCGCCTGGATGGCAAGGCAGTGATGGTCATCGGCCACCAGAAGGGCCGCGAAGTACGTGAGAAGGTACGCCGCAACTTCGGCATGCCGCGCCCTGAGGGCTACCGTAAGGCGTGCCGCCTGATGGAAATGGCCGAGCGCTTCAAGATGCCGATCCTGACGTTCATCGATACCCCAGGTGCCTACCCAGGTATCGACGCCGAAGAGCGCAACCAGAGCGAGGCGATTGCCTGGAACCTGCGCGTCATGGCGCGCCTGAAGACGCCAATCATCGCCACCGTGATCGGTGAGGGTGGTTCTGGCGGTGCACTGGCCATTGGTGTGTGCGACCAGCTGAACATGCTGCAGTATTCCACCTATTCGGTGATTTCGCCGGAAGGCTGCGCCTCGATTCTGTGGAAGACCGCCGACAAGGCTGCCGATGCCGCCGAGGCCATGGGTATCACGGCCGAACGCCTGAAGAGCCTGAACATCGTCGACAAGGTCATCTCGGAGCCGCTGGGCGGCGCCCACCGTGACCCGGCCGCCATGTCCGAAAGCATCCGTGCCGACCTGGTGCAGCAGCTGGACATGCTGGGCAAGCTCGACAATGACGCGCTGCTGGCACGTCGTTACGAGCGCCTGATGAGCTACGGCCTCTGATACACCCCGGGGCCGCTCTGCGGCCCCTGTGGGAGCGGGGCAAGCCCGCTCCCACAGTGCCCCGGCGATTGCGAATCATGTGAGGCGCCCTTGATCAACCTCACCCCCTGGCTCCAAGCCCCCGCCTGGCACATCGCCTTCTCTGGCGGCCTGGACTCCACCGTCCTGCTGCACCTGCTGGCCGATTACGCCCGTACCCACCCCGCGCCACCGTTGCGCGCCATCCATATCCATCACGGCCTGCAGCCCGCCGCTGACGCGTGGCCAGCCCACTGCAAGCACGTCTGCGCCAACCTCGGCGTCGAACTCCGTGTGATCCACGTCCAGGTCGCCCCCGGCGCCAGTCTTGAACAGGCTGCCCGCGATGCCCGTTACGCGGCATTCACCAACGTGGTCGGGCCCGGTGAGGTGCTGTTCACCGGCCAGCACCGCGATGACCAGGCCGAAACCCTGCTGTTTCGTTTGCTGCGCGGTGCCGGGCTGCGTGGCCTGACCGCAATGCCGGCACAGCGTCCGCTGGGGCAGGGCAGCCTGGCCAGGCCGATGCTGGCGATTGCCCGCCAGCAGCTGCACGCGTATGCCCAGGCCCAAGGCCTGACCTGGATCGAAGACCCCACAAACAGCGACACCGCCTTTGCCCGCAACTATTTGCGCGGCGAAGTGTTCCCTGTGCTGCAGCAGCGATGGCCGCAAGCCACCCAGAACCTTGCCCGTTGCGCAGAGCACCTGGGCGAAGCGCAGGGTTTGCTGGATGAGGTGGCTCAGGCCGATCTGGCCAAGGCCGAGGAGGGGGCTGCCGCTGCATGGGTGGGGCTGGACTCCCTGGCGCTTGCGGTGCTCGCGGCGTTGTCACCCGCTCGTCAGCGCAATGCCCTGCAATACTGGCTCAGCCATCGCACCCGGCTGCCGGATGCGCGCCACTGGGCTGGCTGGGCCGACCTGCGCGATGCCGCAGCCGACGCCCAGCCGACCTGGCGCTTGGCCGACGGCCGGTTGCTGCGCAGCAACGGCCGTATCTGGTGGCTGAGCGGTGACTGGCTGCAGGCGCCGCAAGGCGAATTCGCCTGGGCAGACTCGGCTTGCGAGCTGGCCTTGCCGGGCAACGGCAGCGTTCGGCTGACTGCGCCCAAACCCCTGGCGGGCCTGACTGTCCGCTATCGCCAGGGCGGTGAAGTGCTTGAACTTGCCGGGCGTGGCCGACGCGACCTCAAACGCCTGCTCAACGAGCTGCAGGTGCCGCCTTTCGTGCGTTCGCGCCTGCCATTGCTGTATCAGGGCGAGCGCTTGCTGGCTGTGGCCAACCTACCGGCACTGGGGCAGGCAGATTGCCAACTGCACTGGCAGTTACCGACGAACGCGCAAGGTTTGAGCTGAAGGGTACATTCCGGTAGACTACCCTCCCTTCTTGATACAACTTCTGTGGGTTCCTCGAAAACACAGCAGTTGCCGATTACCACGCAGTTTTTTGCTGGGCTGATTCTGGAAATGACGAGCGAGCTCCATGCCGGGGATACCCTGGTTTGTACAGACGCGGCAGTTTTTCGAGATGCACTGTGATTGACGCAGGTGATCGGGGGCTTCGGCCTTCCTTCGCTTTCTCCGGCGGCGCTGGCCGCCTTAACGCAGACTTCTAGGGTTTTTCATGACGCGCTACATATTCGTCACGGGCGGTGTTGTTTCTTCATTGGGGAAAGGCATTGCCTCGGCTTCCCTGGCGGCCATCCTGGAAGCGCGGGGACTCAAGGTCACCATGCTCAAGCTGGATCCGTACATCAACGTCGATCCTGGCACCATGAGTCCGTTCCAGCACGGTGAAGTCTTCGTCACCCAGGACGGCGCCGAGACTGACCTTGACCTGGGCCACTACGAGCGGTTCATCCGCACGACCATGACCCAGAACAACAACTTCACCACCGGCCGTATCTACGAGCACGTGCTGCGCAAGGAGCGCCGTGGTGACTACCTGGGCGCGACCATCCAGGTCATCCCGCACATCACCGACGAAATCAAGCGTCGCATCATCAAGGGCGCCGGCGATGCCGACGTGGCCCTGGTTGAAATCGGCGGTACCGTCGGCGACATCGAGTCGCAGCCGTTCCTCGAGGCCATCCGCCAGCTGCGCGTCGAAGTGGGCTCCAAGCGCGCCATGCTGATGCACCTGACCCTGGTCCCGTACATCGCTACCGCAGGCGAAACAAAGACCAAGCCGACCCAGCACTCGGTCAAGGAGCTGCGTTCCATCGGCCTGCAGCCTGACGTGCTGATCTGCCGCTCCGACCACCCAGTCGATGCCTCGTCGCGCCGCAAGATCGCCCTGTTCACCAACGTTGAAGAGCGTGCGGTCATTTCGCTCGAAGACGTCGACACCATCTACAAGATCCCGGGCGTGTTGCATGCCCAGGGCCTGGATGACTTCGTCACCGAGCGCTTCGGCCTGCAGTGCGACAGCGCCGACCTGTCCGAGTGGGACAAGGTCGTCGATGCCAAGCTCAACCCAGAGCACGAAGTGACCATCGCCATGGTCGGCAAGTACATGGAGCTGCTGGATGCGTACAAGTCGCTGATCGAAGCGATGAGCCACGCCGGCATCACCAACCGTACCAAGGTCAACCTGCGCTACATCGATTCCGAAGACATCGAGAACCAAGGCACCAGCCTGCTCGAAGGCGCCGACGCCATTCTGGTACCGGGCGGTTTCGGCCTGCGCGGTGTTGAAGGCAAGATCACTGCGGTGCAATACGCCCGTGAGAACAAAGTGCCTTACCTGGGTATCTGCCTGGGCATGCAAGTTGCCGTGATCGAGTTCGCCCGTAACGTGATGGGCTGGAAAGACGCCAACTCCACCGAGTTCGACCGCAACAGCGGCCACCCGGTTGTCGGCCTGATCACCGAGTGGGCTGATGCCACCGGCGCCGTCGAGACCCGTACCGAAGCTTCCGATCTGGGCGGCACCATGCGCCTGGGCGCGCAGGACTGCCAGATCGTCTCGGGCTCCAAGGTTCACGATTGCTACGGCAAGGACGTGATCACCGAGCGTCACCGCCACCGCTACGAAGTGAACAACAACCTGCTGCCACAACTGGTCGACGCTGGCCTGGTGGTTTCCGGTCGTTCCGAAGACGGCGCGCTGGTTGAAGTGGTCGAGTCCAAGGACCACCCATGGTTCGTCGCTTGCCAGTTCCACCCAGAGTTCACCTCGACCCCGCGTGACGGCCACCCGCTGTTCAGTGGTTTCGTCAAGGCAGCCCTGGCTCAGAAGAACAAGGCCTGATCAATGACCCAGAAGATCATTCGCGTCGGTAACATCGAGATCGCCAACGACAAGCCGTTCGTCCTGTTCGGCGGCATGAACGTCCTGGAATCCCGTGACCTGGCAATGAAGGTCTGCGAAGAGTACGTGCGGGTCACCGAGAAGCTCGGTATCCCGTATGTGTTCAAGGCCAGCTTCGACAAGGCTAACCGTTCGTCGGTGACGTCCTACCGTGGCCCGGGCATGGAAGAGGGGCTGAAGATCTTCGAGGAGATCAAGCGCACCTTCAACGTGCCGGTAATCACCGACGTGCACGAGCCTTACCAGGCCGAGCCGGTGGCCAAGGTCTGCGACATCATCCAGTTGCCGGCCTTCCTGTCGCGCCAGACCGACCTGGTGGTGGCCATGGCCAAGACCGGCGTGGTGATCAACATCAAGAAGGCCCAGTTCCTCGCGCCCCAGGAGATGCAGCATATCCTGGCCAAGTGCGAAGAGGCGGGTAACGACCAGTTGATCCTCTGCGAGCGTGGTTCGAGCTTCGGCTACAACAACCTGGTGGTGGACATGCTCGGCTTCGGCATCATGAAGCAGTTCGAGTACCCGGTCTTCTTCGACGTGACCCATGCCCTGCAGATGCCAGGCGGTCGCTCGGACTCTGCCGGTGGCCGTCGCGCCCAGGTCACCGACCTGGCCAAGGCTGGCATGAGCCAAGGCCTGGCCGGCTTGTTCCTCGAGGCTCACCCTGATCCGGACAATGCCAAGTGCGATGGCCCTTGCGCCTTGCGCCTGGACAAGCTGGAGCCGTTCCTCACCCAGCTCAAGCAACTGGACGAGCTGGTGAAAAGTTTTCCGACGGTAGAAACCGCGTAAAGCTCATTTCTCGGGTAAAGTACCGCCCGTTCTCTCCCTGACCAAACGGTCAGGGAGTGCTTTCATCAGGCCTGCCTGCTGCATATCCCGCCTGATGAAGTGCAAGGATTTCCTAAGCTGCGTTGTTTTCGTCAATTCTGGAGTGCTTACAACAATGGCAAAAATCGTCGACATCAAAGGTCGTGAAGTTCTCGATTCGCGTGGCAACCCCACCGTGGAAGCCGATGTACTGCTCGACAACGGCATCATCGGCAGTGCTTGCGCGCCGTCCGGTGCTTCCACCGGCTCGCGCGAAGCGCTGGAGCTGCGTGATGGCGACAAGAGCCGTTACCTGGGCAAGGGCGTGCTGAAAGCCGTCGCCAACATCAACGGCCCGATTCGCGACCTGCTGCTGGGCAAGGATCCTTCCGACCAGAAGGCTCTGGACCGCGCCATGATCGACCTGGACGGTACCGAGAACAAAGCCAAGCTGGGCGCCAACGCCATCCTGGCTGTTTCCCTGGCTGCCGCTAAGGCCGCTGCCCAGGACCAGGACCTGCCGCTGTACGCGCACATCGCCAACCTGAACGGCACCCCGGGCCAGTACTCGATGCCGGTTCCGATGATGAACATCATCAACGGTGGCGAGCACGCCGACAATAACGTCGACATCCAGGAGTTCATGGTGCAGCCGGTTGGCGCCAAGACCTTCTCCGATGGCCTGCGCATGGGCACCGAAATCTTCCATCACCTGAAGGCTGTACTGAAGGCTCGCGGCCTGAACACTGCCGTCGGTGACGAAGGTGGCTTCGCGCCGAACCTGGCATCTAACGAAGACGCGCTGGCCGCCATCGCAGAAGCCGTTGAAAAAGCTGGCTACAAGCTGGGCACCGACGTGACTCTGGCCCTGGACTGCGCAGCTTCCGAGTTCTATGAAGACGGCAAGTACAACCTGTCTGGCGAAGGCAAGTCGTTCGACGCCGAAGGTTTTGCCGAGTACCTCAAAGGCCTGACCGAGCGCTTCCCGATCATCTCGATCGAAGACGGCTTGGACGAGTCCGACTGGGCTGGCTGGAAGATCCTCACCGACAAGATCGGCGAGAAGGTGCAACTGGTCGGTGACGACCTGTTCGTGACCAACACCAAGATCCTCAAGGAAGGCATCGAGAAGGGCATCGGTAACTCGATCCTGATCAAGTTCAACCAGATCGGTTCGCTGACCGAGACCCTGGAAGCCATCCAGATGGCCAAGGCTGCAGGCTACACCGCGGTGATTTCGCACCGTTCCGGTGAAACCGAAGACTCGACCATTGCCGACCTGGCTGTAGGTACCGCTGCTGGCCAGATCAAGACCGGCTCGCTGTGCCGTTCCGACCGCGTCTCCAAGTACAACCAACTGCTGCGCATCGAAGAGCAACTGGGTGCCAAGGCGGTTTACCGTGGTCGTGCCGAGTTTCGCGGTTAAGCAAGAGATGGTAAAAAGACAGCAGCCGGAGCTGTAGGAGCTTTCGTACTGAATTTTCCTACACTTGCAAAGGGTTTCTGTCGACGAAGCCTGGCCTCGGCCAGGCTTCGTGCTATTCGAGGCCCCGAAGTGAACAGTAAGCGGCGGTCTTTTTAACCTGGATACCTTGATGCGCAGTCCCTATTGGTTGTTCCTCGTTCTGCTTCTGCTGTTGGGTGGCCTGCAGTACCGCCTGTGGGTGGGCAATGGCAGCCTGGCGCAAGTGACCGAGCTCAAGCAGCAGATCGCCGAGCAGCACGCCGAAAACGAGCGCCTGCTTGAGCGTAACCGCGTGCTTGACGCAGAAGTCCTGGAGTTGAAGAAAGGTATGGAGACCGTGGAAGAACGGGCTCGTCATGAATTGGGGATGGTCAAAGAGGGTGAAACCCTCTTCCAGTTGCCGCAAAAATGACTGACACATTACCGGCCTTCTGGGCCGTGATTCCTGCTGCGGGCGTGGGTGCCCGCATGGCTGCCGACCGCCCCAAGCAGTACTTGCAACTGGGTGGGCAGACCCTTCTCGAGCATAGCCTCGACTGTTTTCTTGGCCATCCAACGCTCAAGGGCGTGGTGGTCAGCATTGCCGCAGACGACCCTTACTGGCCTGGCCTGCGCTGTGCCAGCGACCCGCGCATCCAGCGCGCGGCGGGTGGTCGCGAGCGTGCCGACTCGGTACTCAACGCGTTGCTGTTGCTGCATGCCCAAGGGGCTTCGGACAGCGACTGGGTACTGGTGCACGATGCTGCGCGGCCGAACCTGGCGCGCAGTGACCTGGACAAGCTGCTGTCGGAGCTGGCAGATGACCCGGTGGGTGGCCTGTTGGCGGTGCCGGCGCGCGATACGTTGAAGCGTGCCGACAGCAATGGCCGGGTGAGCGCTACCGTAGACCGCAGCACCATCTGGCAGGCGTATACGCCGCAGATGTTCCGCCTGGGGGCCTTGCACCGCGCATTGGCCGAGTGCCTGGTATCGGATGTGGTGGTCACCGACGAGGCTTCGGCCATCGAGTGGTCTGGCCTGGCGCCGCGGCTGATTGAAGGGCGCAGCGATAACATCAAGGTGACCCGGCCGGAAGACCTTGAGTGGTTGCGCCAGCGCTGGGCGGGGCGTCGCTGACACTGTAATCCTGTGCTGGCCTCTTCGCGGGCAAGCCCGCTCCTACAGGGAATTGCGATCTTTTGTAGGAGCGGCCTTGTGCCGCGAAAGGGCCGCAAAGCGGCCCCAGTGCACTATCAAGCCACACGATACTCTGGCAACCCCGCCAACCCTTCCTTCAGATAATCCACCAGCCGCCTTACCTTCGGCGACAGATGCCGCTGCTGCGGGTACAACGCCCACACCGCCGTATTCGGCGGCTGATGCCCCTCCAGCAGCGACACCAGTGCCCCCGTGTTCAGGTGCTCCAGCACGTAATAGTCCGGCAACTGGCACAAGCCCATCCCCAGCAACGCGGCGTCGAGCACGGCCTGCCCGCTGTTGCAGCGCCAGTTTCCCTGCACCCGCTGGCTGATCTCGCGGCCATCCTGCTGCAGCGCCCACAAGTCCGAACTGCCAATCAGGCAGTTGTGCCGCGCCAGTTCCGACAGGCTGTGCGGCCGGCCGTAACGCTCCAGATACGCCGGTGAGGCGCATAGGTACATGCGCCGCGGCGCCAGGCGGGCGGCAACCAGCCTGGAGTCGGCAAGCCGGCCGAGGCGAATGGCCAGGTCCATGCCTTCATGCAGCAGGTCCAGCGTGCGGTTGCTCAGTTCCACTTCCACCCTCAGCTGCGGGTACAGCGCCATAAAGCGCGTCACCAGCGGCACGATGAAGCGCTCGCCATAGGCCACCGCACAGGTCATACGCAGCAGCCCCTTGGGCTCGCTTGCCAGGTCGCCCATCGCCCGCAGGGCTTCTTCACGGCCATCTTGCAGACGCTGGCAATGCTGCAGGAAGGTCTGCCCGGCCTCACTCAAGGTGACACGCCGTGTGCTGCGGTACAGCAGGCGCGTCTGCAGGCGTTCTTCCAGGCGGGCGATCTGCCGGCTGATGTGCGAGGACGATACGCCCAGGCGCTCCGCTGCCGCGGTGAACTGGCCAGACTCGGCAACCGCCACGAATTCGTCGATGCCTTCCCACCGGCTACTCATTGATTATCCCTGTGCAGCAATAATGTTTTGTCTTTGCCTGGATTATTCATCAAAACACCCTGAATTACACTGCAAGACTGAATTGACCCCTTGTCTGGAGACCGTTGATGATCAAGTCCCGTGCTGCCGTAGCCTTCGAAGCCAAGAAACCCCTGGAAATCGTCGAAGTGGACGTGGCCATGCCCAAGGCTGGCGAAGTGCTGCTGCGCGTGGTTGCCAGCGGTGTTTGCCATACCGACGCCTACACCCTGTCCGGCGCTGACCCGGAGGGTATCTTCCCGTCGATCCTTGGCCACGAAGGCGGCGCGATCGTCGAGGCAGTGGGCGAGGGCGTGACCTCGGTGGCCGTGGGTGACCATGTGATCCCGCTGTACACCCCTGAGTGCGGCCAGTGCAAATTCTGCCGTTCGGGCAAGACCAACCTGTGCCAGGCCATCCGTGCCACCCAGGGCAAGGGCCTGATGCCAGACGGCACCACGCGCTTCTCGTATAAAGGCCAGCAGCTGTTCCACTACATGGGCACCTCGACCTTCTCCGAGTACACCGTGCTGCCAGAAATCTCCGTGGCCAAGATCCAGAAGGAAGCCCCGCTGGAGAAGGTCTGCCTGCTCGGCTGTGGCGTCACCACCGGTATCGGCGCGGTCATCAACACCGCCAAGGTCAAGCCGGGTGACACCGTGGCCATCTTCGGCCTCGGCGGCATCGGCCTGTCGGCGATCATTGGCGCCGTCAAGGCCAAGGCCTCGCGCATCATCGCCATCGACATCAACCCGGCCAAGTTCGAGATCGCTCGTCAGCTGGGTGCCACCGATTGCATCAACCCGAAAGAATACGACCGCCCGATCCAGGAAGTGATCGTCGACCTCACCGACGGCGGCGTGGACTTCTCCTTCGAGTGCATCGGCAACGTCCAGCTGATGCGTGCGGCCCTGGAATGCTGCCACAAGGGGTGGGGCGAGTCGGTCATCATCGGCGTTGCCGGTGCCGGCCAGGAAATCGCCACCCGTCCGTTCCAGCTGGTCACCGGTCGCGTCTGGCGCGGCTCGGCGTTCGGTGGCGTACGCGGCCGCAGCGAGCTGCCAAGCTATGTCGAAATGGCCGAGAAGGGCGAGATCCCGCTGGACACCTTCATCACCCACACCATGGGCCTGGAGGACATCAACAAGGCCTTCGACCTGATGCATGAAGGCAAGAGCATCCGCAGCGTGATCCACTTCTGAGGTCTGCCATGAGCCTGGACAACATCTCTTGCCAGAAAAGCTTCGGCGGCTGGCACAAGCGGTACCGGCACCCGTCCAAGGTGCTTGGTTGCGACATGGTGTTCGCGGTGTATCTGCCTCCTCAGGCCGAACAGGGGGCCAAGCTGCCGGTGCTGTACTGGCTGAGCGGCCTGACCTGCACCGACGAGAACTTCATGCAGAAGGCCGGCGCCCAGCGCCTGGCCGCCGAGCTTGGGTTGATCATCGTTGCGCCCGACACCAGCCCGCGTGGCGAGCAGGTGCCGGGCGACCCGGATGGCGCCTGGGACTTTGGCCTGGGGGCCGGCTTCTATCTCAATGCCACCCAGCAACCGTGGGCGCAGCACTACCGCATGCATGACTACGTGGTAGAGGAGTTGCCCGCGCTGATCGAGGCGCACTTCCCGGCCTCGGACCAACGCAGCATCAGTGGCCACTCGATGGGCGGGCATGGCGCATTGGTGTGCGCCTTGCGTAACCCGGGGCGCTACCGTTCGATCTCGGCGTTCTCGCCCATCAGTAACCCGATGGACTGCCCGTGGGGTGAAAAGGCCTTCAGCCGCTACCTGGGCGAGGACCGTGCGCGTTGGCGCGAGTGGGATGCCAGCGTGCTGCTGGCCGAGACGCCCGCGGGCAGTTGCCCGCCGTTGCTGGTGGACCAGGGCGACCGCGATGACTTCCTCGAGAAGCAGCTCAAGCCTGAGGCGCTGGAGCAGGCCGCGCGCAAAGGGGGGCATGCACTGACCCTGCGCCTGCAGCCTGGCTATGACCATAGCTACTACTTCATCGCCAGCTTCATCGAAGACCACCTGCGCCATCATGCGGTGGCGCTGGGCCGGGTGTAAGGCGCAGCCCCAATACCGCACAAAGCAGGTAGAATCACGCCCTGACTCAATCAGGGCGTTTTTCTATGCGTATTGGCCACGGCTACGATGTGCACCGTTTCTGCGACGGTGATTTCATTACCCTGGGCGGGGTCCGTATCCCCCACAAACACGGCCTCCTGGCCCACTCCGACGGTGACGTGCTGCTGCACGCCCTGAGCGATGCCTTGCTGGGCGCTGCGGCGCTGGGTGATATCGGCAAACACTTCCCCGACACCGACCCGCAGTTCAAGGGTGCCGACAGCCGTGCCTTGCTGCGTCATGTGGTCGCTATCGTCCAGGCCAAGGGCTGGAAGGTGGGCAATGTCGACGCCACCATCGTGGCCCAGGCGCCGAAAATGGCGCCGCACATCGAGACCATGCGCCAACTGATCGCCGAAGACCTGCAAGCCGAGCTCGACCAGGTCAACGTCAAAGCGACCACCACTGAAAAGCTGGGCTTCACCGGCCGTGAGGAGGGGATTGCCGTGCATGCGGTCGCCCTGTTGCTGCCAGCATGACCGAACTGGAACTGCTGGGCCCGCGTGCATCGGGTGAAGCGCTGGGCACTGCGGTGCTCAAGGCCGTGGCTGAAGACTTCCAGGTCGACGAGGTGCTGGATATCCCGCTGTCGGGCCAGGGTGAGCACCTATGGCTGTGGGTCGAAAAGCGCGACCTCAACACCGAAGAAGCGGCCCGCCGACTTGCCCGCGCCGCAGGCGTCCCGGCCCGTTCGATCAGCTATGCCGGCCTCAAGGACCGCCAGGCCCTGACCCGTCAGTGGTTCAGCCTGCACCTGCCCGGCAAGGCCGACCCGGACCTGTCGCGTGCCGAGGATGCCAGCCTGCGCGTGCTCAAGCAGGTGCGTCACCAGCGCAAGCTGCAGCGTGGCGCGCATTCGGCCAATGGCTTCACCCTGCGCCTGACGGCACTGGCAGCTGATCACGCTGCGCTGGACGCGCGCCTGGAGGCGCTCAAGCAGCACGGCGTGCCGAACTACTTCGGCAGCCAGCGGTTTGGCCATGGCGGCGGCAACGTCCATGACGCGCTCGACTGGGCGGCCCGCAAGGCGCTGCCAGAGCAACGCAATGTGCGTTCGCGTTTGCTTTCGGCAGGGCGCAGCTACCTGTTCAACCAGATTCTCGCCGCCCGTGTTGCCGACGGCAGCTGGGCCCGTGCGCAAGTCGGGGACCTGCTGGCCTTCACCGATAGCCGTAGTTTCTTTCCAGCGACCGAGCAGGAATGTTCCGATCCGCGCTTGGCGATTCTCGACCTGCATCCCACCGGTGCGCTGTGGGGCGAGGGCGAAACGCCCGCCGCAGGCGCCACTGCCGCGTTGGAAAGCGCAGTTGCCGCGCGGCAGCCGGCACTGTGCCATTGGCTGGCCCAGGCGGGCATGGATCACGAACGGCGTATTCTGCGGCTCCCTATTGGCGGCCTGACGTGGCATTATCCCGAGCCTGATATCCTGCAACTGGAATTCGTCCTTCCGGCCGGATGCTTCGCCACCGTGGTGGTGCGCGAAGTCGTGGATCTGGTGCCGGCAGGGCAGACGGACAGCCCATGCGTATTCTGATTTCGAACGACGACGGTGTTACCGCACCAGGCCTCGCCGCGCTGCACGCTGCGCTGGTGGATTATGCCGAGTGTGTGGTAATCGCCCCGGAGCAAGACAAGAGCGGCGCCAGCAGTTCGCTGACGCTGGACCGGCCGCTGCATCCGCAGACCCTGGCCAACGGTTTCATCAGCCTCAATGGCACGCCGACCGATTGCGTGCACCTGGGGCTCAATGGCCTGTTGCCGCAGACCCCGGACATGGTGGTGTCGGGGATCAACCTGGGCGCGAACCTGGGCGACGACGTGCTGTATTCGGGCACCGTCGCCGCTGCATTGGAAGGCCGCTTCCTGGGCAACACGTCGCTGGCGTTTTCGTTGCTCTCGCGCCAGCCGGACAACCTGCCGACGGCGGCCTACATCGCCCGCCGGCTGGTGGAGGCGCAGTCGCGTCTCTCACTGCCGCCGCGCACCGTGCTCAACGTCAATATCCCCAACCTGCCGCTGGAGCACATCCGCGGCATCCAGCTCACCCGCCTCGGTCACCGGGCGCGGGCGGCGGCGCCGACCAAGGTGGTCAACCCGCGCGGCAAGGAAGGGTACTGGATTGCCGTGGCCGGCGATGCCGAAGACGGTGGCCCGGGCACGGACTTCCACGCGGTGATGCAAGGTTATGTATCGATCACACCGCTGCAGCTTGACCGCACCTTCAACGATGCTTTCGAACAGCTCGACGGTTGGCTGGAGGGCCTGCTCTGATGCGTGAGGACGATATGTTGCGCCGGGGTATCGGCATGACCTCCCAACGGACCCGGGAGCGGCTGATCCAGCGCCTGTGCGAAGAAGGCGTGGCGAACCCCAAGGTGCTCGACGCGATCCGCCGCACCCCGCGCCACCTGTTCGTCGACGAGGCCCTGGCGCATCGCGCCTACGAAGACACGGCGCTGCCGATCGGCCACAACCAGACCATCTCGCAGCCGTTCATGGTTGCGCACATGAGCGAGTTGCTGCTTGAGGCCGGGCCGCTCGACAAGGTGCTGGAGATCGGCACGGGCTCCGGCTACCAGACGGCGATACTTGCCCAGCTGGTGGAGCGGGTGTTCTCGGTGGAACGCATCAAGGTGCTGCAGGATCGCGCCAAGGAGCGCCTGGTAGAGCTGAACCTGCGTAACGTGGTGTTCCGCTGGGGCGATGGTTGCGAGGGCTGGCAAGCGCTGGCGCCCTACAACGGCATCATCGTCACCGCCGTGGCGCCCGAGGTGCCACAGGCACTGCTCGATCAATTGGCGCCGGGGGGGCGCATGGTGATTCCGGTGGGCCCGGCAGGCGAGACACAGCAGTTGATGCTGATCGTGCGTGAGGAGCATGGGTTCTCTCGGCGTGTGCTTGGCGCCGTGCGCTTCGTGCCGTTGCTCAATGGCCCGCTGGCCTGAACCACGGAATATTTACGCCAGCGACGAATTCTTGCGCCATTGCCCTGTCTATCTGGCGGGGTGATCTGCTATAGCACGAGTGGCCTTTGCAGCCGTCCACCCAATACAGGTGGGCTCGGTTATAATTGCAACAATATTGCATTTCTTATCGTTATTTCGGTATTCGGCACCATGAGGGGAGCGCGGGTGGGTCACACAGTCATTCGGCAGCGCAAGGATTGGGCGGGTTTCAAGCTTCTGGTGATTGCACTGGCCATGGGCACCTTGCTGGCGGGTTGCTCCAGCACCAGCTCGACAAGCGCACGGGTGGTCGACCGTAACAATGCAGCGCCCAAGCGGCCGACGGTGACCTCCGGTCAGTACATCGTCAAGCCGGGCGATACGTTGTTCTCCATCGCCTTCCGTTACGGCTGGGACTACAAGGAGCTGGCCGCCCGCAACGGCATCCCGGCGCCTTACACCATTCGCCCTGGCCAGCCGATTCGCTTCAGCAGCGGCGCCACGGGTAGCACCACGGTGGTGTCCAACCCTTCGTCCTCGAGCAAAACTACGGTCATTCGTCGCCCCGTTGGTAGCACCGGCACCGCACCCAGCGGTAGCACCAAGCCGGCTACGACGGCCCCGACAACCAGTGCGCCGGTGGTCGCCACCGTGCCGGCCGCAGAGCGCGCGGTAGGCGGTTGGACCTGGCCAGCCAATGGCGTACTAATTGGAAAATTTGCTTCAAACGGTAGTTTGAATAAAGGCATTGATATCGCCGGTGATTTGGGACAGCCTGTTTTTGCTGCGTCTGATGGTGCAGTGGTCTACGCCGGGAGTGGCTTGCGGGGCTACGGCGAGCTGATCATCATCAAGCACAGCGATACCTACGTCAGTGCCTACGGTCACAACCGCAGGCTGTTGGTTCGGGAGGGGCAGCAGGTCAAGGCTGGGCAGTCGATTGCTGAAATGGGGTCCACGGGCACTGATCGGGTGAAGCTGCATTTCGAGATTCGCCGCCAGGGCAAACCCGTCGATCCGCTCCAGTTCCTGCCACGTCGTTGATTGTTGTACCTGGCCTGTTCCTCTGATGTAGAGGGGACAGGCTCCAGCGCTGCCAGGGATACAGGTGCCGCTCGAGTCTGAGTTCGAACTCAGCAAAGGACTATAACAATGGCTCTCAATAAAGAAGCGCCGGAGTTTGACATCGACGATGACGTCCTCCTGATGGAGACGGGCATCGTTTTGGAAACGGATGTGGTGTCAGACGAACCTGCTGTATCTTCGGTTCGGACAAGGGCCAAGACCGGCTCTTCGCTCAAGCAGCACAAGTACATCGATTACACTCGGGCACTTGATGCTACTCAGTTGTACCTCAATGAGATTGGATTCTCGCCTCTGCTGTCGCCAGAAGAGGAAGTGCATTTTGCGCGCCTGTCGCAAAAAGGCGACCCCGCCGGCCGCAAGCGCATGATCGAAAGCAACCTGCGCCTGGTTGTGAAAATTGCTCGACGTTATGTAAATCGTGGCCTGTCGTTGCTCGACCTGATCGAGGAGGGCAACCTGGGGTTGATTCGTGCGGTCGAGAAATTCGACCCGGAACGTGGTTTCCGTTTCTCGACCTATGCGACCTGGTGGATTCGCCAGACCATCGAACGGGCGATCATGAACCAGACCCGTACCATTCGCCTGCCGATCCATGTGGTCAAGGAGCTCAACGTCTACCTGCGCGCCGCGCGGGAGCTGACCCAGAAGCTCGATCACGAGCCCTCGCCAGAAGAAATCGCCACCCTGTTGGAGAAGCCTGTCGCTGAAGTCAAGCGGATGCTGGGGCTGAATGAGCGGGTGTCTTCGGTGGATGTTTCGCTCGGGCCGGACTCGGACAAGACCCTGCTCGATACCCTTACCGATGACCGCCCGACCGACCCGTGTGAGCTGCTGCAGGACGACGACCTGTCGCAGAGCATCGATCAATGGCTGGGTGAGCTGACCGACAAGCAGCGTGAAGTGGTGGTGCGCCGCTTTGGCCTGCGCGGGCATGAGAGCAGCACCCTGGAAGATGTTGGCCTGGAGATCGGCCTGACGCGTGAGCGTGTACGGCAGATCCAGGTAGAGGGGCTCAAGCGCTTGCGCGAGATCCTCGAGAAGAATGGCCTGTCCAGCGAGTCGTTGTTCCAGTAACAAGCTGTTCGCCAGCATAAGACGCCCCGATAGCCTCGGGGCGTTTTTGTGTGCGCAGAAACAGCGCGCTCCGGTGTAGCTGATTTGTATTGCCTGACCCGCCCTCATCGCCGGCAAGCCGGCTCCCACAGGTATGGCGTCGGCGTTGAGCGCTGCGCAATGGCTGTGTAGGAGATGGCTTGCCGGCGATGGGCTGCAAAGCAGCCCCTGTTTTGCTACCGAGCATTGTGTACCGCGCCACCCCAGTAACATCGCGTGTAAGAGATCGCTTACTTGTTTTGTAAGCTATCTATGCAACCAACAGTAAATCATTGTCGTTTTCAGATCCGGCATAATCCCAACTCACTGAAAATCATGGATTATTTGGATGTGAGGAAAAGTGTCCACGGTAATATCTTGAGAGGTGCCTCGGTTGTCTCGCCCGCTGAAGTCGCTAGTATTTGAACTGTGCACACGGACATGCACAGGCTTTCAGGGAGAAAGCCAAGGACATCGCAAGAAGCGATTTCATCAGGATGATGTTTGGGACAATCAGGGACTACGGAAAAAAATGTGGGCGGGTCATACCGCCCCTTTTTTTGCCTGCTGAAAATGAAAAAAGGCCCGAATGGGCCTTTTTCGTATCCGCGCGCTATCAGCGCTCCAGATCTGCAATCTTGCCAGTCTTGCCATCCCACTCTTCAGCGTCCGGCAGGGCGTCCTTACGCTCGGTGATGTTCGGCCAGATTTCCGCCAGCTCGGCGTTCAGCTCGATGAAGTTTTCCATGCCCGATGGCACTTCGTCTTCCGAGAAGATGGCTTGCGCTGGGCATTCCGGCTCACACAGTGCGCAGTCGATGCACTCGTCCGGGTGGATGACCAGGAAGTTCGGGCCTTCGTAGAAGCAGTCCACCGGACAGACTTCCACGCAGTCGGTGTATTTGCATTTGATGCAGTTGTCGGTGACGACGAAGGTCATTTCTAGTTCTCTCCTCAGGCGACGGCGGCGGCCCTTCCTCTCGGGGCCGCGCGGTTTACGGGTATGTGGCTGCAGGCCAGGCTAATAACCTGCAGCACCAGCAAACCGCGGCGGATTCTACCAGCTTGTAGTGGGCGCCGTTATAACAGGTTCTTTAGTTGATATAGCATTTCGATAGCTTGGCGCGGGGTCATGTCGTCCAGGTCCAGCTTGCCCAGCTTCTCGATGGCAGGGTGTGGCAGGCTGGCGAACAGATCGCTCTGGTGCGGGACGTGTGGCTCATCCTTGGCCTGCTTGCCCAGCGGCTGCTCGTGCGGCAGGCTCGCGGTTTCCAGGCGGCCCAGGTGCTCGCGGGCGCGCTGAATGACCGGTGTGGGCACGCCGGCCAGTTGTGCCACGGCCAGGCCGTAGCTTTGGCTGGCAGGGCCTGGCAACACATGGTGCAGGAAGACGATGCGCTCGTTGTGCTCGGTGGCGTTCAGGTGCACGTTGGCCACCAACGGCTCGTTTTCCGGCAGTACAGTGAGCTCGAAGTAGTGCGTGGCGAACAGCGTGTAAGCACGCAACTGGGCCAGGCGCTCGGCGGCGGCCCAGGCCAGCGACAGGCCGTCGAAGGTGCTGGTGCCGCGGCCGACTTCGTCCATCAGCACCAGGCTGCGGTCGGTGGCGTTGTGCAGAATGTTGGCGGTTTCACTCATCTCGACCATGAAGGTCGAGCGCCCACCTGCCAGGTCGTCGCTGGAGCCGATGCGGGTGAAGATGCGGTCGACCAACGACAGCTCGCACTGGGCTGCCGGCACGAAACTGCCGATGTGCGCCATCAGCACGATCAAGGCGGTCTGGCGCATGTAGGTAGATTTACCGCCCATGTTCGGGCCGGTAATGATCAGCATGCGGGTGCTGTTGTCCAGGTTCAGGTCGTTGGCCACGAACGGCGTGGTCAGCACCTGCTCGACCACCGGGTGACGGCCCTGGTCGATGCGCAAGCAGGGCTCGTCGACGAAGCGAGGGCAGTTCAGGTCGAGGTTCAGGGCGCGCTCGGCGAGGTTGCTCAGCACGTCCAGTTCGGCCAGGGCGGCGGCGCTGTCTTGCAGCGGTGCCAGGTGGCTGATCAGGGTTTCGAGCAGGGCATCGTAAAGCATCTTCTCGCGGGCCAGGGCGCGGCTCTTGGCCGACAGTGCCTTGTCCTCGAACGCCTTGAGCTCTGGGGTGATGAAGCGCTCCGCACCCTTAAGGGTCTGGCGGCGAATGTAATCGCCCGGGGCTTGTTCGGCCTGCTTGGTCGGCAGCTCGATGAAGTAGCCATGCACGCGGTTGTAGCCGACTTTGAGGTTGGCCAGGCCGGTGCGGGCTTTTTCGCGGGCTTCCAGGTCGATCAGGAACTGGCCAGCGTTCTCGCTGATCGCCAGCAACTCGTCCAGCTCGTTGTCGTAGCCGGCCTTGAGCACGCCGCCGTCACGGATTACCGCGGGCGGGTTGTCGATGATCGCCCGCTCCAGCAGGCTGGCCAGCTCCGGGTAGGTGCCGGTAATGGCGGCCAGGCGCGCCAGGTGCGGGGCTTCCAGCTCGGCCATGGCGTTTTGCAGCTCGGGCAGGGCGCCGAGGGCATCACGCAGGCGTGCGAGGTCGCGTGGGCGGGCATTGCGCAGGCCGATACGGGCGAGGATCCGCTCTATATCGCCAATTTCCTTGAGCTGCGGCTGCAGTTTTTCGAAACGGTAGCCGTCGAGCAGGCAACGGATCGAATCCTGGCGTGCCTGCAGGACCTTGAGGTCACGCAGTGGGCGGTTCAGCCAGCGGGTCAGCAAGCGGCTGGCCATGGCGGTCTGGCAGCGGTCGATCACCGACTGCAGGGTGTTGTCGCGCCCGCCCGCCAGGTTGACGTCCAGCTCCAGGTTGCGGCGGCTGGCGCCATCCAGGATGACCGTGTCGTCCAGGCGCTCGTGGCGCAGGCTGCGCAGGTGCGGCAGAGCAGTGCGCTGGGTTTCCTTGGCGTAGGTCAGCAGGCAGCCAGCGGCGCCGATGGCCAGGGTCAGCTTGTCGCAGCCAAAGCCTTTGAGGTCCTTGGTCGCGAATTGCTGGCACAGGGCCTTGCGAGCCGAGTCGCGGTCGAAGTCCCACGGTGCGCGGCGGCGCGCGCCAGGGCGTTTTTCGGCCGGCAGGTCGCGTGGCCAGTCGTCGGGGATCAGCAGTTCGACCGGGTTGAGGCGGTCGAGCTCGGCCAGCAGGTTTTCCCAGCCTTTGATCTCTTGCACGCCGAAGTTGCCACTGGTGATGTCCAGCACCGCCAGGCCAAACAGGCGCTCATCGCCCAGCAGCGCGGCAATCAGGTTGTCGCGGCGCTCGTCGAGCAGTGCTTCGTCGCTGACCGTGCCGGGGGTGATGATGCGCACCACCTGGCGCTCCACCGGGCCCTTGCTGGTTGCCGGGTCGCCAATCTGTTCGCAGATCACCACCGATTCGCCGAGCTTGACCAGTTTGGCCAGGTAGCCTTCCAGCGAATGGAACGGAATGCCGCACATGGGGATGGACTGGCCGGCCGACTGGCCGCGCGCGGTCAGGGTGATATCCAGCAGTTTTGCGGCTTTCTTCGCATCTTCGTAGAAGATCTCGTAGAAATCGCCCATGCGGTAGAACATCAGCTGGTCCGGGTGCTGGTTTTTCAGCTTCCAGTACTGCTGCATCATCGGGGTGTGTGCGGAGAGATCTGACATTCAGGGCCTTACAGCGGGTGATCTGGTTGGCGATGGTAAAACCGGCAATGGTACAGGCTTTTTCATCCAGATGCAGGCGGCCGCAGTGGGGCATGTGCGCGCAGTTCGGCGGGCCATCATGGAGCTTCGCCCTTGACTCCACTAGAATGCGCGGCCTTTTTGAATGCCCCTAGCCGTGACGTAGTGATGAACCTGTCCAGCCGTATCCCTTATGTAAAGCAGCAACTGATCTACCTCCTGTACGGTGATCGGCGGATTTACCAGCTGGAAGCCAAGTTCAGCATCCTCACCGCCCTGGCGCGTTGCAAGCCGGCGGAGCTGCCGGTTATTCGCGTGCTGACCGACCAGCCGCAGGCATTCGCCGGCTGGCCGGTAGAGGTGATCGCGCTGGATGACGCGACCCTGCAGGCCTGGACCGGGGAGGGCGGCTACACCCATCGGCGCAAGGCCTGCGCCATTGCGCAGGCTGGGGAGTGGGCGGACAAGACTGTGTTCATCGACACCGACACGGTGTTCCTGCAGTCACCGCTGAAGCTGTTTGGCCAAGTGGATGCCGGACAGTACCTGGTAGATGAGGTCGAGATGAGCTGGGCCGAGGCGTCGCACCGTGAGGACTACCTCGGCTTCAGCGCAGGGCTTGCGCGTGCGGGCGCTGTGCCGAGCGACGACCTGCGGCTGTGCAACAGCGGTGTCCTGGGCTTCACCCGTGAGAATGTGGGCATTGCCGAGCGTGCCATCCTGCGCATTGATGCGTGGACACCTTACGCCCGTGAATTGCACACCATCGAGCAGATCGCCTTTTCGTTCGAGTTGCAGGGCGCGCAGATCAACCAGGCGCGTGGCGTGATCAGCCACTACTTTGCGATGAAGCAGTACATCCACGCCATCCTGGAGATTTTCTTCGCCCGCCACGGCGAGCGCTTTACGCCGAAGATGCCTGGCCTGGCCTTGAAGGTCCCTGCGCAGCGCCCGGTGCCATCCTGGCTCAACCGCCTTTCGGTCAAGTGGAGCCTTACGCGCGTGCCCCCAGAGCTCCGGGGTGTCGGGCGCAAGCTTTTATATGGCAGTGTCATCGGCAGCGACGATTACCAGCGCGCCTGCAAGGTGGTCTGGTGGCGTTCGGCGATCGAGGACATGCGCCATTTGCGTGGTCTGGACTGGACCCAGGGCTGGCCAGCCGGCCTGCCGCGTCTTGGGCGGCGCGACGAGCGTGCGTTCAGCGCCATTGCCCGCGATAGCCTGAAGGTTTCCTGAAGCCGCGCCGGGCATGGGGTGGTAGGGTAGTGCGCAGTCTTCAAGGAGCCTGACATGGACCCGATCACCACACTTTCCGCCCGCCTGGGCGAGCACCTGCGCCGCCTCAATGCCCAGGTGACCACCGCCGAATCCTGCACGGGCGGTGGCATCGCCGAGGCCATTACCCGTATCCCCGGCAGTTCGGCCTGGTTCGAGGCCGGGTACGTGACCTACTCCAATGCCCAGAAGACCCGCCAGCTGGGGGTGCCCGCGGCACTGTTCGGCCAGGTGGGGGCGGTCAGCCAGGAGGTGGTCGAAGCCATGGCCCGGGGGGCGCAGGCGGCCAGCGGCGCGCGCTTTGCGGTGGCGGTGAGCGGTGTGGCCGGGCCGGACGGTGGCTCGCCGGCAAAACCGGTGGGTACCGTGTGGCTGGCCTGGGCCGATGGCAGCCGTGTCTTCAGCGAGCGCCGCCAGTTCGACGGCGACCGTGATGCGGTGCGCCGACAAACGGTGATCGCCGCGTTAGACGGCTTGTTACAGCTTGGTGCCGAGTAAATCGACGACAGGGGTTTGCGCGCGCGCTTCGCTGTGGAATAATACTGGCTACTTATACAGGTATTCCGGCCATCAGGGCCAAGTCGAACACGTGAGGGTTTCAATGGACGACAACAAGAAACGCGCCTTGGCTGCGGCCCTGGGTCAGATCGAACGCCAATTCGGCAAAGGCGCAGTCATGCGCATGGGCGACCACGAGCGCACCGGCATCCCGGCTATCTCCACCGGTTCCCTGGGCCTGGACATCGCTCTTGGCATTGGCGGTCTGCCAAAAGGCCGTATCGTCGAAATCTACGGCCCGGAGTCCTCGGGTAAAACCACGCTGACCCTGTCGGTCATCGCCGAAGCCCAGAAGAACGGCGCCACCTGCGCCTTCGTCGACGCCGAGCATGCCCTTGACCCGGAATACGCCGGCAAGCTGGGCGTCAATGTCGACGACCTGCTGGTGTCGCAGCCAGACACCGGTGAGCAGGCGCTGGAAATCACCGACATGCTGGTGCGCTCCAACGCGGTCGACGTGATCATCGTCGACTCCGTGGCAGCCCTGGTGCCCAAGGCCGAGATCGAAGGTGAGATGGGTGACATGCACGTGGGCCTGCAGGCTCGTCTGATGTCCCAAGCGCTGCGCAAGATCACCGGTAACATCAAGAACGCCAACTGCCTGGTCATCTTCATCAACCAGATCCGTATGAAGATCGGCGTGATGTTCGGCAGCCCGGAAACCACCACCGGCGGTAACGCCCTGAAGTTCTACGCCTCTGTGCGCCTGGACATCCGCCGTACCGGCGCGGTCAAGGAAGGCGACGAAGTGGTCGGCAGCGAAACCCGCGTCAAGATCGTCAAGAACAAGGTCTCGCCGCCGTTCCGTCAGGCCGAGTTCCAGATCCTCTACGGCAAGGGTATCTACCGCAACGGCGAAATCATCGACCTGGGTGTTTCTCAGGGGCTGGTGGAGAAGTCCGGTGCCTGGTACGCCTACCAGGGCAACAAGATCGGCCAAGGCAAAGCCAACGCCGCCAAGTATCTGGCTGAGAACCCGGCCATTGGTGCCGAGATTGAGAAGCAGATCCGCGAGAAGCTGCTCAAAGCCGGTGCTGCCGCCGAAGCGGGCAAGGCTGCCGCTGCCGAAGCCAGTGCTGACGACGTGGCTGATGCCGACGCCGGTTATTGATCACTGTTGTAGATAGCGACTATGTCCGCCGTACTCGACACCCCCGTCGCCATTCGGCGGACTGCCATGGACCTGCTCGCGCGACGTGAGCATGGTCGCGTCGAGCTGACGCGTAAACTGCGTCAGCGAGGCGCTCTGGATGAGATGATCGAGCCTGAGCTCGATCGGCTCGCCGAAGAAGGGTTGCTCAGCGAAGCACGCTACCTCGAAAGCTTTATCAGGTACCGCTCCAATTCCGGCTATGGCCCTGCGCGTATACGCGAAGAACTGGGCCAGCGTGGCCTGGACCGTGGCGATATCGATCAGGCGTTACGGGAAAGCGGTGTGGATTGGGCACAGCGATTGATGGATGTCTGGCAACGCAAGTTTGCCGGGCAACGCCCGCATGACCCCCGCAGCCGTGCCCAGCAAACCCGATTCCTTGCCTACCGGGGGTTCTCCCTGGACATGATCGGCCGCCTGCTCAGCGGTCGGGATCTCGACGACTACTAAAACGGTGTGAGAGCCGGCTTCGCCGGTGAACGAGGGCACGCCAGTCCCCACAGGTGCGCCGCTAGACTTGGAGGTTACACAGTTCGGGTGGGAGCAACTGTCTTGCGCAATTTCTAAAAATTGACGCACGTGGGAGATTCTATGGTTTTCAGCAAGCCGGTTTGCTCGCTTTGGTGACATATTCGTCCTGATTTTTCATCAGGGCGAATGCTACGCGAGCAAGCTTTCTTGCCAGGATCACGAGGGCCTGGGTCGT